>Ga0137368_10001760_pt1 | contig 23184 bp, 18 predicted proteins | sample SagtaG_13_FD_104917 | JGI IMG/M metagenome (GOLD analysis project Ga0137368, IMG submission 104917) | Vadose zone soil microbial communities from Sagehorn Ranch, Mendocino, California, USA - Sage1_L_100_16 metaG | ecosystem: Environmental > Terrestrial > Soil > Vadose zone | place: USA...
CGCACGATCAGACCACGAACCTCGTCCTCCACCCCGCCAACATCTTCGGAGTGCCAGAGCCATGGCTCGGGGCATTCGGGCCGCGGTCTTACGAAACGTCCCTCGGAACGGAGGTCCCCCTGTTCGCTCACTGGCATGACGCTCCCACATCGGACTGCTCCGTGACACCAGCAAAGCTCCGACGAGGACCGTAGCCGGACGTCGGGATGGATTGGCCGATCATGGTACGCGAGTCAAGGGCTCTCAGTTCAGGACCCAATCGTGGCCCGTCGAAGTCTGCACGCCGGGCATGGCCGGGGATGCGGGTGGGGTCCCTAGGTCGGCTCCTTCAAGAAGGCTGCTTCGACGGGCTCGAAGACATACTGACCTCGGGGTCCAAGCGCTGTCGAACTCCCGTCGGCCGCATCGTGGACCGAGTACCCGTGTCGCCGCAGCAAGTCCTCCAGGTCCACGAGTGAACCGCCCATCGCTCCCAACCAGACCGGGTGGACCTCGCAGAAGACACTCGGCCGATCCGCATCCAGGATCCTGCCCATGCCTCGGAGTACATGAAGCTCCGCGCCCTCCACATCGATCTTGACGACCCTCGGGCGGACCCTGCGCTCGCGACTGAGCCCGTCGAGGGTCAGAGTGGTGACCCGGAGCGCTGATGGATCGGCCGTGTGGACCGCCTGAGGGAGAAAAGCGGCAGTGCTCCCTCCTCCATGAAAGTGCAAAGTCGCCACTCCGTCGACATCGCTCGCCGCCGCGGCGATGGTCTCGACGACATCATCCATGCCGTTCCATCGCACATGCGCGCGGAGTCGCTCCAGTGAGGGTGGCACGGGTTCGAGGGCCAGGACCCGCCCATCTGGCCCCACCCGCCGTGCCGCCGCGAGCGTGTAAACGCCGACGTGGGCGCCCACGTCGATGAAGTGGTCGCCAGGCCCCAGGCGCTCCACGAACGTCCGGTATGCATCGTGCTCGTAGTCCTCGAGTCCCAAGCCGAGGCAGTCGGGGTGGAAGCGGAAGCGGTCGATCCCGTTCACGGTGATCGGGATCCCCCGGATGGCAGCATGGCCGAGGATGTAGCGGTATGCGCGGAAGGCGGGCCGGAGCAACGCGCGGCTCAGCCCGGAGCTCCTGAGGCGGTTCTCGATAGAGCCCAGGCGATCGCCCGAGGAGGGGCGCCCGACCCAGGGCCCTTGGGAATGCGGCGGACCCGTGCCGTTGGGGTCAGGCACCGTTTCTCCCTTCAGCGGCGGAACGATAGATCTCGACCTGCCTGGCCGCGACGCGATCCCAACCCAACGACTCTGTCACGGCGCGGCCCGAAGCCAGAATCCGGGTGCGAACTGACTCGTCGGTGAGCACCGTTCGAACGCCTTTCGCGATGGCGTCGGGCTCATAGGGGACAACGAGCGCAGCGCGCTCGATGAACTCCGCAACCCCACAGCGATCCGTGACCAGGACCGGCACGCCGGCCGCCACTCCCTCCGCCGCTGCGTTGCCGAAGCTTTCACCACTGGACGCCAGCACAAGGGCGTCCGCATCGGACAGCGCCCGGCTCTTCTCCGTCTCGTCGAGCACGCCAGGGAGATGGAGGCGACCCGTCAGACCGGAGAACCGGGCCGCAGATAGCACGTCCTCTCGGCCGCCATCGGCATCGTCTGCTCCGGCGATCACGAGGTGAGCCCCCGGCACCCGGGCTACGGCCGCGGCCACGTACGGGAGCCCCTTCTGCCTCGAGATTCGACCCAGGCAAAGGACGAGCAGCTCCTTCGGCTTGATTCCGAGGGTGCGGCGGAACAGGCCTCGGCGTGACGCTTTCGCAGAGGAGACCCCGTTCGGCCGCACGACCAACTTCCGAGCAGGAACACCGGCTCGCGCCAGAGATTCTGCCTCTAACGACGACGTGGCAATCACGGATTCGGCCCACTCGACCAGGTGCCATCCAAGGGAAGCATCGAAGATCTGCTTCAATGTCGCGCTGCGCCCCGAGCGTTCCAGCATGCCCAGCGGTTCAAAGACAATTGGGACATCTGCTCGACGGGCAGCGTACGCCGCCGCGAGTCCGATCGTATCCCGGTACCCCATGACGTGGACCATGTCGTGAGACCGTGTCAGGCGGCGGGCCCACGACAGTGCGCTGGGGCAGATCGGGTTCCAGCGATACCGGACAAGCGCATGGAGGTACACGACCTCGAGGCCGTCAACCGTACGGCGAACCGTACCGTGCGACAAGCGCCGCGACAGGTCAAGCAGGTTGGAAGTCAACACCGTCGATTCCACGCCGAGACCGGCGAGCCCCGCAACCAGGCCCCGGGTCTTCTGCACGGGACCGCCGTAGGCAACGGCTGGCCAGTAGCAGGGGATGCTTATCAATACGCGCACTCTGCTCCTCCGGTCCTCGGCACGATGGTATACAGGCATCACCAAACCCCAAGATGGACATCGATCACCCTGAGGCTCGACCTGAGCCCCCGCGCACCTCCCCCCTCGATCCTCGTGACATGCGGCTGCTGGCCCGGGGGAGCTTCCTCCGAGGAGCGGCTATCGCAATCGGTCTTCTCCTCGGCCTCCCAGCCTCCGTCCTGCTGGTGCGCTCGCTCGGGGTTCGAGGCTACGGCATCTATGCCTTCGTCATCAGCGTCGTCAGCTTCGCGGGAATTGTCGCCGACCTGGGGATCGGGACCGGGGTCATGCGTATGGCCTCCCAGGGCTCGCTCGGGACGGGCGCCAGGTGGGCCGAGACTGGCCGACGGATGTCGATCGTGCTCGGGATTGCCGCCACGGGCGCATGCTGCCTCGTTGCCATATGGTTCCACGGGGTCGAGCGCGCGGCATTGTTCCTTGCCTCGCCGATCGCGCTGGGGATCACCGTTCGCTCGGCGATGTCCGGCTTCCTCGTGGCCAGGGGCCGGATGCTCGCTGCGGAGGGATCGCTCGCTTTGCAGCAGGTCTCTTCGTACGGACCATTGATCATCTTGTCGGCCGTTGGCGTCGTCAGCGTCGTGCAGGCGGTGGGTATCCAGCTTGCCAGCCAACTCGTGGCCTTCGCCGTGATTCTGCCCGTATGGACCAGGCTGGTGCGAGGCGCGGGTCCACCCGATTCTGATCAGGCGGATGCCTCTCTGACTCGCCGCCTGGCTGCGTTCTCGGTTCCCCTGGTTCTGGGGAGCCTTGCGTGGGTCGCGATGCAGCGCTCGGATGTCATTCTCCTTGGGGCGATCCGGGGGCCGGCAGCCGTAGGTTTCTACTCCCCAGTGCTGCGGGTGGTCGACCTCTCCGCCATCGCGCTCGGCGTGCTCGGGAGCTACTACCTTCCCGTGACCGCGAGGATGGTGGAGACCGGTGACTGGGAGCGTCTCAGGGCCATGTACCTGACGGTCGCCCGATGGGGGATCGTCCTCATCGGTCCCTTCCTTGGCATGCTCATCGCGTTGCCTGGTCCGGTACTGGGGCTGCTCTTCGGTGACAGTTACCGGGGCGCCGCCGGAATCGCACGTGTCCTCGCTGCCGGGTACCTGGTCAACGTTCTCACTGGCCCGAACGGGCTCACCCTGGTCGCGCTGGGGAAGACCCGCCAGATCGCGATTCGGTCAGTTGTGACCCTGACCCTCAATCTCGCGGCCAATGCCTTCCTCATCCCAAGGTATGGTCCCCTGGGGGCGGCGGCTGGCACAGCGATAGCGTATGCCCTCCTGAACATCGCCAACTCCTTCTTGATCCGCCGCGAGGCCGGTGTCCATCCTCTTCGGCGCGTCGTGCTCGGGCCCGCGGCGGCCGTGGGGATCGGCACAGCAATCGGCTGCCTCGCTGTCGCGGTGCTTGGATGGCAGGAGTCGGTGTATGGCGCGGTGCTCATTGGCGCAGTCGCGGGCGTCTTCGGGCTGGCGGCCGCCGCCGCGACGTCGACTCCTGAGCGGCGATCTCTAACGCGGTCGATGCTGTCGCAGCTTCGCAGGAGGGGGGACTCGAGCTGAGTCGGCTCCGCCGATCGGACGCGTCGAGTCCCGGACCTAGCGTGCAGGCCCTCCAGAGCCCGAGTCGAGGCCGGACACATGGGAAGCCTGGGATGAGGTCTTGCTGTGCCAGGCCATCCAGGCGCGCAGTACGGCGACCGCCCACGGGCCTGACCAGTGCACCCGGCCGGCCCGGAACGCCTCCAGCAACTGCAGCCGCACAGGCCGTCGGAACGTCCGTGCCAGAGGCAGTTCCTCGCTCGCGAGCGCCTCGGTCAGGAACGGGGAGAGCGGGCCGCGCAGCCACGCCTCGAACGGGAGCGTGAACCCCCGCTTCGGCCGGCCGGCCGTGCCCGGCGGCAAGATGTCCCCGAGGGCCCGGGTGAGGAGCGACTTCTGCCCGTCTGCCTCCACGACGGCGGTCGGGAGACCGAGCGCGAGCTCCGTGACCCGATCGTCGATCAGCGGCACGCGTACCTCCATCGAGTGAGCCATCCCCATCTGGTCGGTGTCGCGCAGGAGCTGGCAGCGCATGTAGTGGCGGGCCTCCAGCAGGGCGATCGAGCGCCCGGGGTCAGCCTCGTCCAGAGGCCCCGCCGGCAGCCGAAATCCCTCGGCCGCCTCCAGCAGGTCCCCGCCGGCCAGCCGGCGAAGGAACGCAATGGGCATCAGGGATCGGATCGCCCGATAGGCCCCCTCGATGGGGGTGGCCTCGAACGCCCCGTCGGCGATGCGGGAGAGCCTCGTCGTGGTCCGGCCTGTCCACCGCCCCACCCCCCGCGGCCAGGACGCCAGGGCTTGCGGAGTCCGCCGGAGCCATGGGGCCAGGCGCGGACCGAGCCGGAACGAAGGGTATCCATGGAACATCTCGTCGCCACCGAGCCCCGAGAGCGCGACGACGAGCCCGGCCTCGCGAGCCGCGCGGCACACCAGCCAGGTGTTCACGCCGTCGGAGGTGGGCTGGTCCATGGCTCCGATCACGCTCGGCAGGTCGGCCGCGAGCGAGCTCCCCTCGACCTGGACCTGGAGGTGCTCCATCCCCAGGTGAAGGGCTGCGCTGGCGGCCTCGTCTCCCTCGTGTCGGTCCTCTCGGAACGTCAGGGTGAAGGCTGAGACCCGCTCGTTCGAACGCCGAGCCAGCGAGGCCACCGCTGCCGAGTCGACGCCACCGGACAGGAACACGCCGACCGGCCGATCGGCCACGAGGTGCCGCTGGACCGAATCCTCGAGCGCAGCCCGCAATTCCTCTGCGGCGCCGGCGATGTCCACGCCGTCTCGCCGATCGGGAGGCGACCAGTACTGCCGCACGTCCGTCTCCCCATCCTTCCACCGCAGGACGTGCCCGGGAGGCAGCTCCGACGCTCCCTCGTAGATGGTCCCCGGCGGGAACACCGAGCCCATGATGAGGTACGAGGCCATGGCTCCGGGATCGACTCTGGAGGAGACGGTTCCGGCCGCCCGAAGGGCCCGGAGCTCCGAGGCGAGCGTCAGCGACCGAGAGCCCTTTGCGTAGTAGAGGGGCTTGATGCCGAGGCGGTCTCGGGCCGCGAGAACGATCCCCGAGCCTTCGTCGCACACGACGAAGGCGAACATCCCTCGGAGGCTGAGGACCATGTCCTCACCCTCCTCCTCGTAGAGGTGGACGAGCACCTCCCCGTCAGAGTCAGAGCGCATCCGATGGCCCCGGGCCACCATCCGCTCGCGGAGCTCACGCCAGTTGTAGATCTCTCCGTTGAACAGGGCGCGAACCGAGCCATCCTCGTTCCGGAGCGGCTGGTCGGCGGCGGGGGAGAGATCGATGATCCGCAGCCTCGTATGGAGAAGCGTGCCGGGCCACGCGTGTTCCTCGCCTGAGGCATCGGGGCCCCGATGGTGAAGCGCTCGGAGAACGGCATCGGACGCCTCCAGCCGCTCTCCGACCGAAGCGAAGATCCCGCACATTGATCAGGGCTGGCCGGCCATCGCCAGCCGACGCTCTGTCGGCGTCGGTGTTGGAGGGGCGGATCGCTGCGGGTGCCGGCCGAGGTGCCCGGCGGCCACCGCGAGTCCCGCCGCCATCCAAATGTGCTCGTTCGTTCGGAGGTCTCCAGAGAGCTGGGCGTCGACGAACGAGAGGACCAGCATTCCGATCGCGCACAGCGCGAGGGCCCGGACCCACGGGCGCTTCGACCTCCAGAGCCCGACCAGGGCGCTGCGGACCGTGCCGCCCACCATGAGCAGCAACACGATGGCGATGGGGATGCCGAGCTCTGTCGCGAACTCGAGCACGATGCTGTGCGGGTAGACGACGCGATCTGCCCCCCAGATCGCGATAGGGTAGTGGCCGAGGCCGACGCCGGTGAGGGGGGCCTGCTTGATCAGCCGTTCGCTCAGCTGGAGATCCGAGAACCTGGCCTGGAGCGAGGAATCCGAGAAGCTGAACGTGGTCGAGTACCGGTTGGCGAACTGCGAGGGCAGGTAGGTCAGGACGCCGAGCGCGGCGATCACCACCACCGACGCGATCGCCAGGCGCACGCCTCGGCGGGCCTGGATCCGTCTGGGGATCGCCAGCATGAAGAGCAACGCGAGCACGCATCCGAGCACGGGACCGCGGCTGGCCGCCAGCCCCACGCCCGTAAACAGGATTGCCGCCGCCCCCCAGTACAGGTAGGGGCGGCGCGCCCGAGTCGCGAGCAGTACCGCGATGGCGGCCAGCCCGCCGATACCCACCCGGCGGGCGAACCAGGTCCCGACGTCCACGTTCTGGTCGGCGATCTGGCCGACCGCCGTGTTCGTTCCCCGGAGCGCCGACTGCGTCCAGACGGGAGAACTGCCGATCAGGGAGGCGGCCATGGTGAACGAGCTCACGACCACAATCGCCACTACCAGCTGGCGTGCGTCGCTCTCGGTCCGGATGAGGAACAGGGGGAGGACGAGCAAGGGGAGGTTGAGCCCCACGTATGCGATGAGCTTGAGCTGCCCGTAATGTGTGGGGCCGAGGTAGTAGCCGATGAGGATCGCCGCACTCATGATCAGCAACGGCCACATCACCAGTCGGTTCTCCTGGAACACCATGCGCACTCTTCCAAGGTCTCCCTTGGTCAGAGCGGCGAGCACGAGGGGAAGCAGCAGCATCGCGCCGATCACGACGGTCGAGCCACTGGTCGACCCGCGCGAGAGCACCACTACGCCGCCGACCAGTGAGCGAAGGAGGAACTGCCCCGCCGCGAGCACCGCGATGCCCACCATGGGGTACCGGTAGGCCAGGAAGCACCAGACAGGGAATCCGACGGTGAGGAGAATTCGGCCCGAAGATCCCGAAGCGACAAGGGCGCCGAGCCCCACGGCGAGGAGGAGCACTGGGAGGAGGATCAGCCAGGATCGGACGGACCGGGCCGGACTCCTGGGGGGGTGATCGGCATTCGCCACGCGACTCATAGGCTGCCCCTGCCCATGCAGCCATGCGCGACGCAACTTCCATACCGGCCCACTGCGTCGCGACGATAGCACTGGCGACCCTGCCGACACGGTGGCTGGAGGCTTGGCCGACGTCACCGGGATGATGTTCGCCGCATTGCGTCGCTACGGCGCGATCGTGGTTTGGACAAGCCGCGGGCTGCTCGGAACGTCCGAATACCGGCCAGCCTGCCTCGTAAGGTCGGCCATACGAGCGCGAGGATGGCTCGTGCCCTCGATGGCCGGGGCGCGTTCTTCAGGGCCCAGGCCGCGAACGTGCCCGCCCCCTTGACCGAGCGATCGCCGACCAGGAGCCCGAATGCCAAGAAGAGTGGCCTGCGCCAAGCGGGCAGGTGTTTCAGCCACAGGTACGTCTGGTTGTGCGCGGTGGAATAGGCGTTCACGGCATCCGGCAGCGTGGGGCGGTCGAATCGGACATGGCGGTGCCAGACGTAGACGGAAGGATCGGCGATGACGCGGTAGCCGCGGTTGAGGAGAGACAGCGTGATGTCGTCGCCGAACCGCTCGTCGCGTCCCACCAGGCGCTCGTCGATGGCCGGGACCAGCCAACGCCGCCACGCCAGGTTGTTCTCCACGAGGAAATGGGCGTCCTGTGGCCGCTTCGTGCGCCGGTCGGTCCGGACGTCGCCATAACCGAACCAGCGGAACCGGTCCCACCTCGACACCACGGGCAGGTCCCGCAGCGTCTGCCCGGGCCGAAGGTTCGGGCCGCCCACGGCTCCGACCACCGGGTCCGTGAACCATCCCTCGATCCGCTCCAGCCAGTCGGGTGGCGCGGTGGCGTCGTCATCGATCAGGCAAACGATCGCTCCCCGCACCAGCGTCAGGCCGAGGTTCACGGCTGCGACGATGCCCCGCTCGGATCCCCGTACGGTGGCAGTCCGAAGCGAGCCCGCGAACTCCTCGACCACCTCGTCGCAGCGAGACGCCATCGACGGCAGTACCACGACCACCTCGTCCGGCGGCCGGGACTGCGCCACCAGAGAGGACAGGCACGATCGGAGATCGGTGGGACGGCCGATCGTCGGGACGAGGACGCTGATCTGCATTTGGGCGGCTGGGTCTGGCGACCTCGACATGATCCTCTCGGGACGACCGGGTCGTTCGGGATAATGGCCGTCCAAGCGTAGCGGCTGGTCGCACATCCGCGACGATGGCCGGTCTGGACGGCGTTCGATGACGAATCCGCTGACGATCTGCTTCGCCGGAACCTTCGAGTGGGAGGCGAACCTCCGGCGGGATGTCCATCGGCTCTTCGAAGGGCTGGCCGCTCGGGGGCATCGGCTCGTCTACGTGGAGCCCGCCACTCCCTTCGGACGTCCGGCTCCCGCGCTCGTTCGGCCGGTCCCCTCTAGCCCTTCGATCACTCTGGTCACGCCCCGGACGATACGGGGGCAGCGGATCACCCCGATTGGGACGGCGAACGCCGCTCTCGAGCGCAGGGCCCTGCGGAAGGCCTGGGATCTCCTCGGGCTTCCCGAGCCCGACGTGGTGATGGTGCACTCAGCCCGCCGAGCGTTCTATTGGTACGTCTTCCGGAGTTCGCTCCGCGTCTGGCGGAACTACGATTTCGTGGGCGACCCCGAGGAGGCCGCCCGAATGGCCGAGCGAGCCGATGTCGTGCTCACGACGAGCCCGAGATACGCCCGCCTTCGAGCGTTCGGGGATGCCAAGACGCGTTACCTTCCGAACACGTGCGATGAACTGTCTGCGACCGCCTCCGGACGAGGAGAAGAGCATCCCGGGCCTCCCCTCGTCGGGACCATGGGGACATTCGGGGCCACCATGGACCTCGATCTCCTTGGGCGACTGACGCGCGCGTGCCGAACGGTCGGGTTCCTGTTCCAGGGCATCATGGGCGATGCCTCGGTCACCCGATCGGAAGTCCTTGAGCGGCTGTCCGGGCCGCATGTGGAGTTGATCGAGCGCAGAGACAGCGACCTCGGTGCCGTGGAGGGCTTCCTTCGTCGGATTCGTGTTGGATTGTGTCCCTACGGACGGACCGAGTGGAATCTGTTCGCCGCGCCGAGCAAGCTCCTCGCGTTCCTCCGGGCGGGGCTGCCGGTGATCACCACGGACTTCTCCCCAGATTCGCTCGAGGCCTTCCGGGCGCTCCCCGGGGTTTTCGTCGTGAACGACCAGGAAGAGGCCTGTAGGGCGATACCCGTCGCGCTGGAGGCGGGCCGGGACCCTGAGGTCGTCGGGCGGCTGACTGAGGCAGCGCAGCCGTATCTCGCGTCGAACGTCGCCATCGAGTTCGAGCGGCTCGTCGCCGACGCGCTACTCACGGGATCCGCGTGAACCGATGGAGCAGGGCGGCGGGCGAGATCCGAGCAGTGCGGCGCAGTTGAGACCGTTCGGCGAGCGCGTGGGGCAGTAGGAGCAGGGCCTCGACGGCGCCACCCCCTCTCAGTCGCGCCTCCCCCATGCGGAGGCGAAGGACCAGCCCTGCGACGCGGACCAGCGCGCGGGTCACCGTCATCGCGGCGAGCCACCCTGGGAGGAGACGAACGGCCACGAGGATCTCGTTCCGCGCCTGCGACCGCCGGCGCATCGCTGCCACCCGAGGATCCGCGAAGCTCGCCGCGACTCGGTGGAAGACGACGGCCTCGGGAACGTAGACGGTCTTCCACCCTTGGAGCCAGGCGCGCCAGCAGAGGTCGAAATCCTCGAGGTCGAAGCGGAGCGGCTCATGGAAGCCTCCGATCCGCTCGAACATCTCCCGACGAACGAGGAGGTTTCCGCCGTTTCCCCAGAGGACCTCCCCGGGCCGCCCGTCTTGGTGCGCCTCGAGGAACGGGAATATCCCGCGCGGGGATGCACTCGGGCGGAGGCGATTGGCCCCATGGACGCGTCGCGCCCCTTCCCAGTCCATCTGCATCGCGTCGCAGGCGAAAACCTCGGAATCCGCGGCGGCGCGAGCGAGCAGTGCCGACACGAAGCCTGAGTCGAACCGCATGTCGTTGTTGACGAACAGCACGAAGTCGGCCTCGATCCGCCCAGCAGCGGCGTTGTTGCCTCCCGCGAAGCCCAGGTTCTTCCCGAAGGCGAGGAACCGGACTCCCTCCGCGGCTGCCACCGCCCTGCTGTCGTCCCCGCTCCCGTTGTCGGCGACCACCACCTCGAGATTCGTGTAGTCCTGTCCCTTGAGACTGGTCAGACAGTCGGGGAGCAAGTGTGCACCGTTCCAGTTCAGGATCACTGCGGCGACGCGGGGGAGGCCGTCGCTAGCCACGGCGCCGGGTCCCGCGATAGGCCGCAGCCGTCTGACGAGCGGTGTCCTCCCACCGAGGGGGCGTGAACCCCGTGGCGGGCGAGGGCGTGGCGAGCGCCGTGTCGATTCCGTCGACGAGCGCGTCAATACTCTCGGGAGGAATGAACATGCCGATGCCCTGGGAAACCTCCCGATGGATGGGGATGTCAGTGGCGACGACGTTCGCGCCAACCGACAAGGCCTCGACGAGCGGGAAATTGTACCCCTCCGTTCGGGAGGGGCAGACGACTACCGCCGCGCCTGCGTAGAGAGCGGCCAGGTCGGCGTCCGAAACCGGCGCGAGGAACCGGATACCGCTGCCACCCAGCGAGTCGGGCCGCGTGGCAAGGCCCTCCACTTTCGATGGTCCGCGCACCAGGAGCACTAGTCCTTTGTGACGACGCCGCAGGATTCCGTAGGCGGAGAGGAGGAGGTCGCCGCCCTTCTTGTGGCTCACGGGGCCGACGAACAACAGGTACGGGGCGTCCGGATCCAGCCCGAGGCGCGATCGAACGGATTGTGGGTTCTCGGGCGGGACGAGAAAGGCGGCCTCAACTCCGTACGGAGTCACGGCAATCGCGGCCTCAGAAATCCCGAGATTCACGAGGTCGGACTTGGACGCGGAGGTCCCGGTTAGAACGAGGTCCCAACCGCCACGCGTCGCCCACGCCCGCCGGACGAGGAAACCCAGGCGCCCGCCGCATCGGTGGCGGATGCACCACGTGTCGTGCACGGTGACCGCCAGCGTCACCCGGGATGGGACGGGCGGGATGGTGATCGACTCGGCCGCGTGCACGAGATCCGGGGCCGGTCCACCCACGAGTGACGTGATGAGCGGGCGCCTCGTGAGCGTCCATGAAGCGTGACTGATACGTGTGCCGATTCGCAGGGACCGGCTTGGGACGCGGAGCGCCGAGTCGGGGCCGTCGGTGATCATGAGGATGTCCTCTCGGAGAGCCCACAATCCATCCGCCAGCCGCTCGGCATAGCGCCGCGAGCCCCCGCTTCCTCCCCGGGCGATGAGGCTCGCCTCGAGCCAGATCCTCATGTCAGCATGCTAGCGACGGCCCGGAAGGGAGGAGAGAATCGGCGACGTGCCACCCCGAACTGCTCTCATCACGGGCATCTCCGGACAGGACGGCTCGTACTTGGCCGAGATGCTCGAGGCTCGCGGGTACCGCGTCTTCGGCATGGTGAAGACGACTGCCGGTCCGCAGGCGGAAGCCGTCTCCCAGCTCCTCCCCTCCGTCGAGCTCGTTGAAGGGGACCTTCAGGACTTGGCCTCGCTCATCACCGTCGTGGAGACTACCGGTCCGGACGAGGTGTACAACCTCGCTGCGCTGTCCTCGGTGTCCCGCTCGTGGTCGCAGCCCGAGCTCACCGCGGAAGTCACCGGCCTGGGGCCGCTCCGTTTGCTCGAGGCCATCCGCCTGGCGGGCAGGACCGGCAGTACACGCTTCTACCAGGCATCCAGTTCCGAGATGTTCGGACGCGCACTCGTCTTCCCCCAGGACGAGGACACCCCGTTCTCGCCGGTGCATCCGTATGCTGTGGCCAAGGTGTTCGCCCATCACACCACCGTCAACTACCGGAGCGTTCACGGCATGTTCGCGGTCTGCGGGATCCTGTTCAACCACGAGTCGCCGAGACGTGGCGAGGAGTTCGTGACGAGGAAGATCACGCGAGGTGTCGCCCGCATCGGGCTCGGCCTTCAGGAGAGCCTCGTCCTCGGTAACCTCGACGTCCGGAGGGACTGGGGCTATGCCCCCGAGTACGTCGAGGCGATGTGGATGATGCTGCAACGCTCGGAGCCTGACGATTTCGTGATCGCAACCGGGGTGACCCACAGCGTGCGTGACTTCCTCGACGCGGCGTTCACAGAGATCGGCGTGGATGACTGGTCGCCGTTCGTTCGCCACGACGAAGCCCTCGTTCGACCCACCGATATCACCGAGCTTCGGGGGAATGCGGCGAAGGCGCGCTCGGCGCTGGGATGGCGTCCGCTCACGGACTTCGAGGGCCTGGTGCGCCTGATGGTGGCCGCGGACATGGAGCGCGAGCGAGCTCGCCTCGACCCCGCGCGGCCGGCCGATGGATAACCTGGGCGTCGTGGACGGCGACGCGCTTCGTACCGTGGCCGGAAAGACCTGCCTCGTCACCGGGGCCGACGGGTTCATGGGGTCCCATCTGACCGAGGCCCTCGTCGATGCGGGAGCCAACGTGCATGCGTTCGTCCGCGCCACCTCGAGCGGGGCGGTGAACAACATCGGGCACCTCCGCGACCGGATCACCGTGCACGAGGGGGACGTGACCGACATGCACGCGGTCCGGTCGGCGCTCGCGGCCCTCCGCGGCACGAAGCCGGTGGTGTTCCACCTCGCCGCCCAGGCGCACGTCGGGGAGTCGTGGACGCGCCCGTTCGAGACGGCCGCGGTGAACTTCCTGGGGACCCTGAACCTGCTCCAGGCCATCGTCGACCTCGGGCTCGAGATCCGGGCCTTCGACACCGCGGGTACCTCGGAGGAATACGGGAACATCCCCGAGGCGGTCCGGGACCAGCACCGGTTCGACGAGCACGGGCGGCCGCTGTTCCACGAATGGTCGCCGCTGAACCCGAAGAGCATCTACGCAACGAGCAAGGTGGCGGCGGACTTCCTCACGATCAACTACTTCGACGCGTACGGCCTCCCCACCATGGTGACCCGCATGTTCAACAACTACGGGCCGCGGCAGAACCCCCGCTACGTGACGGGGACCGTGATCTCGCAGGCGCTCGAGCGGGAGGAGGTCCGCCTCGGGAACCTCGACACCATGAGGGACTTCTGCTACTGCGAGGATGGGGTCCGCGGCCACCTCACGGTCGCGCTCCAGGGCCGCCCGGGCGAGGTCTACTGCTACGGGCAGGGGGAGAACATCCGGATCGGCGACTGGGCTGGGCTCATCCTCCGCATCGGCGAGGAACGCGGGTTCTGGACCGGTCGCCGGATCGTGGCCGACGAGTCGCGCCTGCGTCCCGGCTCGAGCGATGTCGTGGCGCTCCGCGTCGGGTACGAGAAGCTCCACCAGGAGACGGGCTGGAAGCCCCTGTGGACCTGGGAGGAGGGTCTCGCGAAGACCATCGAATGGTACGCGGCCAACCGCGAGCGCTGGATCCCGCGGGTGGACTGGCGGTGAAGGTCCTCGGGATCAACGCATACCACGGTGACGCTTCGGCGGCGCTCGTTGTCGATGGCGAGCTCGTGGCCGCGGTCGAGGAGGAGCGGTTTACTCGGGTCAAGCACGACACCTCGTTCCCGCTGCGCTCGATCCGGTACTGCCTGGAGGCCGGGAACGCCTCGATCGACGAGATCGACCACATCGCGCTCTCGCGAAACCCTCGGGCCAACCTCCTCCGACGGGCGTCGTTCGCGGTCGGGAGCCGAGCGGGGCGAAGGATGGCCAGGGATCGTGGCGCGAGCCTGCTGAAGACCCTTCGAGCCAAGGCCACGATCGCCGAGGGGATGGGCATTCGGCCCGTGCGGCTGCCAGCGAAGGTCCACTTCGTGGAGCACCACCTGGCCCACATCGCGAGCGCCTTCTACGTGTCGCCGTTCGACCAGGCCGCCGTGCTCTCGCTCGACGGGTTCGGCGACATGGTCTCGGCGATGTGGGGGGTCGGGCGGGGGACGAAGCTGCGAATCCACGGCGAGGTGGGCTTCCCGCACTCGCTGGGTGTCTTCTACACGGCGTTCACGCAGTATCTCGGCTTCCCGAAGTACGGCGACGAGTACAAGGTGATGGGGCTCGCCTCCTACGGAGAGCCGGAGTTCCTCGATGACACCCGCGACGTCGTGCGCTCGCGCGATGGGCGCGGCTACGAGCTCGACCTCCGGTACTTCCGGCACCACCTGGACGGGGTGTCGATGACCTGGAACGGCGGGCCGCCCGAGCTCGGCCCGGTGTGGGGGCCGGGCATGGTCGAACGGTTCGGGCCGGCCAGGACGAGCCGCGACGAGCCCATCGAGGACCGGCACCAGAACATCGCGTCCTCCATGCAGCGGAGGCTGGAGGAGGTCGTGCTCGGCATGCTCCGGCGCCTCCACGAGCGCACTGGACTCGAGGCGCTGTGCATGGCCGGCGGGGTGGCCCTGAACTGCGTCGTGAACGGCAAGATCCGCCACGAGACCGGCTTCCGGGACCTGTACATCCAGCCCGCCGCCTACGACGGCGGAACGTCGCTCGGCGCGGCCTACTACACCTACCACCAGCTCCTGGGACGGCCACGGGGCTTCGTCATGGATCACGCCTACCTGGGGCCGGAGTTCGACGAGTCCGCCTGCCGGCGAGCCCTGGACGGCGCCGGGATCCCGTTCCGCCGCCTCGAGGACCGGGAGCTGGTGGAGGCCGCGGCCGCCGCCCTCGCCGACGGCAAGATCCTGGGGTGGTTCCAGGGCAGGATGGAGTTCGGCCCCCGGGCCCTCGGGAACCGGTCCATCCTGGCCGACCCCCGCCGTGCGGAGATGAAGGACGTCCTGAACGCCCGGATCAAGCATCGCGAGCCCTTCCGGCCGTTCGCGCCGTCGATCCTCGAGGACGCCACGGGAGACTGGTTCGAGGACGACTACCCGTCGCCGTACATGCTCCTGACGTACGACGTGAAGAAGTCTCGGGTGGACGACATCCCGGCGCCCACCCACGTGGATGGGACCGGGCGCCTGCAGACCGTGCGGCGGGACCAGAACTCGCTGTACTACGACCTCATCGAGGCGTTCGGGGACCGGACCGGTGTCCCGGTGGTGCTCAACACGTCGTTCAACGAGAACGAGCCAATCTGCTGCACTCCGGAGGAGGCCGTGGAGACGTTCACGCGGACCCGGATGGACGTGCTCGTGCTGGGGAACCTCGTGGCCGAGCGGGACGGGTGATCAGCCCGCCGGCTTCCTGGCCACGGCGTAGATCTTGAAGGACAGGAAGTCCCGCAGCAGCCCGAACGACGCGATCCGAAGGGCCTTGGCCCGTCGCGAGTACGGAGGCAGGTCGATGCGGAGGACTTCGAGGCCGTGCCACTGGAGGAATTCACGGAAGGTCCGAGACGTCCAGAACCTCAGATGGGACCAGTCGGCGATGCCGGCCTCGAAGTAGTCCCAGCGGCCCCTGAGCGCCAAGCGGACCAGCACGCGCGCGTTTCGCATGTTCGGCACGGACGCCACGACCCAGCCTCCCGGGCGGAGGTGCCGCAGGTGGGACGCGAGGACGTCGCCCGGATTCACGAAGTGCTCGAGGATGTCGCCGTACACCACGCAGTCGAAGAACCCCTCCGGGGCGGGGAGGGGCGCCTCCTCGGCGTCCCCCTCGACGACCCAGCCGTAGTCGGCGCGGGCCCGGGCGGCGGCCTCCGCGTCGATCTCGACCCCATGCATCTCGATCGCCCGCCCCTCGGCGAGCAGGCCCCGACCCAATCCTCCGCTCCCGCACCCTACGTCGAGAATGCGAACCGCCTGGATAGGGATCAGGCGCGCGACGTCGGTCCGAGGTTGATCGTGGTACCCCTGCGGGTGGCCGGACCTCCCCATGAGGCCGACGACGCGTCCGGGCCCGGCGGCCGGGCGGTCGCCACCCAGGCGCGGCGAAGTGCTCATCGGCGAGAGACGCTATCGCAACCGATGGCAGGATCGCTCGTTCCGGGGACGGTAATCTCGTTCCCGCATGATGGATCCGGTCGAATCGCGTGGGCGGGGGTACCTCGTGACCGGCGGGTCGGGGTTCCTCGGCCGCCGCGTCGTGGCGGAGCTCCACGAATCGGGCGCGTCGGAGGTCTTCGTCCCGCGTAGCGCCGAGTACGACCTCCGGACCACCGACGGCATCGAGCGAGTCCTCACGGACGGGAGTCCCGATGTCGTCGTTCACCTCGCGGCGGTGGTCGGGGGGATCGGCGCGAACCGCGCCCACCCGGGCCGCTTCTTCTACGAGAATGCGATCATGGGGATCGAGCTCATGGAGCGCGCCCGGCAGGCGGGCGTTGCGAAGTTCGTGGCCGTGGGGACGGTGTGCTCGTACCCCAAGTTCACTCCGGTCCCGTTCTCCGAGGGCGATCTGTGGAACGGCTATCCGGAGGAGACGAACGCCCCCTACGGCCTCGCCAAGAAGATGCTGCTGGTGCAGGCCCAGGCCTATCGGGAGGAGTACGGGTTCGACGCGATCTATCTCGTGCCGGTGAACCTGTACGGACCCGGGGACAACTTCGACCTCGCGACCTCCCACGTCATCCCCGCGCTGATCCGGAAGTTCGTGGAGGCCAGGGAGGCCGGCGCGCCGGAGGTCGAGTGCTGGGGGACGGGCACGCCGACCCGGGAGTTTCTGTACGTCGACGATGCGGCTCGTGGGATCAGGCTCGCCACCGAGCGGTACGACGGCGCGGAGCCCGTGAACCTGGGATCGGGGCAGGAGATCTCGATCCGGGACCTGGCGACGAAGATCGCCGAGTTGGTGGGCTACGAGGGACGCCTGGTGTGGGACTCCTCGAAGCCGGATGGGCAGCCGCGGCGGCGGCTCGACGTCTCACGGGCCGAGGGCGAGTTCGGCTTCCGGGCGGAGATCGGGCTCGACGAGGGGCTTCGTCGAACGGTGGACTGGTACAGGACCCATGCGAATCCTCGTCCTCAACCAGTACTTCCATCCTGACCTCGCCTCGACGGGCCAGCTCCTGACCGAGCTGTGCGAGGACCTGGCGCGGACCCACAGCGTGACCGTGGTCTGTGGTCGACCGAGCTACGATCCCATCGAGCGACGAGACACCAAGGGGCTGGTGTCGGAGGACCGGCACGGAGACGTCAGGGTCCTTCGCACGTGGTCGACCGCGTACCCCAGGGCAAGCATGGCCGGGCGGCTCGTCAACTACGGCACGTACGTCGCGTCGTCGCTCGCGGGGGCGATGCGAGCCGAGCGACCGGATGTGGTCATCGCCATGACCGACCCGCCGGTCATCGCGGCCGCAGCGGCGATGACGTCCCGGGCCCGGCGCGTCCCGTTCGTGTACGTGGTCCAGGATCTGTTCCCGCAGGTGGGTGTCGCCCTCGGCAAGATCCGGAGTCCGGCACTGGTCCGGTCCTTGGAGACGTTGAATCGGACGCTCCGGCGGCGAGCCTCGGCGGTCGTGGCCATCGGACGGGACATGGCTTCAACGCTGGGCGCGCTCGGGGTGCCGGAGAACAAGCTGCACATCATTCCGAACTGGTCGGACGGCTCGGTCGTTCGGCCACTGGACGGGCCATCCAAGCTTCGCGCAGAACTGGGCCTCGAGGATCGGTTCGTGGTGATGCACTCGGGGAATGTCGGCTTCTCGCAGGAGATCGACATGCTGGTGGAGGCCGCCACGATCCTTCGGGATGATCCCGGCATCCACTTCCTCATCGTCGGCGGCGGCGCAGCCAAGGCGTCCCTCATGGCACGGGCGCGCGATCGTCACCTCGCCAGCGTCACGTTCGTCGACTACCGGCCCAAGCGCGAGCTGGCGGATTCCCTGGGGGCCGGTGATCTGCACGTGGTGGGCCTCCGGCGTGGCCTCGAAGGCCTGATCGTTCCCAGCAAGATGTACGGCATCATGGCGGCGGGGAGACCCTTCATCGCCGCGGTGGACAGGCGAAGCGAGGTCGCGCTGGTGGTCGAGGAGACCGGATGCGGCATCCGCATCGAGCCCGGGGACGCGGCGGGCCTTGCCGCAACGATCATGGAGGCTCGACACGACATCGGTCGTCTCCAGGTGATGGGCCAGAAGGGACGATCGCGTCTCGAGCATGAGTTCGATCGATCACACGCCAGCGACGCGTACAGGGAGCTTCTCCAGTCGCTCGTCGCCTGAGCCGCGGCAACGACCCCGATGGCTGCTTTGGTACCGTTTTCCGATGACTTGCTTCGGGTGGTTGCGTGGTCCCTCCTCGGGTCGGTAGCATCATCTCCCACTCGATGCCCGGCGGGGGAGGAGTTTGACGCACAAGTACTTGATCACAGGGGGGGCCGGGTTCATTGGCTCTCACCTGGCCGACGTCCTCACGGCAAATTCCGGCTGTGAGGTGGTTGCGCTGGACAACCTGTCCACGGGCAGACAGGCCAATCTCGTACCGTTGGTTGATCGTGACTCGTTCCGGTTCGTCCGGGGATCGATCTTCGACGAAGAGCTCGTGCGCAAGCTGGTCGGCGACGTGGACGTGGTGGTCCACCTCGCAGCCTCGGTGGGCGTCCAGCTCATCGTGAAGCGACCACTCGAGACCCTCCTCAACAACATCCGGGGCACGGAGATCGTGCTCGAGGTCTGCGCGGACGAGTCCCGCAAGGTGTTGGTGGCCTCGACGTCCGAGATCTACGGCAAGAACGCCAGCGGGCCGCTGCACGAGGACGCGGATCGGATCCTCGGCTCACCACTCAAGTCCCGGTGGTCGTACAGCACGTCGAAGGCCGTGGACGAGATCCTCGCCCATGCATACTGGCGGGAGCGCCAGACGCCCGCGGTCATCGTCCGGCTGTTCAACACGGTCGGTCCCCGCCAGACCGGCGACTACGGGATGGTGGTCCCCAGGCTCGTGGGCCAGGCGCTCCGAGGCGAGCCGCTCTCCGTGTTCGGGACCGGCGAGCAGCGCCGGAGCTTCTGTCACGTGCTGGACACCGTGGCGGCGCTGGTCGCTCTGCTGAACGAGGATGCGGCGGTCGGCGAGGTCTTCAACATCGGGTCGCCGGCCGAGATCACCATCAACGACCTCGCCCGGACGATCGTCGAGATGACCGGATCCCCGTCGCCGATCGAGCATGTTCCGTACGACGTCGCGTACGAGGTGGGGTTCGAGGACATGGAGCGCCGGGTCCCGGATATCTCCAAGATCTCGGCACTGACCGGGTGGATGCCGACACGGAGCCTCCCTCAGATCCTCGAGGACGTCATCGAGTTCGAGCGAGCGTCGAGGGCGGATCGGTGAGCCACCTCGCGATTGACATCCGGTATGCGGCCTCGTTCGTCGTCCCCCTCGTCGCGACCCTGTTCCTGGCACCGGTGGCGGGGCGGCTCGCCCGCAGGTGGGGGATCCTCGATCATCCGTCGGACCACAAGTTCCACCGGGAGGCCACCCCGTACCTCGGAGGCCTGGCCGTAGCGGCCGGTCTGGTCCTGGTGGGAGCGTTCGCGGCCGGCGCCTCCGGCCAGGTCCTCACGATCCTGCTGTGTGCGATCGCGATGTCGTTCATGGGGTTCGTGGACGACTGGCGGACGGTCGGCCCCAGGGTGAAGCTGGCGGTGGAGACGGGGGCCGGGGTCGCGCTGTGGACTGTGGGCGTTCGGGCGGGGCTGTTCGGCGTCCCGGCGCTGGACCTGCTCGTGACCGTCGCCTGGGTCATCGTGGTCACGAACGCTTTCAACATCGTCGACAACATGGACGGGGTCGCCTCGGGGATCGGGGCCATCGCCGCCATGTGGTTCTTCGCGCTGGCAGCACAGCGGGGGGATTACCTGGTCGGCTCCCTGGCCCTGGCGGTGGCGGGGGCCAGCCTGGGGTTCCTCCGTCACAACTACCCGCCCGCTCGGATCTTTCTGGGGGACGCGGGATCCCTGCTGATCGGATTCCTGCTGGCGGCGCTCGCCCTGAAGCTCGACCTGGTCGGGGAGAGCGGCGTGATCCGTTCGGCGGTGCCGGTGCTGATCCTGGCGGTGCCCCTCTTCGACCTCGTGTTGGTGGTGATCAGCCGCACTCGTGGGGGGCGGCCCATCTATGTTGGTGGGACCGATCACTCGGCGCATCGGATGGCGTCGCTCGGCTGGACCCACCAACGGGTCGCGACGATGCTCTACGGGGCCGCGGCGCTGTTCGGTGCGTGCGCGGTGGCGATCGCCCGTCTCTCCGATCGCACCGCGACCGATGTTGTCGTCGTGTGTGCGGTGGTGTTGACAGGTGGACTGGTCGTGCTCCTCGGGCTCGAGCGAGGGGCAGCGACCGAAGAAGCCACGATCGATCTGGCGACCAACGCGCAGGAAGAGACGGTGGTGATGCCGGACGTGGACGCCGCCATGCTCGTGACGGATAGAATGGGGTCCGCACAACCCCCCTGAGAGGAAGTTCCGTTCCGTGCAGACCGAACCCGCACGACCTGAAGTCCCTGACTTGCGCCTCTACATCAGCGTCCTCCGGCGACGGAAGTGGTCGATCGCCCTCGTGACGCTGGTCGTGGTCGGTGCGGCCATGGCGTACACGCTCCGCCAGACCCCGCTGTATACGAGCGAGGCCCGGGTCCTGGTGGCACCGATCGGCCCTGGAGCCACGTTGGCATCACTCAACATGAGCACCGAACAGGCCCTCGTTCATTCGGCCGCCGTCGCCGCCGTCGTGGAAGAGGATCTCGGCCTCTCGCAGTCGGGTGGCCTTCTCTCGGGTCTCGGCGTGTCCGTGGAGGCGAACACCCAGATCCTCGACATCACCTACACGAGCCCGATTCCTCCCACGGCCCAGCGGATCGCCCAGGCGTTCGCCACGGCGTACCTGAAGTTCCGCCAGCAGCAAGCGGTGGAGCAGGTCCAGAGCCAGGAGGCCGGTATCCAGGCCCAGATCGACAGCACGCAGTCCGAGCTCGCCCAGGTGGACGCGGAGATCAGGCAGGCCAAGGGCCCGATCAAGAAGTCCCAGCTCTCGGCCCAGCACGACTCGCTGATCGCTCAGCTGGGCGCCCTCCACCAGCAGCTCGAGTCCCTCCAGGCGACCGTCGCCAGCCAAGCGGGCGGCCAGGTGGTCCAGCCGGCTCCGCTGCCGGCGTCGCCCTCCAGTCCCCAGAAGGTCCGGAACGGCATCCTGGCGCTCTTCGTCGGGCTCGCCTTGGGGACGGGCGTCGCCTTCCTCAGGGAGCGCCTGGACGACCGGCTCCGGGGGAGCGAGGACCTGGAGGCGTCGGTGCAGGCCCCCATCCTGGCGGTGGTCCCCATGGCGCCGGACTGGAAGGACCGCAAGCTCTCCGAGCTGGTGTCGATCGCCGCCCCGAAGAGCTCGACGTCCGAGGCCTACCGCACGCTGCGGACGAACCTCCAGTTCGTCGAGCACAGCGGCGACGTCCGGGTCATCTGCGTGACGAGCGGAGCGCTCGGCGAGGGGAAGACGACGACGGTGGCGAACCTCGGGGTCGCGCTCGGCCAGGCCGGGCGCAAGGTGATCCTGGTGTCGTGCGACCTCCGCCGGCCGAGGCTCCACAAGTTCTTCGGCCTGGGGAACGAGACGGGCCTGTCCTCCGTGCTCTCGGGGAGCGTGGACCTGGCCTCGGCGGTCCAGCGGCCCTCCGAGATGGACAACATCGTTGTCCTGGCGAGCGGTCCCATCCCTCCGAACCCGGCCGAGCTCCTGGTATCCGAGCGAATGCGCAAGGTGGTGGAGGAGCTCCGCGAGGCGACCGAATTCCTCATCTTCGATTCGCCGCCGCTGTTCGCCGTGGCCGACGCGCTCTCCATCGCAGCGATGAGCGACGGGTCGATGCTCGTGGCGGACGCCAACTCCACCACGCGGACGGCCGCCCGTCACGCTCGCCAGCAGCTCGACCAGGTGGGGGCGAGGGTCGTCGGGGCAGTCCTCAACAACTTCGATCCCTTCGCCAGCCGGTACTCCTACGGCTACGACGGCTATCGCTATGCGTACACGTACCGGTATCGCGAGGAGGATTCCCCGCGGAAGCGCCGTGGCGGGCACGAGGAATCCAACGGCGACTCCAGGAACGGGCGCCAGGCCCAGGGTCCGGAGCGTCCTTCGGTCGACCTCCGTCGGCCGGACGACTCGATGTGGGGCTAAGCGTCCTACGAAGAGGAAACCGGCTCGGGACGGCGGAGACGGGGGAACGGGAAAGCCAGCCACGGCGCCGGAGAAGTCCACCGAGGGGATGTGGCGCCGGTAGCGCCGATGGCATCGTCGAGCTGACGATGCCAACACTCCCAGGAGCGAGATAAGGGCGGCGCGTGCTCGCCATCCAGGCCGCCCGGGTGACGCTGCCGGCACTCCTCGCCCTCGGGTTCGTCATCCTGCCGGGGGCGGCGCTCTCGGTGGCGATCTTCGGGCCGGGGCGGCTCTCCCTCGCCACCCGGCTCGCGCTGGTGCTCCCCATGGGGTTCACGGGCGTGGCCGCGCTGGCGACGATGCTGGCCTTGATCCACGTGCTGTATCTCGGCTCCCTCCTCGGGGCCTATGCGGTCCTCGTGGTTGGGCTGGTGTTCGTGGCGGCCCGGTGGAACGGACTCGCCCGCCAGCCCGCTGCCCTACGGCGAGGCCTCGCCGCCGAGCCCTGGGGGGCCGGGCTCGCCCTGGCAGTGCTGGTCGGGTTGTTCTTGGCCCACCTGTTCGTCCCACCCGTGCTCAACCTGGGGGGGTACACGCCGCTGCGCTACTGGGCGGACGGGCTGGAGGTGGCCGCCGCCCACCGGATCCCCGCGGTCTCCATGCAGTGGGGCCAGCTCCTCCCCGCCGGCACCAGCAAGATGGTGCTGAACGCCGCCAACGGTGCCCTGAGCCTGGTGCTCGGCCGGGGGCCACTCGTGCCGATGGC
>Ga0137368_10001764_pt1 | contig 23154 bp, 26 predicted proteins | sample SagtaG_13_FD_104917 | JGI IMG/M metagenome (GOLD analysis project Ga0137368, IMG submission 104917) | Vadose zone soil microbial communities from Sagehorn Ranch, Mendocino, California, USA - Sage1_L_100_16 metaG | ecosystem: Environmental > Terrestrial > Soil > Vadose zone | place: USA...
GCGGACCGCGCCGCGCTGCTGGCGATGCCCGTGGCGGCGGCGATACTGCTGCTCGGCGGAGCGGTCTGGAGCATCCGGCGGCGAACGGTTCGGCCGCTCGTCCTCAGCGAAGCGGCCGTGCTGGCGGTGGACGCGGTGACCGACGCCGTCCTGAACACGCCCGACATCGGCACCGTCGTGCTGCTGGGGCTCTCGGCGTTGCTGCCCGCGCCGCGCTACCGTGGCCTGGACGCCGGCGAGATCATCCCTCGGACGGCCTTACTGCTCGCAGCCCTCGACGACCTCGGGGTCGCGCACATGCGCCGCGTCCGGGTCGTAGCCCGCCTCGCGGAGTGCGCGCCGCTGGCGGAGCAGGTCCCAGCACTGGTCGAGACCGACCTTGATCGACTCGAGCCGGCGATGCTCGTCGTCGCTCAGCCCTCCCTCGGCAGCGCGCTCGTAGAGCTCGTGTTCCTCGGCGACGAGCTGCTCGATGCGGTTGTGGATCCCCTCTTCTTCCACCTCGAACCTCCTCTCTACTCGCTCCTCCATTCTGGGCTTCCACCTCACGCCGGGTCCTCCTAGAATCACGCTCCATGGACGCCACAGCGGCGCGGGTCAAGCCGAAGCTGCGCGGAGTCTTCCACGAGCTCAGCTTCTACGCTTCGCTCGGCCTTGGCATCGCGCTCGTCATCACGGCTGAGCCTGGCCGAGCGCGCCTCGCCGCCATCATCTTTGCGAGCTGCGTCGCTGCCTGCTTCGGCGCCAGCGCGCTCTACCACCGGCCGACCTGGACGCCGAACGTCCGCGCGTGGCTCGCGCGGCTCGACCATGCCGGGGTCTACCTGCTGATCGCAGGCACGTACACGCCGTTCGGCCTGATCGTGATGTCGCACGGATGGGCGGTGCCGGTGCTGTCGATCGTCTGGGGCGGCGCCTTCGCGGGGATCCTCGTCAAGCTCGTCTGGGTGCAGGCGCCCAAATGGCTGTCCGCCGCGATCGGCGTGACGCTCGGGTGGTCTGGCGTCGCCGCCTTCTCCCAGTTGCTCGCCGTGCCGGTGGTGGGCCTGGTGCTCGTCCTCGCCGGCGGCCTCCTGTACACGGCCGGCGCGATCGTGTACGTGCGTCGATCGCCGGACCCGGTGCCGCACGTGTTCGGCTACCACGAGCTCTTCCACGTGCTGACGGTCGCCGCAGCCGCCTGCCAGTACGCAGCAATCGCCCTCTACGTGCTCCCGCGCGCCTAGTACTCGTTCTAGCGGCGGCGGCGGGTTCTCGCGCGCCGGGGGTTCGGCTCCGGCACGAAGGCGATTCTGCTGGCGGTGCCTCTCAGCGACTCAAACTCGATCAACCTGCCGGCGCAGCGCTCGGCCGGCTTCTCGCCCTCCGCGAACGCCTCTCCGGGAACCTCGAGCCGCACGCCGTCGTCGGTCCGCAGCGCCCCGAGGTCCTTCACCGCGTTGAACCACAGCATGGTGCCGCGCATGCGGATGGGGGTCGAGCTATCCAAGTCGGTACACGATCCGCCCGCGATTCAGGTCGTATGGCGAGACCTCGATCCGCACACGATCACCGAGCATGAGGCGGATGCGGTATCGCTTCAGCCGCCCGGCGAGGTAGCCGAGCATCTCGTGCCCGTTGTCGAGCTGGATGCGGAACATCCGGCCACGCAGGGCCTCCGTCACCTCACCCTCCAGCTCAAGCTTCTCTTCCTTCTCGTGAATTATCGCCCCGTTCGGTAGAGGGTGAGGCCGCAGCCAGGGAGCTGCGGCCCTCACGCACGAACTACGCGACCGGAGTCACGTTGGTCGCCTCAGGACCCTTGGAGCCTTCGCGCTCCTCGTACGAGACCCGGGCGCCCTCGACGAGCGACTTGAAGCCCTCGCCGGCGATGTTGCTGTGGTGCACGAACAGGTCCTTCGAACCTTCATCAGGACTGATGAAGCCGTAACCCTTGCTGTCGTTGAACCACTTGACGGTTCCGTTTGCCATGGAAATAACACCTCCCTCACTGCTTTCACGAACGGGTGGAAGGCGTCGAAACGCGAACCGAACTCGCTCTAAGTGACCCGGACACCGTAGCAGGCTTGCGGCGTGGCGGCCGTTGATCCGCTCTGCGACTCATCTGCGCGATGTTGCCCCGCCAGGTTACGAAGGGCGCCCGGGTGAGACCATTTCGAGAATCCTGGCGGCAACCCGCTCGGGAGCCTCGAGCTCGACGTGGTGGCCGGCGCCGTCGACGAGCTCCAGCACGGCGCCGGGAATGGCCGCGGAGAACTTCTCGGCGGAATCGGGCGGCATGACCTCGCTCTCGGTGCCGGCCATCACCCGCACCGGGCGACGGACGTCCGGGAGAAACGCGAATGGATCGACCGGCTCGGTGGCCAGGACCCGCCGGTCCCAGCGGAAGCGCCAGCCGTCGCCGGCGGCCTCGATCGACGGGCCCGCGAGCAGCTCCAGCTCGTCCGGCGCGAGTGTCACCGGCTGGAGCGTGCGCGCGAGCCGCTCGACGAGAACGTCCCGGTCCGCCTCAACGCGCTGAGATGCGTTCCGGGAGCGCTCGGCGAGCTCGGCGTCCGCCGCCGTCCAGTCGCTCTTGACGTCGATCGCGAGCACGGCGGCGACGCGACCGCTCCGGCTCGCGGCAAGTAGCGCGACGTACCCGCCCAGGGAGTGGCCCGCGACCGGGACAGACCCGAGGCCGAGCCCATCGATCAGCGCCAGCAGGTCGCCTTCGTAGTCGGCGTAGAAATACGAGTCGCGGTGCTCGCTCAGCCCGTGGCCGCGGAGGTCGAGGGAGATCACCCGCAGTCGCTCGAGCAGCGGCCGGACGCGGAGCCAGTACTCCGCGTTGCAGGTCAGGCCGTGCACGAGGACGACGGGCGGCCCGTCTCCTGTCTCGGTGTGGGCGAGCCCTTCCGTGGCCGGCGATTCTACGAGCCCGGTTGGGCCTCGCCCGACTCGTAGGCGTAGATGACGGCCTGGACGCGGTCGCGGAGCCCGAGCTTGAGCAGGATCCTGGCGACGTGCGTCTTCACGGTTCCGTCGCTCACGACCAGCTCGCGCGCGATCTCGGCGTTCGAGAGGCCCCGCGCGACAAGCCCGAAGACCTCGCGCTCGCGGCCGGTCAGCTCGTCGAGCTTCGCGGCCAGCTCCCGGCGCACGGCGGGCTTGCGCGCGAACTCCTCGATCACCGTGCGCGTGATCGCGGGGTCGAGCAGCGCGTCGCCGCGACTGACGACGTGGACCGCGGCCAGTAGCTGCTCGGGCGGCGCGTCCTTGACCAGGAAGCCGCTCGCACCGGCCCGCAGCGCGTCGTAGACGTACTCCTCGATCGCGAACGTCGTCAGGACGAGGACGCGGGGCCGCTCCTCGCCTCCCTCGACGAGCGCTCGCGTCGCGGCGATCCCGTCGAGCCTCGGCATGCGGATGTCCATCAGAACGACGTCCGGCTCGAGCCCGCGCGCAAGCTCGATCGTCTCCTCGCCGTCGGCCGCCTCGCCGACGACCTCGATCTCGCCGTCTCCCTCGAGGATCTTTCGGAAGCCGGCGCGCACGAGCGCCTGGTCGTCGGCGATGAGGACCCGGACGCTCACTGGGCGCCCGGCGCCAGCGGAAGTCGTGCCCGGACGACGAAGCCGCCGCCGTTCCGGCTACCCGTGGCCAGCTCTCCGCCGTAGAGAGCGACGCGCTCGCGCATCCCCGCCAGGCCGTGGCCGGGATCCGATGCTCGCGAGGGGCCGTGTCCGTCGTCCGCCACCTCCACCTCCAGCGACTCGTTCCCGTAACGAACGACCACGGACGCCTCGGCCGGGCCCGCATGCTTGAGCACGTTCGTCAGCGCCTCCTGGACGATTCGATAGGCGCAGAGGGCGACCCCCGGCGGAACGGCGCCCGCCTCGCCCTGGACGCGCAGCTCCACGGGCAGCCCTGCCTCGCGGACCTCAGCCACGAGCGTCTCCAGCTCGGCGAGGGTCGGCTGCGGCGCGAGCTCCGCCGGCGCGCCAGAGCGTAGGAGCGCGAACAGCCGTCTCATCTCCGCGAGTGCCTGCCGCCCGGTTCGCTCGATCGCGTCCAGGGCCTCGGCCGGAGCCGCGCGGTCGCTTCCGAGAGCGCTCCGCTCCGCCGCCGCCTGCACGACCATCACGCTGACGCTGTGCGAGAGCAGGTCGTGGAGCTCGCGCGCGATCCGGGCCCGCTCCTCGGCCGCGGCCGCCCGGGTGTTCGCCTCGCGCTCCCGCTCGAGAGCGGTGGCGCGCCCCTCGATCGCGTCGGCATAGAGCTGGCGCTGGCGAACGAGCCGTCCTGCGAACCAGGCGCCGCCGAAGACGACGGCCGGGAAGAGGAAATCATCGACTCCGATCCAGACCAGCCCCGCGGCGAGGCTGAGCGCGCCGCCGATTCCCGCGGCGACGCGGTCGCAGTGCGCGGCGACGCTGTAGATCGCGAGCAGCCACCCGACGAGCTGCGAGTCCGGAACGGGCGCCGAGCCGACCGCCAGCGACTCCGCGGCGAGCGCGCCCATCACGACGACCGCCACCGCAAAGGGAGCGCGCCGCCGGAGCGCGAGCGGCAGCGTCATCAGCAGCGCGGCCGGGACATAGATCGCCTTCGACGCCGTGAAGTAGTCGCTCGAGCCGAGGACGTCCTGCATCACGAATGCGGCCAGCGCGACCGCGACGACGGTGTCGGTCGCGAGGGGACGGCGCGCGATCGCGTCACGGACAGTCTCGAAACGGGTCATCGGCCTCGAACCTAGCGCTCCGGCGCCGGTCCGTCATCGCCCGTAAGGCAGAGCTCGAGCCGCAAGAAGATCCCTCTCGCGGCAGAGGGCAGGTTCGGCCTCCCGGCAGACGACACGGAGAGCCCAGCGCCGTACCGTCGAGCAGAGACACACGAAAGGAGTCCAATGACCCACCGTTCTCATCAGCTGCTCGACCGGATCGGCGCCGCCGCGGGCGTCGCCAGCGTGCTTCTGCTCGTCGCCCTCTTCACCGTCTTCCCCGCGCTACCCGGGCCCGACGACTCCATCGGCGAGATCGCTCGCTCCGCGAGGGAGGACCGCGACGGCCTGCTCCTCGGCGCCTACGTCGGGGCCCTGCTGACCGGCGCGCTGATCCTCTTCGGAGCCTCCGTCGCCGCTCGGCTTCGGCGGGTCGAGGGAGCCGGGGGCGGCTGGTGGCTTGTCGCGCTCGTCGGTGTCGCCGGCACCTCGATCGGAATCGTCGGCAACGCGCTCGAGATCATGTTCGTCCGGGCGGTCGGCCACGGAGCCGCGGGCTCCGCGCTCTGGATCGGCTACGGCGCCGACCACTGGTTCGGGACCCTGCTAGGGATTCCGCTCGCGGTCTTCCTGCTCGGAGCAGGCCTGGGCGCGCGCGCGACCGGCGTCCTCCCGCGCTGGCTCGCCTGGCTGGGCATTGCGCTGAGCCCGCTCCTCGCCGCCGGTGCAGGGAGCGTCACGGGCGACGAGCTCGACGGCGGGATCCTCGGGCTGCCCCTCCTTGTCGGCTACCTCGGCCTGCTCGTCTGGATCGTGGCGGCGAGCATCTCGATGCTGCGCCGGCCGGCGAGCGCGACCGCCGAGCCGGCCGCGGCGCTGACGTAAGCCCTGACAGGCGTTGCCGAGACGCTCGGCTTCGATGGATACTTGAGCGGTTCCCGAGCAGATTGGAGGCAGGGATGCCCAAGGCCTACGCGACGGGCTCGTGGAAGCCGTTCCCCGGTCAGGAAGACGCGTTCGTCGAGGCGTGGCTGGAATTCGTCGCCTGGGCGACGGAGCGTCCCGGCTCCGGGACGGCCTACCTTGCCCGGGATGTCCGGAACCCGGAGCAGTTCGTCAGCTTCAGCGGCTGGGACAGCCTCGAGGCGATCCGGGAGTGGAAAGGATCTTCGGAGTTCAAGGAGCGCATGGCCCGGGTACAGAAGCACATCGACAAGTTCACGGCGACCGAGCTCGAGGTCGTGGCGGCATCCAGAAGCGGCGCCCCAGTGAGCCCGTGAGCCGCACGCTCGTCCTCGGTGCGGGCTTCGGCGGCCTCGCTGTTGCGACGGAGCTGAAGCGGCTGCTGGGAGACGAGCACGAGGTCGTTCTCGTCGACCGCAACGAGCACTTCTCCATGGGTCTTCGCAAGCTGTGGGAGCTCGTCGGCCACGCGTCGATCGCGGAGGGAAGCCGCTCGCGTGATCTCCTTGGAGCGCGCGGGATCCGCGTCGTGCGCGAGGAGATCGCCGCCATCGATCCCGCCGCGCGCTCGGCGACGACCACCGGGAGGACGACGGAGGCCGATTACCTGGTGGTGGCCCTCGGAGCCGTTCCCCGCCCGGATCTCGTTCCCGGACTGGACGAGCACGGACACGACGTCTGGGCCACCGCCGGAATCGCCGCGGCCGCCGAGGCGCTGGAGCGTTTCGACGGAGGACGGATCGTCGTCCTCATCGCCGGTGCGCCGTATCCGTGCCCGCCCGCGCCGTACGAGTGCGCGATCCACGTGCACGAGCACCTGATCGAGAGAGGCATCCGCGACCGGAGCGAGATCCTCGTCTCCACGGTGCAGCCGATGCTGATGCCCAACGCGGGCCGAGAGGGCTCCGAGTGGATAGGCCGGCAGCTCGACGCGCGAGAGATCGGGCACCGGGTCGCGAGCAAGGTGGAGCGGGTCGAGCCCGGTCGGGTCGTCTCGCCGGAGGGCGACCTCGAGTTCGACCTCCTGCTCGCGGTGCCGCCGCATCGCGTGCCCGAGGTCGTCAAGGAGAGCGGGCTGACGGGCGAGGGCGAGTGGATCACCGTCGACGCCGGGACGATGGAGACGTCACATCCGGGCGTCTTCGCCCTGGGCGACGTGACGCAGATCCTGCTTGCGAACGGACTGCCGCTCCCCAAGGCCGGTGTGATGGCCGAGCTCGAGGGGACGCGCGTCGCGGCTGCGATCGCCGCCGACGTCCAGGGCGGTGAGGCTCCGCCGCCCTTCGACGGCAGCGGCTTCTGCTTTCTCGAGCTCGGCATGGGGTCCGCAGCGCTCGTCGAGGGGGAGTGGTACGCAACCCCCGAGCCACGCGTCTCGATCGCCGAGCCGGATCCGGCGCACGCCGCGGAGAAGCGGCGCTTCGAGGCCGAACGGCTCGAGCGCTGGTTCGGCTCCTAGAAGCGGTCTCGGAAGAGGCTCGAGTCGGCGCCTTAGGCCTGCATCAGGCGCAAGGCGCCGAGCATCCCGCCGACCCCAAGCGCGACTCCGACCGCCCAGGCGGCGACGGACTCGCCCGTCGGCATCGAGAGTTCGTAGAAGTCGCGCAGGAAGGGAACGACGAGCGCGAGCACGAACAGCAGCGCCATCGCCGCGCACAGTCCGGCGACCGCGAGGCGCCGGAGGCCACCCTCGCCTTCGAGCCGTATCACCACGGCCAGCCCGCACACGACCACGATTCCCGTCGCTACCGTGCGCGAATGGCCGAGGCCGAGGTCGAAGCCGTAGCGCGCGAGCAAGTAACCGGCGGAGACCCCGATCCCGATTGCTAGCCCGGCCGGGATCGCGAAGCGCGCGACCGAGCGCAGGAAGCCCTCGGGCCGCCACGCGCCGGTGCTCGGCGCCAGCGCAAGCACGAACGCGGGGATTCCGATCGTGACCGTCGAGGCGATCGTGAACTGGCGCGGGAGGAGCGGGAACGTCGCGGTCGGAATCGCCACCATCAGTCCCAGCACTGCGGCGAAGACCGACTTCGTGACGAAGAGCTGCGCCACGCGCTCGACGTTGCGCAGGATCTGGCGGCCCTCGGCGACCATTCCCGGCACGACCGCGAAGTCGTCCTCGATGAGCACCAGGTCCGCGACCGAGCGGGCCATCTGCGTCCCCGAGCCCTGCGCGATGGCCAGACGCGCCTCCTTCAGCGCGGGCACGTCGTTGACGCCGTCGCCGAGCATCGCGACGTAGCGCCCGGCGCCGGAGAGTGCACCCACGACGGCGCGTTTCCCCTCGGGCGTGATGCGTCCGACGGCAGGCGCCGAGAGGACGGCCTCCCGCAAGGCCGCCGGATCGGTCGGCAGCGCCTCGCCGTCGAGCGCGGGGCCCGACCCGGGCACGCCCGCGTCGCGGGCGATCGCGCCCGCCGTCGCCGGAGCGTCGCCCGAGAGCACCTTCAGCTCGACCTCCTCCGCCGTGAAGAACGCGACCGTCTCGGCCGCGCTGGGCCTCAACCGCTCAGCGAGCACGACGAGCCCGAGCGCACGCACGTCGTCGGGGAACGGCGTCTCCGGGGCTGCCGCCGGAAGCGGCGCCTGGGTGCGGCCGAACGCCAGCACGCGCCTGCCCGCCTCGGTCTCCTTCCGAGCCTGCTCGTCGAGCGCTCGGTCGAGGGCGGTGAACCGTTCCGGCGCCCCCAGGATCAGGCGCTCGTCGCCGAGGTCAAGCGCGCTCCAGCGTCGGCGCGACGAGAACGGGACCTGCCCGAGGGCAGGACGCCCCTCGACCTCGGCGAGGGCTGCGTCGGCGATCGCCTGCAGCGTCAGGTTGCGAGAGGGAGCGCTCGCCGCATAGCGCGCGAGCGAGGCCGCAAGCGCCGTCGCGTCCACCCCTTCGGCGGGCAGCAGCTCGACTACCCGTAACGTCGGCTCCGTCAGCGTGCCGGTCTTGTCCGTGCAGACAACGTCGACCGACGCGAGCGACTCGATTGCGTTCAGCTGCTGCGCGAGCACGCCGCGCTGGGCGACCTTGAAAGCGGAGACGGCGGCGGTGAGGCTGATGAGGAGGATCAGGCCCTCGGGGACGAGGTTCACGATCGCCGCGGTGAGGGCCTCGACTCTCGCGTGGGCGGTGTCGACACGGGTAAGGACGGAGACCGCGACACCGGCCGTCACCGGCACGGCGAGCGCGAGCAGCCAGAGAAGGAGCCGGTCGTTGGCGCGCTCGAGCGGGGACCGCGGGTGGCGGAACGTCCTCGCCGTGGCCGCCAGGCGTTCCACGCGGCTCTCCGGGCCGACCGCCGTCGCCTCGAAAAGGGCGGCGCCCTCGACCGCGAACGAGCCCGACCACACCGGCTCGCCCGGCCCACGGACGGCGGGCTCCGACTCGCCCGTAAGGTGTGCCTCGTCGAGGGCGAGCCCGTCCGCGGACTCCACCCTCCCGTCGGCGACGACCTGATCGCCGGCGGTCAGCCGCACGAGATCGCCGACGACGACCTGATCGAGGGGCACCCGGCGGTCGACACCGTCGCGCACGACAACCGCGTCGGGCGCGACGAGCGCGGCGAGCCGGTCGAGAGCACGCTTGGAGCGGATCTCCTGGAACGATCCGATCGCGATGTTCGAGACGAGGATCCCAAGGAAGAGCGCGTCCTGCCAGGCCCCGAAAGTGAGTGTCAGCACGCCGAAGAGGAGCAGGATCCCGTTCGGGATGTTCAGCGCGTTGGCCCGAACGATGCTCGCGTAGGAACGGCTCGAGCGCCGGCGCGGGAGCTTGCCACGCGCCTCGAGGCGCGCCGCAGCCTCGGCTTCGGTCAGGCCGCTCGGCGCAGTTTCAACGACGGCGTCGATCCGTTGACGGTACCGCGCGGACCTTCCTCAGCCGCGGAGCGCCCGCAGCGCGTTGAGGATCACGCCGACGTCAATGCCCTCCTGGAGCAGCGCGCCCATGACCGGCGGGATGAAGCCGGCTGCGGCGAAGCCCATGGCGACGAGCGAGGCCCCGATGCCGATCAGGACGCTCTGGCGCGCGATCGAGAGCGCCCGCCGGCCGATGGTGATCGCGTCTGCGACGCGGTCGACGCTCTCGACGAGAATGACTGCGTCTGCTGTCGCGGACGAGACGGTCGCGCCTATCGTGCCCATCGCGATCCCGACGTCCGCGGCCGCGAGCGCGGGAGCGTCGTTCACTCCGTCGCCGACCATCAGCACGTTGCGTAGGCCGCGGCGCTCTTTCAACGCCCGGACGATCCCCAGCTTCTGCTCAGGCGCCTGCTCGGCGTACACACGGTCGACGCCGAGTTGCGCAGCGACTCGTTCCGCAGCGCCCGCCTTGTCGCCGGTGATCAGCGCCACGTGCTCGACGCCCGCCGCCTGCAGACGCGGAAGCAACAGACCGGCGTCCTCGCGCACCCGGTCCTCGAGCAGGATGAGCGCGGCCGTGGCGCCGTCGATACCAACATAGGCCTTCGCCGCGGCCTCGTCGGAGTGGCCGTCCCCGGGCGGCTCCAGTCCGTGCTCCACCAGCCAGCCGGCGCTGCCGACGAGGACGCGATGCCCGTCGACCACGCCTTCGATCCCGTGACCGAACGACTCGGCGACGGCTTCGGGAATCGACAGCTCGAGCCCGAGCTGCTCGGCTCCCGCCACGAGCGCGGCCGCGAGCGGATGCGCCGAGAGCCGGTCGAGCGAGGCTGCGAGCCTCAGCGTCTCGTCCCCGGGAATCCCGTCCAACGGAACGACGCGCCCGAGGCTCGGTCGGCCGAGCGTGATCGTTCCCGTCTTGTCGAGAAGAACCGTCCGCACCTGCCCGAGCCGCTCGATCGCAGTCGACCCCTTGACGACGATGCCCGCCCGGGCCGCGCGCGAAAGGCCCGACATGAACGCGATCGGCGCGGCGAGGATCAGCGGGCAGGGCGTCGCGACGACGAAGACGGCGAGAGCACGAACTGGGTCGCCGGAGATCACCCAGGCGAAGCCGGCCACGAACGCCGTCGCCGGCAGGAAGAAGGCGGCATACCGATCGGCGACGCGGACGAACGGCGCCCGCTCCGCCTCGGCCTGCTGGACGAGGCGCACGAGGGCCGCGTAGGCGCTCTCGGCGGCCGGACGCAGCGCGCGGACCTCGAAGGCGCCGCCGGCGCACGCCGTGCCACTCCGAACCTGCCCGCCGCGATGCACGGTCACCGGCAGGGGCTCACCGGTGAGAGCAGACTCGTCGACCACAGCCTCTTCGCTCACTACGAGGCCGTCGACCGGTAGGACCTCACCCGCCCGCACGAGCACGACGTCTCCCTGGAGAACGTCCTCGACCGGGACTTCCTCGACCTCTGTGTCACGCCTGACGAGCGCCACCCGCGGAGCACGCTCGATGAGCGCGCTCAGCTCACGCCGTGCGCGACGGTTCGCGACCGTCTCGAGCGCGTTCCCACCGGCCAGCATGAGCGCGATGACGGCGCCTGCGAGGTATTCGCCGAGAGCGAGCGCGCCCGCCATCGAGACGAGCGCGATCGCGTCGACTCCGACGTCGCGCCGCAAGAGCGACCTTGTCACCGACACTGTCAGCGGGACGAGCAGAAGCGCGGTCGTCGCCGCCCAGGCCAGATGTGCCGGGCGGTCGATTCCGGACAGATGCAGGATGATCCCGGCCGCGACGCCGACGAAAGCCAGGAGCGCGAGCCTGATGGCCGACATGCGCAAACCTTCCCGCCACACGGCGCCCCAAGCATCGGGGACGCCGCGGATCGCCACGGGAAAACCCGAGGTCCAGGGAGCCTCTAGGCTGGGGCGCGGAGACCGAGGTCCCCGGGCCAACTGGAAGGAGGACAGAATGGGGAGAATCGTCGTAACGGAGTTCGTGTCGCTGGACGGCGTCATGGAGGACCCCGGCGGAGCCGAGGACTTTAGGCACGGCGGCTGGACGTTCGAGATCTCGCGCGGCGACGAGGGCGACAGGTTCAAGCTCGACGAAGCGCTCTCGGCCGATGCCCTGCTCCTGGGGCGGGTGACCTACGAGGGGTTCGCCGAGGCCTGGCCGTCCAGGGAAGGCGAGTTCGCCGACAAGTTCAACGCCATGCCGAAGTACGTCGTCTCCTCGACCCTCGAGGATCCGGAGTGGAGCAACTCGACCGTGCTCAGGGGCGACCTCGCGGACGAGGTCGCGAAGCTGAAGCGGGAGCACGACGGCGACATCGTCGTCCACGGCAGCGCCCGGCTCGTGCAGTCGCTGGTCGAGCAGGACCTCGTCGACGAGCTGCGGCTGATGGTCTTCCCGGTGGTGCTGGGAACCGGGAAGCGCCTCTTCGCGGAGACGAGCGACAAGAAGCCCGTCCGGCTCGTCGACTCGAAGGTCGTCGGAGACGGTGTCGCGATCCTCACGTACGTGCCGGAATCTTCCCCGGCGTAGTGGTGTAGGAGAGGCAATGAGTTTCCGGCGGCGCGCGAAAGCCGGGCGCAGCTCCACGGCAGCAACTTCTACAGCAACTGTGCGTTCAGCCACACCTCGATGGACGACCCGATCGTCTATCCCGGTGAGCCCGGGCGCTCGCACGAGCACACGTTCTTCGGGAACACCACGACGGACGCGTCCTCGACGGGGGCGAGCCTGCGTCGCGGGCAGACGACGTGCCGGCCGCGCGCCGACAAGGCGGCCTACTGGGTCCCGACGCTCCACCGGAACGGCCGCGAGATCCACGCCTCCAAAGCGCAGCTCTATTACGTCGTGCGGGGCTACGACCGGATGCGCGCATTCCCGGCCGGGCTGGGGGTGATTGCGGGCAACGCCCAGGCCTCGCGACCGCAGAGCATCAGGGTCACGTACTGGGTGTGCGCGGGGCGCGGGGCGCGGACACGGCCCTCCCGCACGGTGCCGGCCCGGTGCGGCGTGATCGTCGGCCACGGGCTCGGAGGGGTTGGGCCGGGCGGAAGAATACGGCGCGTCACCTGGCGGACGAAGACCACCCTCGAGCTCCACGTCCTCTTCCCGAACTGCTGGGACGGCAAGCGGCTCGACTCGCCGGACCACCAGAGCCACATGGCGTACAGCCGGGCCTACCCGAACGCCTCGTGGCCGATTGCTTCCACGAGCGCGGCTGCCGCCCGTATTGAGCTGACGGCGAACGACCCCTGCCTGCGGCGCGGCGAGCGGGTCAGCGTCCGCCTCGTTCGCTGATACGCATCCGGCAGGGGCGTAGACCCGCGCCTGCGGTCTATTCCGCACCGGACTGCGGCTTATCCCGGATGACCAAGATGGCCGCTGCGATGTTCGTCCCGGTCTTCCCGTTGCTCGCCTTGATGTGGCTCGGGGCTCTTTCGTCTGCCGCGGTCCTTCCTCCGCAGGTGATGCTGATGCTCCCAAGCATGATCCTCGTCATGCTCCCCCGGTTTGACGAATACGCCGGGCATACGACGCACAAACGGCCCGTCGCCTCCGCAGCCCCTAAGACCCAGCTGCGGCAAATCCACATCGCAATGAGTGGTTCCCCTGATGGGGCGCGAGCGTGGACCTGCGATCCTCTGGCTGCACCGAGAATAGATCGAAAGTAGAACGAAGCTCGATCGACTCGCGAAGTAGGCGGAATCCGAAACACCCGCCGATCGAGTGGACGAAATCGAAACTAGCTCGGCGAAGATTCCGGGCTCCGATGAAAGTCGGAGCCCGGCCCTGTTCCGATGCGGCGCGATGGCTTTTCTGTTGGGCCGGGTCAGGCCGAGGCGAGGAGGTAGTGCCATTCGTTCTCGAGCCGGTAGCCGCCGTCCGCCGTGCGGTACGGGGCCATCCCTGCGATGAGCGCCGCCCCCGCCTCGCCCTCGCGCGCAGGGCCGATGACCTCGGCCAGGCCGCCGGCCGACAGCAGCCCTCGGGCCAGGGCGTCTCCGTCCGGAAACTCCAGGGTGTATGACACGTCGAACGCGGCCCCAGGAGTCAGGCCTTTCCGGCCGTCCCCAGACCTGGATCACGACCGGCGCCCGGGGCTTCGCGACCCGCTTCGCCTCTCGCAGCGCCGCGACCATGTCGGCCGCGAAGAAGAACGAGTTGAACCCGGCGACGACGTCGAAGAAGTCGTCCTCGTAGGGAAGGGCCTGCATCTCGCCGACGCGGAGGTCGGCCTCGGGAACACGCGTCCGGCTGATCTCTAGAAGCGCGTCGGAGGCGTCGAGGCCGAAGACCTCGGCCCCCCGGTCGGCGGCGGCACGAAGGAAAACGCCTGTGCCACAGCCGATGTCGAGCACGCGCTGTCCCCGCGCGAGACCGACGCGGCGGATCGCATCCTCGTACACGGGCAGCTGCGCCTCCTCCAGGGGCGCCGGTGGCCACGATCTGTTGCGGATGGCGCGGCGCGGGAGGATGCTCGACTGGGCCGGGGAGAGCCAGTACTACGCACTCCGCGAATGGGCGCGGGCGCCCGTCCGTTTCACCCCGGTCAAAAGCGAGGCTCTGACCCGTCTGTTGATCGCCGACCTGGTGGGCGAGAGGCCCACGCGCAAGAGCATGGCCACCCTCGGAGACGACATCGACGACATCCGCCAACGGTTGCACGAGTCCGAGATGACCGCTGCCGCGCTCGCGCACCGGAGTAAGTACCTGCTGCTCAACCTCCGCTTCCTGCACCGGTTGCTCGACCTGCATCTGCAAAGGCAGGCGGGTAGTCGGTGCCGGCGTAGACGAGGGCCTGAATTGCCGTCACCGGGTCGCCGGCGAGTACGCATTCGCTCCAGGTGTCACCTTCGTCGCGGCTCTCCCAGATCCGGCCGTCGGCGAGCCCGGAGAAGAGGCGGCCGTCGGCGGCGACCAGTGCGTACGGCATCGCCGGCAGTGGCTCGGGCAGCCCGCCGCCGAGCGGCTGCCAGGGCTCGCCCGCGCGCCGGCGGTAGACGAGAGCCTGCGGGTCGCGCCGGCCGTGAGCCGCGAACGGGCCCGTGCTCGCCGAGACGTACCAGAGCTCCGGATCGTCCGGATCGACGGCGACCGACCAGGTGTAGTTCCGGTCTCGCCCCTCGTCGGCCGGCCGCCACGTGTCCCCTGCGTCCTCGCTGAACGCGGCTCCGCCGCCGCCGGCTTCGTAGGCGCGGCCGGGCACGCGCGGGTGCCAGGCGAGCGAGTGGACGTCAGGCTGCGCTCCCGGGCGGTGGTCCTGCCAGCTCTCGCCGCCGTCGCTCGAGCGCATCAGGCCGCCGAGCTCGATCCCGACGAGGAGCAGGTCGGCCTCGTGCGGGCTCGGCGCGATCCAGCGCACGTGCGACGTCCACGGCCGCGGCGGAAAGCTCCACGTGGGCCTCGACGGAAGCTCGAGCAGGCCGTCGAGCGCCCGCCAGCTCTCGCCGCCGTCGCCGCTCCGGAACAGCCGGCTCGGCTCCGTGCCCGCATAGACCGCGCCGTCAACCACGCTGACGGCGAGCGAGAAGACGCCGGGCTCGGGCAGCGCGCAATCGACCCAGGCACGTCCGCCGTCATCGCTCCTGCGCACACCGCCTTCCCGCAGGCCGGCGTAGAGCCGGTCCGGCTCCGCCGGGTCGACCGCCAGGCACTGGGCTCCGCTGCCCTCGAGAGAGAGCTCGACGGCCCAGTCTTCGCCGCTCTGGTCGAGGCGGGCGATCCCGTCTCCGGTTGCCGCGTACAGCCGCGCCGTCACAGCTCAGCCACCGGTCGCGGAGAAGTGCTGGTAGTCGGGAGTGCCCCGCCAGCGTCCGCCCCACTGCCAGTCGACGGCGGAGAACGCGCGGACGAGCAAACCGCCCCGCACGGCCATTCCCGGCCGGACGTCCGTTCGGTCGAGGTAGGCCCGACCTGCTCGTGGGTGCACGCGTCTGCCCTCGAGGTACGGGTTCTCGACGGGATTCACGTCGACGGCGAGCCCGTATGCGTGCGTCGACCAGCGCCGCGGGCCGGGACCGACCGCGAAGCGGCAGTTGAACGCCGACGTGTTGTCGGCCGCAAGCGAGCGCTCGTCGTTGCCGCCGTAGGCGTCGATCGGCCGCATGCGACGCACCGGGAAGCGCGCGGCGTAGAGTCGGGAGAAGACGCGGACGAGATCGTTCACGGCTGTCGTGTTCACGACCAGGGTGCCGGTGTGCGGCTCGCCGTCGAAGCCCCAGTAGCTCAGCCGCAAGCGCCGCAGCTGCGCCGGCGGGACGGGGCAGCCGGGACGCCAGGACTGCGGCAGCTGCGCCCGCGTAACGGGCGAGACGGTGTGCGCGAACGGGGGCGCCTGCACCGAGAGCAGTGCGATCAGCAGAAGCCTCATCGCCCTACGAGATTAGTCTGAAGGGCCGAATGCGGAGGATGATCCTGCCCTTGGCCTGCTTGGCACTCTGGCAAGGCGTCCAGTCAAGCCATGGCCAGGGCCTGGCCCTGGACAGGTCCCGCGGGGCGCCGGCGGCGCAGTCGTGTCCGCCGACCCTCGCCAACCAGCTCGCCTCGACCGGTTCCGCGCGGCAGCTGGTGACGGTGCTGACCGATACGGCGCGCTCCACACGCGGCAGCCTGCGGACGTGGGAACGTTCCGGTGGCTGCTGGGTTCCGGCCGCCGGACCTTGGGCGGCCTGGGTTGGACGGCGAGGCGTCTCGGAGAACCGGCGCGAAGGCGACCGCACCACTCCCGCCGGGGCGTTCGGCATCGGACGGACGATGTTCGGCGTCGCGCCGAACCCGGGCGTGCGCTATCCCTACCACCGGATCGAATGCGGCGACTGGTGGGTCGAGGATCCGCGCTCGCCCTTCTACAACCGCTTCCGGCACGTTCCGTGCGGGAGGACGCCCCCGTTCCGCGTCACGACCCCGGACATGTCGGAGTCGCCCACGGCCTACCGTCACTTCGCGGTCATCCGCTTCAACATGGATCCCGTCGTGCCGGGCCGCGGCTCCGGGATTTTCCTCCACGCGAGCACGGGCCGGCCGACGATCGGCTGCGTGAGCCTTCCTCTGCCCCAGCTCGTGACCGTTCTCCGCTGGTTCCGCCCCGGGCGCTCGCCGCTGATCGTGATCGGCACGCAGGCCCGGATCCGGACCTACTGAACGCAAGAGGCCCGCCGGAGCGGGCCTCGTTACGGGTGGAGCCCTTGGGGAGGGGAGCTAGGCCGCGGGCGTCCTCCACATCGATTCGCCTCGAGGCGGCCCGAAGGGATGCAGGCCGCCGCGGAGATGGCGGAGGCGCGGGAAGGTGCCGTTGACGATGTCGTCGATGTCCTTGGAGAGCCGCTCGTACATCGCATCGGCCTGCGCGCGGGTGAGCTTCTTGTCGCTGACGGCCTGGTCGAGATGCTTCTTGGCGTCGGCCAGGATCGCCTCTTTGAGCCCGTCGACGGACTTGTCCTGCGCCTTCGCGACGTCGGCCAGCGACTGGCCGCTGCTCAGCTTCTCGTCGAGCTGGGCCACCGTCAGGCCGAGGTAGTCGGCTGCGGCCTGGTGGTGGACCGGGTGCAGGAAGTCCGCGTGGCGGCCAAAGCCGGGCCCGCCGAAGAAGCCTGGCCCGCCGAAGGGCGGCAAGCCGAAGGCGGGGAAGTCGCCCGACTCGATCCGCTTCTTCAGCGCATCGGCCTGGGCCTTCGTGATCCGGCCCGCCGCGAGATCGGCGTCGACCTGGTCGAGCGCGGCCGCCTTCGTTGCGTCCTGGAGCTTCTCCGTCGAGATCCCGAGGTGCTGCGCCACCCTGTCGAGGAAGCTGGGCGAGCTCGAGGAGCCCGAGGCGGCGAGAGCCGCGCCCCCGCCGGCGACGACGGCGATCGCCCCCAGCCCGGCGAGGAAGCGCTTGGACGTGATCAGCCTGTGCATCGCGTTATTCCTTTCGTTCGATTGCTTGCTCATCGAACCAGGGCTCCCTAAGCACGATCTGAGATCTGGCTAAGAAGTTCCTAAGACCGGCTAGGGAGCGATGGGCTGGGACGGGCGCTGTGCGAGCTCGACCTCGACGGCGTGCGTGTCGCCGTTGCGCCAGTACCTGATCGTCACGGTGTCGCCCGGCTCCTTCGCGTCGATCGCGCGCTGCAGCTCCTCGGAGTTCGTGACGTCCTTGCCGTCGACCGACGTGATCACGTCGCCCCCGGTCGAGTAGCGGTCGTTCTCGACGGTCTTCGTTCCGGTCGCCGGGTGCAACTTCGCCTTCGCCGCAGGCGTCCCCGGGCGCACCTCGTCCACCTCGGCGCCGGCCACGAGGTTCAGCTTCGAAGCGACCGATTCCGGGATCGTCTGCACGGTGACGCCCAGGAAGGCGTGCTCGACCTTCCCGGTGCTGATCAGCTCGTCCCCGATCGAGCGCACGGTGTTCGACGGGATCGCGAAGCCGACGCCGTCGCTGCCACCCGACTCGCTGCGGATCTGCGCGTTGACGCCGATCACCTGTCCACGCGAGTTCAGCAGCGGGCCGCCGGAGTTTCCGTGGTTGATGGCGGCGTCCGTCTGGATCGAGTCGTTGATCGTGAAGTCGTTCGGCGCCCGCATCTGCCGGTGGAGGGCGCTGACGATCCCGCTCGTGACCGTCTCCTCGAGCCCGAAGGGGCTCCCGATCGCCACGACTCCGTCTCCCACGCGGACGGCCCCCGAGTCTCCGACCGCGAGCGGCTGGAGGATCGACTGCGGCGCATCGACCTTGATCACGGCCAGGTCGGTCGAGGAATCGGAGCCGACGGCGCTCGCCGTGTAGGTGTCGCCGTTCCAGAAGCGGACGGAAAGCGTGTCTGCTCCTTCGACCACGTGCTCGTTCGTGACCACGTGCCCGTCCGTGTCGTAGACGAAGCCGGAGCCTTGCGCCTGCTGGCCCTGGCCCTCGAACTGGCCTGATCCGTTCGACGCGACCGTGATCTCGACGACGGCCTTGTACGAGCGGCGGTAGATCTCGCCGACCGTGAGCGCCGAGGTCGAGGCGGTCGTCTCGGAGCCGCCGACGGGAACTTCCCGGACAACGGTCTTCTGGTCCGGCGAGGAGACCAGCGAGTAGACGACGGCGCCTGTGCCCGCACCGACGGCGAGCGCCGCGATCACGGCGGAGATGAGCGGGGAGATGCGTCCTGGGCGAGGCATGCGAATTCCTTTCGTTGTCTGCCCCAATCAGAGCATGCCGAACTAAAGCTGGCATGAGAGATCTCTAAGAACCCGCTAAGAAGCCTGCTTTCTTATCTCGCTCTCACCATTGCCGCGCAAGAATTCAAGGCATGAGGATTCTTGTCGTCGACGACGAGCCGGCCGTTCGCGAGTCGCTGCGCCGTGCCCTCGAGCTCGAGGGCTACGAGATCGAGCTCGCGGCCGACGGCGAGGAGGCGCTCGCCCGGATCGAGGCCGAGGCCGAGCCCGATGCAGTGATCCTCGACGTGCTCATGCCCGGCCTCGACGGGCTCGAGGTCTGCCGCCGGATCCGGAGTTCGGGCCGGAAGCTCCCCGTGCTGATGCTGACCGCCCGCACCGAGGTCGAGGACCGGGTCGCGGGGCTCGACGCCGGGGCCGACGACTACGTCGTCAAGCCCTTCGCGCTCGAGGAGCTGCTCGCGCGCCTGCGGGCGCTCCTCCGGCGGACGAGCGACGAGGCGACCGAGCTGCTGCGCTTCGCCGACCTCGAGCTCGACCCGTCCACGCGCGAGGTGCGACGCGACGGGCGAGCGATCGAGCTCACGCGGACGGAGTTCTCGCTGCTCGAGCTCTTCCTGCGCAACCCCCGGCAGGTGCTGACGCGGTCGGTCATCTTCGAGCGCGTCTGGGGCTACGACTTCGGCTTCGCGTCGAACTCGCTGGACGTCTACATCGGCTACCTGCGACGAAAGACGGAGGCGGGCGGAGAGCCGCGGCTGATCCAGACCGTCCGCGGCGTCGGCTACGCCCTGCGGGACGGATGAGCTTCCGAGCCCGGCTCACCTTGGTTGCGGCCGCCGCCGTCGCGCTCGCCGTCGTCGCCGCGTCGATCCTGGTCTACGTCGTCGTCCGCGGCCAGCTCTACGGAAGCGTCGACGATGCCCTCCGATCGAGCATGGAGCGGATCGTCCACGGCCCGGACTTCGACATCGGCGGCGGGCCGCCCCAGCCGGGCGTCTTCGGCGGCTATCCCCAGGCCGTGGGCGCCAACGGAGCGATCTTCCGGCTGCGGGGGCAGACCGTGACCCTGCCGGTGACGAAGCGCGTTCTCGAGGTCGCGCGCGGGCAGAGGGACACCTACTTCACCAGCGCCCACGTCTCGGGGACACATGTCCGCCTGATCGTCTTCCCCTCCCGGACCGGCTTCGCAATCGAGGTCGCGCGCTCGCTCGAGGAGGCCGACCGCTCACTCTCGCACATCAAGTGGCTGCTGGTCCTGATCGCCGGCGGCGGAGTGCTCGTCGCGGCAGGGCTCGGCCTGGCCGTCTCCGGTGCCGCGCTCGCGCCCGTTCGGCGCCTGACGGAAGCGACCGAGACGGTGACCGAGACCGGGGACCTCTCCCAGCGCATCGAAGCGCGCGGTCGAGACGAGCTGAGCCGGCTCGCGGCCAGCTTCAACGCGATGCTCGGGGTGCTCGAGGAATCGACGCGTGCGAGACGCCAGCTCGTCGCGGACGCCTCGCACGAGCTGCGCACGCCTCTGACCAGCCTGCGCACGAACATCGAGGTGCTGGCGAGCGACCGCGAGCTGCCGCCCGGGGAGCGCGAGCGGCTGCTGACCGACGTCGTCGAGCAGCTCGGCGAGATGACGACGCTCATCTCCGAGCTGATCGAGCTCGCGCGCGGCGAGCAGCACCCGGAAGAGGCCGAGGACGTCCGGCTGGACCTCGTCGCGGCCGATGCGGTAGAGCGGGCCCGCCGCAACCGGCCCGGCATCAGCTTCAAGACCGAGCTCGCCGAGTCGGTCGTCCACGGCGTCCCTCGGACGATCGAGCGGGCGCTGGCGAACCTGATCGACAACGCCGCGAAGTGGAGCCCGCCCGGCGGCGAAGTCGAGATCTCCGTCCGCGATGGGGAAGTGACCGTGCGCGATCACGGCCCGGGGATCGCCGAGGAGGACCTGCCCTACGTCTTCGACCGCTTCTACCGGGCCCGTTCGGCACGGGGATCGCCCGGATCCGGCCTTGGCCTCGCCATCGTGCGGCAGGTGGCCGAGGCCCACGGCGGCGAGGTCGTCGCCGAGCGAGCGGCCGGGGGCGGCACGCTGCTGAGACTGCGCCTCGACGGCGCCTCGATGAGCGAGAGCTAGCCGCGCCGTAGGGGATGATGCGTCCCGTGCGACGCCTCCTCCCCGTGCTCCTGCTCGCCGCTCTCGGGCTCGCCGGCTGCGGCGGCGAGATCGACCCGGCGTCGACCCCGGCAGGAAAGGCCCAAGTGCGCCAGATGGAAGATCTCTACAACGGTCGTTTCGGTCGCACGTACGAGAACCTCCTCCCTGCCCATCGGCGGCTTGTCTCACGCGAGCTCTTCGCGGAGTGCGCGCGGCGGACAATCGCCGTCGGCGACCTTGCTTCGGTGGAGGTGCTCGACGTCTACAACGAGACGATCCAGGTCCCACGAGTGGGCGAGCGGGACACGAAGGCCGTGCGTTTCCGGCTGACGTCCGTCTCGGGGAAGACGACCGAGCCGGACATCAATCACCAGCTAAAGGTCGGGGAGCGCTGGTACTGGATTCTGAACGAGGAGGCTGTGACCGCCTACGAAGTCGGCGGCTGCCCCACCGGACAGTGAGTCGTTGCTACCTTCGCTGAATGGGTAACGCCGCCGCCTCGGAAATTTACGACGTCGTCTGCCCCCACTGCAAGCGGCAGTTCCGAGGCGAGCTGATCGGCGAAGACGACGATCCGCGGCGTGGGTTCAAGTGCCCGCACTGCCGGCTCTTCGTCCCCTACGAGCGGGCCGAGACCGAAAACCCTGTTAAGTAGAGCCCTTGAGGCCTTGCGCCTCGGGGAGCGTCTCGAGCCGCTTGAGCGTGTTGTTCTCGATCTGCCGGATGCGCTCGCGCGTGACGCCGAAGGCCCGGCCGACCTCCTCGAGCGTGCACGGCTGCGCGCCCGTGAGCCCGAAGCGCAGCTCGATCACCTTCCGCTCGCGCTCCGGAAGCGAGTCGAGCGCCCTCTGGATGTCCTCGCGGCGCAGTGAGAGCGAGGCGGTGTCGAACGGCGACTCGGCCTGCTCGTCCTGGACGAAGTCGCCGAGCTCCGACTCCTCCTCCTCGCCTATCGGCTTCTCGAGCGAGACTGGAAGCTGCGCCATGCGCAGGATCTCGCGCACCTCCTCCGTCGTCATCTCGAGCTCGACGGCGATCTCGTCGGGCTGCGGCTCGCGGCCGAGGCGCTGGACGAGCTGGCGCTCGATGTGCACGACCTTGTTCAGCTTCTCGACCATGTGCACCGGGATGCGGATCGTGCGCGCCTTGTCCGCGATCGCCCGGGTGACGGCCTGCCGGATCCACCAGGTCGCGTAGGTCGAGAACTTGTAGCCCTTGCGGTAGTCGAACTTCTCGACGGCGCGGATGAGGCCGAGCGAGCCCTCCTGGATCAGGTCGAGGAAGGACAGTCCCCGGCCGAGATAGCTCTTGGCGATCGAGACGACGAGGCGCAGATTGGCCTCGATCATGTGCGTCTTCGCAGACATGTCGCCGCGCTCGATCCGCTTCGCCAGATAGACCTCCTGGTCGGCGGTCAGAAGCGGCACCTTGCCGATCTCGCGCAGGTAGAGCCGCAACGAATCGAGCGACGGCTCGACTGAGAGATCGAGCTTCGGGCCCTTCTCCTCCTCGGCGAGCGCGGGCTGCTCGTGCGGCGGGTGCTTGTGCTGCTCGCCTTCGACGAGCTCGACCGAGTGGTCGATCAGATAGGTGTAGAAGTCCTCGATCTGCTCTTTCGAGAGATCGACCTCCTCGAGCCCGGCGACGATCTCGTCGTAGGTGAGGAAGCCCTTCTCTTGTCCGTCCTGTACCAGCTTGTGGAGCTCTTCGACGTCTGGGAGGGAGATGTCGACTGTGAGCAATTGTCTCCTCTTCGCGTTGGTGGGACGGACGCCGGAAACGCAAAGAGCCGGTTAACCCCCTCCCCCGGCTCGCCTCGCAGGGGAGGGAAGTTAACAGCTATCCACAGGGCTGTGAAGAGATTTTTTCAAGACGCCGCGAGCTCGCCCACGACCTCGTTTCGACTGTTGCTAAGGGGCATCGCTCCGAAGGCGGAGCCGTCGAGGCCGAGCAGGCCGAGAAAGGCGCCCAGCGCGGGCCGCAGCGCTCTGCTCGCTCCGTCCTCGACCTTGAGCGCGAGACCGAGGCCGTCCGGTGAGGCGGCGCAGAGCAGTCCCTCGGCCCCGCCCTTCGCAATCCAGCCTGGCAGCGCCTGCATGAGATTCGTGTCCAGGCCGGTCGGCCCGCGGATCAGCTCCGGGTGGGCACGCATCGCATCAGCCACGGCTCGACCGGCGGCGGCTTGCTCGAAGGTCGCGAACACGCGCGCCATCGTTTCGAGCGGGAGCGCGAAGGTGACGACGCCGCAGCCGTCGACTGCGGTTGGGAACTCGCGGGTCCCGGCGAGGCGTGACACCTACGCGACCAGTTCGGTCTGACAGGGGTGGTCGGAGA
>Ga0137368_10001768_pt1 | contig 23140 bp, 14 predicted proteins | sample SagtaG_13_FD_104917 | JGI IMG/M metagenome (GOLD analysis project Ga0137368, IMG submission 104917) | Vadose zone soil microbial communities from Sagehorn Ranch, Mendocino, California, USA - Sage1_L_100_16 metaG | ecosystem: Environmental > Terrestrial > Soil > Vadose zone | place: USA...
GGGGGCGGTGGTGGCGGCGGAGGTGCTGGTGACGGAGGTGGCGGCGGTGGTGGTGGCGGAGGCGGTGGGGGCGGCGGAGGTGGTGGCGGTGGATGCGGCGGAGGCGGCGGTGGTGGAGGCGGCGGTGCGGGTGGAGGTGGTGGAGGCGCCGTTTCGTCGAAGAACCGGAGGAAGACGCGCGGCGTGGTTCCGTACGGGAGCTCCGGCGCAACGCGAACGTAGTTGATCGCTACCCGGTCGGGACTCCCTTGCGCAACGGACGCGTTCGTTTCTGCATCAGCGGTCGTGGCCACGGCAAGCCCGGTCGGGTCGAGCACCACGCCGGCGGTGCTCACTCGCGCGCAGTAGAGATCCCATCCCGCGCCGGATCGGCTGTCCTGCCACGCCACCACGAAGTTGGTTCCGTCCAAGGCCACGCTCGGGAAGAGCTGGCCCCCAGAAGAAGTCGAGATCGGAATCCCGTTCGCGTCGAGCAGCGTCCCCGCCGGTGTGACGCGCGCAGCGTAGATGTCGTAGCTCGAGTACGAGCGGTTGTCGTCCCAGACGACGAGGTAGTTGGTGCCATCGAAGGCCACGCCGGCCGTCCGCTGCCCAAAGTCGGCCGTGGAGATCGCAATCCCGGCAGGATCGAGAACGCCTCCGGCTGGAGTGACACGGGCGCCGTAGATGTCGGGCGTCGTGCAACACCGGTCGTCTTCCCAGACCACAAGAGAGTTCGTCCCGTCGAAAGCCACGCTGGGGTAGGTCTGATGTCCGACCGCGGTCGAGATCGCGATCCCCTGCGGATCGAGCGCGACACCGTCGTGACCGACCCGAGACCCGTAGATGTCGTAGCCCGCGGGAGAACGCGCGTCCGTCCACGCCACCAGGTAGTTCGTGCCGTCGAACCCGACGCTGGGCGCCCACTGGAACCACGACGCCGTCGAGACCGCGATCCCGCCAGGATCGAGCACCGTTCCGACCTGACTCACGCGAGCGGCGTAGATATCGGAGAGGATCCCCCCGGAGCGCCGGTCCTCCCATGCGACCAGGAACTCGCTGCCGCCAAACGCCACCCGCGGGGTGAATTGATCACCTGGGGCGGTCGAGATCGGGATCCCTGCGGGGTCGAGCACGGTTCCCGCCTGGCTGACCCGAGCGCCGTAGATGTCCCAGCCAGAACCAGAGCGGTCGTCGTACCAGCTGACGAGGTAGTTCGTGCCGTCGAAGGCCGCGCTCGGTGCCTCCTGCCGGTTGGCGACGGTCGACAGCCGGATCCCGGCGGGGTCGAGCACGGATCCCGCCTGGTTGACTCGCGCGCCGTAGATGTCGATCTCGTCATTGACCCGCTCGTCCTGCCAGGAAACGACGTAAGTCGTCCCGCCGAATGCGACGCTCGGCCACTCCTGGGCTTCCGGCGCCGTCGAGATCGGGATTCCTGCGGGGTCGAGAACCGAACCCCCTGGGGTGATGCGCGCGCCGTAGATGTCCCACGACTCGAGGCTTCCCCGCTGATCCTGCCAAGCCGCGAGGTAGTTCGCTCCGTCGAAAGCGATCTCCGGTAAGGCCTGAGCGTGAGGAGCCGTCGAGATCGGGATTCCTTGAGGATCGAGCACACTCCCTGCCTGGTTCACACGGGCGCCGTAGATATCTGCCTGGCCCCCCGACCTGGTGTCCTGCCAGACGACAAGCGCGTTGGTGCCATCGAACGCGAGGTGTGGGACCCGCTGCCCGTTCGTCGCAGTCGAGATCGGAATCCCCATGGCGTCGAGCACGACTCCCGTTTGGCTCACACGCGCGCCGAAGATGTCGCCCCCGAAACCGGCGCGTTCGTCCTGCCATGCGACCAGGTAGTTGCTCCCGTGATAGGCGACCGTCGGCGAGTACTGGCTGTTCGCGGCCGTCCCGATCGCGATACCCGCGGGATCGAGCACTGCGCCGCTCTGGCTGACGCGCGCCGCATAGATGTCATACGACTCCGGGGTTGAGCGCTCGTCCTGCCAGGCGACGACGTAGGTTCCCGCTCCGAAGGCCACGCTCGGCCACTCTTGGCGGCCAGCCGCCGTCGAGATCGCGATTCCCGCGGAGTCGAGCACCGTCCCAGCCGGGGTTACCCGCGCACCGTAGATGTCCGAGTAGCCCGTATTCGCTCGCGTATCGCTCCAGACCACGAGGTAGTTCGTGCCGTCGAAGGCGATGCTCGTCGCGTACTGACTGCTGCCCGCCGTCGAGATCGCGATTCCTGCGGGGTCGAGGATCGCCCCTGCCTGGCTCACGCGGGCGCCAAAGACGTCCGGGGCACCCGGTGCGCCCAGGCGACCGTCGCTCCAGACGACCAGGTAGTTGGTGCCGTCGAAGGCGACGCTCGGAAGGGTTTGTCCTTCGGGAGCCGGTGACCCATAGACGGGGTCGGTGACGGGGTACTCGGGACTGATCACGGGGTCGATCGTGAGCGGGTAGGCAGCGCGCTCGAGAGTCGAGCGCGGGACGTTCAAAGAGACCCAGTGGCGGGTCGCGTCCGGGAGGGCACTGTGCAGCGTTCGGCCTTTGACGTCCTTGACGACAAGCTCCCCCATGCGGACCGAGAGACCCTTGCCCAGCGACCAGCGCACGTCTTTGCCGGTTATGGGTAAGCCGGAGGCGTAGACCCTGGCGGCGAGCTCAAAGTCGCCAGCCCCTTGCGGTGCCGCCGCGAGGACGACGTCCCACTCAACGGATCCGTCGCGGGCGGTTACGTGCTCCGTGATGCCCGGCGCCAGCTCGCGCTCGGCCCGGTTCAGCGTCCCGCGCCAGAGGCCGGGGCTGACGCCTGCTCCTTTCACCGAGGCCGTTGCGAGGCGGAAGCGCGAGCCGTGCATCCGAAGCTCGAACCCGCTCGCATCGAACTCGGCTCGGTAGAGGCGGTCGCGGGCGACGAGCGTGCCGTGCTTCGTCGGCGCGACGTGGTGGCTGACGGTCTCGACCACGCGTCCGAGGTCGATCCCGTCTTGCCGTGCCTCCTGGAGTGCCGAGGCTGCCGAACGCGGGCTGACTTCCACGGAAGACCCGGCTCCTCCGATGAACACGACCGCGAGGGCCGCAAGTGGCACGAGGCTACGCAGTCGCCTCATCGCCGTCCTCCCTGTCTGGGCGGCCGGAGTCTACTGCTGAAAGGGAGCGCTGAATAGAGGCGCGGTCAGCTAGCGGGGGCAGGATTTGAACCTGCGACCTCCGGGTTATGAGACGTCTGTTGCCAGGTCAGGTGACGCCACGCCGACGCGCTCAAGCCATCCTCGGAGAGCTCAGGTCACCTCACTTCAGCTCAGACGGGCAAAAGTTCGAGCAAGGGCGCCGCCCGCGTGGCCATTTGGAGATCGGCGACTTGCTCGACGAGACGTGCGGGGCGTGCGGGGAGGTGCTCGCATGATCCTCACCGACGGCACTCCCCACAATCGCGAACCGCACAGAGCCGATTGACCCGGACCCTCCGGGTAACCGACGTCGGTTGTCCGCTTGGCTACGGAGAACGCAACGCAGCCTCGACCTCATCGATCACGCCGCGACTCGCAACCTCCGCGGACGAAGGAGGGGCTCGATAGCTGTCGGGGTAGTCAGGATCGGTGAACTCGACGCCTACCAGCCCGCGTGTGCCGACGTAGCGAGGAATCACATGCAGATGGACATGCCGGTCGAGGTTCATCAGGAACGCGTAGTTGAAGTGGTCAGGTGCAAACGCCTGCCGGACGCGCTTCGTGACCCAACGAATCTCGTCGAGCAACTCTGTCCACTCCTGGACGGTCAACCGCGCGACCTCCTCCTCGTGGCGGCGGAGCGCAATGAAGGTCTTGCCAAGGAGGTTCTGGTTACGGTTGATGACGGTCAGCCAGAGGCGTGACTCATGGACCACGGGCGTCTCAAACCCCCCTCGGCAGAGGCGGCACGGTGCCTCGGTTGCGACTTCTCTCAACGGGATCGCCCTAGAGATTACGAGGTCGAGACTGGCGGTTCTCGCGCTCGGCCGTCTCTTGACTTGGCTCGAAGGCCCGCCTAACCGCTGAACCGGGCAAAAGTTGGGCAAAAGTTCGCTTCGGCCCATTCGACCCGTAGATGGCGAAAGAGCCCGTTTGCGGGCTCTTTGGAAGCTCCCCGGGTTGGACTCGAACCAACAACCCTCCGGTTAACAGTCGTCTGTTGCTAGGTTAGGCAACGCCCGCTTCGCGCAGCTGAGCGACACCGGATCACCTGAGGTCAGGTGAGATCACCTCAGGTGGGCAAAAGTCCGGGCAAAAGTCCGGCCTTGGCCGGAGCTGATCGTTATGGACGTTTCGCGGCTTGGCGGCGCTCAGGGAGAAGCCAGTGCCGATCGAGTGTCCAGCCAAGAAAGCGTCTTCCCCAGCTCGGGCTATGCACCCCGTCGCGAGAAAACTCACCGCCCGAGGCAACCGCATGGAGGCCGATCATCACCGGCGAAAAGCGTTCACGAAAATCCTCGCGTTGCTTCGCAAGGTGTTCATCGGCCCAATCGAAGAACCTTGGGATTTCATCAGCGCCCGCGATCGAGAGGTAGAGGAGCATCTGGCGCCAGGCGTAAGCAGAGTTCTTCACCGTCTGCATCTCAGCGCGCCAGTCGGCGATGATGAGTTGCTGGCGATGACAGATCCACTCAAAGGAGCGACGGGCGAGTCCGGGGAGAACCGGGCGGAGCTCGTTGCGGAGATCGAGGCCGTCGATCAGTTGCGCCAGGTTGTGCGTCGTCAGAATCTGGGCCTGTTCGATGATCGTTCCGTTCCTCGCTACTGACCACTGGCCGCCGGTTTCGGCTCCGGCGAGCTCAATGCAAAGAGCGGCGAATCCTGGCGACTCGGGTGCGCTGTGTCGCCGTTTCTGGATGTCGTCCAGTGCGAGGACGCGTTCGAACGGTAGGTCGTAGTAGCGCGCGTAGAGAGTGCCGGCAAGCACCGGCGCCGCCGCCTGGGCGGATCGAAGGTACGACCCGGCGAAGGCGTCCATGAAAATGTCGGCGGCAAGTTCGTCGACGAGTGGGATCCGCTCGCCGGAAGCGGCGTTCAGAGCGCGGAGCTCCCGGACGAGCTTGTTCGGAAGGATCGTTTGTGGAAACGACTCGAGCGCGAGCCGTGTCGCGCGTTCCATCGCGGTCCGGGCGCTGCGCCGTGATTCGTCGTGCGACCCAACCCACGGAGTGATCGCGGCGACCCACGGCAGCTCCTCTAGTCGGACTTGGCTCTCGAGATCGAGCAGGAGCAACGAGCGCCGCTTGCGGAACGCACGGTAGACCGACTCGAACAACACCCGGAGTTCCGGCTGCTCGATCGCGCTGCCTCGGATCTGGGCGGTTACGTGAGGCAGGAGAGTGGCGATGCCCTCGCTTGAATGCACAATGCCCCGTGCTATCAGCGTCTCGAGCGGTGCTTCGAGGCAGCGCATCGACTTCTCGATGAGCGACGGTGGAAGAGTCGACTCCGCTTCCACCCCAAGCGCAGACGCCTCCTCGGCAGATAGGGGGACAAGCTTCTTGTCGACGTCGCGCAGCCCGCCCTCGCCCGGGAGTTCATCAATCCGGTCAGCGAGGACTCGGGCGAGAATGTGGTGGCTCGGCAGCGCTGCATTGCGCATCTGTTCAGCGCGCGTCGCCGCTAACCGATCACTGCCAGGCTCGCCGTGCTTGGTCACATACGAGGCCAGGATCTTTCGGATCATCCCGACGTCGCGGCCGGTGAGTGAAAGGGGGTCGTCGGCGGCGCGAGCGAGGAAGCTGCGCAGGCGGGCAAAGTTTTCCTTTGGCTCCTCGGGCTTTCCCGATAGACGGTGCTCTTGTCGCTCGCGCCCGTACTCCTCGAGAAGCGCGCGGGCACGCTCGCCCCACGCTTCGTCGAAGCGGCGGCACGGCCAGCCGCCCTCGATGATCGGGTTGCCATCTGGGCGCCGCAGGAGCTCACCAGTGCTCGATGCTGCTAGTCGCGGCGTCTCGCCCTCGACTGTCTCCAGGAAAAGTTCGACGGCCCGGTCATAGAGGGGCGTCCAGACGCGGATCGCCTCCTTCATGGCCTCAACTAATGGCTTTGGCCCCTTCGCACGCAGGGACTCCGCCACAGCCGCGGCCGGCTGCACGTAGACGTCCTCGCCAGATCGGGGCGGCTTGTCAGCAGGGACCGGGTACAAGCGGAGCCGGTCGAAGAACGGCGATATTTCCTCGAGCAGGCTCTCGGCACGCTCGCCTTCGCCGTGATCGATCAGCCAGGTCGCCGCGAGCAGGGCCGCCTCCTCCGGCACCACGACGCGATAACAGCCAGACGAAAGAAGCTCGCGTAGTTCGGCGCGCCCAGCGTCGCTGAGGAAGTACGCATTCAGAGCCGCTCGGTCCGTGACGGCTGTGGAGTGGTCGACGAGGCGGAGATGCCCGATCTCGTGTGGCTGGAGGGGTCCAGCGGCCTTGAACTGCCCCGTCGCGAAGCCGCCATGGGCGACGTCGAGCGTGACCCATGCGGGAGTGTCGTCGACTGGCGTCCGTGAGCCTGGGCGGAGCGTGCCGGCAAAGATTCCCGCGAGCACCCGCCGCCACTGCGTCACTCGGGCTGCGGCTGTCTCCCCAGTGCTCCCAAGTGCCCGGTCTAGCTGACCGAGCACGTAGCCCAGGTTCACGCGTACTTTGTCGTCGCGGTCCGGCGCCGTCATTTCAGACCTGGAGGCAGGATTCGAACCTGCGCCCTCCCGGTCCAGAGCCGGGCGCTCGCCGCTGAGCTTCTCCAGGACGACTAGCCCGAAAAGCTACACGGCCGCGGTCTTGGACCGCGTACGGCGGTGTGCCTCGACCGCGCGCCGGGAGAAGTCAGCCGGGCGCGGTCCGGCGACGGAACACCCTGAGACGGACGACTCTCTGGTTATGTCACTAAGGGTTCATCCTGCGCATACCGCCGAACAGGCGATTCGGCCGGAACACCGTCGAGGAAATAAGGCTGGTTCCGAAGCCGCTTGAAGATCGGCGCAGCCTCGACTCCAGCGCGGAACAGAACATCTTGCTGAGCGACTCCGTCGATGCTCGGGAATAGGCGAGCGCGGTCGGCGGCCGAATTCGGGCCACTCAGTGTCGCATCGGAGATCGTCTTCGCCGCGCTCAGACATCCCGCCCATAGGCGCAGCGCGATCGCGACCCGGTCAAGTGGGTCGGGAACATCGGGCATGTCAGCAACAGAAGCATCGGCGAGATAACGGATTCGTTGCCCAAGACCCGTGACTTGTGAGGCGGGGTCGCTCCCCGGCATGAGAAGGCCGTCGATGCGAACAAGGAAGCTGGCACGCTGCTCGACGCCAGCCAGCTTGGCTGGCAGGGTTAACGGCCGACCGCCAGCGATCCCTTGACCGAGCCACAGTGCGAAGTTCATGTTGGGATCGTCGGCCATGCTTCTCAGAGCCTACGGTCAGCGGGATCGCAGGGCCCGGGCGGATACGACTAGTCACGCTGACCTCGTGATCACGACGAAACAGCCTTTTCCACAGTTCACAGGCCCGAGCCGTCCACAGGGAGAGCCGCGAAAAGACCGCACCTTGCGAAGACTTCCGACGGATCGCCGGACGGTTCTCCTCAACCCCTCGGGCAAAGTCCCTGCAAAATGCGGCTCCGTCCACAGCCACGGAGTTGGCAGAAGCTCGCGAGAACGCGACACTCCGCCGGATGGAGCCGCGCCGCGACGAGGATCAAGCGAAGACAAGGTGCGCTTCGCTAGGGTACGAACACATGTTCGCTGCGCTTCGACCAACTCGCCGCTACGGTAGACGCATCGCCACTCCCCAGCCGTCGGCCGGCGGCGAGCTGCCGCCGCCGCCGCTGGAAGCCGCTGACGTTGGCCATCTGGCGCTCGTCGAGGACGCGGTTCTCCAGGCGGTCCGTGCGCTCGTCGAGGAGCGGCTCCCTTGGGTCTCACAGCGAGACGGCCAGCCGGTCCAGATGGGCGTCGTCGCCGTCGGCCGCCTGGAGCGGCGTTATCGCCGCTTCCCGGCCGGAACCCCGTTCGCCACAGTGGGCGTCGCCAACTGGGAGGCTGCCGCTGCAGTGCGGGAGTCACTGGCGACGATCGCCCGGCTAAGCGCGGCGGCCTGGCAGGTCGGCTGGCGCGGCGACGACGGCGCCTTCCGCTCCATCCGCGTCTTCCCCGCGCTCGACTAACTCCACGGCTAGACCGGCTTGGGGCAAGCGGCTACCGTTCGAGCGGGCGCGAGAGCCCGACCTATGGCAACGCGCAAGGAAAAGACCGCGGAGCGGACGCAGGAGCAGCCACTCGACGTCGGCGTCGAGCTGCTGCATGGCGCGGCCGTCACTGCGTTCCAGGAGCTAGCCGAGCTGATCGCCGAGGCCGGCTGGCGCGCCCAGGACAGCGACGGGGCCAAGGCCAAGCAGCTGCTCGAGTCGCTGCCGCTCTTCCATGAACCGCTGACTCGGGCCGAGTTCACCCGCCGGGCGCTCTCAGGTCGGCTGCGCCGAGTCGCCGAGGCGCTCCGTTACTGGCCCGACGAAGAAGCCGTCCCGATCGTCGAGGCCCTTCTCAAGCGCTGGCGGCAGATGGACGAGCGCGACATCTTCGACCTCGACCTCGACGATTTAGTCGCGTGGCTCGAGGCCCACCGTCAGGCCGAGAAGGTCAAGGACCGCTCGGGGGCCGTCGTCAACTGCATCGAGCTGCGTCCGCCGCCGGCTGTCCGCGTCCTCCGCCGGCTTCCTCACGCCGGCAGCCAGAAGGTTGTCTACGAGGCGACCTGGCGCATTGGCGAGAGGACCGTGCCGGTGGCGCTCAAGCAGCTTCGTGCCGCTGCCCGCGACGCGCTGACGCGCGAACTGCTTGCCCACCCGCTCTCGCTATCACACCCGAACATCGTCCGCACCTACTCGCTCCAGAACGCCGAGGTGCCGCCAGAGGACTTCCTGGTCGAGGCGTGGCTGAAGCATCCACTCGAGGACCGCTGGCTCGCATCTGGGCTCCATGAGGCGGCGCAACTCCTCGTCGACCTCGCTCGGGCGCTGACGTTCCTGCACGACCTGACGCTGATCCATGGCGACGTGAAGCCCGACAACATCGGCATCGAAGGCGGCCGATTCATCCTGCTTGACTTCGGCATCGCGCGGCCGCGGGCGAAGTTCACCGCCGAGGTGACGCCGACGGGCAGCCTGCGCACGCGCGCACCCGAGCTACTGACCGGCGGCGGCGTCCACGCCGAGAAGACGGACGTCTGGGCCCTGGGCGCGACCGTGTTCAACGCACTCGTCGGGCGCTTCCCACTCTTCCGCCGCGAAGGCGACGAGGTCCCAAAGGCGATCGGGAGCCATGGTGAGCAGGCGCGGGACGAGTTCGCCGCGGAACTCAAGCGGCGCGTCGAGGAGGAGTGGGAGACGCTGCTTACTCCCGTAATCGACCCGGCGTCGGCCGATCCCGCCGAGACGCGCCTGCTGCGCGAGAGCGAGCGCTTCCGGCGGCTGCTAGCTCGCATGCTCGCGTGCGACCCCGACGAGCGGCCGACGGCGCTCGAGGTACTGCACGCGGCGCTCGGCTCGCTGCCGGCGCTCGTCGGCGAGTCGGGCGGGCGGGTGTTCGCGCCCGCCGACGAGCTGCACCGACTGGATCGCTACCTCGGCGACGAGGGCGATCTCGGCCTCCTCCCCGACCAGAAGCGGCGCCAGTTCGTCGATCGCCTTGACGAGCTCGATGACTCGCTCAAGGCGCAGCGCTACCGCCAGTCGCTCGCCGCCGAGCTGGTCGATCGCTACGGCACGCTGCCCGGAGCCGAGGCGCTCGGGGAACAGGAACGCGCCCAGATCGAGCAGCTCGTGTGCGATCTGCGCGGCTTCCGCGGGACGATAGAGGACGTCGAGGAGGACCGGCTGCTCAACCGGCTGCGCGCGCGGCTAGACGTCGAGGTCAAGGACGAGGACGAGGGTTATCGCGCCTTCCTGGCCGTGCTTGGCGAGCGGCTCGACCAGGCGGTCACCGGCGGCGGGCTCGCCGACTACGATGAGGGGTCGCTCGTCCGGCGCCTGAGCGAGTTCCAGCAGGCTCTGCGCGAGCCGGCATAGGCGACGACCGTGAAGCGCGTCCAGGACCCGGTCCACGGGTTGATGGAGTTCCGCGGCATGGAGGGCTTCGCGGTCGAGGCGCTCCGGGCGCCCGAGATCCAGCGGCTGCGCCGTGTCCGCCAGCTCGGGCTTGTCTACCTCGTCTTCCCCGGCGCCGAGCACTCCCGCTTCGTCCACGGCCTCGGCGCCTCCTACCTGGCAGCTCGCTTCGCCCGCAGCCTCGAGACCGCTACGCGCGAGTTTCTGCCGGAGTCACTCCGTGCCGACGAGACGGTCGTCCGCGATCTGGTTCTCGCCGCCCTGTGCCACGACCTCGGCCACGGCCCGCTCTCGCACCCCTGGGAGCAGCAGCTGATCGGCGAGGGCTTTGATCGCAGGGCGTGGGCCGCCGCGCTCGGCCTCGAGGATCGGGCTTGGATCAGCGACGACATCGCTTGGCACGAGCTCGTGACGCAGGCCCTCTTGCTCTGGCCCGACGGCGAGCTGCACAAGCTGCTCGAGGCCCTCGACGAGGGGACGAGCGAGCGGGTCGCGGCGCTCGTCGGCGGCCGCTTCTATCTGCCCTACCTGGCCCGTCTCTTCCAGAGCGACGTCGACGTCGACCGCTGCGACTTCGTCCTCCGCGATGCCTACCAGACTGGCGTTGCTTACGGGCGCTATGACGTGGACTGGCTCGTCTCGACGGTGACCGTCGGCGAGGCCGCGGGCGCGCCGGTGATCGGCTTCGACTCGGTCAAGGCGCCGCGAGTCGTCGAGCAGCTCCTAATCGCGCGCCGGGCGCTGTATGACACCGTCTACCACCACCCCGGCGTGCGTTCGGCGGAGGGCATGGTCGGGCTGCTGCTCGCCCGTCTGAAAGAGAACCGGGAAGCCGTGCTGCCGGAGGTCGGCGAGGGGTTCGCCGAGCTCAAGAAGGCGATCGGAGGCGAAACGCTCACGCTCCCGGAGTTCCTGGCACTCGACGACCACAACCTGTGGGTGTTCGTACAGCGTGTCGGCTCAATCCGTGCCGATCCCGTCGCGGCCGACCTGGCCCGACGGATCCTCGACCGGGACCTTTTCAAGCCGGTGCCAATCGTCGGCGACCGTCTGCAGCAGTTCATGAACGCGAACCCGCCGGAGGCGATCGAGCTCGTCGACCAAGTGCTGAGGCGGAGCGGCTACCAGGACGCGCCGAGCTACCGGCTCTATGACGCGGCGCCGTTCTGGTTCTTCCACCGCGACCCCGAGCAGGGAAGCATGTTCGTCGACGCCCGCGACCCGAGGCGAGCGGCGACGTCGCTCCGCGAACACCCGGAGCTCGTGCACCACCGGCGGGAGAAGCGCGAGATGCTGCGACTCTACGTTCCGCGCGACGTGGTCGACACCGTGACCCGGGCGATGTCAAATGCTGGCGCCTAGTCGGGCCTCTTCCGTCTCCCCCAGTGGCGAAGGTGGGCGTCCATGAGCAACCGATCCAGAGCATCACAGTTAGGCGGCAGGCGAGCCGAGCGGCTGCACCCCCTCTCAGTCGCCGGCGACACTGATCTACAGCGTCGGCAACCAGCTTCGGTCAGCGACGCGCTCGAAGTCGGCGACGAGCGCGAAGCCGATCAGGGCCGCGAGATCTGGGAAATGCGGCGGCAGCTTGCCGTCGTGGGTCGCCAACAGCTCGCGGTCTCGTCGCATCGCCGAGGTGTCGCTCGTCATCACTTCGATAAAGCCGTGCGCGGAGTTGCGGACCGCGCGCACGAGCTGCGGTACGTAACTCTCCAGCGTCAAGGCCTCGAGTGTGCCGCCCGGCGGACCGACCTTGACCGCGCCGCAAGTAAGGCGGTGTTCGTAGGCGTGCGTGCGGACGTGCTCGTACATGCCGTCATAGAGAGCGCGGGTATGGCGGCGAAAGCGCGGCTGCAGCTGGAGCGGCAGACGCTGCCAGACCTCGTCGAGGCGCCCGAGCATCGATGCCCTGCGCAGCATCCGCTCGAAGCCGCGGCCTGAGCCGCTCTTGCCGAAGCTGAGCAGCGCCTCCGCCTTGTCAAGCAGATCAAAGGCCGCCTGTTGCCGCGCGAGCTCCGATCCCTGGAAGCCGGTCTGAATGAGCAGCAGATCCGCGAGCAGACGTTCGAAGGTCAGGAACACCGCTGTCTGACGCGGCGCATTGTGCCGGCCCAGGTCGGCGAAGTTGGTCACGTCGACGAGGTGGCTGTAGACGACGTTTAGTCGGGCGACCCACCATTGCAACAACGCCTCGGCATGCGCACTGGCGATGTCTTCGAAAAAGTCGCTGTTCTTCCAGCCGAAGCCGCCGGGCGCTTGCAGGTTCGGCTGGTAGAGCGCTGCCGGCGTCTGCGGGTAGTCGCGGACCATCGAGCCGTTGATGCCCGTCAGGAAGACGACCGCGTGCGGCATCCAGTTGAAGACGTAGCCGAGCGAGCCCGGCGAGAACGTCAGCAACAGAGGGTCGATCACTTTCCCGAAATCCGAAGCACGCGTGAGCGAGTGCTCCTTGAGCGTCCTGAGCTGCGGCAATGTCCGCGTCTCGGGATCGTTCTCGTCGATCACGTCGGGCGCCAAGGCGAGCGTTAACAACGCGCGCAACATTGCGAAGCGCCGGATCAACAACTCGTCCGTGCGCAGGAACCAGAAAGACGCATCGGGGTAAACGGCCAGGAACTCGCGCGCCTGCGCAGTCAGGAACGTCGGCGCTTCGTCGAGCGGGAGAGCAGTCAGAGTCGCGCCGACCGAGGCGAGGCCGGCCTCGGGGCGCTCCGGATCGTTGATCCTCTGCCCCCACTCCAGCAGGCGCTGGCGCCAATCGCGCCCGTCGCCGCCCGGCGCGGGCCAGAGTGTTGCGTCGGCATGCAGAGGCGGATGCGCAAGCAGCGGCGCCCAGGTCTCCTCGGTTGGCGGGGCCGCCGCGTTGCAGAGTCGCTCGAGGCGGAAGTACTGGTAGACGAGGCCGGCCCCTTCCCGGGGCGCTATCGCCAACCAGCCGTCGGCGACCTCGCGAACGCGCATGTCGGCGCGCGCCGAGAACGAGTCGCGGAATCCGGGCGCGTTCGCGTGCGGCGGCAGCGGAACGATCACTTCTCCTAGATTCGTCATCGTCATCCTTTCGGCGACTGCGCTCTGGCTAATCAGCGGTGTCAGGAAGACCTAAAACTTGGAACTGAAATCGCGTGGGCCGACTCGCGTCACGGTCTTCCTCGGGCACTTCAATGACCTGGATGAACGGGGGGAGGTTGGCAATCACGTAGAGGGCGACATAGTCCTCAATTGCCTGCCACACGTTCTCGAACATGTTCTCTGCTGAATCAAGGCGGTGGAAAGCAGCGACGAGACGCGGATCAGGTGCGCTCACCCGATGTTCCAAGTAGGTGTTGCGGTAATAGGACAAGGCCTTCTTGAACTCGGCCCGGTCTCGGCGCATGAGGGTGACGAGGTCAGACAGTTCGGGTTGGTCTTCGACTAACGCGCCGGCTGCAGCTTCGAATCTCGAGTCCCTCTGGAACAAGAATCCGATGTCGAGGCCAAGGACGCGCATGGCTGTCTGGAACCTGTCCTTGTACGCGCTCCACAAGTGCCCATAGAAGCTCTCATAAGCTCGCTCAACATCCAGCGCCGCAGCGCCCGCTGCCGTCCTCGCACGGAGGTCTCGAAGCGCCTCGAAGGCCATGCCGAGTGATTCGAACACCTCTCCCAACTTGGCCCTGAAGTCGTCGCGCGTTGAGCCAAACGTCGGGACCGCGTACACGAGCTCGGGAAGCCCGAGCATGAGGCGGGCGACCCAAGGTTCTTCAGTCCCGAAGCGGGCGTATTCCTCGATACGGAGTCCTTCCACAGCTCCAGCGTAGCGATGCTGGTGGTCGGTCTCACTGGGCCAAAAGTTGAAAACCCTCCGCTCCGGTTATGAGACGTCTGTTGCCAGATTAGGTGACGTCTGAGGGCGGCACTCATGGTGCTTACGAGTCGCTTAGGTCAGGTCAGATCAGTTCAGGTGGGCAAAAGTTCGGGCAAAATTTGCCGCCGGCAGGTTACTTTCGGCCGACAATCACGCTGACACGCGCGCCTCGTGGTCGCCGTGCTCCAGGACGCGGACTCTGGCGGATCACGCGGCCGATTCGTCTAGAGCGGACGTGTCGGATACGTCCGACGGAGCAGTGCGACCTTCGAATGCGCGCCGTCGCTCTCGCTAGCTTCATCCCAATCACTCTCGGCACGAGACAGACAGGCGAGGGCGCGGGTGGCGGTGGCGGTAGCGGCGGTGGCGGTGGAGGTGGAGGAGGTGGAACTGGGGGCGGCGGAGGCGCTGGTGGAGGCGGTGGCTGCGGTGGCGGAGGCGGTGGAGGCGGAGGTGGAGGCGGAGGCGGAGGTGGCGGTGGCGGTGGCGGAGGTGGTGGTAGAGGGGGTCCTTGATACATATAGTTGACGCGAAGCCCCTGAGTGAGGACCGGCTGGCCGCAGGAGAACATCGTCACGGGTCCCGTGTTCGAGGCTTGGATGCCGGTTGTCTGCCTTGCACCATTGTCGGCGGTGGCTCCGTAAATCACAGATAATGTCGGTGACCCTTCGCTGAAGATCAGTTCGAAGTTGGCGCTCCCGGATCTACCCCAGTATGTGGCGCGCCACTCGATAACGAACTGACGATTCGGAGGCGCGCCTAGCGTTGCGGTAAAGATCCCTCCCCCGGAGCCGTCTGTTCGGAGGTTGTCCAAGTAGGGAATCAGCGCACGGCCAAACTCATCAATCGGAAGCGGTGTGCAGACCGTTGAGTAACCCGATCGTGCCCCTGTGAACTGGATGTTCCCACTCGAGCTCACCCATGCAGTCCGATAGGCGGCGTCATACACCTGCACTGGAAACGGCAGGGCGATTTCGGTCATACAGCCGGAACAATGGTTACCGGTGTCTACGGCCCCGGGAATGATCGATTGGCCCGTCTGAGTCTCGGTCGTGTAGTTCTCGAGCGGCGGCGGAGGCGGCGGCTCCGAACCCGACGCATGTACACCGACCGCGGAAATGAAGCCCCACTCATAGGTGAAAGAGCCGCCGACCTCGACGAAGCGTTCACGCATCCCATTCCGCTCAGCATCGATTTGCTGGATCTCAAATGCATAAGCTCGATCAGGGCCCGCACTGATGTCGTAGGTGCCGATGCCGCCGTTCCCGAAGCCGGGATCTATCGCGCCGCTCGCCTCGTATCGAACGAGCGCGAACTGCGAGTCCCAGGAATCGAGGTACCCGGCCGCGACCAGCTTCCCGTCTGCCTGCACGCGAAGCGCGGCCGCCTGAGCCCAGTCCTCGCCGGAGAAATCGGTGTTGACGATTCCACCGTTGCCGAAGGATGCATCGAGGGCACCGGAGTCGAGATAGCGAGCAAGCCGCCAATCGTCATCCCCTGGGTCATAGGTCGACGCGTTTCCCAGTGCAACGACCTTGCCCTCCGGGAGGAGTGCAAGGTCTCTGATCGCCTCGTACCGAGGACCAGGTGTGATGACGATGCCGCCGTTGCCGAAGCTCGCATCGAGCTGGCCATCCGGCAGGTAGCGGGCCAGCGTAAAGTCACTCACGCTCCCGACGGAGGAGTAGCCGGCAGCAGTGATGCGCCCGTCGGCCGCTATGACCACCGCGTCAGCCGATGCACTCTCCCGGATCGGCGTCTGGACGACGCCGTCGCCGCCAAAGCTCTCGTCAAGACCGCCATCCGGGAGCAGGCGGACAACCGCTAAGGCCGGAAACACGTTTCCGGCCGCGACGATCTTTCCGTCGTCTTGGAGTGCGAGCGCCAGGGCGCGGATCCAGTAATAGGGCCCGCCCAAATCGAGAATCAGTATTCCGTCATCAGAGAAGCTCGAGTCGAGAGCTCCGGTTGATGTGTAGCGGACAAACGCCCATTTCCACTGACCCGCCGGACCCTCGACGTTGCCGGCAAGGACAATCCGCCCGGCCGAATCGACTACGACGTCGAATGCCTGGTCTTGACCGTTTGGCACTCGGTCAATAGCCGTGCGAACGATTCCGCCTGATCCGAATGAAGAGTCCAGCGCCCCATCTCGAGTAAGTCTCGCCGCGAAGAAATCCATGTTCGAGACGCCGGATGTGCGAGTCGGCCTCAAGCTCCGCCCGCGAGGCGGCCACGGGCCCCGTGCCTCTGAGCTCGAGAACGCTCCATAGCCGCCGATCACGATCTTTCCGTCGGGCTGGAGATCCGAACCCCTGGCCTCCGTTCCTTCCCAGCCCAAGGAGAATAAGGATCGTCCGCCCGTTCCGAAGGACGAGTCGAGATCCCCCGGCGACTCGGGCGACGCAGCTGCGAGCGTCAGCGCACTCAAGGCCGCGACGCCCACGCCCCCCAGCAGTTTCACGCGAGGAACTTTACAAAGCCGCGCTTGGATTGCGGCAAGAAGCTCGGCCTGCTGGGAGTCCGGTGCCCACGCTCTCATAGCTCGGGAGAAAGCGAAAGGCCCCGTCTCCGGGGCCTTTCCAGTAGCGGGGGCAGGATTTGAAACTGCGACCTTCGGGTTTCTTCACCGGTGGTCGACGAGGCCGAACGAGGCGCGGATTCCGAACAGCGGTACGAACCCGTTCAAGCGGAGCGCGTCTTCCACGGCGAGAGGGTCGCTGTGATCCGCAGGCGCGGAGGTCACGCTCACCTGCGCGGCTTTCGGCACTGATTCGGCGAACGGTCAGACTAGGTCGGCAGGAGAAGCGAAACGAGGCTTCCCGCGAGTGGCGTGAGAAGGGCCACGCCTGCCTTGAAGTTCGCATTGGCCAACAGGTTCGTCTGCAGGAACTCGTCCAGACGCCGCCGCTGTTCGAGCCGGTCGAAGAACTTCGCGTTGCCCGGGGCGAGCATCGGGTATGCCTTGTTCCGCAGCCGCACGCCCGCTCGGCGCATGGCGAGGGAGCTCGGAGCGTAGGCAATCGCCAGGAGACCAGTGAAGAAGAGGGTGTACTCGAACACGTACTTGCGCGCGAACACGAGCTCGATACAGCTGGGGTGCGTCTTGGCCAGGTCGTCGAAGTTCCTCAGCACCTGCTCGCGTCGCTTCGCAGACGGCGCATCGACGTAGCTCGTGAGGCAGGTCACGGCGCGGTCGCGATAGAAGGGCTCGTCGTTCGCCGCGAGCACCGCCGCGCGGAGGGCGCCTGTGGCGAGGGCGCCGAGTCCGACGATCGCGGCCGCGATCGCGAGCAGCGTGTTCAGCTCGTTTCGGAGACCGACGAAGAGATCGATCGAGCCTGCGCGCAAAGGCGGCTTCGTCGCGATTCGCTCGAACGCAAGCGACACGAGCCACATGCCCCCAATCGCGAGCAAGCCGACGAGCACTCCGACAACCACGACGGGTGAAAGCTTCAGGCCGTGGTGTGTGAGCGGCGACGTCTGGCTACCGAGCCCCGAGGTTCCGATCTCCTTCGGGATGCCGATCTGGTGGCCGAGGCTGGAGGCGAAGATGGCCGCCAGAGCAAAAAGCACAACCGCGGCAGTGACCATCTGTGCGGCCAGACGGGCCGAAAGAGCCCCTGCCGCGTGCAGCGCGCGGAAGCGGCCGCGGACGATTGCGCCGGCCACGAAGAAGCCGAGCACCCAGACGACTGCCTGCGCGCAGAGGAGCAGGAGCCAGAGGAGGAACTGCGGCGTCGAGATGAACGCCTTGCTCCCCGCCGTGTCGGCCGCGTCCCAGAGGATCCACGCAGCCATGACCACGATCGCCGCCGCCGAGGTGTAGGCGATCAACGTGCCTTGCGTCCGCGGCATCCCCACCTCTACCTCAAGTCGGGAGCATGGGTCGCGCAGCAGGCCGGAACGTCGCCCTGCAGCTCGGAGGTGAGCGCCCTTTCCGACTCCTGATCCACGACCGCGACGAGAGGTTCAGCCATGCCTTCGGCCTAGGCGATGTCCGCGTAGATCGCGGCGTGGTCGCTCGCAGCCTCGACCGACCTGGTGATCGTGGGGTAGTGCGGGAAGAGGGTGCCGTTCTTGCCGCCCCAGACGCCCTTGCGAAAGATCGCACCTCCGCTTACGCGCTCGAACAGGGGTGGCGAGAGGAGGATGTAGTCGATCTTGTTGCCCTTCGTGCCGTTTCCGAACGTGCCCGCTCGGCCGTCGCTCGTGAAGCTCGGGTGGGCGCTGATATCCCGCAGGTCGGTCCGAGCGAGGAGCGGCGCGAGCGGAGGTGAGTCGGGAGTGTCGTTGAAGTCGCCGAGGACGACGACCTTCGTCTGGCTCTCGGCAACAAGGCGACGGTAGATCTGCGCCACCCGCCTTGCCTGCCGCTCGCGCTTCTTGTTCGATGAGCTCTGGCTACCGAAGCCCTTGCTCTTCAGGTGGTTGACGAGCAAGACGAGCCGCTCTCCGCCCGGCGTCGCGATCGTGTACTCGGGGCAGTCGCGGCTGAAGATCTCGCCTTTTGCGTCCGCATCGTCGACGTGCGAGGCGATCCCGACAATCTCGTACTCGGCTCTCGCCATCAGGGCGACATCGATCCCCCGATCGTCGTTGCCGTCGATCAGCATCACGTGCTCGTAAGCGTTGCCGCCGACCGCCTGCAGCGCGATCGCCGAGAATCTCTTCAGCCCGATCCGGTCGTCGGCCTCGACGACGGCCTGCAGGTCGGCGCCGACGTCGCGGATCACCATCGCCGTGTGCTGCATCGCCAGCTCGTTCACAGGCTCGCTCTTCAGCTCCACCCAGCCAATCCACTCCGCCCGCCCGCTGGCGACGATCTCCGTTCCTCCCCCGAGCGGACGTCTCAGCAGGCGGCCGCGATTCTGGCGCAAGAGCGCGAACTCGCCCCCGTCGTCGCGCTCGGCCAGCCCGAGCTTGCCCAACAGGTCGACCATCTCGGCCTTGGCCTGCTCGCTGTAGGCGGGCTCGTTGAAGAGGTCGTTGATTCGCGCGTACTGCTCGAGGACGACTCGTGCCGCGTCCTTGTCCTGGAGGCTGAACGCCTTCGCGCGTTCGAACAGGTTCTCGACGTTGAAGGATGCGATTCGCATCCGCCCGCGCAGCCTCCTTCGGCTACCGCCCTCGCATGTCGAGCGGGGAGCCTAGATTCTCTCCCCCGCTTCCCAAAGTCAAGGTCGCCCGCGTCTACGAACCGGCGATCTCCTGAGTGCGATCTCGGCGAAATCCTTCACCGCTAGTCGCCATCGGTCGCCGATTACCCAAGGACGCCCGCTAGGACTGAGCCCTCTTCGCGGTCGCTTGCCGGGTTTCGTCGCGGCTGCTTGACCAAGATTTGACCACGGCTCGAACTGGGAGCCGATCGCCGGTCCGTTGGGCGCTTACCCGCGTCCGACGACGAGACTGACCCGACCGCCACGCGCCAGCCTCGTGCCAGGCCGTGGGCTCTGGCGGATCACACGACCCACTCGTCTGGAACGGGTGCGCCTGATGCGCCCGGCTGAGCAGTTCGCACGGCGGATGCGGGCGCGCGCTCTCGAGAGTGTCATGCCGATCACCCTCGGCACCACGCATCGGGCGGCCGGAGGCGGCGGAGGCGGCTGAGACGGAGGAGGTGGTGCCGGAGGTGGCGGAGCTGGTGGTGCCGGCGGCGACGGAGGCGGTGGTGGTGGGCCAGGAGGAGGCGGAGGAGGGGGACCTGGCGGAGGTGGAGGCGGGGGACCTGGCGGAGGTGGAGGCGGCGGTAGAGGCGGTGGCGGAGGAGGCGTGACCATCGACCCACGCAGCCGGAAAACCTGGTCGGGAGCTGCCCAATCGTGCTCGCAAACGAAGCCCCTCCTCCCCCAGACGACGCAGCCTCCCCAGCCCCCGCCTGGGTTCCGCCACGCGGCCCCGGCATTGGACTCAACGACACGATCAGTCCAACCCCACAAGCCGAACTGCAGAAAAGCTTGATCCGTTTGCACTGAGACCCAGTAGGTGCCACTCCCGAGCCTCACTTGTGGGTCAAGAGCGATCTCGAAGCTCGGCCCATTTACGACGCTGCCATTGAGGCGCTCGACGAGGAGCGTGTCGGGCAGGTTGTTCGCTCCGTTGCTGTAGAAGCGCACGTTCACGGAATGCGCTGGGCCGGAGCCGTTGTAGTAGACGCCCTGGACATCGATCCCCGAAACGCTCCAGGCGCTCCCGGCCGGGACGACAAAGTCGTCGGCCGCCTCGTCGTCGTAGGCGTTGCCCGATGGGTCGTCCTGCGAGTTCGTGACTTCCGAGCCGGGGTTGTCGTACTGGTCGTAGAGGATTCCCGGTGGCGGCGGTGGAGGCGGGGGTGGCGGCGGAGGCGGAGGAGGCGGCGGCGGCGGCGGAGAGGTCGAGATCTCCAGATCCCACTGGTAGATCAGACCTTGGTTTCGCGGCTGGTCGCCGTAGACGTAGAGGCTCCAGAGGCCGTTTGGGTTCGTCCCGTTGAAGATCGCGAGGTCGACGTTCCCGCTCGGCGGCGGCAGAGGCTCCCACCAGTCGGACGGCGGCCAGTTGAACGGCTTGAACGCTCCTGACGTCAACGCGCTCTCATCGGGGAGTGTCTGCGCCGCCTGGTCGTCGAGCGTCAGGTTGACATCGACATTGGCGCTGCCCCCGACATCAGACATGACGATTGCGTCTGCGCCTGTTGGCCCGACAAGGAGCAGATCGAGGTCGTCGGGGCCGGTGTGGCTGAAGTGATCGAAGACGAGATTGAGGTCGCCGATCGGGCTGCTCATCCCTGAGACCGTGATCGTCCCCGGGTAGGGCGATGCGTGCTGATAGTGGGTCACGATCGAGCCGCCCCGAAGCGGTGGAGGCGGCGGTGGGGGCGGCGGTGGCGGTGGCGGGGGGGGCGGCGGGAAGCACACCTTCGGAGGGGGCGCGCCAGGCGTCTGCCGGAGCACAACGAGGCCATGGAGGTAATCGGCAACCGCAATGTCCGGGCGGGCGTCGCCGCTGAAGTCGCCGAGCGCTAGGCCGAACTGGTGGTAGCGCGTCGCATACGGGATCCAGAAGAGCTGCTCGGGACCAAGCGTCCCGAAAGAGGTCTGAGGGAAGACGCCAGCGCGATCGAACGCTCCGTGCAGCGTGACGACGTCCGAGCAGCCGTCGCCGTCCATGTCGCGCGCTTCGACCGGCTCCGGGTTGTCGTACGCCGGATACACGATTGGCGGGTCGAGCGTGCCGTCTGCGTTCTGGAGAAAGAGGTCGAGCCGGGCGCCGGGCTGATTGCCAGCGATCGTCAGCACGACGTCGTCTCGGCCGTCGCCGGAGAAATCGGCGACCTCGATCCCGTCACCGGAGTTTGCGTTGTCTGACTCATAGGTGACCGGCGGCCCGAAGCGGAGATCACCGAGTTGTGGGTAGACACGAAGCCAGGCGGTGCTGAAGCCGACGACGTCAAGACGACCGTCGCCGGTCAGATCGCCAACCCCGATCTCCGTCTGCGGCCACTGCGGCGTCACCTGGAGGACGGTGAAGCCGGCGCCGTCGTTCCTCGCAAGGATGACGCCATTGCTGCCGGCATCGATGACCATGTCGTTTCGGCCGTCGTCGTTCATGTCGACGATCTCGACGTCGCCGCCACTTGTGCCGGGGATGATCTCCGGGCCAACGATCGTTCCGTTGCTCTGGCGATAGAGGTTGATTCCGCCGCCGCCGGCGCCGAGCGCGACGTCCGCCAGACCGTCGCCAGTCAAATCGCCGGTTGCCATCCCCAGTCGGTCTCCGTGACCGCCCGTGTCAAAGCGAATCGGGGAGGCGAGCGAGCCGTCCGGTAGCTGCCGGAAGAAGAACAGCTTGTAGTCGTTGGCGGGATCGTTCCATTGGGTCGTTGCGAGCAGCACGTCGCCGCGACCGTCCCCTGTCACATCCCCGACTGCGACTGACTCAGGCCAGGACCCGACGTAGAAGGCCTGATAGGGCTGGAAGTCGATGGCGGACGCGGGCGCCGCCGCAAGAGCTGCCGCGATGACGACGGCCACGGCGATGCGCAAGCGTGTCAGGGTCTCATCTCGTTCGAGAGAGAGGATACTTTAGGTGTTCCGAGACTTCGCTCGCGCCGGCGGTTGCCCCACGGTCTGAGTGGTAGCCGATGCCGTTAGGAACATTCGGTATGTGTGCCACTAACCAACGCAGCTGCCGCAAGTCGGGGCAAACCCAGCCTCCCGATTGGAGCAACGTACATTCATTACCAGGCCTTGTCTAGCAGACCGCTTACCCTTCACCGGTCGGTAAGGCATACCGCGGCGGTTATTTCAAGAGCTCCGTGATCGGGATTACGTCTCGCGCGCCGGTCTCGGCGGTCACTTCAAGTCGCCGTATGTTTTCAAGCGGTACGCCAGTTAGCTCACGGAAAAAGCCGTTCTCTCCGATAACTGCGTGCTCAGCAGAGTGCTCAAGTCTGATTGTCACGTCGCCGATTCCATCACGTAGCAGCCCGTAGATGAAAAGCGGCCCGTCGGCGTCAGGCTGAACAATCGTCACGGAAGCACCTGACGTGAGGGACGCTACACACGCACCGCCAATACCCTTGGTTACGGAGTAACAGACAAAACCGCCGCTTGTTGGTACTGCGTAGAAAGCTGCACCTATTGAGCCGAGTCGACTTATCACGAGGCGACTGTGGTCGACGAGCAGAATTCCAATCGTCCCGTGCGGTTCGATTCCGCCCGGTTCCTCTGCCTGAGCGATGCGGGCTACATGCTCAAGATCTCGCGAAGCCGCCTGGGAGAGCGCGTCCGCGCGAGTGCTCGGCCGTCGGAAAAGACCGAGCTTCTCCATGAGTGTTTCACCGGACCGACCCGCGCCCGCGACAAAAAGCGCCTCGCTTTCGTCGTCCGGAAACCTGATGCGATCCTCCGGAGAGGTCATCGCAGGCGTGGCAGACGGAAGATCACGTGAAGTCCCTTCGGTCGACACTACAAACGCACCAATAACGGCGCAGAGCACGAGCGCTCCCAGCACGAGAGAGGGCTTTCGCCAAAAAGCTCTCACCATCGTGGACAGCCGATGGAGTGGAACCGGCCGGTCCTGTGCACATTGAACAACCCAAAATCGGGAAAAAAGATGTCGATCGACATCCGGGGGTGCGTATTCCCAAACGCCGTAACTGCAGTAATGACCGATGGTAACCGTGTCCGACCACTCCAAGTAGAACCCCATAATCACATCTAGTCTCGGACGGTCAC
>Ga0137368_10001769_pt1 | contig 23126 bp, 28 predicted proteins | sample SagtaG_13_FD_104917 | JGI IMG/M metagenome (GOLD analysis project Ga0137368, IMG submission 104917) | Vadose zone soil microbial communities from Sagehorn Ranch, Mendocino, California, USA - Sage1_L_100_16 metaG | ecosystem: Environmental > Terrestrial > Soil > Vadose zone | place: USA...
AGGGCCGAACGCGAGGACCGCGGATGTCGCCGTGGAGGAGGTCGACCTCCGCCCCGGGCAGGAGATCGCGTACCTGTTCGACTTCGGAGACGAGTGGCACGTCATGTTGCGCGTCGACGAGATTCGTCCCGAGCTCGGGACGAAGGCCATAGTAGTGGAGAGCCTTGGGGAGGCTCCCCCGCAGTACGCGCCGATCGACGAGCGTTGAGGCGCCCAATCGCCACGAACCAGCGGCTGAGAAGTCCGAGGAGACTTGGTGTATGATGTATAGGCGATGAAGAGGATGAACATCTATCTCGACGACGACCAACTGGCGCTCCTTCGCGGCCTCGGCGAGTCGCGCGGTGAGCCCGTCGCAGCGCTCGTCCGCGAGGCCGTCGACGCCTGGCTAAGCGCGCAGGGCGCCCGCCAGATCCCCCGTGACGAATGGGAGCGCCGCTTCGACGCGTTGCTGAGGCGCAGGGATCGCATCGCCACGGAGCACGGCTTCACCGAGGAGGAAGTGGAGCGGGACGTGATGGAGGCGATCCGCGAGGTCCGGAAAGCCCGCGCTGCGCATCGTCGTTGACACGAACGTCTGGATCTCAGGCCTGATCGTCCGCGAGAGCCCCCCCGGGCTGATCCTCGACGCGGTGCGAGAGCGGAGAATCGAGGTCGTCGGCTCCTGGGACCTCGCTGCCGAGCTCGCCGCCGTCCTTCCGAGGCCCAAGCTCCGGCGCTACGAGATCTCCGCGGAGGACATCCGCGAGCTGCTCATCCTGGTCGGCCGCGACCTGCCCGACGTGGATGTCGAGGTCGAGCTGCGCGATCCCCGCGATGCCCCGGTCGTCGCGGCGGCGATCGCAGGACGCGCGGAGGCGATCGTTACGGGCGACCGTGACCTGCTCGAGGACGAGGAGCTGAAGGCCTGGCTAACCGCCCGGGAAGTCGAGGTCATTTCGCCAGCAGAGCTCTTGGAGCGGCTGTCCGACTAGCGACTCTCTCATAGCCCGGGTCATCACTGGCTGGCCGCTTCCACGAACAGGCACAGCGCATTCGCCATGCGCATCTGCTCGATCGAGCGGCAGCCGACTTCCAACAGCTTCGGGCTCGCCACCACATAGGCTAGGCACTTCGCTCGCGACACGGCGACGTTCAGGCGGTTCCGCGAGAGCAGGAACTCGAGGTTGCGCGGCACGTCCCCGGCACTCGAGGTGGCCATCGAGAAGATCACCACGGGCGCCTGCTGGCCCTGGAACTTGTCCACGGTGCCGACTCTCGCGCCGCGCGGCAGCGCCTCGGCCAGGTACTTCACCTGCTCGTTGTACGGCGCCACGACCAGGATGTCGTTCAGACCGAGCGGAGCGGTGTCCCCCTTCGCATTCGTCCATTCTTGTCCGAGGAGCCGCTCGAACTCCTCGCGCACTCGCGCGGCCTCCTCCGCTGACGAGCGGCGGTTACCGTCGTGCTCGACCGGGACAAATCTCAGGCCCGTCCCGAGCGCCGTCGACTGGCCCGCGCACTCCTCCGCGGCCTCGAGCCGGCTGTCATAGAACGCGTCCGAGATGTAGCGGCACACGTCCGGGTGCATGCGGAACGAGTGCTCGAGGAAGAGCCCGCGGTCCTCCGGGATCGTCTGCGCATCGCCCAGCAGGTGCTCGAGCACCGACGCGCCCGAGCCGCCCGGATGCGTGCCTTGCGAGACCTGAGCGAGCTGGACCGGGTCGCCGAGCAGGACGAGCGTCTTCGCCGACGTGCCCATCGCGAGCGCGTCGGCGAGCGAGATCTGGCCGGCCTCGTCGATGAACAGGTAGTCGAGCTGCTGGTCGAGCTCGGGCCGCGCGAAGAGCCACGCCGTCCCGGCCAGGAGACGAAGCTCGGGGTCGAGAAACAGCTCCAGTCCCTCCGCGCTTTCGATCGGCCCGCGCTCATACTCGGACTCGGGACCGCCGCTCGACTTCTTCAACCCAGGCGCGCTCAGGCCCGCTTCGACGATCGCGTCGAGCAGGTTGTGGATCGCCTTGTGGCTCGTCGCCGCGATCCCGACCCGCCGGCCGCGTTCGAGCAGGTGCAGGATCAGCCGAGCCCCCTTCCACGTCTTCCCGGAGCCTGGTGGCCCCTGGACGAAGAGGTGCCGCCCCTCCACGCGATCGACGAGCTCCTTCATCTCTTCGAGCTCGGCGACCTGCACGCGCTCCCCGCCGAGCGGTGGCTCGCGCCGCAGGATGCCTTCGAGTGCGGCGTAGCGTGAATCGCCGTCGCGCACCGAGCGGCCGAGCCGCATCAGCGCCGCACGTTGGTACTTCGTGTTCCACGCCCCGCCGGGGATCAGCGCCTGCGGCAGGGGCTGCCCCTCGAACTTCGGCCCGCGCCGAAGCTTCAGCCGGCCGGCGACGTCGTCGAGCTCGACGAGCGACCCCGCGCCCTTGCCCGTCCGCGGGTCTACGACCTCGTCGCCGGCGTCGAGCTTGTGCTGCTGGGTCGGGAAGGAGAGCGTGTAGATGTGGGACTGCTTATGAGCCTCCGGCTCCTCGCCGTCCCACTCGAGGCCGCCGATCGACTCCGCGTCTTCGACGAGCTCCGAGCTCGTCATCTCTTGCCGCCGGAAGTACGCCCACCAGACCGGCTTCGCCTCCCGCCGGTGGTACTCGAGCAGCAGCCCGGCAAGCCGAGCGGTCTCTTCGTCGCGCGCGAGCAGCTCCTCGCGGAGCGCCTCCCGCTCGGCGAGCTCCTCCTCTACCTCCGCCTTGATCTCGCGCACCTCCGGCGGCTCGCGCCAGGCGATCTCCGTCCCCCACGCCGCCTGCGCCTCGGCCTTCCGCTCGAGCAGCCACTCGCGCAGCAGGTAGGTCGAGTGGCAGTCCTCGCGGTTGTAGGCCTCGATCCCGTCCAGGATCGAGTCGTCGCGCTCGTCGACCCAGCGCTCGTAGAGGATGATCGAATCCTCGCCGGAACGGAGCTCGGCCTCGCGCTCCATGTAGAACTGCTCGACGTTCTTGATCGAGTAGCTCGGATGCGAGATCCGCAGCCCCTGGCGCACGACTGCGAACAGATCGACGAGCACCTCGCCGCGGAGGAGGTCGTCGACGGCGTCCTCGCGCGTCGCGTACTCGCCCATCAGCCGCTTGAGCGCGGTCTGCTCGTAGGAGGCGTAGTGGTAGACGTGCAGGTCGGGGTAGCGCTCGAGCCGCTCGTAGACGAAGTCCATGAAGTCCTCGAACGCGCGCCGCTCGCCGTCGCGGTCGTGCGCCCAGAAGGCGCGGAACTGCTCGTCGCCGTTCTCCTGCCAGAGGACGCCGAAGAGGTACTCGAGCCCGCCGCTCGGATCCCAGTACGGGTCGCCCTCCATGTCGAAGAAAAGGTCGCCCGGCGAGGGCTTCGGGAGCAGCGCGAGACCGCGCTCGTCCTCGGGGTGGAGGGTCTCGAAGGCGTGCTCGCCCGTGCGCCGGTGGCGGAGCTGGAGCTCGGCCTGGTGGCGGATGCTCTCGAAGGTCGTCGCGGGGAGGCGCGGGACAGCGGTCTCGCGCGGCGCGTCGCCGAGCTCAGCGAGCGTCGTGATCCCAGCCTCGCCGAGCCGAACGATCTGTTCGCGGCGGATGTTGGCGACGCGCGTCAAGTGGTCGTGCTCGTCCCACCAGGCCTCGCAGAGCGCGCGGAAATCGCAGATCTTGCAGTGCGCAACCGGCCAAGGCTCGGTCGGCCGCGGGTGGTGAACCGCGTCGAGGAAGCGCTCGCGGACGCGCCGGTAGTAGGCGAGGAAGTCGAGCACGCGGTAGCTCTCGGTCGCGCCGGAGCCGAGCGCGATGTGCATCCGCTCGGGCAACCGTCCCTGGATGCGCCCGATCTGCTCGGAGTAGAAGCAAAGCTGGAGCACGTTCGCCGGCTTCCCGTGCCGCGCGAGCTTGGTGTCGTAGGCCTCGTAGGAGCCGTCGGCCCCGCGGATGACGAAGTCGGCGAGCCCGCGCCATTCGCCGTCGAGGAAGGCGGCCTGGTAGACGACCTCGCGCCCGGCTTGCATGGCCTCCTCGGTCTCACGTGCAGCGCGCTCCAAGTCCCATTCGCCGTCATCGCCGGCAACCTCGATCGTGACAACGTCGCGCCCGTCGGCGAGCAGCTGCGCGAGGTAAGCGCGCTCATGCTCCTCCCCCTTACGCCGGATCAACTCGGCCTGAGCGTCCGCAACATGCGGCTTTACGATGTCGCCGCGAGCGACCTTGAGCTCGAGCTGCGTCAGGTGCTCGCACGCGAGGTAGGCCGTCACATCGGACGGAGAGAAGCTCAGGGCGCCGTTCTCTGCTTTCACTACTTAAGTATCTCCCTGACGCAGATCGTGCCTTACGCGCGAAAGCCCACTTTGCCGGTCAACAAGTGCTCGCATAGAGTGGCCTGGTGACCTCAATCTGGGCCACGGACACCGAGGGTTGGCGCCTTCTTGCTCCCGTCGGTTTCCCCGATGATCAGGACCGGCAGCGACGACCGAAGCACGAACTAGTTCGCAGTGCGGCGCCGCTCGCGGCGCATCGCGTGGAGCTCCTCGTAGGCAAGGCGCACGGCGGCGTCTTCGTTCAAGTCGCTCTTGGCGCGGATCCGGTCTAGCCCCGCAAGCCCGAGATACTTGCGCAGCGCCTCCTCGACGACGTCCGATTCCCGTTTCCCTGTGCGAGCAGCGCGCACTCGCGCCGCGCGCAGCACATCAGGAGCGAGATAGAAAGTCGCCTTTGCACGAGCCATATACGCACTGTAATCAGGCCGGTAGGAGGCGGAGCGACTCGCAGTGTCGCGGGCCGCACACCGAGAAATCGCGACGATCGAGGGTTGCGACCCTTCGTCTCGCCGAGGCGCTCACACTGCGCGCGCCTCGCGGGCTCGCCGGCGGGCCTGGCGCAGCGGCTCGGGTGTGCGCGCTCGGCACGTTGAGAGGACGACCTCCGCGGCGGCGGCCGGAGCGGTTCGCCATGCGGCATGGACGGCCAGCGGACGCGTGCCTGCTCGCGTTCGGAGCCAATAGCCCACGAGCTCGCCTTCGAGTCGCAGCGGGCTGCGGGCGCCCTGTTCGTCCGGCGGCCACTCGCCCTCCGCGTTGAGCGGGCGATGGGTGACGCCGACGGTCGGGAGATCCAGAACTGCGCCGAGCTGGAGCGCGAGCCCCGCCCGGCGCGGGTGGCCGCGGCCCGTGGCGTCGACCAGGAGGACATCCGGCCGCTGCGGAAGGGCACGGGCGGCTGCTTCCAGCAGGGCGCCTTCGCGCAACGCAAGCAACCCCGGCTCGTAAGGGGCGCCAGCCTGGCCCTCTACGGCAACCGTGTCGCGGCCGACATTCGCGGCCGCCCATGCTTTGTCGCCGGCCTGGCCCGGACCGCTCTTGCCGCGGGCAAAGCAGACGAAGACGCCGCCGATCCGCACGCCGGGCTCGAACAGCCACGGCTCCGGCACGAGCGTGGCCAGCCACTCCTGCTCCTCGATCAGCTCCTCGCGCGTACGCGGCCAGGCGGGCACACGCGCATACTGGCTCGATTGAAGCTCGCGCTCACGTTCGACGACGGGCCTGGACCCGTTACGCCGCCGCTCCTCGACCTGCTTGCCGAGCACGGCGCGCGCGCGACCTTCTTCGTCCTCGCACGCATGGTCGAGGGGCGCGAGGAGACACTGCGCCGGACGGTCGCGGAGCGGCACGAGGTCGGGAACCACACCTGGTCGCACCACCGGCCGCGCGAACTCTCCGACGACGAACTGCGGCACGAGCTGGCGCGGACGAGCGCGCGGATCGAGGAGGTGGCGGGCATGCGGCCGCGGCTCGCCCGGCCGCCGTACGGCGCGGACGAGGAGCGATTCGCGCGCGTTGCGGCCGGCCTCGGGCTCCGCACCGTGCTCTGGACAGTCAACCCACGCGACTGGCTGGAGCCGCCCGCGGACTGGCTCGCGCGCGCCATCCTCCGCTACGCGCGGCCGGGCGCGATCGTCGACCTGCACGACGGGTTCACGCCTCGGCGGCCGAACGCGCCGCGGCAGGCAACGGTGGAGGCCGTTCGGCTCGCCCTGCCGCAGCTCGCCGAGCGCGGCTTCCGGCTTGTGACCGTGTCTGAGCTGACAGACCCTCTGGTCGCAGCGGCGCGCGAGGCGGGCGTGCAGAACGAGCGAGTCCTGACGGCGATCGCGGCGGTACCGCGCGTGGAGTTCGTTCCCACGGAGCGCGCCGACCGGGCGGATATCGACACGCCGATCCCGATCCCGCACGAGCAGGTGACGACGCAGCCGTCGCTTGTTGCACGCATGGTCGAGGCGCTCGCGCTGGAGGGCGACGAGCGCGTGCTCGAGATCGGCACCGGCTACGGCTGGCAGACGGCGCTCCTCGCGCGGCTCGCGCGGGAGGTGTTCAGCGTCGAGCGGTTCGCCGCCCTCGCCGAGACGGCCCGCGCCGCGCTCGCCGGCTACCAGAACGTCCAGGTCTTCGTCGGCGACGGGAGCGAGGGACTTTCCGAGCACGCGCCCTTCGACGCGATCGTCGTCGCCGCTGCCTACCCGAGCGTGCCCGACCCGCTGGCCGAGCAGCTCGCCGAAGGCGGGCGCCTCGTGCAGCCGCTCGGGCCGGGCGGGGCCGAGGACGTCGTCCTCTTCGAGAAGCGCGGCGGCGAGCTGCGCCGAGTCCGGTCGGTCAGCGGAGCGCACTTCGTGCGCCTCCACGGCCGGCACGCGTTCCCGTGAGACTCGCGCTCGCCGGCGACACGATGCTCGGCCGCGGGGTCGCGCGGGAGCTCGAGCGGCGGCCGCCGCAGTCGCTCGTCGAGCCCGCGCTCGCCGAGCTCACGCGCGCCGCCGACCTCTTCGTCCTCAACCTCGAGTGCTGCATCTCCGAGCGGGGCAAGCCGGTGCCGAAGACCTTCAACTTCCGCGCGCCGCCGGAAGCGGTCGAGACGCTCCTCCACCTCGGCGTCGACTGCGTCACGCTCGCCAACAACCACGCGCTCGACTACGGGGTCGAGGCGCTGCTCGACACGTTCGAACACCTGCGCGGGGGCGGGATCGCCTGGGCCGGGGCGGGCGAGAGCGTCGAGGAGGCTCGCGCCTCGGTTGTCGTCGCCGGCCTGCCGATCCTTGCGTTCTGCGACCACGAGCCGGACTTCGCCGCCGGCCCCAGCCGCCCCGGGATCGCCTACGCCGATGTCAGGCGCGGCGTCCCCGACTGGCTCCGCGAACGAGCGCCGGGCACGCTCGTCTGCCCGCACTGGGGGCCGAACATGACTCCGGCGCCGCTGCCGTACGTGCGCGCGGCCGCGCGCGAGCTGCGCGAGTCAGGCGCCGCGCTCGTCGCCGGCACCTCAGCGCACGTCTTTCAGGGCGTCGAGGGCAACGTCCTCTACGACCTCGGCGACTTCCTCGACGACTACGCCGTCCACCCGCAGCTGCGGAACGACTACGGGCTGCTCTTCCTCGTCGAGCTCGATCCGAACGGGCTGCACGGGATCGAGGCCGTGCCGCTCAAGCTCGAGTTCGCCTACACGCGCCTTGCCCGCGGCGAGGAGGCGGCCTGGATCAGGCGTCGCTTCCGCGAGGCCTGCGCAGAGCTCGGGACGGGTTAGCGCCGGCGCTCGACGTCGAGCGCGTCTGCGAACGATTCCTCCTGCGCCGTCTCCGGAGGCTCCACAAGAGCGTCCTGGAGCTGGGCGGCCACGTCGCGGAGGCTCTCGAGCACGCGCTGCTTCCGCGCCTCGAGCATCTTCGCCTCCCTCAGGAGCGTCTCGTGCCGCCGCCCGACGTCGCGTTCGAGCTCCTCGGCCTTCCTCCGCGCCGCCTCGCGCATCTTCGTGGCCTCTTCCTCCGCCTCGGCGAGCAGTCGCCGAGCCTCCTTCTCCACGCTTTGACGATGCTGCGTGCCGTACGAGTCGGCCGCCTCGCGAATGTCGCGCGCGTACTGGTCTGCCTCCTCGCGGAGTTGCGATGCCTCGTTCGTGAGCTCCTCGATCCGCGAGGCCGCCATCGTCTCCGCCTGCTCCAGAATCTCGCGCGCCTTGCTGCGGGCGTCCTGGCCGATCTGCTCCGCAGCCGTCTCGGCTGCCTCGATGATCGCGTTCACCTTGCTGCCGACGTCCGCGCGGCTCCGCGCGTCACGCGGCTCCTCGGCCGCTGCCCTGGCCTCTTCCACTGGGCGATCTTCCATTGGTTCAGCTCCTTTGTCGAGCCGCAGGGGCAAGGTGTTATCGCATCCCTGCGTCCAAGTTGCAACTAATAGTCGCGCCCGTTAGCGCTCGTACGTGCCCATGAGCTCGGCGACGGCGAGCGCACGACGCTCGATTGCCCGCTCGACCTCGGCCTTTCCGGCTCCGGCTGGGAGGTCCAACGCGCCGTCGAGCGCGTGCAGCTTGAAGAAGTAGCGGTGGGGACCGTGGCCCGGCGGCGGGCACGGACCGCGCCACCCCGCCGAGCCGAAGTCGTTCCGCCCCTCGACCGGAGCCGCCTCGCCCTCGCGGAGACCGCCCGCGGCCGGATCGATTCCCCATGCCAGCCAGTGCGTGAACGTGCCGCTCGGTGCATCGGGATCGTCGACCACCAGCGCCAGAGAAACCGTCCCCTCTGGGACCCCGCTCCAGGCGAGCGGCGCTGAGACGTCTTCGCCTTCGCAGGTGTGCCGGCGCGGGATCGGCTGCCCTTGCGCGAACGCTCCACTCGTCAGCTCGAAGTCGGCCACCGCACCTTTCTACCGTTTCGCGCTCCGACGCGCTAGGCTCGCTCGCATGCAGGGAAACGTCGGAGACACCATCGTCGTCGAGTCGGAGCGGGTCGCCACGCCCGCGCGCACAGGCGTGATCGAGGGAGTGCTCCAGGAGCAGCCGCCGCGCTACCAGGTTCGCTGGCAGGACGGCCACTCCAGCATCTTCTCGCCCTCCGCCGGGGCCGCGCGGATCGTCCAGAAGCGCCAGAGGCAGAAGACCCGGGCGTAGCCCGACCGGTGCACGTCACAAACTTGGGGTGCTCGGCGCCTCTGCGCTGTGCGCTGCTCTAAGATATCTGCTGATGGGTAAACAGATATCCAAGCCGGACAAGACCTCAATGGTCATCGACCGCGAGAAGCTCGCGGAGGCGCGCGAGATCCTCGGCACCAAGACGATCGCCGACACGGTCGACGCTGCGCTCGACGAGGTCGTCCGCCGCGAGAAGCGCCGTAATTTGATGAATTACATCCGGGAACGCGGGGGCATCGGCCCAGACCCGGAGGAATTGCGGCGGCTCCGCACGCCGTAGGTGCCGGTCTTTCTGGCCGATACAAGTGCCTGGCACCGGCAACACCAGGTCGCTGAGCGATGGTCGAGCTTGGTCGACGAAGACGAGCTCGCGCTGTGCACGCCGGTCGCCCTCGAACTCCTCTACTCGGCGCGCGACCAAGCCGATTTCGACCGGATCGCCCTGGGGCTCGAAGGTTTTCGCACGCTGACGCTCGACCGGCGCGCTGAGTCGCTCGCTCGAGGCACACAGGCGGCACTCGTCGCCCGGGGCCAGCATCGCGGCCCGAAGCCGGCCGATCTCCTGATCGCCGCGATCGCCGAGACGCATGACGCGACGCTCCTCCATTACGACAAACACTTCGAGACGATCGCCGCCGTTACCCGCCAGCCGGCACAATGGCTCGCCCAGCCGGGCACGCTCGACTGAATACGATCGCGCCGTGCGCCCTGCCCCACACCGCGTCGAACGGCTGCCCCAGCAGTACTTCACTGCGCTGCTCGCTGAGGTTGCCAGGCACGCGGCACTCGGGGGGGAGCCGGTCGTCGACCTTGGGCGCGGGAATCCTGAGGTTGGGCCGCCTCAGCACGTCATCGACGCTCTCGCTGCGGCCGCGAACGAGCCCTCGGCGCACGGTTACCCGCCCTTTCGCGGGCTGCCCGCGCTGCGCGAGGCGATTGCGGATCGCTACTCCGCGCTCTACGGGGTCGAGCTCGACCCGCACTCCGAGGTCACGATCGTGCCGGGGACGAAGACCGCGATCTGCGAGCTTGCGCTCGTGCTCGCCGAGCGCGGGTCGACGATCGTCCTTCCCGACCCCTACTACCCGGACTACCCCTCCGGGCCCGCGCTCGCCGCGGCTCGCACCGGGTTCGTGCCGTTGGATAGAGACGCCGGCTGGGCGCCGGACTTCGCCGCCGCGCCGCGCGACGAAGTCGCCGCCGTCTTCCTCAACTACCCCTCCAACCCCTGCGCCGTGTGCGTGCCCGCGGGGACCTTCGCGGCTGCGGTCGCCTACGCGCACGAGACCGGCGCCGCGATCGTCCACGACTTCGCGTACGGCGACATCGTCTTCGACGGGCGCGCGCCGCAGTCGTTCCTGGCCGAAGCGGGTGCGCGCGAGGTCGGTGTCGAGATGTTCTCGATGTCGAAGACCTACGGCATGGCCGGCTGGCGGCTCGGCTTCGTCGTCGGCAACGCGGAGATCGTGGCCCGCCTCGATCTGCTCGCCGACCACAACCGCGTCGGGATCTTCACGCCGATCCAGCATGCGGGGATCGCGGCGTTGACCGGGCCGCAGGGGTCGGTCGCCGAGCGCGTCGAGACCTACCGGCGCCGGCGCGAGCGCGTGCGCGAGGTTCTTCCTGACCTCGAGTGCGAGGGCTCCTTCTACCTCTGGTGGGAACTCCCCGACGGGCTCACGCCGGAGCTTTTGCTCGCGGAGCACCGCCTCGCGGTCGCCCCCGGGGAGGGCTTCGGCTCGCGCGGGGCGGGCTGGGCGCGGCTCTCGCTCGCGGTCACGGACGAGGTGCTCGAGACCGGGCTCGAGCGGCTGGCGGCTGCGCTCTCGTAGCCGGTCGCACAAGCTGCTGTACGCGTTGGTGGGAAACGTCTAGGAGCTCGCCGGCATCGCGAAGGCCGAGCCCTAACTCTTGGACCAGCGTTCGCGCAGCCTTTCTCATCGCCTCCTGCGCCCGATCCCGCTCGCGCCGGGCCTGGCGGCGGGATGACCGAGAGCGGTCGAGCTCCTCGCGGACGCGAGCCGGGAGACGGATGTCCTCGACGAGCTCGGCCGTGTCGGCATCCTCGACCCAGAGGCCAAGGGCTTCACGAATGCGTCTGCGAGCCTGCTCCAGGGTCCGCCCGTGCGTATGGCAGCCGCGGACGCTTGGGACACGCGCGACCCACGCGCGGTCGTCGCGCTCGAAGATCACTCGATACTTACCGGTTCCTATTGGAGCCACTTCTTGCCTAGACACGGCTCAGGGTCGCGCTCGATTGCTCGTAACGTTCCCGGCGGCAGGTCTTCGCCGGCGTGGATGGGAACCGTCGTTTCGCAGCGCCCGCAACGCACGCGGACGTGCGAGCCACGCTGTCTGACCTTTTGACAGCCGAGCTTCCTGAGACGCCTCATGAGCTGACGCCCGGTCACGGATTAATCGCACGGGCTAATTGTAAACAAGACTAGACACTTGCCCCGAGCAATCGTCTTGTCGGGCACGAGCATATTGAGACGGCCCAATAGATACGCCGGTGTGCCGTCTCAGCGCCGATTTGGTTAAGGCGCTCGCAGAAACGCGCTGACGCTAGCCGGCGGTGCGCTCCTCTTCCTTGGCGATATCGGCCACCTGCGCTCCCGTCAGGCGCATGAGGTCGGCCGTCTTCAGCCGCACCGAGCGCTCGTGCGAGCCCGCCTCGAGCACGACCGAGTCGCGCCCGGCCAATCGTGAGTCGACGATCACCCGATCGCCTTCCCTGCCGCCAAAGGGCGGGACCGCTCCGAGGGCGAAGTCCGGGTAGTCGCGCTTCATGTCGTCCTCGGTCGCCAGGTGCACCTGCTTGTGCGGGGCCTCGAGCACGTCGGCGACCTTCGGCAAGTCGATTCGCTCAGAGGCTGGGAGCACGGCCCGCACGGTCCCGCTGGGAGTCGTGAGAACGAGGGTCTTTGCCACCTCGTCGGGCGCGACGCCGAGCGCCGCGGCCTCGTCGGCGGCCCGCTCCGTGTGCTCGTGCTCGAGCACGTCGTAGTCGACGCCGGCCTCGTCGAGGGCACTCGTAATGTCCGCCATCGCTCCTCCTCTTCGGGCGGTCATCATCGCACGATTGATGAGCGTTTAAGGCGAGCGCAATCTTTCGCGCCTAGCCTCGCCTGGGCAATCGGCGAAAGGAGAGCAATGAGGCGCTTCCTGCTTCTGATCCTGGCCTCGGCGGTCGCGGTCGCCGTTCTCGCCGCACCCTCGATGTCGGCCGGGCTCGGCCCGCCGGGCTCGACGATCTACGCGTTCGACCAGGCCTACCAAACGATCGCCACGCCTACGTCGCTTCCGGACAACGGGCCGTTCGACACGATCTACGTCTTCCCGGATTGCGCGACGTGCGCGTCCGTCTCCGAGGCCGCGCCGGGCCACCCCGGTTACAACGGGGGACGGTGGCGGGTCGTACAGGCCTTCGGGATCACGACCCAGCTGACGAACGCGGAGGACGTCGTCGACCAGGCGAGCTCGCTCGTCGACACCGGCACGCACTTCGTCTGCCCGCTGAGCTAAGGCTGAGACTCCCCATGCGGTCGGGGGCGCAGGCCGTCCCCGGCCGCCTCGCTTCATAAGATCGCTCTCCCTGCGAGCAAAAGGAGACGTCATGACCGATCGCCGGGAGCGATCAGCGGCGCTGACGGGGATCACGGCTGTTGCCCTCTGGGTGGTCGGCCTCGTCGTCCTCGAGACGATCGCCGACCAGCCGGGCACGAATGCGACCCCGGCGCGCGCCCTCGCCTACTTTGAAGGCGAGGAGCACGCGATCCTCGCCGGCACCTTCTTCTTCATGCTCGGCGCGGTCTTCTTCCTCTGGTTCGTCGGCGCCCTGAGGGCGCGGCTCTACCTGGCCGAGGGCGGCACCCGGAGACTGACCGGGACCGGCTACGCCGGCGGTCTGGTCGCTGCGGCTTCTCTGCTCTTCATGGGCAGTACGCAGGCGGCCGGAGCCCTCAACAAGGCCAACCTCTCCCCGGAGGCGGCGCAGGTGTACCGCGGGCTCGGCGACGCGTTCTTCTATGCGACCGAGCCCGCCGTGGGCGTCCTCATCCTCGCGACCGGAATGGTCGTCCTGCGGACCCGCGCCCTGCCCGTCTGGCTCGGCTGGGTCAGCCTGGGCATCGGACTCTGGCTCCTGATCCCGCCGATCGGCTGGGCCGCGCTCATCTCCGCCTTCCCGCTCTGGGTGATCGTTGTCAGCCTGCTCCTCTACCGGCGATCAGAAGCGGTGATCGCCTAGGGCGGGCCGCTCGCGAGCGAAGCGGTCGGATCGAAGCGCGCGAGCGGACAGGTGCCCCACAGGCCCTCGCGGTCGGCGCGGGCACGCTCGGCTGCCTGCAGGAGGGCGTTCGCGTAGCGGCCGCGCTTGCCGTCGAAGAACCAGACCCCGGCCGCGCCTTCGCGCACGAGCGTGAGATTGACATCCTCGTCGCCTGTCCACACGTACGCGAGCTCGCGGCCGTAGCGGTCGACCCGATCGAGGCTCGGGTCGGTCTCGATGCGCACGCGCGTGCCCGGGGGGAGCAGCCGGCGGGTGAGCGAGCTTGCGGCCTCGCCGTAGCACTCGCTGCCCTTCTCGGGCGAGTCGATCTGGACGAGGCGGACGCGCTCGCCGCCGGTGAGGACGATCGTGTCGCCGTCGAGCACCCGCGCGACGACCGCGCTCGAGGACGAGGAGGCGTCGCGGCGGAACCAGAGGAAGGCCGCGAGGACGACCGCGACTAGGACGGCGAGCGCGAACGCTCTCAACGGCGCGAGCCGAGCACGACGCCGAGGATCACGCCCGCCGCGAGCAGCTGCGCCCACGCGGGCACGCCGCCCTCCCGATGCCAGCCGGGGATGCGATGGCTCGGGAAGAGCTTGCGCCCGCCCGGGCGCGGGAGGTGGAAGACGTGCTCGACGTCGGGCACCGAGGAGGCGAGCGCGCCGAGGGTGACGGGGCTCCGCGGACCATGGCGGGCGATGAGCGCCAGCATGCAGACGACTCCGCTCCGCACCTCGAAGCGTCGCGAGGCGATGTCCTGGTGCGGCATGTAGTCGCCGAGCGCGTGCAGGACGAGGCCGAGCGCGATCGCCGCAGGCCGCGAGCGCGTGAGCGCGCCCCCGGCTGCGCCGGTTGCGACGTGGAGCGAGACGATCACGGATCTCAGTTTGACCGAGTGTCCTCGAGCCGTGGCGCCGGGTGCCCGTTCTCGATGCGCAGGCGCTCGATCAGCTCCGAGGCCGCGCCGCGCGACTCGGGGAACTCCTCGCCCATCCGCTCGCAGAGCGCCGCCGCGAGGGCGTACACCTGCCGTACCGTGGGCTTGCCGCGCTTCTCCACCGTGACTATCGAAGCAGCGGCGGGCACACGTGTCTGTGCCTGGAGTGTGCCGGTTTGGCGACACTGCACCCGTGGGGAGGCTGCGGAGGGCATTCGAGGCGCTGACGCGCCGCCGCTGGGCGCTGATCGCGATCCAGCTGACGGCGGTCGGCGTACTGCTCTTCTTCCTCGGCTGGGCCTTCCGCGGGGCCTGGCACGACGCGCGGCCGCGCCTGGAAGACGCGAACTTCACCGACCTCGTTGTCTCGACTGCGATCCTCGCCGCCTACTACCTGCTCTTCACGGTCGCCTGGCAGCGGATGCTCGCCGCCTGGGGCCTGCGCATCCCGTACTTCATCGCGCTCCAGGCGGAGATGGCGTCGATTCTCGCCAAGTACGTGCCGGGCACGGTCTGGATCCCGGCCGCGCGGATCGCGTCCCTGCGGCGCGCCGCTGTGCGCGACACGCCGCTCGTGCTGAGCTCGATGGTGATGGAGGCGGGGCTCTCGGGGCTCGCCGGCATGATCGTCTTCTTCGTCAGCCTGACGACCGTCGGCTTCAGCGCTGCGCCGGTCGTCCCCTTGCTCGTGCTCGCGGTGATCGCGATCGTCGGGCTCCATCCGCGCGTCTTCACGCCGGGTATCCGACGGGTCCTGCGCCCGTTCGGAGCGACCCTGCTGCCGCGCCTCCGCTACTCGACGCTCCTCGGCCTGCTCGCCTACTACTGCTGCACGTGGCTCGTCGGCGGTACCGCGCTCTTCTTCCTGCTGCGCTCGCTGGGCGGTGATCCCGCCGTCGAGGACATCCCCTACCTGGGCGGGGTCGCCGCGGTGTCGGCGATCGTCGCCTTCCTCTCGCTAATCACGCCTTCCGGGCTCGGCGTGCGCGAGGCCTCGATGTACGGCCTGCTGCTCGCGGTCAGCTCGAACGGCGTCGCGCTCGGCGTCACCGTCCTGAACCGGCTGACGATCACGATCGTCGAGGCGGCCCTGCTCCTGGTCGGCGCAGTCGCCTGGCGCTACTTTCCAGGCCGGCAGGCTCCGGACGCGCGTCCCGCCAAGCCTTCCTGAACGGGACCAAAGATTCGCCGAGCCGGTTGCGCTTTCGTCCACTCAACCGTCTGACTTTCGGCTTGCGCCTACAGTCCTCCGGTTCAGTTTCGACCTACTCGCGCTCCGTGCTCGGCGCAAACGGCAACCTAGGGCTAATCGGGGGAGGTTGCAAGCTCCTCGGGTACGAAAATTTGCGCTCTTTGCGAGATCGCAAAATCAGCCGCGCAAGAAGTTTGCGCAAAGAGCGGAGATCAGCTCGGTGGGGAGTCGCTCCGGCGGCGGCGCCAGAACCAGAACACGCCGCCGAGCGTGGCGAGCCCCGTTGCGATCGCGCTCTTGTTCGGCCGCATCGAGTCGTCGACCCGGCCGGGCACCGCGTCCTTCGCCTTCCGCTTCGCGACGCGCTTACCGACCTTCCAGACCGTCCAGCCGAGGACAGCGTTGCGCTTGTTCAGGAGTGCCATACCTCGAGCGTACCCAACGCGGCGGCCATTCGAACACAGGACGTCGCTCCCCGAAGCGACGTCCTGTGGAGAGAGGGGAAAGATCCGAGCCGAAGGAGGAGAAAGAGGCCCGGACCGACCCACATACCAAGAGATGCCGGTGGGCTGCGAAACCTACGCCTTGCTCGTCGAGCCGACTCCGGCGCCGGCAGCCGCGAAGAACGAGGACAGCGAGCTCGGCAAGGGGACGTTCGCCAGCGAGCGTAGAGCAGCGCGCTGGGTGCGCTGGCTGTGGTCGAAGCGGGCGCAGTCGCCGCATCCGCGCAGGTGGCGGCGCAACGGGCGGCGCTCGGCGCGCGCGAGTTGGTCGTCGAGCCGGCGTGAGATCGCCCGCTCCGCCTCGTGGCAGCTGAGCGCTCCTTCGAGCTCTTCGCGCAGCGCACGCCGGGCCCGGAAGATGAAGGTCTCGACGGCGCCGACCGAGACGTTCTGGATCTCGGCGATCTCCGCGTAGGAGCGGCCCTCGACCTCGCGCATGACGAGCGCGGCCCGCTCGTTGAAGGCGAGGTTTCCGAGCGCGCGGCGAACGTCCTCCTGGGTCGGTGGCTCCTCGTCGGGGACGGTCTCCTCCAGGTGCTCCTCGTAGGCGCCCCCCTGGAGGCGCGCTTCCTGGCGGACGCGTTGCTGGCAGAGCTCGTGCGCGATCGCGATCAGCCAGTTGCGTGCCGAGCGCGGGCGCTCGCCGCGCTCGCAGGCACGGTACGCATTGAGAAAGGCCGTCTGCGTGACGTCCTCGGCATCCTCCGGGCTGCGCAGGACGGCAAGTGCGTAGCGGTACACCTCCCGGACGTGCTGCCGGTAGAGCCGCTCGAATGCCCGGTCCGTGCGCGACCGCTGCGCAAGCAGGTGCGTCATCGCCTAGAAGATGCCGTCGAGCCGGTTTTCTTGCGGTGCGACCGCTACGGGAGCGGCGGCGGCGGTGGGAGCGGCGGCGGCGGTGGGAGCACCGGGAGCGGCGGCGGCGGAGGAAGCGGCGGGAGCGGCGGCACCGGTGGGAGCGGCGGAACCTGGATCGTGGGCGGCGGCGGGAGTGCCGGGAGCTGCGGAACCTCGATCGGCGGCACGACGGGGACGCTCGGCACGAGCGGATCGACGATGTTCTGCACGGTTCCGGTGACTCCGTTCTGGGAAGCTGACGGACCCTGTGCTGCGGCGGAGCCCGAGCCCGAGCCCGCGCTCGCGCCCGCGCCCGCATGGCTCGAGGCGGACTTCGCGCCGTGGCCCGTCCTCGCCATCCTGCGGCTCTTCGCCAGTTTGCTCGCTTTCGAGCGCGCGTTCGCGGCGATCCGGCTGCCGGTGCGCGCCGAGCTCGGCGAGGACTCCTGACCCTTGACGCGCGATGAGCCGTCGGGACGCGTGGCCGGATCTTTGGCCGCGACGGCTTTGACCACCTCGTGGCCGAGGCCGCCGACGAGCGCGCCCGCCGTGAGCACGATCGCGAGCTTGGCGCCGAACCCGGCTCCGGTCGCCGCGGTGGCGCCACCGAGGGCACCGCTGCCGAAGAAGGTCGTGAGCGAGGGCGGGAGCGGGATCGTCCCCAGGCCCTTGATTGCCGCGCGCTGCGCCCGGTTGCGGCGCTCGAGCACCGCGCAGTCCTTGCACTCGCGCAGGTGGGCGCGCAGGGCTCCTCGTTCGCCGCTCGAGAGCTTGCGCTCGTTCAGGCGTGACAGCGTGAGCTCGACCTCATGGCAGGTGAGGCCGCCCTCGAGCTGTTCGCGCAGGGCGCGGCGGGCGCGGAAAATCAGGGTCTCGACGGCGCCGACCGAGACGTCGAGGATCTGGGCGATCTCGGAGTACGAGCGTCCTTCGAGCTCGCGCATGACGAGCGCGGCGCGCTGGTTGAAACCGAGGAAGCCGAGGGCGCGGCGGATCTCGGAGGCGGTCGGGACGTCGGGGTCGTCGGTGGCGGCGGCGGCGAGCGTCTCGTCGAAGGCGACCTCCTGCGGGCGGCGCGAGGAGTCGCGGAAGCGCTGCCGGCAGGCGTTGTGCGCGATCTTGATCAGCCAGTTGTGGGGGCGCTCCGGGCGCTCGCCCCGCTGGAAGGCGCGGTAGGCGCTGAGGAAGGTCGTTTGCGTAACGTCTTCGGCATCGGCCTCGTTGTGGAGGACGGCGAGCGTGTAGCGGTAGACGGCGTGGACGTGCTTCTTGTAGAGGCGTTCGAACGCACGGTCAGCGCGGGGTCGCTGCGCGAGTACGGGGCTCACTGTTGGTTAGATCCCCTTTGCTGCGATTTCTTGCGCTTTGGCTGGGCCACGGCGTTAGAACGGGCGACTTGGGCCGGCGGATACCGACCGCTGTTCTCATCTTGCCGTTTTGGTGCGGTTTTGTCACTCTGGCGCACGATTTTTCGCGGTACGCTCGGTGCGGGTGGCGGGTGGAAAACCTGCTCCCCACCCTGGGTGGGGAGGTTGGGCCACTTCGACGGAGAGCGCTCTTAGTATCTGCGGCCGTGTCCGATCGCAGGCCTGTCTTCTCTTCGCCCGACAACCTGGCGCCGCCGACCGGCTACAGCCACGTGGTCAGCATTCCGTCCGGAACCCTCGTCTGGACGTCCGGCCAGGTGGCGATGGAGGCGGACCGGACAATCGCCTCAGGCCGGGGCTGGGAAGAGCAGACGCGGATGGCCTTCACGAATGTCGGCAAGGCCCTGCGAGCCGCCGGCGCCGAGTGGCCCGACGTCGTCAAGCTGACGTTCTTCGTCGTCGACGTCTCGGACTTGCAGACGATCCGCGCGGTCCGGGACGAGTTCGTCGACACCGCGCGCCCCCCGACGAGCTCACTCGTCCAGGTTGCGGGGCTCTTCGACCCCGACTTGCTGATCGAGGTCGAAGCCGTCGCCTGGCGGCCCTGACCTCGAGAGCGCGAGACCCTAGGTCTTGGCGGCGGCGCGGCGCTTCGGCGGGATGTGGATCGGGCGGCCGAGGGCGACCAGCCCGGCTTCCTTGACCGCCTCCGAGAGAGTCGGATGCGCGGCCATCCCGTCCGCGACCGTCTCGACCGTGGCCTCGGCGTCGAGCGCGACGACGCCGGCTTCGATCAGGTCGGTCACGTGCGGCCCGACCATGACGATCCCCAGCAGCTCGCCGTAGCGCGCCTCGTGGATCGACTTCACCCAGCCAGTGGTGTCGTTCTGCATGACCGCGCGCGCGTTCGCGACCCAGGGGAACATCCCGGTCGCGACGTCGTCGCCGTACTGCTCGCGCGCCTCGGCCTCGGTCAACCCGACGCCGGCGATCTCCGGATCGGTGTAGATCGGCCGCGGTACGCCGCGGTTGTCGACGACGGCTTCATGCCCCATCGCGTTCTCGGCCGCGACCTCGCCCTCGCGGAACGCTGTGTGCGCGAGCTGCCAGTAGCCGGCGCAGTCGCCGACCGCGTAGACGTGCGGGACGGTCGTGCGCCGGTGCTCGTCGGCCGCGATGCCCTTGCGCCGGTCGAGCTCGACGCCGATCTCCTCGAGCCCGAGCCCCTCGACGAGCGGGCCGCGCCCGACCGAGACGAGCATCAGGTCGCACTCGACGGTCTCGCCGTCGCCGAAATAGACGCGCAACCCGTCGCCGGTCTCCTCGACCTTCGTGCACTGCTTCTCGAGATGGAGCGCGATCCCGCGCTTGCCGAACTGCTTCGAGAGCTCGGCGGCCGCGTCGTCGTCCTCCATCGGGATCAGCTTCGGCAGCATCTCGATGATCGTCACCTCGGAGCCGAAGCGGCGCAGGATGGAGGCGAACTCGCAGCCGATGATCCCCCCGCCGAGGACGACGAGCCGGCGCGGCACCTGCGACTGCGCGAGCAGCCCGGTCGAGTCGACACAGCGCACCGAGTCGAGCCCTTCGATCGGCGGGCGCAGCGGGAACGAGCCGGTGGCGACGACCGCCGAGCGGAAGGAGACGTCCTCGGCCCCGTCGACCGCGATCGTGTTCGCGTCCTTGAACCGGCCCTCGCCCTTGACCCACTCGACGCCGTTCGCCTTGAAGAGGCCGGCGACGCCCTGGGTCATCTGCTTGACGACCTGATCCTTCCACTGGTTCGCGGTACCGAAGTCGAGCTGCGGCTCGCCGACCTGGACACCGAGCTTGCCGAAGGTCTCCTCGGCCTCCTTGATCGCGAATGCGGTCTGGACCCAGGCCTTGGTCGGAATGCACCCGACGCGCAGGCAGGTGCCGCCGAGCTCCGGCTCCTTCTCGATACAGACGGCCTTCGCGCCAAGCTGCGCGGCGCGAATCGCAGCCGTGTAGCCGCCGGGTCCGCCGCCGAGGACGGCAACGTCACAGTCCATGCGCCGATCCTAGCGACGTAATGTGCCGCTGTGAGTGTCAGCGGGGAACGAGCCGCGCTCGCCGCGTTCGTGACCGGCTCTGTGCTGGCCGGGGGCAACGCCGTCGGCGTGCGTTTCAGCAATCGGGAGCTCGCTCCGCCGTGGGGAGCAGGCCTGCGCTTCCTGCTGGCGGCTGCGCTGCTCGTCGCGGCCATGGCCGCGCTCGGACTCACGCTCCCGCGCGGTCGTGCTCTCGCCGGTGCATCGCTCTACGGCGCGCTGAATTTTGGCCTCGCGTTCGCCCTCGCCTATTACGGGCTTGTCCGCGTACACGCCGGACTTGGGCAGACGCTGCTCGCCCTCGTCCCGCTCCTGACGCTGCTCCTCGCCGTGTCTCAGCGCCAGGAGCGATTCCGCGTCGGTGCGATTGCCGGTGCGGTCCTGGCCGTCGCGGGGATCGGCGTGCTCTCGCGCGCGCCGCTCCAGGAGGCGGTCCCGCTCCTCTCGCTCCTCGCCCTGCTCGGAAGCGCGGTGTGCTTTGCCCAAGCTGCCATCCTCGTCCGCCACTTTCCACCCGTCCATCCAGTGACGACGAACGCCGTCGGCATGATGAGCGCCGCGCTAATGCTGATCCCCGGCGCCGTGCTGTTCGGCGAGCCAATTGCGCTGCCCCGGAGCGTCGAAACCTGGCTTGCCCTCGGCTACCTGATCGTGGTCGGCTCGGTCGTGGTGTTCGTGCTCTATATCTTCGTGCTCCGCCACTGGACCGCGTCGCGCGCCGCCTACACCTTCGTGCTCGTCCCGGTGGTCACCGTCGTGCTCTCTGCCTGGCTCGACGACGAGCCAATCAGGGCGGGGCTGCTGCTCGGCGGCTCGCTCGTCCTCGCCGGCGTGTACGTCGGCGCACTGCGGCGAGGGCTACCGGTCGAGCGGAGGTAGCCCGAGGACGTCGACGGCCCACGGGAGCGCGACCTTCAACTGCGCGAGCTGCAGCGCCCGCACGGTCGGGGCGCCGGCGGGTGGCGGGAGACCGGAGACCGGAGCGAGGAAGCCGCTGACGACGGCGGTCAGCTCCCCGGCGTCAGGCAAAAGCTCGGCCGGCGCCGGGCCGCCCTCGATGAAGAGGCTCGGAAGCCAGAACGCCACGTCGACCATCGCATTCCCGACGCTCGCCCAGTTCCAGTCGACGAGAAGAGCCTCGCCGTCCCGGATGCAGATGTTGTCGCTGCGGGTGTCCAGGTGCAGGAAGGCATCGCCGCGCACCTCGCAGCGGTCGGTCGCAGCGAGCAGTTCCGGCAGGGAACGCTCGAGCCACCCGCGCGAGCAGAGGCCGAGCGACTGGAACGGCTCGGAGTCGGCCTCGACTTCTCGCCACGTGTGCAGCTCGTCGATCGTCAGCGGCGGCAGGGCGGCGGGCGGTGGCGTCCCGTGGAGCCTGTCGAGCGTCTCGAGCACGGCCTCGACGTCGCCCGGGCGCCAGGGCGGCGGCCAGTGGGCATCGCTCAGATCCTCGACGAGGAGAATCGGGCGCTCGCCGTCGTCCTCCCAGGCAAGAAGCCGCGGAAGAAATGTCTGCTCGACCTGCGAGTAGACCCGGTGCTCGTCGCGCAGGAAGCCGGCCGTCGGCTCGTCGACGGCTACCTTGGCGAAGCCGCGGGCCCCGTCCGGGAGCTCGACGAGCCAGCGCTCCATGAGCGTGTAGCCGCCTGTCGACCGCCTGAGCGGACGGACACCGAGCCGGCCGGCTAGAGCTGTGCGCGCATCGTCCATGCGCCGTCGCTCTTTTCGACCTTCTCGAAGCCGTACCGCTCGTAGAGCGCGACCGCTGGGCTGTCGCTGGCGACGCTGAGGCTGATCGAGGTATAGCCGTCCGCCCGCGCGCGGGCCAGGAGCGCGTCCATCAGCTCGCCGCCGAACCCGTGGCCGCGCCGGCTGGGGACGACGGCGATCGAGAGCTCGGGGGTCTCCTCGTCGACGAACCCGTACCCGGGCGCGTCGCGTTTGAAGAGCCGGTACCAGGCGGCGCCGACCGGGAAGCCTTCGTCGAGCGCGATCACGGCAGCGTCGCCGCGCCGTCCCCAATTCTCGACGTAGCGCATCGGATGCAGGCCGCTTTCCTCCTCGACCCCGCTCGAGCGCCAGTAATACGCGTGCCGGAGCATGTCACGGAGGAAGCGGACGTCCTGCGGCGTGCCCGGCCGGATCACTGCCGGAGCTGCTGGACGAGCTGAAGCCTGTTCCCGTCCGGGTCGAAGACGTCGACGACGCGGACCTCCTCGTGCAGCTCGAGCACGGTGCCGACCTCGACCTGCGCCCCGCGGAGGCGCTCGACCTCGGCTTTGACGTCGTCGACGTCGACGCTGGCGACCGGGCCTTCCGCTTGCGGGTCACCCTCGGCCAGCGCGATGTGCATCTCGCCGTGCTCGAACTTCGCCCAGCCGTCCTCGCCGGCGTACGTCTCGGTGAAGCCGAGCGTGTCTCGGTAGAAGACGCGCGCCGCGTCGAGGTCGCGGACGTGGTACCAGACCCTCGTCACAGGGCGAGCCCGGGCTCCTCGAGGAGCGTCTTCAGTTCGCGCAGGAATTCGGCCGCCGTGGCCCCGTCGACGGCGCGGTGATCGCAGGTCAGCGTCAGCGACATCAGGGGGCGGACGAGGAGGTCGCCGCCTTGCGCAACGGGCCGCTCCTCGACCGCGCCGACGGCGAGGATTGCAGCCTGCGGCGGGTTGAGCACGGCGATGAAGTTCTCGACGCCGTACATACCGAGGTTGGAGATCGTGAATGTGCCGCCTTCGAGGTCTTCCTGCGAGAGCTTGCCCTCGCGGGTGCGTGCAACAAGCTCGGCGCGCTCGGCAGCGAGCTGGACGAGCGACTTGCGCTCGCACTCGCGGAGGACCGGGACGAGCAGGCCGCGCTCGGTCGCCACCGCAATGCCGATGTGCGCGCTCGGGAAGATGCGGATCTCGTCGTCGGCGAAATGGACGTTCACCTCCCGGTGGCGCAGGAGCGCGATCGCGCAGAGCTTCGTCAGGACGTCGGTCACGGTCACCTTCTCGTCGCGCAGGTGCTC
>Ga0137368_10001771_pt1 | contig 23113 bp, 16 predicted proteins | sample SagtaG_13_FD_104917 | JGI IMG/M metagenome (GOLD analysis project Ga0137368, IMG submission 104917) | Vadose zone soil microbial communities from Sagehorn Ranch, Mendocino, California, USA - Sage1_L_100_16 metaG | ecosystem: Environmental > Terrestrial > Soil > Vadose zone | place: USA...
CTCACCGTCGGTGGTGGTCGAGGGGCGGCCTGAGCCGCGGGCGCAGCGCCGCCCTGCGCCGAGGCACCGGTTGGAAGTGCCGCGACGACGAGAACGACGACCGCGCCCAACACGTACAGCGCGCGTTTCATGGCGCCAATATACCCGATTTGCGCGCGCTACGCGCGGGCCGCTGTAGGCCGGTGGTTGACGTTATCCGCTAAGGGAGAGAACTTTGTCGGCCGAGCGGAGTTGAACAGACGAAGCGGGGCCAATGTGCGGCGTGCCAAGCGCCGCCCCGCGACGGTCCGGCCGGCAGGTCTACGCGTGTGCTGTCGTCGGCTGATTTGCGGCCGCGTAACGCTCTCGGTCCGGAGTAACGGTGTGGTTCCTCCGGTGCGCGTGGCTCTGACACGACGCGCCCTTTTCCTCGACGTACGTGATCTCGCGAGTGCTTCCGACGTCTCGATACCGGCCTACCACGCATCCGCACGAGAGGGTGGCAAAGCCGAGAAGCCGAACTACGCTCATGATGTTCTTATCGACCTCGACTGTTGCGGCTTTAGCAAGTTCGATGCCCGCCTGACGAAGCGGCTGCACTCCTGCTCGCCGTTTCACATCGCTTAATGAGACGAGTGTTTTCAGGCGCGAAGTTCTCGGGTGCTTCGCAGCCGATCGGCGATGGCGACACGCGCGGAGATGGCTCGTGCGTCACCGTGATGTGGACCGCATCGGCGAATTGGATCTCGGTTCGTTTGATTGAACTCGCGGTCGGGACACTAGATTCCAGCGCGCTTCGCCTTCTCGAGTCCTTCCCGCGCAGCCGCGGACGTCGGATCGATCGTGAGCGCTTCGGCGAAGTAACCGGCGGCAAGCGCCGGATTCCCCGATTCGAGCTCGAGGGTGCCGAGATTGGCATACGTCGCCGGTTCCTTCGGGTCGGCCGCAAGCGAGGCCTCGAACGCGGCCCGCGCCTCCTGCCGCTGGCCGAGGCTCGCAAGGCAGGCGCCGACAAGATTGTGCGCCTTGGCGTGTCGTGGGTTTCGCGCCAGGACTGCCCGCGCTTCCTGCAACGCCAACTCGGTGCGCCCCTCGAGAAAGAGCAGCGAGCCCGCGTAGTAATGGGCGCCTTCACTGTCTGGCGCTTCCGCGCGCAATTTGGCGACGATCGGCGCCATGCGCTCGCGATCGCCGACGTCCGAGAGAATCGACGCCATCTCCTCCAGTGCCGCGACGTCTCGGGGATCTGCCTGCACGACCCCGAGCGTGATCCGTGCCGCCTCCTCGTAGTTGCCCTCCGACGCGAGCAGCCGGGCGAGCGCAAGCTTCGCTGCCGTGTTTGACGGGTCGCTGGCCAGTTCGACCAGCAACGCTCGCGTTTCCGGCCCGCGCTGGAGCGGCGCGGATGTGCGCAGCAGCCCGTCGAGCGCACTCGCGTCCCGCGGGTCGCCGTTGACCGCGCGAACAAAATCGTCGTGTGCGGGTCGAAATCCGTCGGCCTGATAGAGCATCCAGCCGCGATCTCTCCACGACGAAGGCCTAGCCTCGGCGACCGCGCGTTCGATGACGGACGGCCGTCCCGGCTGGGCCGCAAGCTGTCGCAGCAGTGTGGAGTTGTCGTCCTTGAGACGTCCGAAGATGCTGTGGGGACCCGAAAACTCCAGCTCCGTGCGATCGTCGGTTTGAATCGGCGCGCCGGCCGACCAGGCCTCCAGCTGTCTGCCTTCCGCGACGAGCATCGAGAGCAGGTGAAACGGCTCGGTGGCGCCGACGCTCGCCAGGTCTTCTTTCACCCCCGGCCGCTCCCAGGCTTGTGACATGCCCGCAAGGCGATCGTCGAGAGGCCCGCTCGATCCGATGAGCAGCACGTCGCCGTCCCCGACGAGCCACAGCGTCCCGTCGGGAAAGACGCTGAGGAAGGTAGCCACGATCGATTTCAAATCGTCCGTCGTGATGTCGTAGGTATGCGCCCACTGGCACAGAACACCGCCCGGAGCGAGCCGCCGCTGAGCCGCTTCGAAAAACTCTTTCGTGAAGAGCGACGCGATGCCGGCCATCCACGGATTCGACGGCTCGGAAACGATGACGTCGTACAGGTCGCGTGTGAGTAACAGATGCGACCGGCCGTCGCCGAGAATGAGCCGCGTTCTCGGATCGGTCAACGCGTGATGATTTTCGCTTTCGAAGAACCGCAATGCTTGTGCAACCTCGGGCGAGATCTCGAGCACGTCGGCGCGTTCCACAGGGTGGCGAAGCGCCGAGCCGAGCGTGACGCCGCTGCCCAGACCGAGAATCGCGACACGTTTGGGGTTCGGGTGGAGCAGGAGCGGCACGTGCGCCAGCAGGCGCTGCGTCAGCATGTCTCCCGAGTTCGAGGCGTCCACTTTGCCGTCGATTGCAAGCGATGTGAAGCCGACCAGTCGACGCACCGCGACGGTGCCGGTTGGTCCCTCGCGGTAATAGAGCAGCCGGCCGGCGCGAAGTGCCGTCTCGAGGTCGGTGGTGCGGAGCGATGGCGCGTACTTGTACGCACCGCTCGACAGCAGAAGCGGGTCCCAGCGCGGGAGCCACACGGCCATCCCGATCACGACGATCGCGCTCGCGAAGGCAACGGCGCGGATTTTCCCGGTTGCGCGCGCGGCCAACAGCACTGCCACGGCGCCAACGGCGGACGCCATCGCGATCGCACGAATTGTCCCGTGCAGACCGAGCCAGGAGATGAGCACGAACCCGGAGAGCAGTGCGCCGGCGATTGCACCTGCGGTGTTGACGGCGTAAATCAGGCCCAGATCAGAGCTGACGCGTTCGTCGGATTGCGCAGCCAGCGCCACTGCAAATGGAAATGCGAGACCGAATGCGATGGTCATCGGCGCGAGCAGACCAAACGCCACCAGGGCCTGACGAAGGACCACGCCCTCGAAGGTGACGTCCGGCTGCGCGACGAAGTTGGCGAGCGACAGTAGGCCGCGATCCACCAGTGAAGCCGCGACCAGCGAGGCGGCAGCAGAGAGCGTCACCCAGAGTGCGAGCGCCGCCGCAGGCTGACGCGACAGCACACTCGAGCGGCCCGACGACGCCAGCCGCGCGCCGATCGCCGAACCAACGGCAAGGCCGGCGATGAACACGCCGACCATCGTGCTGAACGCGTATGTCGTCGGGCCGAGAATCATCGCCAGAACACGTGTCCACACGACTTGCAGGGTGAGCGACGCGAAGCCCGAGATCCCGAGTGCCGCCGCGGCCAGATACGGGCGTGCGGTAATCGGGCCGGCTGCGGCTCCTCTCTCAGGTCCGCGTCGCCTCGCGCGCGGCGGAGGGCGGGACTTCTTGACCGCCATAGCCTCGGCGGAGGCGATCGGTCCCGGCTGCGGCGCCGCTGAAGCGACGCCCTCCCGCCGCGCCGCAATCCACCAGGCGCCCGCAGCCGCCACCACGTTGAGTGCGACGCCAGTCCACGTCGCACCGCTCAAACCGAGTTGCGGCAGCAGGATGAATCCCGCGACGAGCGCGCCGAGCGCGGCGCCGATCGTGTTTGCCGCATACAAGACACCTGCGTCGCGCGGGGCGCGATTCGCGTATGGCACGAACCATCGCGACGCTATTGGGAATGTGGCGCCCATCGCGGCCGCAGGCAGTGACAGCAGTAGCAGACCGGCGCCGACGCGGAGCAGCGCGAACGCAGGACCACCGCCGCCGTCTCCGTAGGCAAGCGCAAAGAGCGGCTCGAGCGAATTCACTGCGAACGGGAGCAGGAGAGCGAGGAAAGCAATCGCGAGCTCGAGGCCGCCATAGACGCGAAGCGACCGGCGCGGATTCAGCCGCACCGCCCTGCGTCCCGCGGCTGCCGATCCGACGGCGAGCCCACCCATGAACGCCGCGAGCACCGTGCTGACGGCTGCAACACCGTGCCCGAGCTGCAGCGTGAAGAGGCGCGTCCACGTGACTTCGTAAATGAGCGCCGCTGCGCCGGACGCGGCAAAAAGAAGGGCGAACGCTCGGCGCATCAGTGCGAGCTTATCAAGGCCGTGGGCCGATAGAGCACTGTCGGCCCGTCACGCGCCATCTCCTCGAGACCGAACGCCTCCCGGGCGAACGCGATGAGCGATTGAGAGGCGCTTGCGTGGTTGATCACCACGTAGCCAATCCTCGCGCGCTGAAGAAATTGAGGGGCCTTGTCGCGGAGATCTCGATCGAGTTCAGGCGCGAGCGTGCCGCCTTCGCTGAGCGTGATCAAACCGGCGTAAACAGGATGACCTTTTCGAATTTCGTCCACGCGCCGCTTGGATACACGCGACAGATACCCGCCGATCAGCGCCTTGCCGTGCAGGGTTTGGTAGTACTGCGATCGCGCGCTGAAATTGCCGGCTGACGATGCGCCGTCTCGAACGCCGGCGGGAAGCTCCAGAATCCGAATAGGACGTGGATCCGACGCGATGGTTCCGTAGAACGACGGAATGTCCGCCGAATAGAGCGTCCGAGGCGCGGGAAACAGTTCAAGAATCAACGCGGCACCGATGGCGAACGTCAATGCGTGCCGCCGGTGCGGATAGCGCCGCGTCAGCGCCGCGAGCGCACCGGCCAGGAGAACAGCAACCCCCAACGCCGCCACCACGGCGAACCGCGCAGGCGACCGTGCGGCGCCGACGAGCGGCACATACCGCAGCAGCGACCACGGACCTGGGATGTGCGTGTTGACGCCACCAACATGAATGAACGGTCCGAGACTGAGCAAGGCAAATCCGACGGTCATCCAAATCCATCCCGTGCGCGGCCGGTAACCCGCCCGCCAGATGGCAACGACAACGACGGCCAGGGACACGAGACTCAATGCCGAGGTGTAATCCACGAAGCTCGTGCCCTCGATCCCTTGCGCATCGTGAATGCGGCGAACCAGCGGGTTATTCGGGTTAGGTTCGAACAGCGCGGACAGATCCACCCCTCGCGGACTACTCCGCCAGAAGATTGGAGGATTGACGAAGCGGCCATCGAGTACGCGCTGGCCAAGACCGTAGAGCACGGGCGAAAGCGGACCGGCGCACGCCAGCACGCCGACGACCATCGCGCGCGCCGCGGCGGACGACAGGGTTGGCGTCGAGAGCGCGAGATGCGGTCGAAGCGCGAGGATCAATCGCGCGACGATGAGAACCGTGAGCACGAGCACGGGTGTGTAGAGGCCCCGCACGCTCATCGAAACGCCGAAGACGTCGAAGCGGCCTCCGCGACCGAGCAGCAGACCCGTAACAAGTCCGCTCACCACGAGAATCAACAGATCGAGCGTCCAGCGCCAGGGCGCAGGCGCGGGCGAATCGGCGCGAGTGACGCGAACGACCCGTGACACCAGATAACCCGCGGCGATCATGAGGCAGTAGATCGCGTAATAGACATCGCAGAAGGCTGCCCACGCCATACAGAGACCGGCAAGTGCTGCGCAACGGAGCTGACGCGATCGATCCGCGCGCATTAAAAACAGCAAGAAGGCCGGGAGCGGTGCGGCCGCGACGAGGCTGAAGTGTCCGGTGCTGCGAGCGACCAGGATGGGTGACCAGGCGAACACGACGCCGGCAAGCCACGCCTGCGCGCGATCCGCGGGCGTGACGTGCCGGACCAGCGCGTACGTGGCGATGGCCGTGAGCGCCGTGACGAACAGGTAAACCACGTTGAACGTGGTGACCACGCCCAACCAGGGAATGAGCGGTAGGGCGAGCAGGTCGAGGAACGCGGTGTAGTTGTGCTGGGTCAGGTCTGCGCGTTGACTGAGCGCAAAAATCTTGTCGGTGCTCAGGGGACTGTGGTGGTGGACGAGGGTCTCGTCCTGAAACACCCACTGGTTCCACACGTAGACGCCGGTATCCCCGCCGGGATCTCCCGTGAACGCAGTGTCGAGATGGAGCGGCAGCGGCCAGGCAAATGCCACCGCGACCAACACGTAGCCGAGGACAACGCCGACCCGGGGGAAGCAGGCGCGTTGAAGCATCAGACAGGCGGGGCGAATTTAACACAAAGACGACCGCCGCAGTAAACGTAAACCGCGCCGCTGTCGTAAAGCTCGGCCGCGATTCAAGCCTCGTTGCGGTCTTGCCGGGCGGCTGACGGGCACAAAGAAATGAGGGGGCACAAAGAAAAAGGGAGCAAAACAAAAGGCCGGGTCACCCCGAGAGGTGCCCGGCCTTTCCTCATCTCGGCGGGCCTGAAGGCCCGCCACTACGTACTCATCGGCGGGCTGAAAGGTCCGCCACTACCTTCCGTGCTTCTTAAGTTTCCCCGCCTTCGCTCGCGCGAGAATCTGTCGCGAGCTTCGTCGAGGTCTCGCCGTAGCGGCCTTCGGCCGCGAAGGCGGACGTGGTTCCGTGCCTAGAAGTCGTAACGCACGCCAAACCGGATGATCCGCGGATCCAGCAGCGCGATGACTTCCTTGAATGTTGCCCCCGTCGTCTGACGGAAATTCGTCACAACACCGGAGTTCAGCGCATTGAACATGTCCATCATCCCGGTGAGTTTTCCGGCACGCCCGAACTTCAGCGACTTGTCGAGACGAAAATCGAGAATTGCGACGTTCGGCGCGCGATTGGCCGTGACCGGTTCGACGCGAATGCTCTGAGTGCCATCACCCGGGAAATTGATGCTGGTGCTTCGGGCCCAGTTATAGCCACTCTGCAGCTTCCACGAGCCAGACACGCCAATATCAAACGGGAAGACGTAGCGGCCGCTGACCTTGTAATTCCACTGCGTTGACGTTTCGCGACCGTTCTTCCCGAATAGGAGTTGAGCGGGACGGAAATTGTAATCGCGCTGGTTACCTGCCACGCCCGTTGCGCCGGTGCTCGTCTGCGACTCGTCGTGGATTTGGTTCAACCACGTATAGCCGAACGAGGTGAGCAGCATCCACTTACCTGCGAACCGACGATTCGCCGCGACTTCGATCGTCTGGAAATCTGCGTCGTTCTCCGGGGCTGTCGGATTGGTGTAGACGCGGCGTTCAGGTGCGTTCGCCGGCCGATCGAGCAGGTGCAGTGTCTGGTCGTCGCTCGTGCCGCGCACGTTGTCCGGACCGACGTCGACGAAATCGAAGGGAATCGTGTACGTCGGCAATCGTCCCAAATCGACGTCATTCCACACATTGCGCAGGTTCTTGTAGACGTATGCCACGCGACCCGAGAGTCCCTGCGCGATTTCTCGCTCCGCACTGGTCGAGAATTCAGTCGAGTACGGCCGCTTGATATCGCGATCGACGGTTACGAGTCCGGCACCCGCGTCGACCGACTGCACGAACCGGACGATTTCAGACGGTCCGTCGAGGAGTCTGTTGCCGTTCAAGTCCTGCCATTGATACCGCAGCCGCTGCCGGCCGACCGGGTTTTCCTGATCCGCCAACGTGTCCGCAGAATTGAACCGGAACTGTCCCCAGAACACCTTGAGTATCGTGCGATTGTCGCCCGTGAGGTCGTACGCCAACCCGATCCGCGGTGCGAACGTTGTTGTTTCCGAAACCGTGCGCGCTTCCACTGTGCGGGGTGCAACGAGCGCGCGATATTGCGGATCGTTCCAGTTGGCCAGTGCGGGAATGCCATTTGGCTCAACGACCTGCTCGGGCCAGCCATCCTTGTAGTACTCCAGGCGACCGCCAAGGTTCAGGGTCACCCGGCTGTTGAGTTTCCAAGTATCGGCCAACCAACCCGATTGATAGCGCACCTCGTTAATCGGAGACGTTGGTGTGTTGTACAGGTCGACTTGATTGACTGCGCCGTTGAGGTCCCGATAGAAAATGTCAAAGGGCTGATCGCGGAAGAAATTGCGACGGTCATTCTTCCAGTCGTAGCCAAACTTGAAATCGTGGCCGCCTGCCCAGCCATCCTTGAAGTAGTTCAGTGCGACATAGAACTGCGGCTTCCATCGCTTCTGGCTCTGATACGCGTCGTTGCCGCCGCCGTCGAACCGCTGGTTGTTGCCGGTATCGATGCGACCCGGGCCCCACGCACCGGTATAAATTCCGACCTCCTGCTCAGGACGAAGCGGGAAGAAGTTCTCCCACCGGCCGGCCAGCACATCGAGGAACATTTTGCTGCTGATGACGCTCGTCCACTCCACTTTCATCGGGTAGTTGCGGGACGCTTGGTACTGGGCCGCAGACAAAGGAGTCGTCGGACCGACGCCTCGCTTGTCCTGGAGTTTGTTGCGCTTGTTGATGAAACCGATGATCTGATTGTTGCGATTCAGTTGGAACGTGGTCTTGAGCGTGTAATCGTTCGTGAGCTTGGACCGCGCCAAGTCGGGGTAATTCAGAACGAACTTGTACTGGTCATCGAGCCGATAGCTGTAGAACCACCACGCCCGCTGTTTCCAGATCGGCCCACCGACGTTGAAGTTCAGATCGTACTGATGATCGATAGGGTTGCCGCGTGCGAGCGGCGTGCGCACGAAGAACCCATTGTCGTCCCGCGTATTAGCGGTTTTGAACGCGGACGGCACGTTGTCGCTGATGGTGGCGTCGCCCTCCCAATCGCTGTACCAGTTCCCCGTGAATTTGTCGCCACCGGCTTTGACCGTGATGGCTAGCGAGGCACCGCTTGCAAAACTCTCAGCGCTGTTGCCCGCGCCGCCGACCTGGAATTCCTCGAACGAGCCGAAGTCGAAATACCCTGCGTTCGCGTCAGTGCCTTCGGTTGTATCAATGCCCTCAATCTTGGTCTGGTTCTGCACGTCGACACCGTAGGTGATGTAGCCCGTCTGCGTCCCGGTGTGCGATCCGCCGACGTCATACGCCTGCATCTGAATGCCCGGCGCCTGGGACATCGCCGCCCAGATATCGCGGGCGTTGGGGATCTCCGTCAGCAATTCCTTGGTGAAGTTCGTTCCCATCGTCGTTGTCGAACTGTCGACGACGGGGGATTCACCAGTGACGGTCACGGTTTCCTGCAGAGTGGCCACTTGCAGCTGCTGATCGACGGTCAGCGTCTGGTTGATGACGACACGGATGCCTTCGCGCTTGACCGTTTGAAAACCGGCCAACTCAAATGACAACTCATAGACCCCAGGAGCAAGCGCCGGGAATCTGTAGTCCCCGGCCGCGCCGGTGACCTGCACCTGCGGCTGAATCAGCGCAGGACTGGAAGCGGTCACTGTGACTCCGGGAAGAACTGCGCCGGTATTGTCAGTGACGGTGCCGTTGATACGGCCGCGGAATTCCTGCGCGCTGGTGGGCACGGCTGCAAGGAGCAGCAGTGGCAGGCACAGGGAGAGGACCACCCTCGTCAGCCTCATTACGTCCTCCGAAAAAGTAGTTACCGCCTCAAAGCCCGCCCTCGCGCGTGCGACTTCGCCGAGTAAGTCCGTTCGCATCCGCGCTCAGACGGGTGAACACACCCTAAGTGCTGACTCTCACAAATACAGTGGCATTCGGCCGGCGATGCATCCCGTCACCGCATTTATGAAGGCAGCACTTACAAACTGCGGGAATGTTACCACTGAACCTTACGCGCTGGAGCAAACGAGGTGCCGGTGGTGGGACCAGTCGAGGTACGAATTTAAATGCCTTATGTGCAGTGACTTAGCGGTAACAGCCTCAGGGCTGTGTGGAGCGTGCCGCCAGCGCTGATTCAGCGCGGCTGGTTTCCGATTCGGATTTTTGAATGCTCCCGCTGACCGCGAAGAATTCAAATCGTATACTTCGCGCCATGAACGTGCCGAGGTTCTACAGCTCCAAGGTTCTAAAGTGCGAAGGTGCCCGGGTGCCGGAAGGCACGGCGCGAATTCTTGCGTTGGCGATGCTTCTGGCCAGTCTGCCCGTTGCCGGCGCGAGTCAACAGGACGCTGCCAATCTCGGCACGCGACTTCTGCAGGATGCAGCCGTCAAAGCGGGACTCGAGTCGATCCGCGCTTCTGAGCCGCAAACAATCGAGGATCAAATCCGGGTATGCGAGGTCGAAGCGCCGCCATTCAAGGAAGCGAAACGCGCGCAGCTCTACGCGCAGATGTTCCGCGACGCCGGCCTCGAGAACGTCCGCGTGGACAAAGAAGGCAACGTGCTCGGCGAGCGCAAAGGCCTGCAAGCACATCCGCATCTCGTGTTTGCCGCGCATCTCGACACCGTGTTTCCTGAGGGGACGAACGTCACCGTGAAGCGGGAAGGCGCGGTGTTGCGCGCGCCCGGCATCGGAGACGACTGTCGCGGGCTCGCGGTGCTGCTTGCGATCGCGCGGACGATGAACAAAGGAAATATTCAGACGCCCGGCACGATCACCTTCGTCGGCAACGTCGGCGAAGAGGGCCTCGGCGATCTTCGCGGTGTCAAGTATCTTTTTCAGCAAGGACTGAAAGGGCAGATCGATCGTTTCGTGTCGATCGACGGCACCGGGTTGGGCATTACGCACATCGCCGTCGGCAGTCTGCGCTACCGCGTCACGTTCAAGGGGCCGGGCGGCCACAGCTACGGCGCCTTCGGCATGGTGAATCCGATTCAGGCGCTCGGCCGCGCAATGGCGCGCATTGCTGATTTCCAGGTGCCGCGCGAACCGAAAACCACCTTCAACGTCGGACGCATTGGAGGTGGCACGTCCGTCAACGCGATCCCGTACGAAGCCTGGATGGAAATGGATATGCGGTCGGCGGATCCCGCGCCGCTCCAATCGCTCGATGCGAAGTTCCACAAGGCCGTCGACGATGCGGTGGCGGATGAGAATGCGCGATGGGGAACGCGTCAGGTGACGGTTGAAAAGACACTTGTCGGCAATCGTCCGGCCGGACGCACGAAAGCGGAGGACCCCATCGTCGTCACGGCAATATCCGTGACGAAAGCTCTCGGCCTGCCGGTATCCCTGGATGAGGGGTCAACGGATTCGAATATCCCGATGAGCATGGGCCTTCCGGCGATCACGATCGATGGCGGCGGACGGGGCAGTGGCGCGCACGCGCTGACTGAGATGTTCGACACGACGGATTCCTGGCAGGGCAGCCAGCGCGCGCTCCTTTTGGCCATTGCCCTTGCGCAACAGTAGGGCGACCTAGCGTTTCTGCTGCTTCAGCTCCTCGAACCGGGCGAGGTCGCGGGCCCGTTGGTGTGCCATGGCGCGGTCTGCGTAGGCGATCCAGATGAGGAACGCGACGTGCGGCACAGCCATCGCGCCCAGCTCCAGCGGAAGGGGGCCGGGGAGGACGACCGCGAGGAAATTGACGAGCGTGGCAATAATGAAGACCGCCAGCAGGAGCGGGTGCCCTCCCGCCCCAGGCCGCGCGGGTCCGAAGCTCATGGCGGTTCGCTCCCAACCGGGCAGCGCCGCCGGCTCTGCCGCCTGATCCTCGTAAAACACCTGCAAAAAGCGGCCGATTCGCTCGATGCCGAGGTGCAGCATCCGGTTCACCTCGAAGGTCGCGAGCAGAAGCACGAGTGGAATGCTCCCTGCAATGGGGTTGGGTAGCCATGCGAGGATTGCGACCAGCGTCAACGCCCAGGCGGACAATCCGCCCAGGCTCAGCGCGAGGCGTAAGCCACCGCGACCGGCAATGGTGGCTCGCAGGGCTCGGTATTCCTCGGCTGGCAAGTCGTCCACTGCGTGCTCCCGCATTTGGGACAAAGCCCTAAAGTCAACTTTCGCTAGAAGATAGCCTTGCACTCTGAAGGGAACATGGTAAAATGCCGATGACCTGGTTAACTAATCGCGAGGGTTCTTTCCAGGTTCTCCGTGTCTGTCGAGGCAGTAAATGAGCTATCCCCCAGCCTTTCAGAGAATCGTTCGGCTAGTCACGGCTCTTACAGTCGCGCTGGCCATCGGCGCAGCGGCGCAGCCAGCAAGTGCCGCGGCGGCCCGCCGCTCCACCCGGCCCGCGATCAGCACTGCGGCAAAAACCACAAAGAAACCGTCCACCACGATCAAGACTCGGCGCTACGCGTCGGGCGCGAAATCGCGCGCGGCTCGTCTGGCGCAGGCACGTGCCGCCGCTCGTGCGAAAGAGATGCGCGACGTTACCACGCCGCGCTACAAGATCGACGCGTCCGGCGAAGAAGTGCCTGATGTTCGCGCCGAAGCCGCCATCATTTACAACCCGGAAACAAATCAGGTCCTCTGGGAGTCGAACGCGCAGGAAGAGCGGTCGATTGCGAGCATCACCAAAGTGATGACCGCGATTGTCACGCTCGAGAGCGGCTTGCCGCTCACCACGCCGACCACCATCCAGCGCGCCGACGTTTACAACGCATCGACGACGTATCTTCGCGCCGGTTACCAGGTTACCGCCGACGATCTCTTGAATCTGCTGTTGATCGGATCGGACAACGCTGCGGCGCGCGCGCTCGCTCGTATCTCCCCGTACGGTTCTTCGGGTTTCGTCGATCAGATGAATCAGAAGGCCTTGGAGCTCGGTCTGGAGAAGACACATTACGCCGATCCGTCAGGGCTGCTGGCCACCAACGTCTCTTCGGCGTACGACATGGCTCGCCTCATCGCGTTTGCGGCGGGCGACGAACGTGTCGGCAGCGTCATGCGGAAGGCCACGCACACCGTGTACGCGGGCTCGCACACGATCAATGTGAGGAGCACCAATCATCTGGTGCGCGAAGGGGATGTCGATGTTCTTGGCGGCAAGACCGGCTTCATTGGCCGCGCCGGGTACTGTCTCGCCACGCTGCTGCGCCTGCCGCAGAACGGCCAGCAAGTCGCGGTAGTTGTTCTCGGCGCCCGTTCGAATCAGGGCCGTTTCTGGGAAACGCGTCACCTGTTCAACTGGCTCAACGCGCACACGTCGAAGCTGTTTGGAATTGCGCAGCCGTCGCAGCAGCAGAACGAGTCCGACAAGAATTAGTCACCGACCACGAACGTACGGGCCACCGAGGCACAGAGTCACAGAGACTCTTTTTGGGTATCGCAAAAAAATTCTTCTCTGTGTCTCTGAGTCTCGGTGGCCCGTTTGTTTTTTGCGGTTGGAGTTCCGCGCCGTCGGTCAACCGTTCGTAAAACCCCTCTGCATCACGACGGCGTCGAGCGGCAAGGTGGCGATGAGGTCCACGTTCGGCATTGCGCCGCGTTCAGCGTGCCGCGCGTCATGTGTCTTCAAGTAGCGGCGACATGATTGACAGGCCGTGACGCGATACGTTCCGTCGGGCGTCGCGAAGCTTGTGATGCGCTCTTTTTCCGACTCGCCGCAAAACGGACACGCAAAGGGTTCCGACGGCCAGCGCGTCTGACACCGCGGGCAGATCAACTGTCGCTCGCCGTTGCTGGTGATACACGCAAAGTCCGGCTCGCCGCCGCAGATGGGGCAAACGCCGCGCTTCCACGCACCAAACGCAGGTCCTTGCCGCGCGGCATCGCCGCGCGCCCCAAACGCGGCCCGCTGCTGCAATACCTCTGCTGCACGGCAGAGAAACGGCCGCAGCGACCACACGAGCACTTCCTCCATCATCTCGATGCCGCTGTCGGTATGCCCCTTGTCGTACCAGCGCCGCGCCAGCTCGGGAAGGCTCGCTGAGCGGCCGATCTCCTGCAGACGTTGGTTCGCGCTATCGTCCAACGCATCATGGCGGCGAAGGATATCGGTCACCTGGCGGAAGAGTAGTCGCGCCTCGGTCCAGTCGATTGGCAGGTGTTCGAAATCAAGCAGCGGATGACCGCTTGCGAGCCGCGACGCGATCTGTTCGGCGGTCGACTGAATCGACGGCGTCGCGACGCGCATCTGCACGCGCCGCACCGCATCGACCAGCGCGATCTGCAGCATTACGGCGGCGGACAGCTCCGGCTGTCGCTCGGCCAGCGCGCGAAGCTCCGCGATGTCCCGCGGGCCGGCTCGAGTTCCCGTGCGCGTGCGATTCAGCACAGTTGAGATTGTACTCTGCCGGTCGACACCGCCGCGACGGGCAGACACCCGACGTACGCGCGTTTCTTCACGAGAGTCGCAAGACGCACGGTGTTCACGGGGTTCACCAGGACATTCCTTCACGCGAGTTGACATCGGTCGTTTCACGACGATTTCGTCGCAGAGCCACCGTGCAAGAACGTGAAGACGGCGCCGTGAGGGCACAACGTCGAAGGAACCCGCGTGAACGGCGTCGACGGAACGCACGCGAGGGAACTTCCATGGAGGAACCGCCACCATTTTCAGTACCCTGCAAACATGCAGGTCCTGATGGTCGCGTCGGAAGCGGTGCCGTTCTCCAAGACCGGCGGCTTGGCGGATGTCGTCACCTCTTTGAGCAAGACGCTTGGACGGTTGGGCCAGTCGGTGACGCTCGTAACGCCGCGGTACCGCGGCGCCAGCGGCGGCGAACCCCAAGGCCGCGTTCGCGCGTTCGTCGGGGGGAACTGGTACGACGCGACGCTCCTGGCGCAGCCGTTCGCGGAGAACATCACCGCCCTGCTCGTCGATTGTCCGCCGCTCTACGATCGAGCGGGCCTGTATTTCGAGAACAACTTCGATTATCCGGACAACCCCGTTCGCTTTGCGTTCCTCTCGATCGCCGCGCTCGAGTGGGCGTCGACACAGATCGAAGCGCCTTCCGTCATCCATATTCACGACTGGCAAACGGGTCTGACGCCTGTGTACGCGCACAGCCGCGTCGCCGAAACCCCGCGGTACTTTACGACGCACGTGCCTTTCGTCATCACGATTCACAATCTCGCCTATCAAGGACTCTTCGACAAGACGTGGGTGCCGCACCTGGGCCTTCGCTGGCAGGACTTCACCGTCGACGGATTCGAATTCTGGGATCGTCTCAGCTTCCTGAAAGCCGGCATCAACTTCAGCGATGCGATCACGACTGTGAGCCCCACGTACGCTGAAGAAATACAGCTCGCGGAATACGGCTACGGCTTTGACGGCGTCCTGCGCGCACGTCGTCAGGCGCTCACGGGCATCCTGAACGGCATCGATACGGAAGAGTGGAATCCCGCGACGGATCCGCATCTGCCTGCCCCGTACAACGCGGACGATCTCAGCGGCAAAGCGGTCGCGAAACAGGTGTTGCTCGAGACGTTTGGTTTGCCCGTGGACGAACGCGCCGCGAAACGCCCGGTCATCGGAATCGTCTCTCGCCTGATCGAGCAGAAGGGCATGGATTTGATCGAAGCGTCGGCGCGCCAGTTGATGACGCTCGATGCCACCTTCACCGTCGTCGGAACCGGGGCTCCCAGATTCGAGCAGCTCTGGCGAGAACTATCGACAACGTTTCGCGAGCGCGTCGGCGTCTTCATCGGCTTCGACGAGCATCGCGCCCACCTCGTGGAAGGCGGCGCGGACATCTTTCTCATGCCGTCGCAATTCGAGCCGTGCGGGCTGAACCAGATGTACAGCCTCCGCTACGGCACGGTTCCCGTTGTTCGCGCAGTCGGCGGCCTCATCGATACGGTCGAGCCGTTCAACGCGCGCAACGGACAGGGGACGGGATTCCTGTTCAACGATTACACTCCCCGCGCCATGCTGCAGGCGCTGGCGGCGGCGCTGGACGCGTACCACCAGGCTCGTGCGTGGAAGCGCTTGCAGGTCAGGGGCATGCGAAAGGACTTCTCGTGGGAGCGCTCGGCGGCCGAGTACGTCACGGTGTATAAGAGAGTGGTGGGCGCTCGCCGGCAACCTGCGCCGATCCTGCCATGAGGATCGCGCTATCCACCAAGGGCTGCCCGGCATCTTATCTATTGACTTCTTTTGCCTGCGGCGGCGGCCCCGGTCGGGCCTGCCTTACACCGTCAAACTTGGCGCACTCGATGCAAACCAGCAGGACTGAGGGGATATGGCTTCAGACAAGGTCAAGACGTTTACAGACGGCGATTTCGATCAGTCGGTGAAGGACGGGGTTGTGCTCGTGGATTTCTGGGCGGAATGGTGCGCACCGTGCCGGCGGCTCTCGCCTACGGTCGATCAACTGGCCGAGGATTACAATGGCCGCCTTACCGTCGCGAAGATGAACATCGACGAGAACCCCATGACACCGTCGCGGTTCATGATCCGCGGCATTCCGACGTTGCTGTTGTTCAAGAACGGCGACTTGAAGGAAACGATCGTGGGATTGGCGGCGAAAGACGATTTAGTACGGCTCATCGACCGACACGTGGCGTGACATGCAGCATCACCATCAGGTGATCGTGATCGGATCCGGCCCCGCCGGGCTCACGGCCGCACTGTACGCAGCGCGCGCGAACCTCGCGCCGCTGGTCATCGAAGGCATCGAGGCCGGTGGGCAGTTGATGCTCACGACCATGGTCGACAACTATCCGGGATTCAAGGACGGCGTCATGGGTCCCGCGTTGATGATGGAGATGCGCGCGCAGTGCGTCCGGTTCGGCGGCGATATCTTCCCGGGCGACGTCACCTCAATCGATCTCTCGCATCGTCCGTTCGCGCTGAAGGTCTCGGGAACCGAGTATCTGGCGGATGCGTTGATCCTCGCGACCGGCGCCTCGGCCAAATGGCTGGACCTCGGCGTCGACAAGAAGCTCTCGGGCCGCGGGGTGTCGACCTGCGCGACGTGCGATGGGTTCTTCTTCAAAGGCCGGCCGATTGCCGTCATAGGCGGCGGCGATACCGCCATGGAAGAAGCAATCTACCTCTCGAAGCTTGCGAGCTCGGTGACGGTGATCCATCGACGGGATGTGCTTCGTGCATCAAAGGTGATGCAGGACAAGGCGCGATCCATCGCGAACGTCTCGTTCATCTGGAACACTGAAGTCGTCGATATCAAAGACCTGAACAAAGGCGAAGTGACGTCGCTCGTGCTGAAGAACGTGCACACGGCCGAGGAGAGCGAGCTTGCGGTCCAGGGCGTGTTCATCGCCATCGGACACGTTCCGAACACGAAGCTCGTCGCGGGTCAGTTGGATCTCGACGAAAACGGCTACGTCGTGACGCATGCCGGCTCGCGGACGAGCGTGCCGGGCGTTTTTGCCGCCGGCGACGTGCAGGACCACGTCTATCGCCAGGCCGTCACCGCCGCGGGATCGGGGTGTATGGCCGCCATCGACGCCGAGCGGTTCTTGTCGGGATTGGCGCACGAAGTCCCCGCCGAAACGCTCTCCGCGTAGCGCCGTCAGTTCACGGACGCGCCACAGAGACACCGAGGCACAGAGAGTTCTCTTTCAGAGTTCTTGCGTGTGCTGATGATGAGTGCGTTGTATGAACTTCTTTTTTGCGGCGGCGGCGGCGTTTTTCAGCGGTTGATCTCGCGTTGAACCACCCGTACCAAGGGTTTCGCGGTGCCTCTGTGTCTCTGAGGCCCGTCCGTGTAGGGTGTCCGTTGCCTCTGAAGGCGGTACGTGTGCCGGGCCCGTGGGCCGCGTTCAGTCGATCCACCCTCCACCAACCACCACGTCACCGTCGTAGAACACCACGGCCTGACCCGGTGTAATTGCGCTCTGCGGCTCATCGAACTCCAGGTCGGCTCGGCCATCGTCCAACGCACGGACGCGTGCGGGCGCGGCGCCGTGACGATATCGGATCTGTGCCTGCACGCGCTGCCACGATGACGGCGCGACACCAGAGACCCAATTTACTTCGGATGCTGTCAACGTCGCGCGGCCGAGCGCATCGCGCGGACCAACTACGATCTCTGAAGCGTCCGGCTTGATCTCGAGCACATAGAGCGGCTCGCTGGCCGAGAGTCCAAGGCCCTTCCGCTGGCCGATGGTGAATCGATGCACCCCGGCGTGCGTGCCGAGCCGTGTACCTTGACGATCGACGATGACGCCGGGACGTGTGAGATCCGGCGAACGCCGTTCGATGAAGGCCGCGTAGTCACCATCAGGCACGAAGCAGATCTCCTGGCTGTCGGGCTTCGATGCGACACGGAGGTTCAACCGGCGAGCAAGTTCGCGCACTTCGGTCTTGCCCAGATGACCGACGGGGAACTGAGCGCGCGCAAGCTGCTCCTGCGTGAGCGAGAAGAGGAAATAGGACTGGTCCTTCGAGCCGTCCAGCCCTCGTCGCAACCTAAAGCCGCCGTCATCGGCGCGATCGATCCGCGCGTAATGACCGGTCGCAAGTGTGGCGGCGCCGAACCCCATGGCACGCTCGAGCAAGGTCGAGAACTTGACATCGGAATTGCAATGGGCGCACGGAATCGGCGTCCGCCCGTGCGTGTACTCGCGAACGAAATTGGAGACGACCTGCTCGTCGAAGCGGTTCTCGAAGTTCAGGATGTAGTGTGGAATTCCAATGGCCGCTGCGACACGGCGTGCGTCGTGCAGATCGTCGATGGTGCAACAGGTGCCGAAGCTCGCCTGTCCCTCGGTCTGATCGTAGAGCTGCATGGACACACCGATGACGTCGTGGCCCTGCTCGGCAAGCAGCGCCGCGGCTACCGATGAATCCACGCCGCCTGACATTGCGACGACGATACGCATGTTTGTCACGTCACGTACGGGCCACAGAGGCACCGAGACACAGAGGAAACCTTTGGTCGAGGATCTCTGGAAAAACTTCCTCTGTGCCTCTGAGGCTTCTCTGTGGCTTCGTTATCTGCGTGCACCGACTGTCGACAGACTTCGAAGTTTCTCCACGAGTGGAGGCAGCACGCTGATCACGCGATCGATATCCGCGTCTGTATTGCTCATCCCCAGACTGAATCGAATCGAGCTGAGCGTGCGGTGATGGGGCAGTCCCATCGCTTTCAGCACGTGCGACGGCTCGAGCGTTCCAGAAGAGCACGCCGAACCCGACGACACGGCGATGCCTTCGAGATCGAGACCGATCAGCAGGGATTCGGACTCGATTCGTTCGAAGCTGATATTGCTCGTATTCGGCACTCGCGGCGACGCTGCGCCGTTCCGCTCGACGCCGGGCACGGCCGACAAGAGACCGTTCTCCAGCCGATCGCGCAAGAAGGCCAGCCGCGTCGCTTCGCTCGCGCGCTTCTCGTGCGCGAGTCGCGCCGCAACGCCGAGTCCGACCAATCCAGGCACGTTCTCGGTGCCCGCCCGGCGATTGCGCTCTTGACGGCCGCCGGTCATGAACGGCAGCAGACGGACGCCGCGCCGAATCCACAACGCGCCGGTCCCCTTCGGACCGTAAAACTTGTGACCTGAGATCGACAGTAGATCGGCGCCAAGCGCGCGCACATCAATCTTCAGCTTGCCGGCGCTCTGGACTGCGTCTGTGTGCACGAGCGCCCCGTGTTCGTGTGCGATTTCCGCCAGCTCCGCAACCGGCTGCACCGTGCCGATCTCGTTGTTCGCGTGCATCACAGAAACGACTGCGGTCTCGTCGCAAATGACCTCGCGCAGGGCGTCCGGCGACACGATGCCGCTGGAGCCGACCGGCAGGAGCGTGACGCGCCATCCGCGCCGGGCGAGCGCTTTCAAGGTGTTGAGCACCGCTTCGTGCTCGATAGCGGTGGCGACGAGATGCTTCCGGCCCGCCGGCTCTAGCGCCTCGGCTGCGCCGCGGAGGGCGAAGTTGTCGCTCTCGCTCCCGCCCGCGGTGAACACCACCTCGGAAGGATCTGCACCGAGCAGTGCTGCCAGCTCGCCGCGCGCATCGTCGAGCGCGGCCTTTGCCTGTTGCCCGAAGTGATGGACGCTCGAGGCGTTGCCCCACAGGTCGCGCATGGCACGGTCCACGCGCTCAGCGACTTCTGGCGCCGGAGGAGTGGTGGCGTTATGGTCAAGATAGAGGCGCGACACGGCATCTCCGATCGTAACATTCCTCCTAACTCGCAGCAATAAAAGGACTAGACAAGGTTGGTCGTGGTCGGTAAACTGACGTCCGCTTCAACCCGAAGCCCAACTTTCCCCCGGGTTTCATACGCACCCTCACGCCGGATGTCCAGCAGAGGGGGAGGAATTGATCGATGTGGAAGCGTGACGAGTCGGTAAAACCGACCACCCCTGCGCCGACAGCGCCCGTTGCTTCACCGCCGCATCCGCAACCGGCGGCCAGTGAAGTTCGTTCGCAGACCCAGATTGAGAGGGACAAGGTGAATATCGGGAAGTCGGTGGTCATCAAAGGCGAGTTGAGCGGCAGTGAAGACCTGACGATTGAAGGGAATGTCGAAGGCCGGATCGAGTTGCGCGACAACGTGCTCACGATTGGGCCGAACGGAAAGATTCGAGCCGAGGTGTTCGCCAAGTCGGTGATCGTGCTTGGCGAGGTCGCCGGCAACGTCACGGCGTCGGAAAAAGTCGACATTCGCGAGAAGGGTTCGGTCGACGGGGACATCGCGTCACCGCGCGTGGCCATTGCCGAGGGCGCGCACTTCCGGGGCAGCGTTGACATGCAGCGCGGCGGCGTGAAGGGCCAACCGGCTGCCAAGCCCGGCGCAACGGCCGCGACTTCAACTCCAAGCTCGGCACCGGCGCCCACGTCGCCCCCTGCAAGTCAGAAGGTCGGCGCGTAAGTCCCACGTTCCACAGTTCCAACGTTCCACAGGTGCCGGAGTGCGGGTGCTGAGGTGCTAGAGCGCGAGGCATTCGCGCGATGCGCCATGGCGCCCGCATTCTGAACCGTGGCACCATGGAACCAGCGTGCTGGCATTATGGAACTAGCGCGCGGAACTATGGCACCTCGCACCCCGCACCTCGCAACCCCAGTACCTTGGCAGTTTGGAACCGCGTGATGGGCATTACCCGTTCGTTCACGGACTTGCTCTCGTTCTTTGGAGGCCGCCGCTCCAACGACGCGTCCCAAGCGGCGGCCGACCTGCCGCCGCGTCCGGAAGAACCGCTCTATCCCACCAAAGCGCTGGCGAAGCTGCTCAAGCATCTGCAGGCGCGCGACAACCCGTTGCTCATCGATCTCGGACCGGTCGTCGGCAGCAACGTCAACTTCTTTGGCGAGCAGCTCGGGTGCCGGATCCGCGTCGAGGACATCGCGGCCGATCTCGATCGGCATGTCAAAGCGGACACCGTCGATCAGCTGCCGAAGTTTTTCGAATCGCGATTTGCGCAGAAGGCCGAAACAGTGGACGGCATTCTGTGTTGGGACGTCTTCGATTACGTCGATCGTGTGTCGGCGCAGTCGCTTGCCACCGCTCTGACAAAGTTGCTCCGGCCCGATGGTGTGCTGCTCGGATTCTTCAGCACCGCGGACACCCGGGCGCAGCTCTATACCAAGTACGTCATCGTCGACCCCGCCAATCTGTGCTATCGCACGTACCCGGCGACACGCCCCCGCCAGCGCGCATTGCTCAATCGCGACATCATCAGGTTGTTCGAGCATCTGCGGGTCACCGACTCGTTCCTGATGAAAACTCGCATGCGGGAAATTCTGTTCAGGAAGCCTGCGTATCTGTGATCACACGGGTTCCTCCACAAGAGTTCCGACACGTACGTTCGTCCACGTTCGTTCACCTACGTTCCTTCACCTACGTTCCTTCACGTACGTTCGTTCACGTACGTCGCCGACGCTCGTTCGTCGACGGTTCGCTACGTGCCGACTCTTCTAATCTCGACTTTCGCTCCACGTCCAAGTCCGAGCTTTTCTGCGGCGCTTCCGCCGTTCATGGCGATTTCGAGATGATCGGTGCTGCCGAAGAGCGCGCAGATCTCGCCTGGCGCCACTTCCGCGTAGGTGCCGACCAGCCGCGCCACCGCGTGATGCTCCACCTGCACTGAAACGTGGCCGCTGTTGGCAAAGTGGTCGAATGTCTTTCGGTCGACGTTCGTGATGAGATTGCCGAAGTGGTCGACTCGCAGCACCTCGCCCATGGCCTCTCCATCGCGACTCTCGACAGCAGGTATGTGCAACATCTGACATTCGGTGAGGGTGCGACCGAACGACGTGAGACGGATTCCTTTCGCGAGCCACGCCGCGGCTGGAGCAAATCGATCGCGCCCTTCGAAGGTGCGGCTGACGGTTGCGCGCGCGTACTTGCGTTCGGAAAGTTCGACGATCCGTTTCGGCGGCGATTCCCGGAAAACCGCGGTGAGGACGCCGTTGTCGGGTGCCACGAACTTGTAGTCGTGCGCCTCCGCGGCGATGCCGCGACGAGCGGATCCCACGCCGGGATCGACGACCACGAGGAAAATCGTCCCGGCCGGAAAATACCGATAACACGCGGCGAGCTCGAGCGAGGCGCCGAGCACGTCGTGCGCGGGAATCTCGTGGGAAATATCGACGAGCGTCACGTCGGGGCAGATGCCGAGGACGACGGCTTTCATCGTGCCGACGTAGTGGTCGCGTGAGCCGAAATCGGTGAGCAGCGCGATGATGGGCCGCGACATATCCTGTCAAGTCTAATCGCCTTGCACCAGCCGTGGTACTATCCTCGGTTGCCATGATCAGTTTCGATCTCACCGGGGAACAGCAGCTCCTGGAGCAGACCATCCGGGAATGGGGAGCGCGAGAGGTGGCGCCGCGCATTCACGATCTCGATCGCGAGCACCGGTTCGACAAGACACTCATCATCGACGGGATGAAACGGCTCGGCCTTCTCGGCATCTCCGTTCCGCAGGAGTACGGCGGCGCCGGGATGGATTACATCTGTCTGGGCCTGGCGAGCGAAGAGCTCGAGTACGTCGACACCTCGCTGCGCGTCATCATGTCCGTTCATGCGGGCCTCAACAGCCTGTCACTGCTCACCTGGGGCACGGAAGAACAGAAGCAGAAATATCTCGTTCCGCAGGCGCAGGGTGACAAGCTGGCGACGTACGGACTGACAGAACCGGCGGCGGGGAGCGATGCGCGCGGCATCCAGACCACAGCCGTCCGCCAAGGCGATCGATGGATTCTGAACGGCGAAAAGATGTGGATTTCGCTGGCCGACGTTGCCGATCACTTTCTCGTGTTTGCATGGAGTAACGCCGATAAGAAGAAACAGCGCGATCCGTCGGGCATCAGCTGCTTTATCGTGGAGCGAGCGTTCAAAGGATTCTCGAGCGGCACGCTGAAGGAAAAATGGGGAATCCTTGCGGGCAACACCGGCTTTTTCAAGATGGACGACATGGAGGTGCCGGGCGAGAACCTGCTCGGCAAAGAAGGCGAAGGGTTCAAGATTGCCATGTTCGCGCTCGACCAGGGACGGTTCACCGTGGCCGCCGGCGCAACGGGCCTCATTCGCGCGTGTCGGGATGCAAGCGTGAAATACGCGACCGAGCGCCGCGCCTTCGGATCGCCCATCGCCGAGCACCAACTGGTGAAAGAAATGATCGCGCGGATGGAAGCCGACTACCAGATTTCGCGGCTGCTGTGGCTGCGTTCAGGCGCGCTCAAGAACGCGGGACAA
>Ga0137368_10001774_pt1 | contig 23097 bp, 19 predicted proteins | sample SagtaG_13_FD_104917 | JGI IMG/M metagenome (GOLD analysis project Ga0137368, IMG submission 104917) | Vadose zone soil microbial communities from Sagehorn Ranch, Mendocino, California, USA - Sage1_L_100_16 metaG | ecosystem: Environmental > Terrestrial > Soil > Vadose zone | place: USA...
AACCGCGACGCGATCTGGGTCCAGCTCACCCGCGACGAGCTCGACTAGATGGAGCTGGTGAGCGGTGACGTCGTCTGGGGTCGCGCCCGTCACTCACGGGCGTTCGCCGCCACCTGAGCGCTCGACCATGTCTGCCAGCGTCGTCTGCTCGAGCACGTCACGCATGCTCGCTCGCAGCTCGATCCAGAGGTCCTGGAGGCTGCGCGCCGACCCGGCATACGAGATCTCCTCGGGCCGAACGCCCCGGACGCTGGCGATCGGGCCCTCGACGGCGCGGATCACGTCCGCCACACTGATCTCGGCCGCCGGCCGGGCCAGCCGGTAACCGCCTTCGGCGCCCCGCTGGCTGGCGACGAGCTCCGCGTGGCGCAGCTCGAGCAGGATGTTCTCCAGGAACTTCAGCGGGATCTCCTGTGCGCCGGCGAGGCGCTCGCCCTTGACCGGGCCGTCAGGGCCCGCCGCGAGCTCGATCAACGCTCTCAGGGCGTAGTCGACCTTGGCCGAGACCCGCATGGCCGCATTCTTGCTGCAGGGCTAGGCGACCGCCTCCTCCCGGAGGACCGCGCCAAGCTCCAGCTCGTCGTCGGCCTGCTCGATGACGCAGCGGTCGTGGGTTGCACAGACGACCGCGGTGCCCGAGTCGCGGGCGAGCAAGGCCAGGAGCCGGCCGATCGCGAGGGCGTTGGCCTGGTCCAGCCGTGCCGTCGGCTCGTCGGCGAGCAGCACGTCCGGGCGGGGTGCCAGCGCTCGGGCGATCGCCACGCGCTCACGCTCGCCCGCGGAGAGCGCATCCGCCCGGCGCCCGGCGAGCTCCCCGAGCCCCACGGCCTCGAGCGTGGCCAGGGCGCGCTGCCGTGCCTCGGTCCTTGGGATCCCACGCAGCGCGAGGGTAAGCTCGACGTCCTCGAGGGCGGTCAGGAACGGGACGAGCGAGGGGTCCTGCCCGACCACCCCGAGGTGGGCGCGCCGGAATGCCGCCCGGTCGTCGCGGCTGAGCGTGGCGACCGACGTTCCAAGGACGACCACCGCACCGGAGCCCGGCAGCTCGAGTCCGGCGAGAAGGCGGAGGAGCGTGGTCTTCCCCGAGCCGGAGCGGCCGGTGACCACGGTGAGCCGACCCCACGCGAAGTCGGCGTCGAGGCCGTCGAAGACCGGTGCTCCACCCGGGCCCCGCCCGAACGACTTCCGAAGCCCGCGCACCTGCGCGGCTGTCTCCGCGTGCTCCGGTCGCTCGGCGGCGGAAGCCCGCTCGGGCAGCGGCGCGGCGCCGGGCTCGGCCGAGCCGACCAGGATGCCGTCGCCTGAGAGCCGCGCGGTCGCGCGGCGGCCGATGCTCGCGCGTCGCAGGAGCTCTTCGGGCAGCTGGAGCCACCCGCCGCGGCCGACCACGATCGACTCCTCGTCCCCGTCCTCGCGCGCCCACTCGGAGGCCAGCCGGCCGTCGCGGATCTGGACGATCCGGTTGGCGATGTGCGTCGACTCGGGGTCGTGGCTGACGATCACGGTCGTGCAGCCCTCCGCACGCGCCAGCTCGCCGAGGACGTCGTAGAGGATCGCCGCGCTCGCGTGGTCGAGCTCGCCGGTCGGCTCGTCCGCCAGGAGCAGGCGCGGCCGGTGCGCGAGCGCGGCGCAGACCGCGACGCGCTGCTGCTCGCCGCCCGAGAGCTCGCCGGCAGACGCGTTCCGTCTGTCCAGGAGGCCGACGCGGTCGAGCAGCTCGTCGGCGCGACGCAGCCGCTCGCCGGTGACGGCGCCGTCGAGGCCCAGCCGCAGCCCCACGAGCTCGCGAATGGTCAGCTCCGGCGAGAGCGCGCGCGAGTAGTGCTGCTCCGCGTACCCCGTCAGCCGCGAGCGATAGGCGGCGAGCTCCCGGCCGGAGGCTCGACCAAGATCGTGCCCGAACGCGTGGAGTGTCCCTGCGGACGGGCGGTCGAGGCCGGCGAGGAGCCGCAGCAGCGTGGTCTTGCCGGAGCCGCTCGGGCCGAGGACGACGACGATCTCTCCGTCCCGGACGCTCAACGAGAGTCCCTGGAGCGCGACGCATCCGGCCCCGTCGCTCTCGAAGAGCCGGAAGACGTCGCGGAGCTCCAGCACAGAGGTCACGGTGCGACCTCCGAGGCAGTACCAGGCACGGGAGCCCGAAACGCATTCCAGGTCACTGCACCAACGAGCGCGGCGGCCGCTGCCGCATAGAGGGCGAGGGCGATCGCGACGAGACCGAGGCCCAGGTCGAGTCGGAGCGGCGGCTCGGGCGCCGCGGCGCCGGCCGTGAGCCGGACAACTCCGACGACGAGCGTGCCGAGGACTGCACCGGTCGCGAGCCCACCGAGGAGTCCGGCGACCGAGACGATCAAAGCGCGCAACCGGAGGTGGCGGCGCAGGTCGGCCGGTGACGCTCCCTGCGCCTCGAGCTCGTCCAGCTCACCCCGCTCATCGCGGAGGTCGCTTACGACCGCGAGCATGAGGCCTGCCAGGGCGAGCGCGAGCGCGGCGATCGCAGCCGCCCCGAGCGTGATCAGGACGCCCCGTCCGAGCGGGTCGGTCGTCAGCCCGGCCTGGATCTGCCGGCGCGAGCTGATCTGGAGGCGATCGAGCGGCGGGCGCGCCACCGCCTTGGCGACTCTGTTGGGCGAGGAGCCGCCGTCGACCCAGAGCTCGGTCACGAGCCCCGCTCTGGGCTGCGGCCCGTTGAGCGCGGTGTAGAGCCAGCGCTCGTCTGCGACGACGAAGCTGTCCCCGAGCGTCGGGAAGCGGCGGGCCGTGGCCACGACCTTTGCGAGCAGGCGCTGGTCGACGATCTCGATCGGCACGAGCCCTTCCGGCCCGGCCGCCTGCGCGATGTCGGGGCTCGCGATCACCGGTACCGGCCTCCCGTCCGTGGGCTGGCGGGGGCGGAAGTGCGCCTCGAGATTCGGGCCTACGACATAGCGGAGACGGACCCTCGGCGCTGCGAGACGATTGGGCCGCAGACCTCCGTCCCCGATCCAGCCCGCGTAGCTCTCCAGCCGGCTTATACCGGAAGGTCCCAAGACGCGAAACCGCCCCATGGTCAGCCATCCCGCCGACTGCGCCTCGCGCCCGAATCCGAGGTTGCGGTCTCCGCCGAGGTGGCCGATGCTCGGCACGTCCGCCTCCAGGCCCACCAGCAGGCCTCCGCGGGCCTCGTCGGTGATCCGGCCTCGGAGCAGCCTTGTGCCGTCTATCGCCACGCCGAGGTCGACCTGCTCGAAGTCGCCGTCGTCGGTCTCGATGTTGGCGGACAGAGCGAGTGGGCCTCCACGCACCTGCACGGGCAGCTCCAACGCATCGGCGTGCTCCGGCAGGCGGAGGCCGCGCAGGGCGACCGAATGGGTCGGAGCGATCCTGCGGGCGAGCTCCCCCCGAGGACGGTTCGCGAAGTCGCTCCGCCAGCGGCGGAGTCGAGGGAGAACGTCGGCCGGAACGCCGAGGATGGTCGTGCCGGTGGCCGGCCCCGACTGGCGTGCGTCTCCGACCAGACGGATGACCGGATAGGCGCGGGCGCCGGGACTCAACGCCCGGTAGTGGGTGAGCGGGGCTGCCTCAAGCACGTATTGGCCCTCGGCATCGTTCTCCTGCAGAGCGAAGTCGAGCGGCACCGCGAAGGCTGCCTCGTCTGCCTGGTTGCGTACGAGCGTCGAGCGGTACGTGGCGGCGAAGAGTGCAAGCCCGAGGCTGACGACGAGGAAGGCGACCGCGGCCGCGCTGCGTCCCGGGTTCCGAGCGAGGGAGACACCTGCGAGCCGGACGGAGAGGCTGCCTCTGCGCGCCGTGCGCTCCAGAAGTCGGAGCCCCGGTCGGAGAGCGCGCATGCAGACGACGGCGGCCACGAACACGACGAGCCCGGGGAGGAGCAGGAGCACCACTCCTGTTCCCTCACCGCGGGCCAGTGCCTCCGAATCGGCGCCTCCCCGTGCCAGGGTCAGGACGACGGCTGCCAGGGCGCCGGCCGCGGCGACGTCGAGCAGACCGATGCCGGCCCGGCGCGTTCGGGACCTCGGCCAGAGCGAACCGAGCAACAGAAGCGCAGCGACCAGAGCCACGGCGGCGGCGGTCAAGAGCCCGGCGCGCGACACGACCGAGTGCGTCAGAACCGCCCAGGCCGGAGAGCCTGCGGCTCGCGCGAGGGCCGCGCCCGCGATGGCTCCCGCGGCCCAGCCCAGGACCGTACCCACAGCGGCGATCGCGGCCGCCTCTCCCCCGAAGACGAGGGCGAGCTGCCTGCGCGTGGCCCCGTGCCAGGTCAGCCGGCGTGAAGCCGCCTCTGCTTCCCGGGATGCGCTCGACGCGGCGAGCAGGACGAAGGCCAGCAGGAGCGCAGCCGCTTCGCCTCCGATCAGGAGCAGCCGGCGGCTGGCGACGCGGGTCGAGTCGTGCGCCGCCTGGATCTCGTCCACTGGACCCTGCAGCGAGAAGAAGTTCGAGCGGGCACCCAGCCCCGCGCCCGCCTGCTCTATGCGGGCCGTGAGTGTGCTCACCTCCCACGGGTGGACGTCCCGGGGCTCGAGCGGCACGACCCAGGAATAGGTCCTGTACGTGTTCTCGACCAGCGGGAAGCGCGAGAGGGCATCCACTCCCTCGGCGAGCAGGATTGGCGGCTGCTGGGCGGCCTGATAGCTCGCGGCCGTGACGACGGCGGGCCCCTTGCGCAGCCCGAGCTGGCTGCCGAGCGGAAGGTCGGAGACGAGACGGCCGCTGCCGACAAGGGCGAGGTGCAGGTCCGGATCAGTGGGGAGAGCTCCGCGACCGCCGACCTGGAGCACCTCGCAGCGGCGCGGCGTGCACGGCTGCGGGAGACGACCGGAGCTGAGCCGGACCCAGCGGCCAAGTCCCTCGATTCCGCCCAGGTCGACGAGGGCGCCGCCGATCGACGACTCGCGAAACTGGAGCACCGCGAACGGCGCGCGGCCTGCGATGGGGACGAGGCTCGCGCGGGCTTCGCCGTCGAGCCGTGCGAACGTCTCGGTCCCCTGGCCGGCCACGCCACCCCACGACGCCCGCAGCGTGCGCTCGGCGGGATCCAGGCGGCTCAGCTTCTCTCCGAGACTGCGGTCCTGGACGAGGACGCTTCCAGCGCCTACGGTCGCCAGGGCTCCCACACCGGCGGCCACTCCGAGGGCGACGAGCGCCGCGCGGCCCGGCCGGTGGCGCAGGCGGGCCCCGGAGAGCTTCAGCGGATACGCGGCGCGTCCCACGATAACCGGCGATGAGTTTACACTGGTGTCGGCGATATGACTGCCAAGGCTCCCCGTTACGACCTGCCCAAGGCCGCGCCCGAGCCGCTTCGGCTCGTCCAACGGTTCGTCAATACGGTCAACCTCGAGCGCGGTGACGAGTGGCTGGCGGCCTGGTTCGAGGATCAGGGAGTCAAGCCGGCTGCACGCGAGCTCGATGAGGCGCGGGAGGTCCGCGAGGCGCTCCGCGAGCTGCTTTACGCGAACAACGGCCAGAGACTCGAGTCCGACCCGATCGCCACGCTCAACCGCGCGGCCGCGGTCGCCGGCCTGACCGTCGACTTCGGCCGTGGCGAGCTCGTCCCGCAGGCGGGCGGGTCGGCGGGAGTCCTGGGGCGCGTTCTCGCCGCCGCCTTCCTGTCCATGGCCGACGGATCGTGGAGCCGGCTCAAGGCGTGTCGCAACCACGGCTGCCGGTGGGCCTTCTACGACGAGTCGCGCAACCGCTCGGCCCGCTGGTGCTCGATGCAGCTCTGCGGCAATCGCACGAAGACGCGGGCCTACCGGGCCCGGCACGCCCGCGCCTAGCGATCCGCCTCCCTCGGCCGTACGCTTCCCGCGTGGCTGTCTGCGCCCAGTGCGGCCAGGAGAACCCGGAGGGCTTCCACTTCTGCGGCTCATGCGGGGCCGCCCTGGCAGCGGAGCCCGCGACTTCGCGCGAAGTGCGCAAGACGGTCACCATGCTCTTCTGCGACCTGGCCGGCTACACCAGCCGCGGTGAGCAGCTCGATCCCGAGGCCCTGCGCCGGTTGCAGTCACGCTACTTCGAGGAGGCACGGGCGGCGCTGGAACGCCACGGCGGCACGGTGGAGAAGTTCATCGGCGATGCGGTCATGGCCGTGTTCGGCATCCCCCAGCTGCACGAGGACGATGCCTTGCGGGCCCTGCGCGCGGCGGTGGAGCTGCGTGACGCGGTCTCGGGCCTGGGGCTCGAGGCGCGGATCGGCGTGAACACCGGCGAGGTCGTCGCCGGCTCGGGCGACGCGCTCGTCACCGGCGACGCTGTCAACGTCGCTGCCCGCCTGGAGCAGGCCGCCCAGCCGGGAGAGATCCTGCTCAGCGAGCAGACGCTGCGGCTCGCACGCGACGCCGTCGAGGTCGCCGCCGTGGACGCCGTCGCGGCCAAGGGGAAGAGCGAGCCGGTGCCGGCGTACCGCCTGGTCGGCGTCGTCGAAGGGGCGCCTGCGTTCGCGCGCCGCCTCGACTCGCCGATGGTCGGGCGCGACGAGGAGCTGATCCAGCTGCAGCAGGCGCTCTCGCGTGCTGCCCGCGAGCGCCGATGTCATCTGTTTACGGTGCTTGGGCCGGCCGGAATCGGCAAGTCGCGGCTGGTCACCGAGCTGGCAACCTCGGCGCGGGATGCACTCGTCCTGTCCGGACACTGCTTGCCGTACGGCGAGGGCATCACCTACTGGCCCCTGATCGACATCTTCCGCAGCGCGAATGCCGAGGCCGTGCTCGCCGGCGCGCTGGCTGCACCCACCTCGGAGGAGACATTCCTCGCCGTGCGCCGGTTCCTCGAATCCCTGGCGCGCGACCGACCGCTCGTCGTCGTCTTCGAGGACATCCACTGGGCCGAGCCGACGCTGCTCGATCTGATCGACCACGTCGCCGACTGGAGCCGCGACGCGCCGATCCTCGTCGCCTGCCTTGCCCGACCTGAGCTGCTCGACGCGAGGCCCGCGTGGGGTGGAGGCAAGGCGAACGCGTCGACGATCCTGCTCGAGCCCCTCCCGGAGGAGGAGTGCGACGTCCTCGTCGAACGTCTGCTCGGGGCGAGGACGCTGGCCGACGACGTGCGCCGTCGCATTGTCGTCACGGCAGAGGGCAATCCCCTCTTCGTCGAGCAGATGGTCGCGATGCTCGGCGAGGACGGGGCGAACGGCGACGTGCCGATACCGCCCACCATTCAGGCCCTGATCGCCGCGCGCCTCGACCGCCTCCCGACGGAAGAGCGCGAGGTGGCGGAGCGTGCCTCGGTGATCGGCAAGGAGTTCGACCGCACCGCGGTGGCGGCTCTCGCGCCTGAGCCGCTCCGGACTGCTGTGGCCACGTCCTTGCTTGGACTCGTCCGCAAGGAGCTGATTCGGCCGCATGCCGAGGAGGACGCCTTTCGATTTGCCAACCTCCTGATCCGTGATACCGCCTACGAGGCGATGTCGAAGGAGCTTCGAGCCGAGCTACACGAGCGTTTCGCGGCCTGGCTGGCGAAGCTCGAGGCAGTTCCGGAGCGGGACGAGATCCTCGGCTACCACCTGGAGCAGGCCTACCGCTACCAGACAGAGCTGGGGTCGCTGGGCGACGCGGGCCGGGAGCTGGGGCGCCGGGCGGCAGAGCGACTCGCGCACGCCGGCCGCAGCGCCTATGCCCGTGGTGACATGCCTGCGGCCGCCAATCTGCTCGGTCGATCGTCCTCGCTGCTGGGGGACGACGACCCGGAGCGGTTTGCGCTCCTTCCCGACCTGGGGTCGGCTCTCTTCGAAGCCGGAGACCTCGCGCAGGCGAGGGAGGCGCTGTCCGAGGCCGGGGCCCGAGCTCGCGAGGCGCACGATCCGGCGCTGGAGGCACATGCAGGACTGCGCCTCGCCCTCCTCGACGTCCACACAGACCAAGAGAAGGGAACGATGGCGGCGTTGTACGGCGAGAGCGAGCGCGCGATTCCGATCTTCGAACAGGCCGAAGACCACGCCGGGCTGGCCCAGGCGTGGCACCTGACAGGACTGGGTCATTTCTGGCTCGGGCGGACCGGACCGGCGATTGAGGCCCTCGAGCGGGCGATCGAGCACGCGCGGCGGGCCGGTGCTGCGCGGGAGGAGGCGGCGAGCCTGCAGTGGCTGCCGCTCATGGCGATCTTCGGCCCGGTGCAGGCCAAGGACGGAATGGCTCGGTGCAGGCAGATCATCGAGCAGGGTGCGGGCCGGCTGTCCGTCGAGGCGTTTGCGCTCATCGGGCTCGGCACGCTCACCGCGATGTCGGGGTCGATCGACGAGGGGCGCGAATTCTTCGCTCACGGACGTGCGACCCTCCAGGAGCTCGGACTGCGTGTATCCGTCGGCGGCACGTCGATCGCGGCCGGAATGCTCGAGCTGATCGGGAACAACGCGGTCGCCGCAGAGCGGATTCTTCGAGAGGGCTACGACCTCCTCGAAGAGCTCGGCGAGACGGGCTATCTGGCGTCGGTCACCGCCACGCTCGCCGAGGCCGTCTACCGCCAGGGCCGGTACGACGAGGCCGAGCGATATGCGCTGGCGGTGCGGGACACGGTCGCGACCGACGACCTCGATCCCCAGGCCCGCTGGCGCGGCGTGGCTGCCAAGGTCCTGGCACAGCGAGGCGAGCTCGAGCGCGCGAAGAGCCTTGCGCGCGAGGCCGTCGATCTGGTGGAGAGCACCGACTGGCTCCATCTCCGTGCGGAGCTCCACCGTGACCTGGCGGAGGTGCTCCTGCTGTCGGGAGCCGGCGACGAGGCGGCGCACTCGCTTGGGCACGCTCTCGCCCTCTACGAGGAGAAGGGCGACCTGCCGGACGCGGACCGCGTGCGCGAGCGGCTTGCCGAGCTCCAACCCGGAGGGCTGATCGAAGACTGATCGGCGACCTTCCACCGCGGAAAGTGCGACGCGTAAGCGAAGCGCACTTTCCGCGGCAATCAGCCGCCGGCGACGGCCTGAACGATTCTGAGCGTCTGCCCTTCGGCGACCTTGGCCTCGATCCCGCCGTGGCCGCGGGCATCCACCCCGTCCACGTAGACGTTCACGAGCCGGCGCAGCTCGCCGCGCTCGTCGAACAGTAGGTCGGCGACCGGGAGCGCCCGCAGAGCGTCCCCCACCGTCTGTGCCTCCAGCTCAAACTCCTTTCGCCCCCCGGCCTCGGCGGCGAGGAGCGAGGGCAGGAGGACTACGACTGCCACTCCGCGACCTCGACCGACAGCACCGGCGGCAGGTCGCGCGCGGCCTCGATCCACTCGTCGCCGGCGGACGAGGCCCAGACGGAGCCGCTCTGGGTGCCGAAGTAGACGCCGGCAGGGTCGAGCGAATCGAAGGCGGACGCCTCGCGAAGCGTGACCGACCATGCCTGGTCCGGCAGGCCGTTCGAGGCCTGCTCCCAGCTCTCGCCCGCATTGTCCGTACGCCACACGCCGAGCCTGCCGTCCACCGTCACTCGGTTCTCCGCGCCGACCTCGGGAATGACGTACGCGACGTCCGGGTCGCGGGGGTCGAGCATGATCGGGAAGCCGAAGCCGCTCGGCAGCCCGTTGCCGTCCAGCCGCTCCCAGGTGTCTCCGCGGTCGTCGGAGCGGTAGACGCCGCAGTGGTTCTGCTGCCAGAGGCGCTCCGGTCGCGCGGGGTGGAGGAGCAGCTTGTGCACGCACTGGCCGACCTCGGGATACGGCTCCGGGAGGAACTCGGCGGCGACGTTCTGGTTGACGGGTGTCCACGTCTCGCCCCCGTCGTCGGTGCGGAAGGCGCCCGCAGCCGAGATCGCCACGTACATCCGTTCGGGATCGCTCGGGTCGAGCTGGATCGAGTGGCAGCACATGCCGCCTGCGCCGGGCATCCACTTCTCGCGCGTCGGGTGGGCGAGGATGCCCTCGTTCGGCTCCCAGGTCTGCCCGCCGTCGTTCGAGCGGAAGAGGACCCCCGGCGCCCCCCCGAGCCACAACCGTCCGTCCTCTCCCTCGCGTCCGGGCGTGAGGTGCCAGAGCTTCTCGAGCTTCAGGCCCGACTCCTCCGGCAGGCCGACCTGCTCCGAGCGCTCCCAGGTCTTGCCCTCGTCGGCCGAGCGGTGCACGGCCGAGCCGTAGGTGAAGGTGGTCGAGCAGGCATAGATGGTGCCGTCGCGAGGGTCGCTGACCGCGTGCATGATCTCCCAGCCCGGAAGCAGCGGCCCCCCGAGCTCCCAGGAGCGGCGGTCCTCCGACGTAAGCACGAACAGCCCCTTGCGCGTGCCGGCGAGGACCTGGACCCCCATCGGGTGGGAGCCTGGCGGGCTACGCTGCTCGTGGAAGTTCTAGGCCTTGGCTCGGGCCTTCCGGGGAGCCTTGCGAGGAGTGATGCTCGCCGCGCCCGCGGACGGAGCGAGGACGGTCGTGCGCCCGTCGTCCCACCGGATGCGAAGGCGCAACGGATCCTCCTGCAGCACTTCCTCGACGACTCCCGCGCGGCTCGCCTGGGCGACCTTCTCGGCTTCGACGAGGATCCTGTCTCCGACGTGAGCCTTCATACCTGTCTCACCCTCCTCGGGTCGGGCACTCCATGTCACCTGGAGGCTAGCGCCACTACGCCGGACGCGGCCAGCTCCGTGATCTCGGCCTCGGAATAGCCGGCCTCCGCCAGTACCTCTGCCGTGTGGGCTCCGACCGGCGGCGGGGCAGAACGGTGTAGGACCCGCTCTCCGTCGACGGACAGTGACGGGGCCGGCGTCACGGGGCCGCCGAGCTCCTGGAGGATCCCGAGCGCCTTCGTCTGCTCGTGCGCGGCGACCTCGGCGACGTCCTGCACCGGCGCTGCGGGTACTCCGGCCCGCTCCAGGCGCTCGAGCCAGGTCGCCCGCGTCTCCACGAGGAACCGTTCCCCGAGCATCGACGCCAGCTCGTCGCGGTGTGCCACCCGGTCCGGGTTCGTCGCGAAGCGTGGATCCGGGCCGAGCTCAGGTACCCCCAGCGCCTCGCAGAGGGCCACGAACAGCCGATCGTTTCCGACTGCCACCATCAGCTCGCCGTCGGCGCACGGGAACGCCTGGTACGGCGCGATCGAGGGAAACGCCGTTCCGTGCCGGCCGGGTATCTCGCCGCTGGCGAGATACCCGGCCAGGTGGTACGAGAGATAGGCGAGCGCCGTCTCGTACAGCGAGACGTCGACCACGCGCCCCTCGCCGGTGTGCTCCCGCTCGAAGAGCGCCGAGACGATTCCCAGCGCCGCCCACATCGCCGTGCCCTGGTCGACCAGGGAGACGCCCACGCGCACGCGCGGCCCGTCTCGCTCGCCTGTGACCGAGACGATCCCACCGATCGCCTGCGCGAGTGGGTCGTATCCGGGCCGGAGACGCCACGGCCCCGTCTCGCCGAACGACGAGATCGAGCAGTAGACGAGGCGCGGGTTCCGGGCGCGCAGGTCGCCCGCCCCCAGCCCGCGCTCGTCGGCCAGTCCCGGGCGCAGGCTCTGGATGAAGACGTCTGCACCTCCCGCGAGCCGGACGAGCACGTCACGGCCTCGCCGGAGATCCACCGCGAGTGATCGCTTGCTCGCGTTCGCGGCGACGAACAGCGCACTGTCCTCGCCTGCGAACGGCGGTCCCCATGCACGGGCCTCGTCGCCCGCGAGCGGCTCCACCTTGACGACGTCCGCCCCGAGCGCGCCGAGCAGCATGGTGCAGTACGGGCCGGCGAACGAGGTGGTCACGTCGACCACGCGCACGTCCTGCAGAGGGAGGAAGCTCATGGGCGCATAGTCTCTCGCACCCGTGTTCAACCAGGTCGTCGATCAGATCTCCGGCTCCGGCTGGTCCTACGCCCTCGTCTTCGCGCTCGCCTACCTGGACGCGCTCGTTCCCATCGTCCCGAGCGAGACCGCGGTGATCACGGCGGGCGTGCTGGCCGGATCGGGACGCATGAGCCTGCCGGCGGTCGTCGCCCTCGCGGCGGCCGGCGCGTTCTCGGGCGACAACACCGCCTACCTGATCGGCCGCCGGTACGGCGACCGCGCGAAGAAGCGTTTCTTCTCGGGCGAGAAGGCGAGGAAGCGCATCGGCTGGGCCGAGGGGCAGCTGCAGGAGCGCGGGGGAGAGCTGATCGTCGTCGCCCGCTTCATCCCCGGAGGCCGGACCGTGGTGACGCTGTCGGCCGGAATGCTGCGGATGCCGTGGCGGCGGTTCGCGCTCTTCGACGCGATCGCCGGGCTCTCGTGGGCGCTTTACGCCTCCCTGCTCGGCTACTTCGGGGGCAAGGCGTTCGAGCATCAGCCGTGGAAGGGCCTCCTGCTCGCGCTCGGCATCGCCTTCGCCGTCACCGGCGGAATCGAGCTCATCCGCTGGCTGCGTAGGCGGCGCCGCGACTAGGCAGGCCGCTTCGGCACGAGGAAGGAACGCCGGAACCCGATCACCACCTCGCTAACTCCGTCTCCGCCCAGAGCGTGTCCCCCGCGAAGACCGGAGCCGGGAGCCTGACCTCTTCCCAGCCCAGGTTGACGCCGCCCGTCTAGCTCTTGTTCGTGTTCATGGTCAGCGCCGGGAACCAGACGTTGTCTGCTTCGGTGATCGTGCGCCCGATCCGGCTGCGTGAGCGGTCTCCGGCCTCGAGGTCTTCGTAGTACGGCATGGCACGAATCATGGCCCGTATCGACAGGGGCGTCTAGGGAAGCCGTTTTGGCTCAACCAGGCGGTCGTCCCGGCCGTCCCTGCCGCTACATGCGCTGCTGGTGTGGTCCCGGTGTGGTCTCGGAATCGTCGCCATGCGAGGCAACTGGCTCCGCCCTCCGTCATCGCCGCGAAAATGCCGCCGCGCTGCGCCTCCTGTCAGCGGGAGCGAAAGCTCCGCGTCCGGCTTCCGAACGCAACCCGGTCCCTATTTTCAGGATTTTGTGAAGATTTCGCCGTCGCTCGTTACTACATGCTCCAGGTGGGCATCGGTTGAAAGTCAAAGACGATGCCCGAATACGTCCCAATTTTCAGCGCCGATGGAGAAATCGCGACGGACCGCGATCTTCGTCAAGGCGACGCACTGCTGCTAGGTGGCGTCGTTTGGCTGGTCGCGGCCGTTGAGCCTCGTTACGTAGGGCCCCCGTGTGTGCGTCTCACACCTTGGCCACACGAGCACGCCGAGCCCATTGTTGTTCACGCTGGGAGCCGCGCAGAACAATCCTTGGACGAGGGTCCTCGCAGCGTCGGTCAGACGTAACCCGCGCGGCTCAAGAAACGAACTCCCGCTTGGCGCACTCCGGGCAGAAGGTCATGGCCTGATCGTCGTTGTCGAGTCACACGAGTCTTCTGCTGATGCGATCGCGGACAGGAGCGCTCGCCGTTCATCTACGCTGCGCGGCCTTGCGCAGGGTAATGGGAGCGGTCGCGGTCTTCGTGGGTACTGCCCTCACCGGGTTTGACCCGTTGCGGTGGGACATCGTCGTCTTGACCCTTCCTCGACGCCACGGCATCCATCTCACCGACGTCGCCGGAATCACGCTCGTGGTGCTTGGCGTCGCTGTTCTCTGGCGTTCGCCGCACCCGCGCTGAGCCTAGGCCTCCCTGCACCCGCACCACTTGCAACTCGGCGCCAGCTTGCGCAAGTCGGCACGTACTCGCTCGAGGCTCTGCTGATCGTCATGGGGCGTCATGCCTGCGAGTCGGCGCCGCACGTTCCCGCGTGACTTCACGCCAAGGATGCGTTCTCACCGATTGAAGTCCCATGAGCGAGTTGCCCCCCGACCCTTTTCTCGAAGGCGTCCCCGAGTACGCCAAGTCCGTCGGGGAAGCGGGTGAGATTCTTGAAGCCCTCTTCAACCAGCGCAGCTTCCCCGAGCTGTTCCGGGCTGTTGATGCGCTTGATGATTCCGAGCGTCGCTGGGCGCTTCTTCGACTCGTCATGGCGAATCTGAGAGAGCAGGGCGGCGACGAGGCGTTCAGGAAGTGGCTTCGGGGCGAGCCCCAGCGTCCCCACTTTGGCTGCGCTGGTGTGGTCTCGGTGTGGTCTGGAGGCCCGGGAAATGCCTGCAAACGGCTTGGTTGAGCGCATGGCACGAATCATGGCCCGTATCGTGTCGGCATGCCCAACCGTCTGGCCGACGCGACCTCGCCGTACCTGCTGCAGCACGCCGACAACCCGGTCGACTGGTACCCCTGGGGAGGCGACGCGCTCACGCGGGCGCGCTCGGAGGACCGTCCTATTCTCCTCTCGATCGGCTACGCCGCCTGCCACTGGTGCCACGTGATGGAGCACGAGTCCTTCGAGGATCCGGCGACGGCGGGGCTCATGAACGAGCACTTCGTGAATGTCAAGGTCGACCGCGAGGAGAGACCCGATCTGGACGCGCTCTACATGGACGCCGTCGTGGCGCTGACGGGACACGGCGGCTGGCCGATGACGGTCTTCCTCACGCCTGAGGGCGAGCCCTTCTACGGCGGCACGTACTACCCCCCGGAGCCTCGCCACGGGTTACCCAGCTTCCGCCAGGTGCTGGAGGCGGTGGCCAAGGCCTACCGTGAGCGCCGCGACGACGTGACTCGGACCGCGTCGGAGCTGGCCGACGCCCTGCGGCGCAGCACCGAGACCGCCCCGTCGGCCGAGCCGCTCCAGGAGTCAATCGTGAGCGAGGCGGTGCGCGCGCTCCGCCGCGTCTTCGACCCGGAGTGGGGCGGCTTCGGCGGCGCCCCGAAGTTCCCGCCGCACTCCGTCCTCGAGCTTCTGCTCCGCCGAGGCGAGCTGGACCTGGTCACCACGACGCTCGACGGCATGGCGGCCGGGGGGATGTACGACCTCGTCGGCGGCGGCTTCCACCGCTACTCGGTCGACGAGCGCTGGGCCGTTCCGCACTTCGAGAAGATGCTTTACGACAACGCCCTGCTCGCCTCGGTCTACCTGCACGCGCACGTCGTCACCGGCGACGAGCGGTATCGCGGGATCGTCGAGGAGACGCTCGGGTACGTGCTGCGTGAGCTCGCCCTCCCGGAAGGCGGCTTCGCCTCCTCGCAGGACGCCGATACAGACGGTGTCGAGGGCCTGACGTTCACCTGGACGGAGGAGGAGGGCGTACCCGCCGAGCTCCTCCACCCCTTCGAGCACGGGCGCTCGGTGATCCGTGGCCACGTCGACGAGGGCTTGCGCGAGCGCCTGCTCGACATCCGCAGCCGGCGCCCTCAGCCGGACCGCGACGACAAGGCGATCGCCGCCTGGAACGGCCTCCTGCTGGCCGCTCTGGCCGAGGCGGCTCGGCGGATGGAGCGCGCGGACTGGATCGACGGCGCCCGGCGCCTCGCCGAGTTCCTGCTCGGGCCGCTGTCCGCCGGAGACCGATTGCACCGGAGCTACCGGGCCGGCCGGTCTTCGGGCGTCGGGTACCTGGAGGACTACGCCTGCGTGGCCAACGGCCTGTACGAGCTGCATGTGGCGACCGGTGAGCTTCGCTGGCTCGAGGAGTGCCGCCGGCTCGCGCTGCTCGCCGTCGAGCTCTTCACCGACGACGAGCGTGGTGGGTTCTACACGACGCCGTCGGACGGGGAGCAACTCGTGGTGCGGAGAAAGGATCTCGACGACAACCCGGCGCCCTCTGGGAACTCGATGCTCGCCTACGTCCTGCTCCGCCTGGCCCGCATCTACGGCGACGACGAGCTCGAGCACCGCGCCGTCTCCGTCTTTCGCATCGCGCACCGGCTGCTCGGGCGGGCCCCGACCGCCTTCGGCTGGATGCTGTGCGCGCTGGACCTGCACTTCTCGTCCCCGCGAGAGATCGCGATCGTGGGGCCGCCGGACTCCGAGGTCGCCCGCGCCGCGCTCGCGCCCTACGCGCCCAGCTCAGTCGTGGCCTTCGGTCCGGCCGAGGACGTTCCGTTGCTCGCAGGCAAGGGCCACGTCGACGGGAAGCCGGCCGTCTACATTTGCGAGCGCTTCGCCTGTCGTGCCCCCGTTACCGAGCCGGCAGGTCTGCAGGAGCTTCAGGCAGCACGCAGCTGGTAGTAGATGCGGCGGAGCTTCGGCTCGCAGCGTGCGAAGGCTGTGACCACGTCGGGGTCGAACTGCCGCTCCGCCTGGTCCTCGATCTCGCGGAGTGCCTCGCCCCAGCTGCGGGCGGCACGGTAGGGCCGGTCGCTGGTGATCGCGTCCAGTGAGTCCGCGATGGAGAACACCCTGGCCCCGACCGGGATCGCTTTCTCCTTCAGCCCGTCCGGATAGCCGCCACCGTCCCAGCGCTCGTGGTGGGATCGGATCACGCGCAGCCCTTCGCCCTGGAGGATGGGCACGCTCTGGAGCATCTGCTCGCCGGCCAGGGCGTGCGTCTGCATCACGCGGCGCTCGGCCTCCGTCAACGTGCCGCGTTTGAGCAGGATCCGGTCCGGGACGCCGATCTTGCCCACGTCGTGCAGCAGGAACCCGTACTCGAGGCTCGGGTCGCCGAGGAGCGTCGGGTCGAGGGTCCGGGCGAGCTCCGTCGCGTATCGGCGAACGCGCTGCGAGTGCGCGCTCGTGCTGAAGTCCTTCGACTCGAGTGCGGCCGCGAGTGCGCCTGCGGTCTCCTCGTACGCCTTCTGGAGAAGGATGCGCTGAGAACGCTCGATCTCGAGCAGGCGGCGCAGGTCCTGCGCGTACAGGATCAGCTGTTCCGAGGACCGAGCCTCGGCAGTCAGCTGGTAGGGCCCCTCCGGCAGGCCTCCGGCCAGCCGCTCGATCGTGGAGAGCAGCTCGAGCGGGCTGAACGGCTTGTGCAGGAGCGCACTCGCCCCTGCCTCCTCCGCCTCCCTCTGGGTCAGCTCCACGAGGCCGGTGAGCAACACGACGGGCAATGTGGCGGTGGCGGGATCGTCCCGCAGGCGGCGGCAGAGCTCGAGGCCGTCGCTGTCGGGAAGTCCGACGTCGAGCACCAGCACATCCGGCCGCCTGGAGGCGATGCTCGCCTCTGCCGCCTCGACCGAGTCGGCCTCCTGGACCTCGATGTCGATGATCTCGAAGGTCGTGCGCAGGAGCATCCGCAGGCCCGCGTCGTCGTCGACGATCAGCACCTGGAGCGGCGGCCGCTCGTGTGTGTCGGCCGGCGAATGCTCGATGCGGGGCGGGGCGTCGTTTCCGTTCGTGGGTCGCGCTCGCCGGGGCTGACTCGGGCCTGAGCCGCCGCGGTCGCTGACGACACGATCCTTGCCGGCTTCCTTGGCGGCGTAGAGCGCCCGGTCGGCGCGGTCGAAGAGCTCCTCTCGGCCGCCCACCTTGCTCGATACGCCCGCGATGCCGGCGGAGAGCGTGGGTAGGCCGTTTGCGCGCTGCTGTCCCGCGAGCGCTTCACGCACCCGCTCGAGCGCGCAGGTGGCGGCGACCTCGTCTCCGGTCACGACCAGGGCGAACTCGTCGCCGCCGATGCGGAAGACCTCCTCGTCTGCCCTGGTCGTGCGGAGCAGCACGCGGGCGACCGTGCGCAGGACGCGGTCGCCTTCGCTATGGCCGCGCCGGTCGTTCACCTGCTTGAAGTCGTCCAGGTCGACGAGGGCGAGGGAGAACCTGGCGGGATCGCCCGTGCCGTCGAGCAGCCCGTCCAGGTGCTCTTCGAAGGCCCGCCGGTTGGGCAGGCCGGTCAGCGGGTCCGTCCGAGCCTCCGCGTGCGTGAGCGCATTCCGCCTGGTCGAGGCCAGCGCCGCCGCCGCGAGGTCGGCTGCGGCCCGTACGAGCTCGGCGTCGGAGGTGAAGAGCACGTTGGCCGGCGTCGCGGCGAGCAGGACACCGAGCGCCTCGCCGTCGGCCACGAGCGGCACCGCGAGGAGCTCTCCGGCCGGAGTGCCGAAGAGGCGAAGCAGCTCTGCGAGGTCCTCCGGCCTGCCCTCGATGGGCTCGACCTGCGTGAAGACCTCCCGCGCGAGGCGGGGCACGGCGCTTGGCCCGGAGCCGAGGTCGCTGGGGGCTGCGGGTCCCGCTGCGCCTGCCAGCGAGAGGGAGTTCTCCGTCGCGCCGAGGTAGGTGACGACCAGGACCGCTCCCGCCAGCTCCGCCAGCTCGCGCGACGCCAGCTGGGCGATTCCGGGCGCGCTCGGGACCCGCGCGAGCGTGTGAGCCAGTCGGAAGAGCGGAAGGCTCGCGCCGACGATCGCGCGCTCGAGCTCCCAGAGTGGGGCACCCTTGACGCAGTACGCGCTCGCCCCTGCCTCGAGCATCTCCTGCACGTCCTGCTCCTTGTCGGAGCCCGCGAAGGCGACCACGCGGACGGTCGGGCAGAGCTCCCGCAGGCGCCGGGTGGCCTCGACACCGTTCATCACCGGCATCTGCACGTCCATGACCACCACATCGGGTGACAGCTCGAGCGTGAGCGCCACGGCGTCTGCGCCCGTCAGTGCCTCGCCGATCACCTCGATCTCGGGATGGACGGACAGCATCGTGCGCAGCAGGGTCCTCGCCTCTACTGCGTCGTCGCAGATCAATACTCTGATCACCGAACCCCCCTTGGAGCCAACGCTCCGCATATCGGCGCAATCAGGCGGGGTTTGAGCGAAATCACCCCATCGGGGGATGCGTGGAAGCCAATCGCCCTGCGAGCAGGAGGGTGACTTCGTACGCCCCCTTCGCTACCCTCCACGAGCCCAGTGAACCCCGAATGTGAGGAAGGTCGATGAAGCATCGGCCCACGGTCCTGATCTGTGAAGACGAGATAAGTCTGCGCGAGCTCGTGCGGGTCGCCGTCGATTCCGATTACCGCATCGCCGAAACCGGGGACGGTCTGGAGGCGACCGAGCTCGTGAAGGAGCTCCGTCCCGACGTGGTCGTGCTCGACCTCATGCTGCCGGGTCGCCACGGGCTGGATGTGCTCCGGGACATCCGTCGCGACGCGGATCTGTCACACACACGGGTGGTCGCGATCACGGCCGGAAACTATGCGAAGGAGGCAGTGCTCGCGCAGGGCGCCGACCGCTTCCTGCGCAAGCCCTTCGACCCCGGCGAGCTGAAGACGGTGGTCCAGGAGCTGCTCGCCGCATGAGCGCGACGGCCCCAGCGGCGCGAGCCGGTCTGCGGGCACGCGCCGGCGTGCCGTTCCGGGCGGCGACGCGCGTTCGCTCCGTCTCGCTCGGGACAAGGATGATCGTGGCCAGCTCGATCTTGGCGGCGATCGTCGCCGGGGTCTTCGCCGCCTTCCTGGTCGCGACCCTGCAGCTCCGGCACTCCACCAGCCGGGCCACGCACTCGAAGGACGTGAGCCTCGCCGCCCTGCGCCTCGAGGGCCGCGTGGTCGAGCTGGAGACTGCGCTGCGTGGCTATGTCCTCACCGGAGAGCCTCGCTTCCTGGAGTCGATCAGGGCCTCCCGCAAGCTGCTGCCCGCGAGCATCGCCGCAGTACGGCGTCGCGCCTCGGGGACCACCGCGCAGGAGCGGCGGGCCCGGGGGCTGGCGAACGAGATCCGTGCGTACGTGGACGAGTACGTCGCACCCCTCCTCAAATTTGCGCACACGGACCCCTCGGTTGCGCGGAGCGCCGTCGCCACGCTCGAGGGCAAGCGCCGGACGGACGACATCCGCTCCCGCTTCCAGCGCTTCCTGAGCGTGGACAGCGAGCGGGTCGCCAACAGCGTGGCAACGGCGAACCGCACCGCCGACGCTGCGATCGCCTTCGGGGCAGCAGGCCTGGCCGGCATGACCCTGCTCGTGCTGGTCTTCGGGCTCTTCCTCGCCCGCTCGATCGCCCGGCCGCTACGCAATGCAGCCGAGGGGGCGAACCGTCTCGCTGCAGGCGACCTGTCGCTGCGGCTTGCGGAGACAGGGCCGGGCGAGGTCGGTGAGCTCACTGCGTCGTTCAACACGATGGCCGCATCGCTGGAACAGGGGCAGGCGGAGCTGAAGGCCCAGAACCAGCAACTGCGTGAGAGCGAGCGCGTGAAGGGCGAGCTCGTCGGCATCGTCTCCCACGAGGTCCGGACGCCGCTCGCGAGCGTGCTGGGCTTCACCTCGCTCTTGCTCCAGCATGACTTCGACGAGGAATCGCGTCGCCGCTACCTGGGGATCATCGACTCGCAGGCCCGCCGCCTCGCCGAGCTGGTCGAGGACTTTCTCGACGCACGCCGGATGGAGGAGGGCCGGATCGAGCTCAGGTACGAGTCGCTGAACCTCTCCGAGCTCTTGCGCAGCAAGGTCGAGCTCTTCTCGGGACAGAGCGCCGCCCATGAGTTCGCGGTCGACCTGCCGGAGGAGCCGCTGTCGGTCGAAGCCGATCCTCGCCGTCTGGAACAAGTGCTCGCCAACCTGCTCTCCAACGCCATCAAGTACTCGCCCGAGGGCGGGGTCGTCCGGGTGTCCGCAAAGGCTGAAGGCCCGTCCGTCTCGGTGTACGTCTCCGACGACGGGATCGGCATTTCGGAGAAGGACCGCGCGCGGGTGTTCACGAAGTTCTTCCGCGGCGACGCGGCCTCCCGCGGTATCAGCGGGACCGGGCTCGGACTCGTCCTCTCGCGCGAGATCATCGAGGCCCATGGCGGGGAGATGGGATTCGACAGCTCGCCCGGGATGGGGTCGATCTTCTGGTTCCGGCTCCCGGCAAGAAGCGCCGGGTGACGAGGTCTTCAACAAGGAACCTTCGAGTCGCGCGCGAATGAGAGGAGCTGGCCATGGTTCGCAAACAGGTCGTTTTTGTCGCCGCCGTCGCGGCAGCCTCGGCCACCGCGGCCGTCGGCATCTCTGACGTCTTCGCGTCGTCGGATGCCCTACCCGGCCCCGGGATCATCCGCGTTACCGCGGCGCGGCTCTCGAACGTGCATATCGACGCCGGCCGCAAGGGTCGTAGCGTCGGAGACGAGGAGATCAGCCGCGAGCAACTCTTCAACAGGCGAATCACCTCGAAGGCGATCGGCCACGCCGAGCTGGTCTGCACTGCCACGGGCGGGAAGTCTGCGAACTGTACCGGCACGTACTTCCTCCCGAAGGGCAAGATCGTGATCTCGGGGCCCAGGACGTTCCGGGAGATCTTCGAGGTTGCCGTGGTCGGCGGTACCGGGATTTACGACAACGTCAGGGGGACGCTGACGGTGACCTCGCTCGGAGGGAAGCCGGCGCGCTTCCTGCTCTACTTCCGCCTCTTGGTCTAATGGCCGCGGAAAGTGCGGTTCGCGTACGCGTCGCACTTTTCCGCGGATCGTGACGAGTAAGCTCGCGGCGCTGTGGCGCTGCTCGACGTGCGGAACCTCACCCGCCGCTTCGGCGGTATCGTCGCGCTCGACGGGGTCTCCCTCGACGTTCCGCAAGGCGAGATCGTCGGCTTGATCGGCCCGAACGGGGCGGGCAAGACCACGGTCTTCAACATCGTCACGCGCCTCTACCGGCCGGACGGCGGCGACGTGACCCTGGAGGGCGAGAGCCTGCTGAGCTCGCCGGCCCACCGGATCGTCGAGCGCGGTATCGCCCGTACCTTCCAGAACCTCGCTCTCTTCCCCACCATGACCGTGCTGGAGAACGTCCTGGTGGGGACGCACACGCGCACCCGCGGCCGGCGGGGTGGGCTGGAGCGGCGCCGGGCCCTGGCGCTGCTCGACTACGTCGGCCTCGGAGAGCTCGCGCAACGCGAGGCCGGCGGGCTCCCGTACGGAACGCAGAAGCGTGTCGAGGCGGCGAGAGCGCTCGTCTGCGATCCAAAGCTCTTGCTCCTCGACGAGCCGGCAGGCGGACTCTCCCGGGAAGAGGTGCACGCCCTCCAGGAGTCCATCCGCAGCATGCGCTCGGATTTCGCACTCACGGTCCTGCTCGTCGAGCACCACATGCGACTCGTCATGGGTGTCTCCGACCGCGTCCACGTGCTCGACTTCGGACGCCTGATCGCGAGCGGCACCCCTGCCGAGGTCCGGGAGAACCCGCTGGTGATCGAGGCCTACCTGGGAGCGCCCGAGAAGGAGGGCGCCTAGTGCCTGTTCTCCTCGAACTCGAGGACGTCAGCGCCCGCTACGGGCCGATCCGTGCACTGCACGGCGTGTCACTCTCGCTCGAGGAGGGCTCGACGCTCGCGCTCCTGGGCGCAAACGGCGCCGGCAAGACGACTACGCTGCGCGCGGTCTCGAACCTCGTCCGCAAGACCGGCGAGGTCACGTTTTCGGGGCGACGGATCTCGCACCGCTCGCCCGAAGGGATCGCCAGGCTCGGGATCTCGCACGTGCCGCAGGGGCGTGGGATTCTGGCCGAGCTGACGGTCGAGGAGAACCTCCGCCTGGGCGCCTACACCCGACGCGACCGGGCATCTATCCGGAGCGACCTCGAGGGGGTCTACGACCACTTCCCGCGCCTGCGGGAGCGGCTGCGGCAGCCGGCGGGAACGCTGTCCGGAGGAGAGCAGCAGATGCTTGCCCTCGGCCGCGCGCTCCTCCAACGGCCCCGCCTCTTGATGCTCGACGAGCCCTCGCTCGGCCTGGCCCCGCTGCTCGTGCGCGAGATCTTTGGGGTCCTTGCACGGTTGAACGGCGAGGAGGGCCTGGCGGTGCTCGTCGTCGAGCAGGATGCCGCCGTCGCCCTGCGCACCTGTGCGTTCGCCTGCGTGCTCGAGGTCGGCCGAGTCGTCCTGGCTGGGCCGAGTGACGAGCTTCGTGAGCACGAGTCGGTCCGGCAGGCGTACCTGGGGTATTGACGGTGCTTCTCGCCGCCGCCTGGTCGGAGGTCGCGCAGCAGGTTGTAAGCGGCCTCGCCACCGGCAGCATCTACGCGAGCCTGGCGCTCGGGATCGTGATCATCTACCGCTCGACGGGCGTGATCAACTTCGCGCAGGGCGAGATGGCGACCTTCTCGACCTTCATCGCCTGGTGGCTGATCGAGGACCCGAACGGTCCGGACTGGCCCTACTGGGCCGCCTTCGTCGTCGTCCTCGTGTTCTCGTTCGCGGGCGGCGTCCTTCTCGAACGCGTCCTCATCCGGCCAGTCGAACAGGCTCCGGTGCTGACGATCGTGATGGTCACGCTCGGACTCGCGATCGCCTTGAACGGCCTGATCGGGTGGATCTGGGGAGCGGAGACGAGGAGCTTCCCCGGCGCGTTCTCGACGCGGCCGATCCACGTCGGCTCCGTCACGTTCTCGATCCAGGACGCCGGCTTCATTGCCGTCATGCTCGCGGCCGTCCTCTGCCTCTACCTCTTTTTCCGCTTCACGAAGGCTGGGCTCGGCCTGCGGGCTGCGGCGGCCGGGGGAGAGGCGAGCCGGCTGCTG
>Ga0137368_10001775_pt1 | contig 23093 bp, 17 predicted proteins | sample SagtaG_13_FD_104917 | JGI IMG/M metagenome (GOLD analysis project Ga0137368, IMG submission 104917) | Vadose zone soil microbial communities from Sagehorn Ranch, Mendocino, California, USA - Sage1_L_100_16 metaG | ecosystem: Environmental > Terrestrial > Soil > Vadose zone | place: USA...
CCAGCAGCTCTACCAGGCCGCGCTCGCCATCTTCTTCGCCCAGTTCTTCGACGCGTTCGACGGGCGCGTCGCGCGCATGACGAAGACGCAGTCCGACTTCGGCGTGCAGCTCGACAGCCTCGCCGACGTGGTCTCGTTCGGCGCGGCCCCCGCCCTCCTCGTCTACAAGTGGGCGCTCGCGCCGCTCGGGTTCGTCGGCCTGTTCGTCTCGTTCTCGTTCGCCGCCTGCGGCGCCCTGCGGCTCGCCCGGTTCAACGTCCTCGCGCAGCGCGGCGATAAGGGCTCGTCCCGCTTCTTCGTCGGCCTACCGATCCCGCTCGCGGCGGGCGCGATCGTCGCGCTCGTCATCGCGCACTACCGGCGGTTCGGCTCGACGACCGATCCGGCGACGCGCGTCCCGATCGCCGCCGTCGTCGTCCTCCTCTCGTTCCTCATGGTCTCGACGATCCGCTACCGGACGTTCAAGGATCTCCACCTCTCCGCGAAGAGCCTGACGGCTTTCGCGTTCGTGTCGGTCGGCGGCGTCGCGGTCGGCATCGCGACGCGCGCCTCGTTCGTCCTCGTCGTCTACATGGCCGCGTACATCGCGATGGGGATCGCGGAGGCGGTCATCGCCCGCGCGCGCCCCGCCCGCGACCAGGCCTCGCTGCCGGCCGCCGTCCGCGCCGAGCTCGCCGCCGACGAGGCGCTCGAGCCGGACGAGGACGACGTGGAGCCGGACAAGGGCGAGCAGGACGAGTACATCTGAGAGCCCGTGCCGTGACGAAGAAGCCGCCGCGCCCCTCGGGCCCACCGGGCCCGTGGGTGCTCCTCGCCGCGTGGGGACCCTGCGGCTACGCCCCGTTCGCCCCCGGCACGTTCGGGACGCTCGGCGCGATCCCGCTCTACCTCGCGCTGTCGCGGCTCTCGCCGGGCGCCTACGTGCTGGCGACCTTCGCCTTCTCCGCCATCGCGATTGTCGCCGCCGACCGCGCCGGGCGCTACTGGCGGGTCGCCGACGCCTCCCCCATCGTCATCGACGAGGTCGCCGGTTACCTCCTCACCATGGCGCTCGTCCCGTTCTCCTGGCCCTCGGCGCTCGCGGGGTTCGTCCTCTTCCGGATCTTCGACATCACGAAGCCGTGGCCCGCGTCGGCGTTCGACCGGGTGAAGAGCGGGTTCGGCGTCGTCATGGACGACCTCGCCGCTGGCGTGTGGGCCTGGGCGGCGCTCCGCGCCCTGCGGCTGCTCGGGATCCTGCCGTGACGCTCCACGTCGAGATCCTGTCGACCGGCGACGAGCTCCTCACCGGACAGGTCGTGGACACGAACTCCGCCTGGCTCATGGACCGCCTGTGGGATCTCGGCGTGATGGTCCGGCGGAAGACGCTCGTCGCCGACGACCGGGCCGACCTCGACGCCGCCATCCGCGAGACCTCGGCGCGCGCGGACCTCGTCGTCATGAGCGGCGGGATGGGCCCGACCGAGGATGACCTCACGAGCGAGTGCGTGGCCGGCGTCCTCGGCGTCCCGCTCGAGCTCGACGAGCCGTCGCTCCGCGCCATCGAGGAGCGCTTCCGGAGGTTCGGCCGGTCGATGACGCCGAACAACGCGAAGCAGGCGCGCTTCCCGCGCGGCGCCGAGGTGATCCCGAACCGCTTCGGGACGGCGCCCGGGTTCGCCGTGAGGGTGGGGCGCGCCGAGGTCGTGTGCCTGCCCGGCGTCCCCGTCGAGTTCAAGGGGCTCGCGGAGGAGTGGCTCCTGCCCCACATCGCGGCGCGGCTCGGCGAGGTGCCCGCCACGCGCCTCGTGAAGCTCTTCGGCGTCCCCGAGTCGCACGCGGATCACACGATGCGGGCGGTGATGGACGATCCCGCGAACGCCGGCGTGCGGTTCGGCTACCGCGCGCACTGGCCCGAGGTGCACCTCAAGTGGGCGGTCCCCGGGCCCGACGCCGCGGCGCGCGCCGAGCGGATCGCCGCGGCGGTCCGCGCGCTCTTCGGAGACGCGATCTGGGGCGAGGGAAAGGACGAGCTGCCCGACCTCGTCGTCGCGCGGCTCGCCGCGCGCGGCGACCGCGTCGCGGTCGCCGAGAGCTGCACGGGCGGCCTCGTCGCCGAGCTCCTGACCCGCGTTCCGGGGGCATCCGCGGTGCTCGACCTCGGCGTCGTCGCCTACGCGAACGTGATGAAGGAGCGGGTGGTCGGCGTCCCGGCCGCGGTGCTCGCGGCGCACGGCGCCGTGTCCGAGGCCGTCGCGCGCGCGCTCGCCGCGGGGGTCCGCGCCGCCGCCGGCGCGACCTTCGGGATCGGGATCACCGGCATCGCCGGCCCGACCGGCGGGACGCCGGAGAAGCCGGTCGGGACCGTGCACCTCGCCCTCGCGGGGCCGAAGGGGACGGAGCACCTGCACCGCCTCTACCGCGGCGACCGCGAGCGGGTCCGTCGGCAGGCCGCCTACGAGGCGCTGAACCTGCTCCGCATCGCGCTCCGGTAGCGCGGGTCCCTCGGCCGGGCGTTATGATCGCCCGGTGCCGACGCCGGACGCGCTCGAGCTCCTGCGCTCCCGGAGCGGCCTCTCCATCGATGCGGAGGGGCGGTTCCTCCACCGCGGCGAGCCGATCACCCACGCTCGGACGCTGGAGGTGCTGTGGGGCTCGCTCGCGCGCGGCGCCGACGGCCGCTACCTCGTCCGGATCGGCCGCGAGTCGGCGTACGTCGCCCTGGAGGACGCGCCCTACGTGGTCCGCGGGATCCTGGAGGGGCCGGCGGGCGCGCCGTGGCTCGTCCTGTCCGACGGCTCCCGCGAGCCGCTCGATCCCGCGACGCTCGCGGTCGGCGCGGACGGGGTGCTCCGCTGCACGGTGAAGCACGACCACCCGGCCCGGTTCTCGCGGGCCGCGCAGGTGACGCTCGGCTTCGCGCTCGAGGAGGCGCCGCCGGGCTCTGGCCGCTACTCGCTCACGGTGGGTGGAGTGCGCCACCCCGTCCGGACGACCTGAAGGGCTCTTCCGCCCCGCCACGGCGCAAAGACCGCGCACGCCGGTCGGACCGGGGGTATCCTTTCGGTTGCTCGCCCGTGGGGGAGTGCCTACGTACCGTTCCGCGATGACTCGGATCGCCTGCGCCCTCGCGTCCCTCTTGCCTCTCACCGCGGCGGCCCAAACGCTCCGGGGCCCGAACTTCGGCGAGGCGCTCCGAACCATGGACGCGCTGCAGTCCCGGCCGGGCCGGGGCCTCGACCAGGCGCTCGTGTTGCCGCAGCGCCCGGGCCAGAACCAGGTCGCCTGGTACGACTTCGCCTGGCAGTACGTGGACGTCCCGCCCCCCGGCGGCGGCAAGGGCGGCATCCGGCTCTACTACTACCGGAGCGAGGCGGCCCAGGCCCGGCGCGCCCTCCCCGCGATCCAGAGCGCGTTCGCCCGGCTCGTCGACCAGTTCCACTACAACCCGACGAGGCGGATCCCCTACATCCTCTACGCGACGCAGCGGGAGTTCCAGACCCAGAACGTCTTCCAGGTGAGCGAGTCGGTCCTCGGCGTCACCTCGCCCGAGGACCTCAAGATGGCGGTCCCGTACTTCGGCGATCACTCGAAGTTCGTCGAGGTCTCGACCCACGAGATGGTGCACCAGTTCCACATCCAGAAGATGATGGAGCAAGCCGGAGCGGAGGGCATCCCGTCCGCGATCAACCTCCTGCCGCTGTGGTTCACCGAGGGCATCGCCGAGTACTACTCGAAGGGCGGGCTCGACAGCGAGACCGACCTCTTCCTGCGCGACCTCGTCTGGAACCCCGATCCGTCGAAGGGGTACGAGATCCTGCCGTTCGCCGAGGACCGCATCCGCGGCTACATCCCGACGTACAAGCTCGGCCAGGCGCGGATCGCGTTCGTCGCCGAGACGTACGGGAAGGAGAAGATCCAGGCCTTCCTCGAGAACGCGTACCTCCTCGCGGAGGCCGACTCGAAGCAGACACCGTCGCCGGCCCGGAGCTTTGGCGCGCTCGTGCGGCGCGTCCTCAACGAGCCGCTCGAGCAGGTGGACGGCCGCTGGCGCGCCTGGCTCAAGCGCCGGTATTACCCGGAGTACCTGCGCGCGCGGCAGGATCTCCCTCAGGTCCGTGAGGTGCGCGGGCTCCCTTACGAGCCGGAGGACTTCGTCACGTCGCCCGACGGCACCGTCGCGGTCATCCGCGGCATCGACCGGAGCCGCGGGCGCGCCCGGCTCTTCCTCGTCGACCTGCGGAACCCGAAGGGCGCCGTGGAGATCGCCGCGGACAGCGTCCCCGGGGTCGAGTCGCTCCACCCGATCGAGTACTCGGTCGCCGCCGTCGGGAGCGACGTCGTCGTGTTCGCCGCGCAGGACGGGATCGGCGATCAGATCTACCTCGCGACGTACCGGCACGATGCGCCCGAGGGCCGGCCGCCGCGCGTCTCGGTTGGGCGCCGCCGGACGCTCGATGTCCGCGCGCCCGGGCGGGCGCTTCATCCAGGTCTCCGACCCGGCGCTCGCCCCGGGCGGCCGCGAGCTCGCCTTCGTGGGCGTCGCCTCGGACGGGCAGCAGGACATCTACGTCGTCCCGCTCAAGGGCGGGGTGGCGCGCCGCCTCACGAACGACCCCTACTCCGAGAAGGATCTCTCCTGGGGAGCCGACGGCGTCTACTACGCGTCGGACGCGACCGACCACGGCCGGACGAACCTCTTCCGGATCTCGCCGCAGACGGGCGAGCGCGTGCGGCTCACCACCGCGCCGACCTCCGATCGCCACCCCTCCGCGCTACCCGACGGCTCGGTCCTGTTCTCGTCCGACGCCGGAGGAAAGCTCGACCTCTACCTCCTGCAGGACGGCGCCGCGAAGCAGATCACCGACTTCTCGACCGGGCTCGTCTCGCCCTCGCTCTCGCCGAAGGGGCGCGGCGTGTACGCGAGCACGTTCTATGGCGGCACCTTCCGGCTCGTGGAGGTGCCGAAGGTCTCGTGGCTCGAGACGGCCCCGGTCCCGGTGCCGCCGGCGGCGGGCGACGTGCTCGAGATTCCGGTCGCGGACCTGCCGCAGGATCCCGCGGAGTACAACGCGCTCTCGCTCAAGAACTGGAAGCCGGAGGCGGGCTTCGTCTATGGCGGCGGTGCGGGCAACGCGGTGGCCGGGCGCGCCGCGGTCCTGTTCTCGGACATGCTGCGGGACCACGTGCTCTTCCTCGACCTCTCCGTGTACGGCTCGTTCGACTACACGCAGGGGCTCGCGCTCTACGAGAACCGCTCGCAGCGGCTCGGCTGGGTGTTCGGCGGGTTCCACTACGTCCAGCAGAACCTCGACCGGCTCGACCCGAACCTCGTCTACTTCCAGCGCGATTTCGGCGTGCTCGGCGCGCTGCGCTACCCGCTCGACCGCTTCCGCCGCATCGAGGCGGAGCTGACGCTCGGAGGCGTGCAGCGCTACTGCCTCGAGGACTTCGTCGGGGAGTTCTCGCGCTGCGGCGGGGTCGTGACCTCGACCGCGGTTTACCCCGACACCGCCGCCTGGAAGACCAACAACGGCGGCGTGAACTTCACGATCTCGCCGACGCTCCGCTTCGGCTACGACACGATCCGCTACGACTACGCGACCGGGCCGCTCGCCGGCCACTCCCTCCTCGCCGAGCTCGGCGGCGGGTGGCTGCCGGGGCGCGGCGTGGTCCACGGGTTCGCGCACATGGACGCGCAGCAGTACTTCCAGCTCTCGCGGCGCGCCAACATCGGGTTCCGCGCCGCCGCGGGGACGTCCTTCGCGCCGGACGAGCGCAGCCGGCTGTGGGAGCGGAGCTGGTGGCTCACGTCCGCGGACAACCTGCGCGGCTTCTACCCGCTCGACGTCGAGAACCTCATCGGCCAGAACTTCTGGGTCGCGAACGCGGAGCTGCAGGTGCCGCTCGACTCAATCGTGCGGCTCATCATCTTCGACTACGTCGAGGGGGTCGCGGGCCTCGACTTCGGCGGCGTCTTCGACCGCTGGACGACGCGTCACCAGCCGGACGGCACCCTCCGTCGCCAGGATGTCGGAGCGTGGGACGCGCGCACGCTGACGGGCGTCCTCGGCGTGAACGTCCTGTTCGGCCCGCTGCTCCTGCGGGTTCACTTCGGCCACCCGTATTCGATCGGCGGCCTCGAGACCCCCGCGCTCCGCGACCACACGAGCTGGGTCACGAACGTCACGCTCCGCTACTTCTTCATGTGACGGCGGCGGGCGCCGCGCGGTGCTCGCCCTCACCCCGACCCTCTCCCCCGACTCCCGCCGGGGGAGAGGGAGATCCCCTGCTGCCGCTAGCCCGCAGCCGCCGCCGCGGGGACGGGCGCCGCGCTCCCGCTCGCCGGCGGCTCGCGCAGGCGCGCGACGAGGCGGTCGAACGCGCCGGGGTTCGCCCGCAGCCACTCCATCGCGCGCTCGCGACCGTTCCCGATCCGCTCTCCGTCGAGCGTGAAGTGCGTGCCGGACTTGTCGAGCAGCCCGCGCTCGACGGCGAGGTCGATCGCCTCGCCGTACCGATCGACGCCGACGCCGTAGCGCACGTCGAACTCCGCCTCCCGGAACGGCGGCGCCACCTTGTTCTTCACGACCTTCACCCGGGTGCGGTTGCCGACGACCGCGTCCCCGTCCTTCACCTGCCCGATGCGGCGGATGTCGAGCCGCACCGAGGCGTAGAACTTGAGCGCGTGGCCGCCGGTGGTCGTCTCGGGGTTTCCGAAGACCACCCCGATCTTCATCCGGATCTGGTTGATGAAGATGACGATCGCCTGGTTCCGCGAGACGACGGCGGTGAGCTTGCGGAGCGCCTGGCTCATGAGCCTCGCCTGCAGGCCCATGTGCGCGTCCCCCATCTCGCCCTCGATCTCGGCCTTCGGCACGAGCGCCGCGACCGAGTCCACGACGATGAGATCACACGCGCCCGAGCGGACGAGCTGCTCGGCGATCTCGAGCGCTTGCTCGCCGGTGTCCGGCTGGGAGACGAGCAGGTCCTGCAGGTTCACGCCGAGCCGCCGCGCGTAGGTGACGTCGAGGGCGTGCTCGGCGTCGATGAACGCGGCGATGCCGCCCTGGCGCTGCACCTCCGCGATCGCGTGGAGCGCGAGCGTGGTCTTTCCGGAGGACTCGGGGCCGAAGATCTCGACGACGCGGCCGCGCGGGAGCCCGCCCACTCCGAGCGCCAGATCGAGCCCGAGCGATCCGGTTGGAACGACGGCGACCGGCGCCGGCTCCATCCCGTCGCCGAGCCGCATGATGGAGCCCTTGCCGAACTGCTTCTCGATCCCGGCGATGGCCTGGCCGAGCGCCTTCACCTTCTCCGCGAGCCTGCTCATGTCCGCTCCTCTTGTTCTCCCCGCGTCGCGGGGTGGTGTCCCGCCGCCGGTTTGGCGGCGGCGTGTCAGGGGCCTGCGCGGTCGAGGGCCCGGTACTGGATCGCCTCCGCGACGTGCGCGGCGCGGATCCCGCCGCCCCCCTCGAGGTCGGCGAGGATGCGGGCGACGCGCAGCACCTTGTCGTGCGCCCGCGCCGACAGCCCGAGCCGCTCGACCGCCGCCTGGAGCAGCCGGCGCCCCTCGTCATCGGGCGCGCAGTGGCGGCGCAGCGCCGCCCCGCGGAGCCGCGCGTTCCATTGACACGCTCCGCCGGCGCGCTCCCGCTGCAGGTCCCGCGCGGCCGCGACGCGCGCCCGCACCTCGGCGGTCGTCGGCCGGCCTCCGCCGCTCCCGAGGAGCGCCGGCGGGACGGACGGGACGTCCACGTGGAGGTCGATGCGGTCGAGGAGCGGCCCCGACACACGGCGGCGGTACTGGACGAGCTCGTGCGACGTGCAGCGGCAGCGGCGCAACCGATCCCCGAGGTGGCCGCACGGGCACGGGTTCATCGCGGCGACGAGCGTCACCTGCGACGGGAATGTCACGCTCCGGCCCGCGCGCGCGATCGAGACCTCCCCGTCCTCGAGGGGCTGGCGCAGCGCCTCGAGCACGTGGCGGCGGAATTCGGGCAGCTCGTCGAGGAACAGCACGCCGCGGTGCGCGAGCGAGATCTCGCCCGGGCGCGGAACGCTCGTTCCGCCGACCAGCCCCGCGTCCGAGATGGTGTGGTGCGGCGCCCGGAACGGGCGCTCCGACAGGAGCCCGCGGTGCCGGGTGAGCCCGGCGACGCTGTGGACGACCGTCGCCTCGAGCGCCTCCTCGAAGGTGAGCGGCGGGAGCAGACCAGGGAGGCGCCGCGCGAGCATCGTCTTCCCGCTGCCCGGCGGCCCGAACATGAGGAGGTTGTGGCCGCCCGCCGCGGCGACCTCGAGCGCCCGCTTCGCGCCCTCCTGCCCCGCGACGTCGGCGAGGTCCGGCCCCGGCGCTGCCGCAACGGCGCAACCCGCGCCGACCGGCAGGGGGAGCCCGGCCGTCCCGCGCGCCCACGCGACCACGTCGCCGATGTGGCGCGCAGCGAGGACGTCGAGCCCTTCGACGACGGCGGCCTCCAGCGCGTTCGCCTCCGGAACGACGAAGCTGCGCGCGCCGGCGCGCCGCGCCGCGATCGCGATCGCGAGGACGCCGCGCACCGGCTTCACCTCGCCGGAGAGCGCGAGCTCCCCTATGAAGTGGACGCCCGCGAGCGCCTCCGGGCTCACCTCCTCCACCGCGGCGAGCAGCGCCATCGCGATGGGGAGGTCGAAGCCCGTCCCTTCCTTCCGCAGATCGCCGGGGGCGAGGTTGATGACGATGCGCTTCGACGGCATCGTCACGCCGATGTTGCGGATCGCCGCGGCGACGCGGATCTTCGCCTCCTGGACCGCACGCTCCGCGAGGCCGACGAGGTGGTAGTGCGGCATGCCCTGACCGGCCTCGACCTCCACGTCGACCGGGATGGCCTCGACGCCGAGCACGGTCGCAGAGCGGACTCGGACGAGCATGCACGTCCGTTCAGCAGGGCGCGTGCCAGCGGTCCCCGCCGCGATCTGGCCGCGGATCGCCTTCGATCGTGCGCGCCGCGCTCAGCGCGCGGGCCCGTCCGCATCCGCGAGGTCCGCGGCCCGGCCGATCGGTGCGTGCGAGGAGGTCAGCGGCGCGCGAGCGCGACGGCCCGTCCGAGCAGAACTAGAACAGCGACTCGGGGACGTACACGATGTCGCCCGGCTCGAGCGTGAAGTTCGGCGCCTTGCCGAGGGCGATGTCCTGCACGTTGAGCTTCATCTTGACCTCCTGCCCCTTCACGCGGCGCGTGACGGAGGTCGAGTTCTGGGACGCGGTCCGAGTGAAGCCGCCGGCGAGCGTGACGGCCTGCACGATCGTCATGCCGTCCTGGTAGACGAACGTCCCCGGCTTCTGCACCTCGCCGAAGACGAACACCTTCTTCGAGTTGTACTCGCGGACGACCACCGTGACCTGCGGGTCTCGCATGAAGCCCGCGGCGAGGCACGCGCGGAACTTGTCCGCGGCCCCGTTCGGCGTGAGGCCGGACACGACCACGCGCTGGCAGAGCGGGAAGACGACGTCCCCCTCGGACCCCACCTGGTAGAAGCCCGAGATCTCCTGCTCCCGGTAGACGCGAACCTCGATGACGTCCCCGGGCCCGAGCGTGGAGGCGCCGACCTGCACGGCCGCGTCCCCGACGACGGGGGGCAGGCTCGCCCCGCGGCTCCGGTGCGTGCAGCCGCCGAGCGCGAGCGCGGAGGCGACCGCGACCGGGAAGAGCCGTCTAGAGGAGAGGAGCATTCGGGCGGACGGAACGTCTAGCGGAGGGATCCCACCCCGTCAACGGAGAGCTGGCCCGGCGCTCGCCCGGTCAGTACGTCAGGCCGAGCTTCAGGAAGGCCTCGTTCTTCGAGTAGGCGGGCGGCGCTCCGCCAAGACCGGCCGGCCAGGACGCGGCCCGGGTGCTGTACACGTAGCCGGTGGCGAGCGTGAGCCACTTGCCGAGCGAGCCCTCGATCGAGGGGTCCACGCGGACGAAGCTCGTCTCCGCCCCCGGGATCGCCTGGAACGCGAGCCGGTCGTAGCGGATGCCGCCGCGAAACGCGAACCGCTCCGCCATCCGCACGCGAAAGCCGGCGTTCACGCCGTCGGCGACGTAGGTCGAGGCGGTCGGGTCGATGCCGAACGACCGGGTGTAGCCGGTGCGGAACGAGATCGTCTCGGAGGGCAGCCACTCGACGCCGACGTCGGCGAGCACGGAGCTCGAGTCCTTCAGCGGGGCGGAGGCGCTGCCGTAGCCGACCTTCGCGGTCGCGGCGATCCGCGGCGTGACGAGCCCCGTCACGCCGGCGAGGAGGTCGAACCCGGTCGCGTCGTCCGGACCGTTCGCGGCGTTCGGGACGCGCGCGAAGTAGCCGGCCGAGAAGATCCCGGAGGTGCGGGGGAGGAAGCGCCACTGCACGTCCGCGCCCGCCCGGAACTGGCTGTAGCCGAGATCGCCGAGCGCGACGCCCGGATCGTCCTTGTACTTCTGGAAGGTCTCGAGGAGCCACGAGCCGTTCGCGGTGACGATGAGCGCGCCGCCGCCCGGCTTCCACGGCGCCGAGAGCGACAGGGTATTCGCGTTCGAGACGACGGCGACCCCCGCCGCGGCGAGCGACGTCGAGGAGACCTGCCGGCGGAAGTCGTTGTCGACGCGCAGCGAGACGGCGCCTCGCCTGTTGAAGAGCGCGGCGAGGCCGGCGTCGGCGTACAGCTTCGACAGGTTCGTCGTGTCGCCCTCGATGCCGAGGTACTGCGACCAGTCGATCGCGCCGGAGAACTCGATGGCGGCGAGATCGCCGGGCGACTTGATCTCGACGCCCGGACGGACGTGCAGGATGAGGTCGCCGATCGACTGCGCGGAGCTCGAGTACGAGACGTTCGAGTCGTAGCGGGTCTCGAGGTCCACGAACGGGTGGAGGCGCGCCTCGGAGCCGCCGAGCCGGATCCCGTTGCCGGGGCTCGCGTGCGCCGCCGCGGCGACGCCTGCCATCGCGAGCGCCGCGAGCGCCTTCGTCCAGGTGGAGATCCTTCCCTACATGACCTCAGCTCCCCTCGAAATAAAGTCGTCTTTGGCTCCGGGCGGACCCGGCGCCCGCGACGCGTTTGCTGATCGCGACGCATGACGGCCGTGTCCCGCCCCCGCGGGAAACGCGGCCTAACGCCAGGGACTCGCCACCGGCGGGCGGATCACCGGAGGTGGCGTGAACGGCAGGCCGCTCGAATACCCGCTCGAGTACGCGCCCGTTCCGAAGTCGGATCCGGCGCCGAGGCCTATCTGCGTGACCGAGTCGGCCGGGTTGTCCTGACGCTTCGCGAGCCCGAGCCCGAGGTCCGCGACGCGCCTGTCGGGAAGGTTCGACGGCTGCTCGACCTCGACCGTCGTCTTCTCGTCGACCATGTAGGCGAGCTGCCCGATGCACTGCTCGGACTCGCTGCGCAGCCCGTCGACCTTCGTCCGCGCGATCGCGATCTTCGAGAACGCCGCGTCGCCGGTGGAGTCCCGCGCCGCGACGGACTCGTGGAGCGCGATGTCCGCCTGCTCCGCGACCCGGATGAGCGCCTTGATCTGCGTGAGCTTTTCGTTCACGCAGTTGAGCTTCACGACGTCCTTCTCGTTCCGAGCCTGCTCCGCGCGCCCGAGGACCTGCTTCAGCGACGTCTTCATGCGGGCGAGGTTGTCGGCCGCCGCCTCGAGCTTGTCGCTTTCGGGCGTCTGGCCGCCCGTGGAGGAGCCCTGGGCGAAGGCGGCTGTCGTGAGCACACAGCCGACGACGAGGACGAGAAGGTGTCGACGGTTCACGGGCCACTCCCCACCCCCGGAGAGCCGGGGGCCGAAAAACCGTTTGAGACTACATGGTTTGGTGACGGCCCGTCAACGCTGGGGCCGCTCCACCGCCCGAACCCCGACGGGGAGAACGACCCCCTGGTCGTCTGGCTCCGCAGAGACCTGCGTCTCCTCGCTGCCGGCCGCCGGGCCGTCCTCTCCGCCGTCCGTCGGCGACACGGAGCAACGCCAGCGATCACCGCCCTTCACGAGGCGCGGCGGCACCTCCTGAGAGCTCTCGGCAAAGGGCTGCGCCGTCCCGTTGCGCTGCCAGGTGAACCGGTACCGCACCGCGTCACCGTCCGCGTCCTCGCTCTTCGCGACGAAGTCGCAGCGGATCGGCTCGCCGGGCTTCGGGATCACCGGCTGGAGCCGGACGATCGCGGGGCCGGGCGGGCTGTTCGTGACGGTGCGTTCGGCCGACGCCGACGGGCCCGAGGCGGCGCCGTCGGAGGGGGTGGCAGTGCAGCGCCACCGCTCACCCTTCGCGAGCTTGGCCGACTCGACCCGGGCCGGATCGGTGCCGGGGGGCATCGGCCGGTCGTTCTTGGTCCAGGCGTAGGTGTAGGTCACCGGGTCGTCGTCCAGGTCGGTCGAGGGCGCCTCGACGCGGCAGAGCAGCTCGTCGCCGCGCCGCGCCACCTCGGGCTCGACGACGAGCTTCGGGGTGGACGGCGGGCTGTTCCGGACGGTGAGCTCCGCCGACGCTCGCGGGCTCTCCGCCGTGCCGTCAAACGCCCATGCCTCGCAGCGCCACTTCTCGCCCCGCCGGACGACGCCCGTCGGGAGCGCCGCACCCCCCTCGCCGATCGAGACCGGCTGGTCGTTGCGGTACCACCGGTAGCGGAGCGTGATGGGCTCCTGGTCGGCGTCGCGCTCCGGGGATCTCGCGTCGCAGACGACCGGCTCCCCCGTCACGGGCGTGGCGGGGACGAGGGCGATCGAGGGCGCGGGGGGAGGCGTGTTCCGCACGACCGCGGAGGCGCTGGCGGGCTCGCCCGTCACCTCGCCGTCGTATGGCGTCACCTCGACGCGCCAGGTCTCCCCGTGGCGCAGGACGGCGGGCGGGACGACCGCCTGATCGTGCGGGGTCTGCACGCCGTCGCGGAACCAGAGGTAACGATAGGCGATCTCGTCGCCGTCCCGATCCGTGGACGGCTTCCGCAGCGTGACCGAGACGCCGCGCGGCGCGGTGGGCTCGGAGGGCTCGAGCGCGATCGCCGGCGCGGTCGGCGGCGTGTCCTCCACCTCGCACTCGCCGTGCGCGGGCGGGCCCGCGAGGTCGCCGTCCCAGGGCGTCACGACGACGCGCACGAGGTCGTGCTTGCGGAGCGCGGGAGACGCGAGCCGCGCCTGACCCTGCGCGGCCGGCACCGCGGTGCCGTTCACGAACCAGTCGTGCCGGTAGGTGATCGGGTCGCCGTCCGCGTCGAAGGCGGCGAGCGAGATCCGCGCCTGCGGGACGGTCCCGGCGGGCACCGGTCCGTCGCAGAGCGCGACCGCGGTCGGGCCCGGCGCGGTGTCGGCGATGACCGCCTCATGACGCACGGCGGGGCTATCGGCCTCGCCGTCGCTCGCGATCACCTCGACGGCCCAGCGCTGCCCCTTCTTCGCGATGCCGCGCGCGATCTGGGCCTGATCGGGAGGTGCGTCGACCTTCTGCCCGTCGCGCGTCCACGTGTACCGGTAGGTGAGGACGTCGCCGTCCGGATCGGGCGGCTGCTCGATCGCGACCACGATCCCGTCCACGCGGCGCGGCCGCTCCGGCGCGAAGAGGAGGCGCGGCGCCGGGGGCGGGCTGTTCACGATGGTCGTCGTGGCGCGCGCGAGCGGACCAGCCTGCTCGCCGTCATGAGCGCGCACCTCGACGAGCCAGCGCTGCCCCTTCTTGAGCTCCTTCGCAGGCACCTCGCTCGCGCTCGTCCAGAACGGCGCCGCCTTCGAGGGCTCGGTCCCGTCGGGGAACGCGACGGGCGCGCCGTCGCGGATCCAGCGGTACTGGTACCGGATCGCGTCGCCGTCCGGATCGGTCGCCGGCGTCTTCACGACGACGCGGAGCGGCGCCGTCACCATCGGCTTCTCCGTCGCGAACGCCACGACGGGCGCGGTGGGCTGCGCGTCGCCCACCACCACCTCGTGGGCCGCGGGGTTCCCGGGCTCCTCGCCATCGCGGGGCGTCACGACGACGCGCACGCGCTCGTGCTTGCGGAACTGGCTCGGCGGCAGCGTCTCCGTGCCGGTCCCGGTCGGCTTCCCCTCGCGCGTCCAGGCGATCTGGATGCTGACCTTCTCGCCGTCAACGTCGTGCGCGGGCTCGAGCACGACGAGCTTCAGGGTCTCGCCGCCCTTCGGGCGCGCGGGCTCGATCGCGATCCGCGGCGGGGTCGGCGGCGTGTTGCCGATGCCGATCGTCGCGGTCGCTTTCGGGCCGGACGCCTCGCCGTCGCTCGGCGTCACCGTGAGCTCGAAGTGGTCCGCGCGCGCGACCTCCGACCCCGGGACCTCGCGCCCGTCCGCGGTGGTGCCCGCGAACGGCGCGCCGTTCTTGCGCCACTCGAGGCGGTAGGTGATCGCGTCGCCGTCGACGTCACCGGAGGGCGCGACGATCGAGGCGCGCAGCGCGTCGCCCTTCCGCGGTCGCGCGGGGCGGATCTCGACCCTCGGCGCGGTCGGGGGCGTGTTGCGGATCTGGACCGACGCGTGCGCCGCGGGACCCTCGCGCTGGCCGTCGTACGCGCGGACGTCCACCTCGACCTTCTGGTGCTTGCGGAAGAGGGTGCCCGGGAGGAGCGCCGACGACAGCGAGAGGTTGCGGGGCTGGCCGTCGACCGTCCAGCGGTAGCGGTAGACGATCGGATCGCCGTCGAGGTCCGTCGCGGGGACGTCCACGCGGGCGCGGAGCGTGTCGGCCCGGCCGGGCGTCGCCGGCTCGAGCGAGACCTGCGGCGCGACGGGTGCGGTGTCGCCGACGCGGGCCTGCACGAGCGCGGGCGGACCGGTCAGCTCGCCGTCGCTCGCGACGGCGCGCGCGGTGAGGAGCGCCCCCCTGCGCAGGAGGTTGCCCGGGAACTTGTCGCCCTGCACGCCGGTCTCGAGCCCGTCGAGGAGCCAGACGATCTCGTAGGTGAGCGGATCGCCGTCGGGATCGACGGCGGGCTTCGCGACATTCGCCTTGATGTCACCGCTGCGGCTCGGCACCGCCGGCTCGAAGACGAGGGTCGGCGCGCCCGGCGCGGTGTCCTGTACCCGCAGCTCGGGGCTCTGCCAGGTGGTCGTCGTACCGGGGGCGGAGAGGACGAACTGCCAGCGCTCGCCGCGCTTCACGGTCCCGGAGGGCAGATCCTTCTTGCCCTGCAGCGCCGCGACCGGCTTCCCGTCGCGGAGCCAATCGATCCGGGGCGTGGGGGCCGTCTCGTTCGGCCCCGCGTCGAGCCAGCTCGCGCGCCAGCGCGCCTTCACGGCGTCGAGCGCGCGCGGCGCCGCGGGAGTGAACGCGAGGTCCTTGAACGACGGCGGGTTCGGTCCGTAGCGGCCGGAGCGAGCGGCGTCGCGACCCGGTCCAGGCCAAGGGGCGGCGGCGTGGGCCGTGCCGGCGCGCGCACCGCGGATCGCGTGGAACGCGCCGTTCGGGAGGCCGATGAAGATGCTGAGCGTACCGTCGCCGGTCGCGTCGTAGAGGAGCGGCGAGGCGCCGACGTCGGTCCCGTTGAGCGGCGACGGGAACCCGGCGAGCGGCTTGCCCGTCGCGGAGACCGCGGTGACCGTGCCGTCCGACGTGACCGTGACGAGGTCGAGCACGCCGTCGCGGTCGAGGTCGCCGACGACGGGGCCGGAGAAGAGCCGGCTCCCGACGCGCACCGGAAAGCCCGCGAGCGGCTCGCCCCGCGCGTTCACCGCGTGGAGCATGCCGTCCGCGGAAGCGAAGGCGATGTCGAGCCGCTTGTCGCCGTCGAGATCGGCGATCGCGACGCCCTCGTACAGGCGGTAAGCCGCGCGGACGGGGAACCCCTTCAGCGCCTGCCCGCGCCCGTTCACCGCGTACACGCCGAAGTCCTGGCTCGCGACGACGAGGTCCATCTCGCCGTCGTCGTCGAGGTCCGCGAATGCCGGCGCGCCGGTGACGGAGAACTTCGTCACGAGGGGGAAGCCGACGCGCGGGCGCCCCATGCCGTCGAGGACGTGGACCTTCCCGTCCTCGCAGCCGACCGCGAGCGAGCGGCCGCCGCCGAACCCGGAGGCGGAGACGGAGCTCGTGACGGGCGCGCCGACCAGCGCGGGCCAGCCCGCGGCCTCTCGGCCGCTCCGCTTGAACGCGTGCACCCTCCCCTTCTCGTCGCCGACGAGCACCTCCGGCTTCCCGTCGCCGTCGACGTCGCCGAAGGTGACGCCGGCGCGCGCGCGGGCGCCGATCATCACAGGGAACCCGGGAACGAGCCCGCCGCTCCAGAGGAACAGGCGGCCGGACGTCGTGACGACCGCCACCTCGGGCCGCCCGTCGCCGTCCATGTCCGCCGACGCCGCGGGGCCGCTCGCCGCCTCCCCGCCGCCGAGCGCGATCGGGAAGCCGGAGACCATGCTCCCGTCGCCACGCAGGGCGATGACCTTCTCGCCCGCGGGCACCACGAGGGCCGGTTGTCCTCCGATCGTGACGCCGATGGCCTGCTGCGAGATGCGACCGCCGGCGTCGCGCGGGAAGTTGGAGAGCCCGGCCGCCCCGAGGGCGAGCACGAGGATGAGCTCGTTCATGGGGATCCCGTGATCAACGGCGGGCGAGCTTCTGGTTGGTCTCGCGCAGCCGGCTGGAGAGGACGCGCGCGACGTTCACGAGGAACAGCGTGAACCCGTCGCGCGAGCGCTTGCGGAAGGCGGTGAGGTTCTCGGCGGTGAGCTGCAGGGCGACGCACTCGCCCTTCGCCCGCACCGTGGCGGAGCGGACCTCGCGGTCGATGAGCGACATCTCGCCGAACGCGGAGGGGGTGGCGAGGGTCGCGAGCACGGGCCCCTTACCGTCCGCACCGGCGACGACCTCGACCTCGCCGCGCGCGAGCACGTAGAGCGAGTCGCCCTGGTCGCCCTCGCGGAACACCAGCTCCCCCGCGGCGAAGCGGAGCGGGCGGGAGACCTCGGCGAGGATCTCGAGCTCGGCCGCCGAGAGCATCTCGAACAGCGGCGAGCCACGCAGCACCTGTTCCTTGTCGACGGTCATCGTGGCGTGGGGTCCGAGCTGGTCCCCCCCTCCTGATCGCGGCGGGCGCCCTTGCGCGGACCGAGGAAGTACTCCTCGAAGCGACGATCGCCCTCCTCGGCGGTCACACCGAGCCCGTCGCGAGCCGGCTCGAGGAACGAGACGCCGCGCTGCCGCGAGACGGTGTAGACGCCGAGCGCCTTCACGTCGAGGTTCGCGCCGTCGGGATCGTCCCCGAGCGCGACGGCGAACGCGCTCCGCTTGTCGTCGCGGTGCCGCCAGTAGAGGTACGACGGGCCCGGGACGCACCCGAACTTCTCGCGGGCGGCGGAGAGGAGCGCGCGCTCGAGCTCGGTCGCGGCGCGGAGCTCGCGGGCGGCAGTGTCGGCGTCCGCCGCGAGCTGCTTCGCGCGGGTGCGCCGCTCCTCCGCCTCCTCAAACAGCCGCTCCGCCTCGCGCCTGATCCGTCGTGCGAGCACGCCGTGCTCGGCGCCGACGAGCGAGCGCTCGAAGCTCACCGCCCACGCCGCCTCGACGTCCTCCCAGAGGCGGGTCCGCTTGCGATCGGCGGCGCCGTACTCCGCCACGAGCGCCTGGTGGCTGCGCTCCGCGTCGCGTACGGCCGCCTCGAGCTGCCCGCGCGCCTTCGCCGGGCCGCCGCGCCCGAGCGCCTCGCGCCGCTCCTCGAGCACCTTCTCCGCGCCGCCGAGGCGGACCCAGAGGTCCGAGGTCCTGAACCGCTGCTCCTCGTACTCGCCGAGGAGCGCAAGGGCGCGGTTCTCCTGCTCCTGCGACTCCGCGGTGAAGCGGGTGCCCTCGTCCTCGGCCTCGCCCGACCGGGAGAACGCGTCCACGGCCGCGCGCTGCGCGAGCTCCGATCGGACCGTCATGAGCTCGGAGTGCGAGAGGAGGTCTTCGTGCCGCGCGCGGGCGTCGCGGACCGTCGACACCGCGCGCTGCCAGTCCGTCCACCACGCTGCGAAGGCGGAGCTCTCCAGCAGCTCACGCAGCTCCCCGAGGCGCAGCGACCTCATGGCGACTCCTAGTTCACCGGCTGGAAGACGAACGGGTACTCCACCGTGACCGGGCCGGACGGCCGGAACTGCGTGCGCCAGGAGCGCATCGTGTTGACGATGCAGGCCGCCACCTCGGGCGATCCGACCGAGTTCACCGCCGCGGAGATCTCGGCGAGGCCGCCCGTCTCGAGGATGGTGAAGCGGATCGAGATCTTCCCCTTCAGGCTCGGGTTCCGCTTGAGCGCGTTCTCGTAGCAGGCCTTGATGAGCCCCATGCGCGCGCGCACGAACGCGCCGAGCTTGCCCTGGTCGATGTCGGACGAGTCCACCTCGGCCTCCTCGGCCGCGACGGAGCCCGAGACGCGCACCTCCGTCTTCGCGCCGAGGCCGACCTTGCCGCCGCCGGTCGTGGCGAGATTACCGATCGAGGCCGCACCGCCCTCACCGACGCCCTTGCGCCCGCCGCCCGCGCCCGGATCGTTCGCGACCGCGACGCCGCCTGCGCCGGAGAGGGCCGACGCGACGTCGCCCATGCCGCCGCCGGTGCCGAACACGTCCGCGACCGCGCCGTTCGCGCTGCCCGGGCCGAGCGCGCCGAGCACCTTCAGGATGCCCTTCGACTGGACCGCCTTCGCGACGGCCGCGGCGCGTGCCGCCTTGCGCTGGGCCACCTGCTCGGGCGCCTCCTGCTTCTTCTCCGGCTCCTTCTTCTCCGCCTTCGGCTCCGCGACGGCCTCCGCCTTCTTCTCCTCCGTCTTCTGAGGCGGCTGGGGCATGCGCTCCGGGATGAGGACCTTCGCGTAGCGGTCCGGGATCTCCTCGAGCGTCACCTCCTTCGGTAGCTCGGTGTTGGCGAGCGCGATGTAGGCGCCGGAGTGGAGCATCAACGACAGCACGAGCACGGACACGAACAGCTTGTCCATGCTCTTGAAGTGAGCGCCCTGCGCCTCCTTCGGGAGGGCGGGCTTCGGGACCTCCGCGGGCGGGGCGACGAACTGCCAGAGCAGCGTCACCTCGCCGAGCACGATCTTGCCGCCCTGGTCGTCGTTCACCGGGACCGTGCAGGTCTTCCCCTGCTTCTTCGCGACGCCCTGCGACACGAGCGCGCCGAAGTCGGCCGCGCCTTGCGGCCCCTGGATCCGGCCCTCCTGGCCTTCGTCGAACTGGAGGGCATAGCGGTCGCCCTGGAACGAGAAGACGAGGACCGACTCGGGGAGGTTCGAGAGCGGAAAGGCGAACGTGTTCCTCGGGGAGGTGCCGATCGTGATCGGCTGGCGCGCCGGTAGCACGCGCTCCTCGACGATCTTGCCGCCCTGGATCACCCCGACCCGGAGCACCTTGTCCTGCTGAGACGCCATCGCCGTCCTCTGGTCTCCGCGTCGCCCGACCGACCTAGAAGGGATCCTTCTCGACGGCCCTCGTCACCTTCGGCAGCAGCGGCTCGGAGCGGTCCAGCTCTCCGTAGTTCAGGTTTGCCCGAGGCATGAGGAACATGGCCTGGGGCTTCTGGATCCGGCCCTCGACCTTCATCTCTTCGAGCCGGAGGATGTTCCGAGGCGCCTGCTTCTTCTTGTCCGCCGCGCTCTGCGCGCGCGCGGGAACCGCGATGATCGTTAGCATGGCGGCCGAGAGCGCCACAAGCACGCGAGACACGGTCACTTGTCTCCCCTTTCCTCACCCGACTTCGCGGGATTCGCCGCGGCGGCGGTCGGGGCCGCCTCGGTGGGCTTCGGCGCGGGCGCCGGTGTCGCCGGTGAGCTCTCGGGCGCGGCGCTCGCGGGAGCTGCGGCCGGGTCCTTCGTCGGCGGCGCGGCGTCGAGCACGGCCGGGGTCGGCGTCGCGGTCGCGGTCGCGGTCGGCGTCGGCGTCGGCGTCGGCGTCGCGGTCGCAGTCGCGGTCGCGGTCGCGATCGCGGCCGGGCTCGGAGTCGCGGTCGTCGTCAGCGCTGCGGGCACGAGCGTCGCGGCGCGCGCTGCCTCGTCAGCCGCCTTGCGCTGTGCCTCGAGCGCCGCCTTCCGCTCGGCCTCGTCCCGGACGCGGCGCTCCTCGTCGGCCTTGCGGGCCTCGGCCTCCGCCTCCTTGCGCGCCTCATCCTCCTTCTTCTTCACCTCCGCCTCGCGCCGCAGCCGGTCGCGCTCCTCGCGCGCGACCCGCTTCTTCTCTCGCTCGATCGCCTTCGCCGCGTCCTTGCGGTACTCCGCGATCTTGCTCTCCTTGCCGCCCTGCTTCTCGTACGCGTCGAAGTACGCGACCGCCTGCTCGAGTCTCCCGAGCGCTTGCGCGCCGGGCTTGTCGCCGTCGAGGTACAGGACGGCGAGATTGAACTCGATCTCGGTGAGCGAGGCATCGAGCTCGAGCGCCTTGCGGTAGGCGGCCTCCGCCTTGTCGAACTGCTGCGTGCCGCGGTAGGCGTTCCCGAGGTTCAGCCACGTCGCGGCGCTCCCCGGCGCGAACCTCACCGCGACCTCGAGCTCGGTCAGCGCGCCCTGGAAGTCCTCTGCGTCCGCGAGGAGCGCGCCGTAGTTGGCGCGCGCCTCCGGGTAGTCGGGGCCGAGCGCGGCGGCGGTCCGGAAGTCCTCGAGCGCCTGCGCCCGGTTCAGGAGCGCGAGCTCCACGAACCCGAGCCGGTTCCAGACGGTCGGATCGCGATCGTCGATGAGGCGGGCATTCTCGAGGACCATCTTCGCGAGCTCGTTCCGCTTCTTGCGATGGTACGCGGTCGCGAGGTTCACCATCGCGGAGACGTTTCGCTCGTCGAGCTTGAGCGCCTTGCGCGAGGCCTCCTCCGCCTCGTCGAGCCGCGCCGCCGCGAGGAGCACGTCGACGAGCGCGTTGAGGAGCGGCGCGGACTCCGGGCCGCGCGCGAGGCGCTCGCGCGCCTCCTTCTCCGCGCCGGCGAGATCGCCCCGGCGGAGCGAGAGGCGCACGAGGTTGCGGACCGCCGGCCCGAAGCCGGGGTTCTCCTCGAGGAGCCGGACGTAGAGGGCGCGCGCGCCGTCCGGGTCACCGAGCCGCTCGCGTAAGAGCGCAGCGTTCACGCCGGCGTGCGCGAGGTACGGGTCCGCGTCGTACGCGCGCTCGAACGACGCGGACGCCGGGCCAAGGTCCCCTGCGGCCTCGAGGCGGAGCCCCTCCGAGAAGGAGTGCTTCGCGATGGCGGACTCCTCCGCGGTCGGGGGAGTGCGCTCCGGCGGGGGCGCGGCGAGCGGGGCCGGGGTCGCGGTCGCGGTCCCGTTCGACTCCGCGCCGCCGTCGGCGGCGCTCCGCTCAGGGTGCGCTGACGTCGGGGTCGCCGCCGTCGTCGCCGTCGCCGCCGCCGAGGTCAGCAGGAGCGCGGCCGTGAGGGCGGACCGTGCAAGGCGGAGGCTGAGGTTTCGCGTCGCCATCGCTCTAGAGCCCCTTGAGCCGTCGCTTCGCTTCCGCGACCTGGCTCTTCGCCTCGGGATCGGTGACGCCGTCGAGCGCCGCCGCCGCGGCGTAGGCCGACTTCGCCTGCGCCTCGAAGAGCCGGCCGGCGCGGACGAGCGCCCGGGCGGCGATGTTCGGATCCACCTTCGCGCAGCGCTCGTCCTTGCCGAAGGCGAGGTAGCGCGCCGCGGCGTCGGCCGCGCGCTCGGCGACGTCGAGCTCCGACGCGACGTTGCGCAGCGCCACGCACCGGCTCGGCGACTCCGGCCACCTGCGCAGGAAGTCGTCATAGAGCCGCGCGGCGGTCGCGTGGTCGCCCTGCCGCGAGCGGAACGCCGCGAGCCGCAGCGCGTCCTCTGCAGCCACGGGCGCTTCCGGATGGTCGTGCAGGAGCTTCTCGCGCGCCGCCGCCGCCTTGGCCGGCTGGCCCGCGTCATCCCAGGCGACGCCGGCGTTGTGGAGGGCGCCCGCGGGATCCGCCGCCCCCGGCTCCGCGGCGGCCGCCTCGAACGCCTGCGCCGCGTCGGCAGGCTTCTCGTGCTTCAGGAGCTCCTCCGCCTGCCCGAAGCGCGCCCCGGCGCGGGCGCGCGCGAGGCCGTCGATGACCTTCGCAAACGAGGGCTTCCGGTCCGGCGGCGCCTTCGCGGCCTCCGCCTCGGCGCGGGCGCGGAGCTTGTCGACCGCCGCCGCGTGCCCGGCCCGATCGGCTCGCGCGAGGAACGTCGCGAGGTAGAGCGGGACGGCGCGATCGAGGAAGTCCGGATCGGATGCCCAGCGGTCGAGCGCGGCGTCGACCCGCCGCCGCGCGTCGTCGAGCTCTCCGTGGGCGTACTGGACCTCCGCTGCGACGAGCGCGATCTCGGGGCCGGACGGGTGGTGATCCGGCGGCGTTCCGCGGCGCAGCTCGGGATCCGCCGCCGCGCGGGCGAGGTACGCGTCGGCCGACTCGACGACGCGGCGCCACGGCGCCGGCGGCGGACGCGGGCCATCCTTGCGCTCGGGGCCGAGGTCGAGCTTCTCGAGCTGCCCCGCTTTCACCGCGGAGTTCGCCGCGCCGATCCAGGCGGTCGCCGCGAGCCGCGCGGCGACGGCGCGCGAGGCGTCGCTCGCCTGCGGATAGGCGATGAGCGCGGAGGCCGCCTCCTCCGCCTTGTCCCAGCGCTGCGCGCGGAGGAAGAGCTCGGCGACGCGGAGCCGGAAGGGCACGCGCCACTCCGCGAACCCGGGCCGTTCGGCGAGCTCGGCGTAGCCGGCGGCGGCGGCGGCCCACTCGGCGCGAGCCTGATCGTGGGCGGAGCCCGCGGCGTCTCCCCTCGCCTCGTGCATCTGCACGGCAGCGAGCGCGTCGCGCTCGACCCCCTCGGGCAGCTCGGTGGCTGAGGGCGGCGCCTGGTCCGCCTGGCGCGCGGCCACCCCGGTGGTCGCGCACGCGGCGGCGCCGAGGAGGAGCAGGACCGGGATGGTGATCGGTCGCGTCACGCGTTCGCCTCCTAGTTCGCGGCCGCGGCGGCGGCCGGCCGCTGCTCCACGGACGCGGGCGCCTTCGTGTCGGCGGTCGGGATCGAGGTCGGGGGGGCGGTCGGCGTCGGCACCGCGGTCGCGGTCGGCGTCGGCGTCGGCGCCGCGGTCGAGGTCGCGGTCGGAGTCGGCGTGTCGGTCGGAGTCGGCGTGTCGGTCGGGGTCGGCGTCGGCGTCTCGGTCGGGGTCGGCGCGCCGGCGGGC
>Ga0137368_10001778_pt1 | contig 23088 bp, 17 predicted proteins | sample SagtaG_13_FD_104917 | JGI IMG/M metagenome (GOLD analysis project Ga0137368, IMG submission 104917) | Vadose zone soil microbial communities from Sagehorn Ranch, Mendocino, California, USA - Sage1_L_100_16 metaG | ecosystem: Environmental > Terrestrial > Soil > Vadose zone | place: USA...
CAATGTACTACGTTCCACGCCTGCACGCTGGAAGCGATGCGTACCCAGGCGTCTCCTGATTTATGCGCAGAATCCAAGTGGTTGATTGCATTCAACTTTAATTCGCACAGGCTTCATTTATCTAAACCGAACCGCGCAACATTGGTACAGTACCGCGCGCGTGAGCAAGCGGCCGACCGATGGGATTGCCGCTTGCTTACGCGCGCGATACTGTTATTTCGATTGTGTCTTATTCTCTTCTTTTATTTGCACGAACTGTTTGATAAAGCTTTTGATCGTGTTCATCTCGGTCAAAGGGATCTTGGCGTCGAGGTCCAAGGACGACATCGGGACGAAGTAATATGACGCGATTTCATACAAATCACCCTCTCTCTTCTCTTCCGCTTTCCCTTTTTTCGCCTCGCCATAGATCATCAAGGCGAAATTATATATGGGGTTGATGTCGAGGTTTTTTTTCGCGATCCATTGCGTATTGCTGTTGAATACCTCGCCCTCGTTCAGGCTGAAGGCCTCGCAGGAGATATTGCCTTTCTTGATGATGAGCCAGCAAGGAAATTTGCCGTCAGTGACGCGCCGCTGATTTCTATCCAGCTTCTCCCCGAAATTGACCCTGAACCTCGCCTCTCCGCCGAGCAGCAGCGCTTTGGTCGCCAGATCGCGCGCAGATCCCAAGTCTTTGCGATAGTAAAGCTGGATCGCAGACAGCATCGAATATGCGTCGGGTTTGTCGGGGGACAGATTCCGAAGCCGATCGAGGACGGCCGTAGCTTCACTGATCTTACGTTCCAAAGCCTTTCCGCCGGTGAATGAGAATGACTTGAGGCGCTCGAGGTGTAAATTCAGCGAGCTGTAGAAGGTCGGCCTGTCAGGCTCGGCGATGGCGGCATAAGCGCGCTCCAACTGCCCGCGGTAGCCTTCGTCAGTCAGTCCTTTGCGAATCACGCTCAGGCGATAATCGCCCGATTTGTCTGATTTGCTGATGACCCGCAGGGTGTAGTCGCCGGGAGTTGGAAGGACGACCTGTCGACTGGGGGGGCTGTCCGATTCGCCGTCCGGCGCGATCTCATTTCCGGTTTGATCGATGACCTGAACGAAAAGGTCCGATGACTGCCCGTCCGCCCCGTCGGCCCCGGCTGATTGCAGATCGAATTGAACGACGTCGCCTCCGAAGGCGCCTTCGAGTTGGTACGCCTGAAAATACCTTTTTGTGCGATCGTCACACCCGGAAGTTTGCGGGCTTAGCTTGCCGGGCACGGGCTCGTCGAACTTAATCCTGGGAAGCGTTTTCGGCGCCGGGTTGCAGGGGCGAGGTTCTTTCCGAGACCCTTTATTGGAAGCGGAAGTATTGCGCGCGGCCGCAATAAAAACGGCCGAATCATTTTTCCTCAGTTTAGCGATGGTGATTGACGCAAGATTGAAAGTGAACCCCGAATGAGCGGGAGTGACTTTATACTTACGTTTGCAGGGAAGCTTTGTAAACTTATATGAGCCGGTCGCATCCGTAAAACCGGCGCTCTGGTTCGAATCATCAAGCGCCACATTTACAGCCGCCACCGGATCCCCGCCCTGTTTAATCACACGAACGTTTATCGAGCAGGTATTGGCGTCTTTACTCCTCGGCGATTTTGCGGTATTGGCGCCGTTATTGGGCTTCGATTTTTCTTGCGGTTTTCCGCATTTCCCATCTCTGTTCGGAGGCTTGCCTCCAGGGCATTGCGCGTTGGCGATATCGGGGGATACGGAGACAAGCGCAAACAACAGCAACAGGAAGAATCTTCTCAGGAGGCGTGAAAAAATCATCTTGTTATCTCTTTTGCGCAACGAAAACCTAACACAGCATACGCGTTTCTTCTCCGGCTCAATATGGATGGCTCATATTCCCTGCGGAACACAGCTGTCGCGTCTTGCTCTCGATCGAAATATGCTCCACCACGAATCACTTTGCAAGGCTTACTGCATCCCGATGGCCGATAGCGGCTCCCCTCATAAACCCTGAAATCGCTGTCAGTCCACTCCATAGCGTTGCCTGACATGTCGGATACGCCGAACGGGCTGTTTCCGTCGGGAAAACTCCCGACAGGAGAGAAGTCGCCGGAGGGGTGCGCAGCGTTGGCCCTGCCGCGTTCGAAGACGTTTCCCCAGGGGTATATCCTCCCGTCTGTGCCGCGCGCGGCGAACTCCCACTCCTCCTCGGTCGGCAGGCGTTTGCCCTGAGACCTGCAGTAACTGTCAGCCTCGCGCCAGGTCACATTCACCATTGGCAATTTAGTTTCTCCCGTTTGCCCCGTTTGCCCCGTTTGCCTCGTTAAATATTGATTCTTCAGGTATGCCTCAATCGTAACTTCGAATTTATCGATGAAGAACGGCTCGACAGTCGCCTGGTGCGGAGGCCCGGACTGAAGATCTCCGTTAGCCATGTTGTAACCCATCTGAAAAGTTCCGCCGGGAATGTAGATCATTCCTTCCGGCGGGGCCGGCGGCGGCGGGGCAGGGGCGACCAAAGGAGCCGGCTCAGAAGAGGGGGAACCCTCCTTCTTTTCAGACCTCTCTGACATCCACTTGGCCGCCAGGGTAACAATTGTGATAACTAAAATCGCCGCCGCCACTCCCCCATAGACCCACAGGCTGATTCTCTGCAAGGCACGTGCGCCCCATCCCGCAAAGAACCTCTTAATTGAAGACATCGAAGAAGACGCCGAGACTCTTCTTCGTTTCGCCAACTCAACAACCTGAACATCGGCAATATCAATTGAGGCCGAAGAAGACGCCGAAACTCTCCTTCGTTTTGCCAGCAACTCTGTTGTCCGCCTCACCAGCAATCCTGTTGTCCGCTTCACAGGTCCCAGCAGATCGCGCCGTGGGCGTATCTCCAATTGAAATGGGGCGTAGGCCTGTTTCCAGACCTCGACCGTTACGGTAGTTTCGGCGGGAAGATATTGGGGATGCGAGACCCTGACAGTATATGAACCGGCCTCAACTGATTGGAGATAGAATCTGCCGTTCTGATCGGTTTTCCCGACGAGCCTCCCGGCGATCTCGACGCCGGCGTCCGGCGTATCGCATGAAACTATCAATTCGCCTATTTGTTTGCGTTCGAGCTTGGCGACGACGGTCAACTCCTCATTGGGCTGGAGGTCTACAGAGCGGTTAAAGCGAACATAACGAGGCGATTCAACCTCGATCAGATACTGGCGCGGCGTCATATCTCCCTTGCGCCACCACCCGGCGGCGCCGGTTCGCCCCTCATATCTGCCGTTCAGATAAACCTCGGCCTGCGAAATGGCCGCGCCGCTTGTGGCGTCGACGCATTGCGCGACAAGCTCGCTCAAAGTGACGTTGGCCGCCTGCCGAAAGGCGCGCGCAAAATCGGTCGCCGTCTGGAAGCGATCGAGCGGCCTTTTGGAAAGCGCCTTCAAAACGACGTCCTCGATCGCCTGGGGTATGTCCGGGCGGATCTCACGCAGCGGGCGGGGCAGGATCGAACGGTGCATGTCCATCACCTGCCCCTCGGTATCGGCTTCGAATGGGACCTGACCGGTCAGCATTTGATAGAGAATGACGCCGAGGCTGTAAATGTCCGCGCTCTGGTCGATCGGGCTCTGAGCGATGGTCTGTTCCGGCGAGATGTAATACGACGTCCCCGCGACGCGCGTGTTGGTCCCGATTCCGATGGTCGTGCTGAGCACCTTGGCGATGCCGAAGTCGAGGACGCGGATGCTCTCTTCCCCGCTTTCCTCCCGGACGAGCATGATGTTGCTCGGTTTCAGGTCGCGGTGGATGATCCTTTTCTTGTGAGCGTAGGCGATCGCCTCGGCGATCTGCTCCAGGAGGACGATCACGCGCTGAAGCTGGAACACGCCGCGCTCTTTCATCTCCTGTTCGAGCGTGCGCCCGTCGAGCCATTCCATCACCATATACGCCGAACCGTCGGGCGTGTAATCGGCGCTGAGGACCTTAACGATCATAGGATGTTGGAGCGAGACCGTCTTGGCGGCCTCCTCGAAGAAGAATCCCACCCCTTCTTCATTACTGATGGTCAGGTCCGGCCTCAGCACCTTGATCGCGACCTTAGCCTTGGTAATCTCGTGCTGCGCGCGATAGACGGCGCCCATACCGCCGATCCCGATCAGTTCTTGAATCTCGTACCGTTCCAGCTTGGCGCCGACGAGTTTATATGGGTCGCGTCTCAATTGTGAGGTCGCCATTTCTAGTAGATCCTTGCAATCTCGGCTCTTAACTTCTCAGCCCAATCTGATCTCAGGGCCTGCAGCTTGTTGTATTGGGAGATGGCGTCATTCCTACGCCTTTGAGCCACATAAATCAACCCCAGATGATAGATCGCCAGCTCGTTCTGCGGATTCGCATCGATCAGTCTCCGGTAAAAATCCTTGGCCTTATCATCGCCGCGCGGCTGGGCGAGGAATGCCTTGTGAGCGCACGAATACGCCTCCCGGTATTTTATATCACGCTTGATCGCCTCGGCGCATTGACTGGCGGCCGCCTGGTAGTTGGCCTTGCTGAGATAAACATTTCCCAGTTTCACATAGACCACGGAATTATCGAATCCGAGGGTGATCGCCCGGTTATATTGTTCGATCGCCTTATCGTAATTCTCCGGAATGCCGGAATATGCGTCCCCGAGCCTGAGACTGGCCGGGACGTCATTCGGCCTGATGTCCAAAACCTGCTGAAAGGCGTCGGCCGCGCTCTTATACTGTCCCCGTTTTAGAAAATATTCGCCGAGAGCGTGATAAGCGTCCATCAACCCGACTAGAGCCTTGCCGTCCTCTCGACGCAGAGTCAGGGCTTGCTTGTAATAGTTAACCGCTTCCTGATGACGCCCCGCCTTTCGCGATCGAGCGGCCTTGGTCATTAATTCATCGAATGACGCATGGTCAGCCGGAGGGGTAACCGTGGGGACAACGGCAGTGGAAGACGGCGACGGCGACGGCGACAGCGTCGTTTCCGGCGCCGGACTATTTGTTGGACCGTTTGTCGTCGCATCCGTCTTGGGACTTACCTCTACGGTCGGCGTAGGCGACGACGGCGGCGACGGCGGCGGATTTATCCATTTTCGATAAGCTCCATAGCCGATAAGCGACAAAAAGATGACCGACAGAAATATAGTCACTGGCGCCGGCGTAATGATTCTGCGCCATTCAAAACCGAGCCTGGGTTCAAGGCTGAGATCGAGACTGGCCCGCCGCCAGGCCTCGACCTCGACCTCGACCTTGACCGGCAGATGCTTGGGGTGAGTGAGCCTGACGCGGCGCCGGCCCGCCTCTACCGAATCGGAGGCGAACCGCCCGTTGGGGTCCGTCACCCCGATTTCCTTCCCGTCAAGCTCGACCCTGGCGCCCGCCACGTTGAGCTTGAGCTCCAAACTCCCTCGAAGCTCCCGCTCGAGTTTGATTGCGACGACGAGTTCTTCCTGCGGTTCGAGCCTAAATGACTTTTGCGAACTCCGGTAATGTGCGGACTCGACCTCGATCCGGTATTCTCTTGGGGTCAACTGCTCTAATCTCAATTCGCCTCCGGCGGCGGTGTTCCCGGCGAACTTTCCGTTGAGGTAGACGGAAGCGCCGGCAAGCCGTGATTGATCGGTCGCGTCAATGCATTCTACGATCAGCGTGGCCGGGTGGATGTTGGCCGCATTCCGGAAGGCGCGCGCGAGTTCGGTCGCTGACTGGTGGCGGCCCGCCGGTTTTTTAGCGAGGGCCTTGAGGACCACGTCCTCGACGGCCTGCGGTATCGCTGGGTTGACTTCGCGCAACGGCCTGGGCGAAGCCTCGCAGTGGAGCCTGATCATCTCCGGCATTGAATCGGCTTCGAAGGGCATCTTGCCGATCAGCATTTGATAGAGGACGACGCCGAGGCTGTAGATGTCGGCGCGGCGGTCTATGGCCGCGCCCCTCGTGAGCTGTTCCGGCGATGTGTAGTAATAGGTTCCGGCGGCCTGAGTGTTTATTCCGAGGGTCGCGTCGAGAACCTTGGCGATGCCGAAATCCAGAATGCGGATCGCCTCTCCATCAGGCTCGCCATGCTCGTCTGCTACCAGCATGATGTTGCCCGGCTTCAGGTCGCGGTGAATGACGTTTTTGCTATGGGCATACTCGACGGCGGCGCAGATTTGATCGAGCAATCTCGACGCCCGCTCGATGGGGAGCGGGCCATGCCTTCTCAGTTCGTCATAGAGCGTGCGCCCGTCGAGCCACTCCATGACCAGATAAGCCCAACCCTCTTCCGTTTGATCGACGTCGTTGATGCGAATGATCGAAGGGTGTCTCAGCGCGGCGGTGTTTCTGGCTTCGGCCAGAAAAGAGCTGACCATCTTCGGGTCGCCGGCCAACTCGGGATCGAGGACTTTCACGGCCACAACGTACTCGCCGATCTCGTGCCGCGCGCGGTAGACGACACTCATCCCTCCCCGCCCGGCAAACTCCTCGATCCGGTACCGGTTCAGCTTTTCTCCGATTAAACCAAGGGGGTCACGTATAGCCATTACTCCGCCTTTCGCCCACCGCCGGCGGACCGCTGAAAGATCAACGTGGCCGCCCCCGCCAGTGATATCTCGTTCTTGTTTCGCAGCAATTGACCGCTCTCTTTCGACACCGGCTGTCCATTCACGAACGTTCCATTGGCGCTCTCGTCTATGATGTAGAAATCGCGCTTCTCCCGCCAGATCAGGCAATGCCTTCGCGAGATGAGCCGCTTGCGGTCGTTAATAACGATGTCCGCCTCGCCTTCAACGGCGCCGATGAGAATTTCCGGCGCGTCGAGCGAAAAAGCCTCGCCTTTGCAGGGGCCGTCAACGCATTTCAACTCCCACTGCCCTGGACGAAAGAAAAAATAGAGGGCGACGAGCGCCGCGGCTAGGGCCAGGATGGCGAAAGCGATCCAAAAATAAGCGCGGGAGGAACACTTCGATGCCCACGAGTTTATCTCTTTTTCAAGCCGCGCCGCCAGTTGATTCGACGAATCTATTTGGCGCGCCTGGGCGAGCGACTCCCTGGCCGTTTCCGCCTCCTCACAATTTCGCGTTAAGAAGATCTCTTTCGCGAAGTTGATCTTCACCATCGCCTCGAATTTGGAAGTCAGCCCTTGAAGCTCCGGGAACTGGCTGGAACCTTTTCTCGCTATCTGCAACGCCTCTTCCAGTTGGTCATTGCGCTCTGCGTCGTTGATCTTGTCGTAGATTACCTTCTTGGTGGCGTCCTGCTTGATCTTGTCCAATTCCTGTTCGTGCGTCTTGATCTCATCCTTCAGTCTCGCCCGGTCGGCAAAGTCGGCCGGATCGAGAAAATCTATCATCAGGTAGTCGAGATCAATCTGTCTGGCCGGGTTATCCTTCGCCCGATCATGTAGATCTTGCAGGTTCCGCAATCCTGCTTTCTTACCCTCACTGTTACTCGGCGGCGCCTCCGAGGTGGAGGCGCCCCGGCGCAGGTTGAGCTCCTGCAGCCCGCGCTGAGTCAATGCCAGTTCGACGTGTACCGCCTGCCTCGGGCCTTCCCGGATAATCCGCTCGATCTTCACTAATCCCTTATCTCTCTCCGCCCTTCGGACAGCGGCTTCGATCGCGTTCTGATCTGCCCCGGCCAGGTCGAAGACGATCAGGTCGTCGCTCGAATGAGGCGTCTTATCAGGATCGGCGATGATGTATCCGCGCTCACGCAATTTTGCCAGGGTGAGCCGCCAAGTCTCCGGCTTATCCACCCGCATGTTCGCCGGGAATTGTATACCTTCGACCTGCGCGTAATGACGAATGACGGCGAGCTGATCGTTGGCTGTGCGGAAGCCAGAAGTCAGGCGTGTGCCGTTCGGCAAACAACACTCCACCAGAAGGGTGAAGGCGAGGATAACGGGCAAATCATCTTTCTCGACGACGCTTCCGCCCTCCTGCTTTTGATCCTTGGCCGGTTGAGCGGGGGACTGCGCCCCGACCGTGAGGGAGGGCGTGGACTCGATGACCACGCCCTCCCTCACGGTCGGGCTACCGCCACTCGCAGTCAAAGCGAACATGAGCCACAGGCAAAAACAAAGTAACAGAGCAATTCGTGTCATCCTTGTTCCATTAAGCGCGCATTATGGCGGTTAGCAAATGCGTGTACGGTGTGGGGCGATTTGTTTAATCGCCCTGTTTGTGGCTTTGTCCGATCAGGAGTCCGATCAGGAACATGCGCGAGTAAACAACTCGCGCCCGGAGTCCCCTACACGCATTTGCTAACCGATCTAAATCGAAGCTTGTGAGATTGGGACATTGGTACAGTACCGCGCGCGTAGAGTGGGACAGACTTTAGTCTGTCCGCCCTCACTTCACACTACGGACAGACTAAAGTCTGTCCCACTCTACGCGCGCGGTACTGCGCCAACTTTAAACAGGCCGGATGCCCAAGCCCTCGGACTCCGAATACGAAATCATTATCTTCTGCCCCCGCTGCGCCTCTTCCGCGATCAACATCTTCGCGATCGGCGCCAGAGCCATCCGCTGCAGCGTGCGTTCGACCGGACGCGCGCCGTAAATCGGGTCGTAGGCTTTCTTGGCGAGAAAGCTCATGGCCCCGGGCTCGACTTCGAGTTCGACCCCGTGTTCTTCGACCAATTTCGCGCGCAGGTCATTTAAGTTCCGCGCGACGATCTGTTCCAGCGCCGCTTCGTCGAGCGAATTGAAACAGATGACCTCGTCGAACCGGTTGTAAAGCTCGGGCCTGAGACGGGCCTTGACTACCTCGATGATGATCTCGGACTTCTTCTTCGGATCGTCAGTCAGATCGTTGGCTTCGCGCACGCCCAGGTTCGAAGTGCAGACGACCATCGCGCTCGAAAAGTCGCAGAAGCGACCCTTGGCGTCGGTCAAACGTCCCTCGCCGAGCACGCCGAGAAGAAGGTCATGCACCTCGTTCGCGCCTTTCTCCACCTCGTCGAAAAGCACGACGGAGTATGGCTGCCGCCGCACGCGTTCGGTCAGGAACCCTCCCTCGTCCGAACCGACCAGCCCGGGGCGAGAGCCGATGAGGCCCGCGACCGAGCTGCTGTCTTTGTATTCGGCCATATCGACCCGGATCAGGCTGTCTTCATCGTCGAACAGGGCTTCGGCCAGGGCCTTGGTCATTTCAGTCTTGCCGACGCCGGTCGGGCCGACGAAGAGGAACGACGCGGGACGCCTCGTGCGGCGCAGGTCGGCGCGCATCTGCCGGGCCGCGCTCGCGACCAGGTCTATGGCCTGCGGCTGACCGAAGACGCGGCCTCCGATGCGCTCTTCGAGTTTTATCATGCGCTCGCGTTCGGACTCGAACAATCGCGCCACTGGAATGCGGGCGCGGCGGGCGACGACTTCCGCGATCTCCTCTTTGCCGACCTCCTGCGGTACCAGCCCGCCGTCGCGCCCGATCTCGGCGACCTCGTGCTCGATGTCCGCGAGTTGTTGTTCGAGGTATTTCAGGCTGCCGTAGCGGATCTCCGCCGCGCGCGCGATCTCTCCGCGCGCTTCGGCGGCTTCGAGCGCGAGGCGTTGTTCTTCGATCGCCTGCTTGGTCTTCTGCAGGTTCGCATTCGCGTCGCGCTCCCGCCGCCACCGCCCTTTCATCTCATCGAGCTTCGCCTGCGCCTCAGCGGCTTCGGCTTCCTTCAATCGGGCGCTCGCGGCGTCATCCTTACGCAGAGCCTCGATCTCGCCCTGGAGCCTGATGAACCTCCGTTCGAGTTCATCGATCGCGTTCGGCTTCGACTCCAACTGCATCCGGATGCGGGAGGTGGCCTCGTCGATCACGTCGATCGCCTTGTCCGGCAGGAAGCGGTCGCGCAGGTAGCGGCGCGAGAGTTTGACCGTCAGTCCCAGACTCTCGTCCGGAAGCCCCACGGAGTGATGAGCCTCGTAATACGGACGCACGCCGCGCAGGATGGCGAGCGCCGTCTCGTCGTCCGGCTCTTCAACGATCACGCGTTCGAAGCGCCGGGCCAGCGCGCCGTCCTTCTCGATGCGTTCGCGGTATTCGTCGTAGGTCGTCGCGCCGATGCAGCGCAGCTCGCCGCGGGCGAGCGCCGGTTTCAAAATGTTAGCCGCGTCGAGGCCGCCGGCGTTGCCGCCCGCGCCGACCAGCGTGTGCAATTCATCGAGAAAGAGGATGATCTCGCCCTGCCGGGCAGTCACTTCATCGACCACGCCCTTGATCCGCTCCTCGAATTCGCCGCGATACTTGGCGCCCGCGACCAGAAGCGTCAGATCGAGCGCGTATAACCGGCACGCTTTTAGCGAATCGGGGACGTCGCCCGCGACGATGCGCTGGGCGAGGCCTTCTACTATCGCCGATTTTCCGACGCCCGGATCGCCGACCAGGACGGGGTTGTTCTTCGTTTTTCTGAGCAGCGTCTGAATGACGAAGCGGATCTCCTCGTCGCGCCCGATGACGGGCATGAACTTCCCCTGCCGCGCGAGTTCGCACAAATCGCGGCCGAAGCGTTCAAGCAGCGAGGCCGGATCCGACCTCTTCCCCAACACCTCGCCCGTACTGCTCTTCGCCTGCGCCGCCTTCTTCACCGCCTCGGCCTGCATTCCCGCATCGCGCAACATCGAGCGCAGGCCCTCCTCGCCGCCCTCCAACGCGGCGGTCAGAAAGTCAGCCGGCTCGACAAGTTCGGAGTTTCGCCGCTCGGCGACCTCGAACGCGAGATCGATCAGATCGCGCAACGCCTTGCCGGCGACCGGACGTTTTCCGGGCGCCAACTTTACGGCGCGTTCTTCCGATGCCTTGGCGAGGAGCAGATCTAGCGCATGCGCGCGGTTCAGGTTCTGCTTGTCAGCCATAGCCGCGAGGGCGCCGCCCGTGTCGAGTATGACGTGAAGCAGATGAATGGGAGAGATGAACGCCTCGCCGCGCCGTTCGGCAAAATGCCTCGCGTCTTCCAGCGCGCGTTCGAATTCTAGCGAAAGCTTGTCCAGTTCCATAAATTTTACCTTCTCAATCTCTTAAGGTAGCATCGACTCTCATCTGGGTTCCCTATGGCGGTTTGCAATTGCGTGTACAGGACAGCAGGCGGTACGGTACGGGGAGCGTGAGCGACCTGAGCATCGGTCAATAGGCCAATTGACCGATGCTCAGGTCGCTCACGCTCCCCGTACCGTACCGAAGATCGCGCCACTTTCCCGTACACGCAATTGCAAACCAATCTAAATCGGGCCAAGTAACATTGGGGCGCCGGTACAGTACCGCGCGCGACTGCCGCGCGGCGGACCCATCGGTCGGCCGCTTGCTTACGCGCGCGGTACTGTACTGATCTTGCGTAGCTCGATTTAGATCGGTTAGCAATTACGTGTACGGGACTCCGGGCGCGAGTTGTTTACTCGCGCATGTTTCTTAGTCTGACAAAGCCACAAACAGGGCGATTAAACAAATCGCCCCACAACGTACACGAGATTGCTAATCGCCATAAATCCTTAGACGCTCTAACTACCTTGCCCTCACCTCCGCCCCAAGCAAAACAGGCCTCAAATGGTATTGCGATGTAATCATTCTGCTTACTCATTCTTCGAAGTAGTATGATCGATAAACATCCAGGCGCCCTCTGACGGAAAACCCTTCAAAATCGCCGTTCTCCTCACACAGCCCAATACGATTCAATGCGGAAGTTGCTGGCGAAGAAAGAATGTTTGCAAGGAATGCTTTAGTTTCATTCAGCCCCGCCCCACAAAGTAGTTGGATATCAGAGGATGTTCCAAAACCACCATAATATCTGATTGATTTGGCGCCCATTTCATCATAACGAATCGCCTATCCGCCAATCCGCTTCTATATACCCGGCACACCATGATCTGGAAATAGCGATCATTCATGCGCATCGCCAGAACGCCGCGGTCATAGCGGCGTCTGCCGTTGAGCGATCCCTACTGAATCGGCCGAAGACATAGACCGCGCCAAACGCAAATTGGAGATGTTTGCTGCGCGCTACGAAAAGTTTGTCAAAGATATTCGGATCAGATAGTAGGCTCATGATTGAACACCCTCTGAGCTCATCTCTGAGTTAGATCGACGCCCATCTGTCTCTTTATTCAAGCCGCCTGCGTCTCTTCGACTGATTCGGATCAACCGTTCGCGGCTGTTCGTCCGTCTTTTCTTCCGGCGGCCATGGATCGGATATTCTGCCGGTCGGGCGTGGTTCAGGGGGAGCGGGCGCCAACTTCGGCGAGAGCGGGGGTGGTTCGGGCGGGGGAGGGATCGGATTTATGACGCGCGAGGATCCGGGCGTAATGAGGCGCCGCCTGTAGAGCAGGCAACTGCGAATGCGATAGGCCGAATTGACGGTCACGCGAACATCGGAGATCGTATGTATTTCGGGCGGGAGCCTGAAATCGACCGCGAAGTTGCGCTGATCGTACAATTCACACCTGGCCTTCGGATAGATCGGCTCATGCCCCTGCCCTGTCCCTTGATTGATCTGCACAATCGTGGCGATGTTTTGGCCCACGTCGTATTGCGCGTCGTTTTCACGGATCAAGACCACGCGGAAGTTCTGGCGGCCGTCCAGCCTCAGCGGCGCGAAGACGAACGAGAGGTCATCGCCGTAAGCCTGCGGACGCGCCGGCCTCGCCTGACTTTCATAAAGCGCCGGGTCCTCGGTACGGCGGTCGAAGAAGAATGGGAGGGCTTCCAGCGCCGTGCTCACGCGATAATCGAGATATTTGCCCTCCAGCGCCTCTTCCAGCCGCCGCAACCTTTGAAACGCCTGCTCTATGCGATTCACGTCATCACCCAGGTTGTCGTGTATCGTCAGCTCCCGATTGGCCAGCAGCGCCTGCTGCTCTTGTTCGAGCATGTAGCCGAATTCGGTCAGGCCCAGGGCGACCAGCTCGCGAAAGTATTCGCGCGTCGGGGGGCTGAGATCGAGATAGACGGAGGCGCTGCGGACCACGCGATAGAGCTTCTGCAAAAATTGTCGCGGCGATTGCAGCGGGTCGAGCGCGTCGTAAACACTCGATTCGAGCGTCGTCACCATCCGCCCGACAAATTCCAACACCTCGTTATCCGCCCCGGTCGGGATATAGCTTCCGGCCGCGATCGCGATGTATTCGACGATCGCCTTGTGCAATTGCAGGTAGCGCTCGCTGAGCGAGATCGTCTGATCGCGCAGCCGCTCCCACGCGCGCTTCAGCTCGCTGTGACCGATGAGCGTCGTACAGACCGGGATGAAGCCGGGCGCGCGTTCGTAACGCAGGCCGCCCTCGGCCTTGCGCAACCGGCTGATCATCAGGCTGTGCGCCGCCTCGGCCGCCGTCACGTCCAACTTCAAGCGATAACGCTGTCGCCGCGTGGATTTGATCTGCGGGTTGGCCGGGTCGTCGTAGCCGTCTTCGACGACCTTGTCGTGCGGCTCGCAGACGATGTAGACGCCGAGTTCCTGATAACCTTCGACCTGCGATTTCGGAAACGAGCCGTTGATCACGTTCGACGGGGAGATTTCGATGATGTCGCCCGACGGGCTGATGCCGCGACACTGGCTGACCGAGACCTTGACCGCCTCGCCGTCATCGTCGACGTTGATGACCGGATCGTGCCTGGCGGTCCCGCGGTCAGCCGGCTCGGCCCGGCCCCCCGACCCGACCAGCCCGTACCCGTCCATAGCAAAGTGAATCGCCCACAACAACGCAGAATCGAAATATTTTTCCTGCCTCAGAAAATGCTCCGGCGTGAGCAGCATTCCCTGCGCCCAGTTGACGGAGCCGAGATCTATATCTTTGCCATTCATAGAATTTATAAGCTTCCCAGGTGGCTGTTGACGCCCAACACCGCATTTTCAATCTCTCTTCCGAGACGCGGCGCGCGCGAGACGTCGCCTATCAACCATTTGAATCGATATACCCAATGATAGGGCGCGACCAAGCGCATCACCTGGTTAATCCGTTTTTGACCTTCGTCCGCCTGGTGACGGCGAAACTTTTCGAGCGTCTCCGCCCGCAGCGTAATCTCCATCAGCGCCTCGTCATCGATCCCGTCGCCGACGATCAAGTCTACCCCCAGACGGCTCATCGCCGAGGCTAGCAGCGAGCGGTCCGACACGTCCATCAACGTGCGGCGCGGGCGCCATGCGATGGACGCGATTTCAAGGTCGAGCAGCGTTCGCATCGCCAGCCGCAGACCCGATTCGCGCCCGGTTAAATAACGCAAGCAGGGCAAGAGGATCGCCAGTTTATACCATCTCTCTTTCGGCCAGTCTTCCGGCTCGACGCCGAATAACCTTATCCATCGCGCGCAGCCGCCTGGATTTTCGGGTCGCACGTCGAAGAACAGGCCGCCCAGCCGCATATAAACGGACGCCTTCTCGACCGCGTCGTCGAAGATCGAGATCAGTTCGCGCGTCCCGACCTCGCCCTCACGCGACGCCTCGCGCATCCCGACCGGCAGGTGGTGAAACATGCTGTCGCCTTCGACGGTCAGCTCAACCACCACCTCCCGCGTGAGAGGCGCGCCCGCGGCGGGCTGCTGTTCGATGACGCGAGAGCGCCTCCACCCGCGCCCCGCTTTTCTGATTGTTATGCGATCGGTCCCGACGCCCAGACGCAACAATGTCAGGAGCGCCGAGTCAACGGTGTGATGAAACCCGTGACGTGAATGGGTCACGTCCGGCATCAAATCTGTTTTTTCAATCTTTTCCGGCGGCATCTGGCCATTCCCAATTGGATAAAGTAGCCATCAATTGCGGTAATTGGCCACCCCCATCTGTTCCAGAGCCTGTATCTGTTGTTGCGCCTGTTTTGAAGATCGGGCGAGCTGCTCCGTCGCGTTGAAATAGACCAGGGCGTCGGCAAACCTGTTCTGCGGCAACAGCGCGTTGCCCAGATTGAAGCTCTGGTCAAAGTCCGCCCTACCTCTTCAATTGATCTTGACCATCACGCCCTGAATCGTGATGCCCGTGCTGTCAATCTTGATGATCTGCCCGGCCGGCCCCTCCAAGATTAGCTCTGTTCCCGCCTTGATGTGGATTTTCTCCAGGGCTGACTCGTTGATTTCTTTGGCGCCGATCTTGCGCAATTCTTTTACAATCACCGTCTGATTATTTTCGACACCCACATTCTGATCCTGTTTGACCGTCACATATTGATTCTCTATGACCGTCAAGGTGTCGTTCAGATTCACTGTCGTCTTACGATTTTGATCAAACTGGAGCACATCCTCAGGGTCGCCGCTGCAAACGCGGAACGAGAGTTTCTTTTGAATCTCTTCCAGGCGGTTCCCTTCCGAAACTTTGGCTGTCTGATTACCTACCTTGATCAAGACCTGTTCCTGTCCGGGTTCCGGCCCGGACAGAAAACTTTCGCTCGTAATTGAGCCCCAGTTCGCCGCGCTGCCGTTAGTGGTGACATGGTTGTCGGCGCCGGCGTTGGGAACCGGGGTCCCCGTGCTGGTTTCAGCTTTGCGGTCAAATACATTTGGCATCTTTGCTTATCTCCATGTTTATCTTCGAATTATCGCGCGACTTATAAAAAACGTCCCTGTCAGAAACAACGCCGCTGTAACGGATACTCACGGACGCGGCGGATTGACGCGGATATCGGGCCCACGATAATCCGCCGCGTCCATGAGCGTCCATTTTCATCCCGTCTCACGCGAAAAGTACTTGCTCCGAATATGCACCCGCCCATCCGGCGCGTTGAGGAAGATGTCGCCAGGGGAATTGAGACAGAGCATCTTACGCCCACCGGTTTCAGGACAACAATCGATCAACTGAACCATCTGGCCGCCCGGCGTCGAGATGACAATCGTCTCCTTGCCTCCCACGTCCACCAACTGAATGCGATTGCCGCTCTTGGTGACGATGCGCTTGATGTCGTTGCGGGCTATGTCTTTGCAGATCTTCATTCCTTCGCTGCCGACGGCCTCGACGCCCTCTCCTTCCAAGAAGCCCTGGCGCGGGGCGCCGTCCACGCCGTTCCACAATGCCCCGATGATGTAAGGCCGTTCGGGGTCTCCGTGCTCGAAAGCCACCAGCACCTCGTCGCCGATCTCCGGCATAAACATAATACCCCGCCCACCCCCGGCGCTCGGGGTAGTCATCCGCGCCCAGGCGGTCCTGGCGTTATCCATCCAGTCATACCTGATTTGAATTCTCCCCATCCCTCGCGGGTCGTTATGAGCGACGACGCGGGCGGAGACGACGCCGGCCATCAGGTTCGGCTGCGGTTGCTCCACGTGGGTGTAATCCATCCACGGCGTGGCGGTGAATTCGTTGCGGTAGCCGTTGGTCTGGTCGTAGCGGTGGACGACGCTGATCAGGCCGTAATCGCCCTTCGCGTCGAAATTGTCGCCTTCGATCCGAATCTTGTCGCCTGCTTTGAGACGCACATTGCGGCTGACGCCTGTGGCGACGATCTTTGAGCCGATGGCGCGCTGGCTCTCTTTTTCGAGCAACGCCTGATAGCTCTCGACTTTCGGCGCGCGGCCGTCGAAGACCAGCCGGTCCGGCGGCAATCTGCTTGATTCTTCCAGCACGGCTCCGACCATGTCGGCGGCGGTTTCGGGGAAAAACTGCGGCTCCTTTTTGACCTGGCTGAAACGCCGGCTCTCCATCGTGCGCGGGTCGTAGCAGCTCCCGTCGAAGGCAGGCTGCCCCAAACGCCCTTTGATCGAAAAACTGATCAGGCCGTGTTCATCGTGCCAGCGCATCGTCTGTCCTGTATCCTCGAAGCCGCGCCTGATCTCCACTCCGTTGGGAGTGGGGCGCATAAAGCACCCCTGGTCATCGGCGATGCGCCGGATGAACTCGAAATCGCTCTCGCCCCACTGCACGTAATTCATTTTCGCGCACTCGCCGTCGACGTTGAATTGCGCCTCCAGCTTGTCCCCGGTGATAACTTTTTCCGCGACCTCTCTCAGGGTCGCGCCGTAGAAGTAATCCTCTTCAGGCGTGAGCTGCAGCTTGTATGACTGAGTCACCCCGCGCACCCTGGCGACGAACCCTCCATGCAGTTCGTATTCCATCTCGGCCTCAAGCGTCAGGCCGGTGAAGATGGGCAACTCGGCTGCGTACTCCTCGAAAGCGATAAACTCGATCGATTTGCCGAGGTAGGATGCGACCGGGGGCTGTTGCTGGTTGATCAGACGGAACTCGGCGTCGAGCCAGTAATGCGCGCTGAGATCCTGCCGGATTTCGAGGCGCGAGATCATCGCGTCTTTCAAAATCTGGCCGTCGATCTTCAAATAAAAAGGCCAATGTCCGTTTGTCATATGAGTTTTTTCCTCCAATTGTTTTTAAGCGTTCAATGGCATTGATCATCGTTTCGGCCATTAAGTGAAGCGCCCTTTAGCCCTACTCCCGAATTCACCAGCAGTATCTCGAACCCGCCGCGCTTCAAAGGCTGCGCCGTCCGTCCATTTTTCTATCTAAATCGAACCAGGCAACATTGGTACAGTACCGGGAGCGGTAGCGACCGGCTCCACAAGCGACCGGTCGCTACCGCTCCCGGTACTGTACCGCCGCGTGTCCCAATGTTACTTGGTTCGATTTAGCGCCCGAAACTATAATCAAGGCACGCTCAATCAATACCCTCGAGCCAAATCTTTTATAGCCTCACAGCAATATATGTGTCGTTTTAGCAGATAATTTCATGTCTATTTTCATTTCAGATAGCGAAAAGACCCATCAAAGTCGCCGGATACGCCCCAACGGAAGAGACATGTGTCTGTTCCCGGCCCCCACGGATTAATCTCCGTCAGCCGCGCCGGGTATCTCCCCTCTGTCTCCGAATCAGGAACAACAAACACATCAAAGACCACCCTATCGAGATGGCAACATGCCTGAAATTTTAAGAAAAACTCTCTGATCGCCTCCTCTATCTGGGTTGCCGCGCGTAACACTTCCTGATGCGCCCCGTAATTCACGCAATCCAGTTGTGATATTCCAACCAGTCGCCGTATGTGATTAGTGGCATAACCTCATCCAAAGGAATATTGCCTTCCCACTCGATAACTTCTTCTACGCTGGGGATGCGAGGGGCAGGTTGATCAGGCAGAAGAGCTAAGGCCGCGGTCGGCCTCCATTCCAAATTGTTCGTCATAAGAGCGCGTAACAATTCCGGCTTTAACATAGAATGGATGACCCCAAGGTATGTCAGCGCCTGTCCTCCAAGTTCAGCGCAGAACTGACCCAGCAACTTTTCAATCATCTCTTTTATTGTATTACGCCATCGGTCGGGTATAGGGAACGAGGGAACGCCCAGGTAATAGACGCTCGCCGGCGCCGGTACAGCGACCTTCTGAAATGGGTATAGCTTTTCCTCCAAACTCTGATCGGCGTCACTGCCAACTGTCCGGCGCGTTATTCGAGACCTATCAGCATTCATGAGATTTCCTACCTCATTTGCGAATACGAAATTTTCGCTGACAACTGTTCAACCGGTCGGTTGTCAAGTTCAGGGGGCTGGAAACAGCCAATTCTTAAAGCCGCCAGTTTTAATGTCTGCGAGCCGGACTTTTAGTTTGGCGAGTCCCATACTTACGTTTGCCATCGCCGTTTCATGTTTGAGTAGCCCGAACTCGCTCTTGAGAAGAAAGGTCTTGGCTTCAACCGGACTGCTCCTAAATCTAAAACCACAGGTGATGCCGAGAGGGGAGCGGGTAAACGCCCGTCATCATCCACCCACAATAAGCACAGATCGTGAAGAGGGTCTGACAGATGGCCAGCCACCGGGTAAGGCCGCGGTTTAGGCCGCGCAGGCAGCCATACCCGGAGCCACTGTGCCATTTTCATATTGACGTGCGACTCGACGACGTGGTTGCTGGTCAAGACCAGTCCGGTCTCGACCGCAAAAAAGCCCGTCCCCATTCCCGCCGCGTGATCGTCAAGCTGTTCAGGAGGCAGGCCGATGAGCACGGTGGCCGACTTGACCCGCGGAAGGACGGCCAGAAAACCACTTTCGGGATCAGGTTGCGACATAGAACCAATTACGACCTTGTTCCTTTTATCGCTTCTATCTAAATCGAATCACGCAAGACGGGTACAGTACCGCGCGCGTAAGCAAGCGGCTGACTGATGAGCCTGCCGCTTGCTTACGCGCGCGGTACTGTACCGGCGTCCCAATGTTGCGGGCCCCGATTTAGTCGAGCAGAAGTCTCAGGGGAACGGCAAATGCAAAACCTGAATGAAGTCTCTGAAGTGATTCCCCGTAACATAGACTTCGCTCCCTTTGCCCAGGACGACACGTAGCGAGCCTGATTCCGCGGAAGTTCCCAGATAAAATTCCGTGTAGTAGGCGTAAGGCCGGAGCGGCAAGTCGCCGTATTTGTTCTCGAAGACCTTATTTCCGCGCCACCCGAATGGCAACCGGCCGCGCCGGAAATCTCTTACCAACGAGTAAAGATCATTCAGACGCGAATCGCCGAGCGGGTTACTGTTGTTCGTTTTAACTCCCCATTTGATTGTTTTCATAGGTTCAAGAAAATGGAAAATGTCCTTGGTTTTCACTTGAGCTGTACGCGTTCTACCCCCTTGCCCTTGTAAAAGAGCGTGAATACGTAAGCCGGTTCGTAAGCGTCACTCGAAGGATCGATCTCGATCATCTTCACTTCGACCCAGTCAATTCCCAACTCGCGCAGGCTGCCGTTTATTTGTTTGACGGTTTCCTGTCGCAAGCCGATTTTGAAGGGAAGGTCCGCCAGCGCGTCGCGGACGCCGAAATCCTGCAAACCGGGCCAGCCTCGGGCCGGCGTCGCGAGCATAATTTTCAGCAGGCGTAGAAGGTTTTCCTCGGCGCCGTTTGAACGCGCCATCCTGCCGACCGGATCGATCCGCAAAGGGAAAGCGAGGTAGTCCATATTGGCCCGAGCGCCGGGAGATGCGGCGGCCGGCCCCACAAGCGACCGGTCGCCGCCGCTCCCTGCGCCCACTTAGCTTCTCGAGTTAATTCCCGAGGGTAATGTTCTGTGACATTTCTTTGTTAATAACTGGCTCAATAACGCAGTGGAGCAAGTGGTTGTAGTGCCTGCCATTGTTATCGCCGCCAACGTTCGAAGTGCGGAAAGAGCTGATCCAGCCTTTGCCTTTGTAGGAGCAGATGACATCATTACCGGTGTCATCTTTAAAGAATTCGACCTTGAAATCCTGGATCTTAGACCGATCAGGAACATTGGCGTAATCGAACAATGATTTGAGTTTTGAGAAATCGAAGTTAGCGGTGTCGTGCAGATCGACACAGAACCCCACCGACGTGGAGAGCGTTCCCATCACTGGCATACCCGCCTGATCTTTCTGCGTGTTTATGATAAATTCGGCGTCCACCACAAGGAAGGTCTGTCCGCCAAACGTGAGTTTAACTCTTCCTGCCATAACAATCCTCCATTGGTTTGAAAGTTAGTTGGTTTTCCAGTTTGCAGTACGCAACCAAAATTCCCTTCAATTTTCACGTTCTACATTTTTCCAGGCTGACAGGAAGACGCAGGATGGAAAAATGTCAGATAATTTTGTTCGCGTACCACTGAGTTGCTGATTACTGTCGAAGGAAGGAGAACAACCGTTCCCACATCCAGTTGAGCATCGATTTAAATTTCGCGCCTAGTCGAGCGCGAAAACTTTGCTTCGGCGATTCCGTCTCGATGAGTTCAGGCGCCGATGGCGGCGTTTGCGTAGCGCCGCCGGTCGTGATGCGTAACCTCACTGGGGGCGTAGATCTTTCAGAACGATGGAAAAACGCGGAACGCGCGGAAGAAACGGAAGACGCGGCGCATTTCGGCGGATTTTCTGCGCATTCCGCTATTTCCGCGTTTTTCTGTCCCTCATCGTTCGTCGTTCTAAAAGAGCGTCGCATTTTCACCGGCGGCGTCATAAGTTTCCCGCCCCGTCCGGGACGTCACCTAAAGGCTTGAATTCCGGCACGTCAATCTTGACGCGGAAGACTTCAGCCGGCCCGGTCGGCATAACTTCGAGGTAGATGTCGCACACGCCCTGCATCCGTTTGTTGTACTCTTTATCCACGAACAGGCTGTATTCGAGGATCGTGCCCTGCGCCTTCTGTTCCTCCAGCAACCGCTGAATGGGCTTCTCGACCTCCTCGTCCATGAACTCGCGCGTCAGCACCTGTCCCGCTATTTCACGCAGACGGGCCGAGACGGCGCGCTCCAAATACGCCAGCACGCGGTAGGCCGTGAAGAATTTGTAGACGCCGTATTTGTCATCGGCAAGGCTGCGGCAGCCGTAAAAACAGAGGTGGTTATCGGCGTCGCGGATGATCGGGATGACCTGCATCTCTTGCGAGAGCAGTTCCATCTGGCTGATCAGACACTCGATGCGGGCCTTTTCGACCCCTTTGATCCGCCCGAACTTCGCGCCGATCGGGCCTTGCACCACGCTGTCGCGCGCGCGGTCGGTGCGAGCGACCGCCCCGGCGAAAATCAGCGAGGCCGGCGCATAAAGATCGTCGGTGTCTTCCGATTGTTTCTCGAACCAATGGGCGTCGCGCAGCTTGAGCGTTCCGACCATCACGACGTCAGACGCGGCCTGGTCCTCCGGTCGTTTGAGGAATTCGTACCGCCCGCCGGGCCGGAACTGCTCCACGACCTTCTTGTACGACTCCTCGTCGCCCAGGTCGGTGATCAGCAGCATGCCCCACTTCCACGCCTCCTCTTCGAGCGCCTCGCGGATCATCATCGGGATTTCGCCAGGCACGACCAGGTTGCAGATGTCGTCGCGGAAGTTGAAATTGTCGTTGCGGCCGGTGACGAAGCGCCGAACGGCTTCGAGCGTGGCGCTCTCGCGGTCGCGCATCGCCTGCGAGTCGGCGTTGTAGATGAAGAACTCGACCGGCTTGCGCTGCTTGCCGTCGGGGACGACCGAGTTCTCGAAGAAGAGCCAGATCTGGCGGTAACTGGATTCGAGCGGGCGAATCTCCTCGAAGAGTTTCGCCATCACCTCGTCGCGCACGCCCTCGGCCTGGTCGATCTGCCGCTGGAACTTCTTCAGAGTCTCGTCATAGCTGTCCGCGTCGGAGAGCAAGGATTCGAAGTCGGTCAGGCGCGATAGGAATTCGCTCGCCGTCTCCGGCGTGAAAATAGTCTCTATGGCGGTCTTCTGTTCCCCCAGCCGCGGATGAATGGCCACGAAGATTTCGTCCAGCACTTTGCGCACTGGCGCTTCGGCGTCGGCGAAGAGCTCGGCGACGGTTGCCGTCTTGACTTCCTGCTTGGCCATCATTCAACTCCTTTCGAAGCGCCCGCGACCTTCTCCAATTCGCCCCGGAGACGGGCGAGGGCCTCGAGAATCTGTTTGCGTTGTTTCGGATCGGACCAGGCGCGTTTGACCGAAGGGAGCGACCAGCGGTCCTTCATGCGATAGAGCAGATCGATGGCGTTCTTCAAATCCGCAATGTCGTTGCGCTGTCCCGGGACCCTCTTCTGGATGTTCTCCGGGCTGAAATCCTTGAGGCTGCGAAATTCGAGATCGGCCACGAACTCCGTCGCCTCTTCGCCCGCCTGTGTCTCAAAATGGATCGAAGGCTTGAACTTCCGGAAGGCGTCATCGGCGCTGTCCACACGCACAGGCTCCTCGTCCTCGGTCTCGACTTCTCTTCCCATCCGCTCGAGCGTCACCGGAACCACCGCCAACGTCGTGTCAGTAGGAACCGGACGTACCGCAGGGGTAATACCTTTGCGGATAACTTCTATTTTAGGCATATCTTTCCACTCCTAAAGTTGGAGATGTTAATGTGATGATAACGTGGTACTTTTGCTTATCTGAGCCGCTAATTGTATAAGGAAAACGCTTGAACCTCTTCCTCGACTTTATACATTTCTTCACGCTTTTGCGGGTGGTGAGAAGCCGTGAATCGCCGAGATCTCAATAGAGTCCTGGCGCGTGTATTTCAATAACGTTGAAACGGCTGGATAGGCTGTTTATCCAGGCGGTTAGAGTTCAGACAGTCAAGGAATTTCCGATCGCCGATTCCAGTATCAGCCTAAGGCGGCGAATGGAGATCTACGGCATATCAGGGGCTAAAAGCAGCTAAAGTTTGCGCTGACAAACGTGTTTATCTGTGATTAAATACGCCTGCGAAAAATCGCCGGTGGTAAGTTACCATCGAAAGCAGATCAATCCGGCGTCAGACTTGGC
>Ga0137368_10001806_pt1 | contig 22882 bp, 21 predicted proteins | sample SagtaG_13_FD_104917 | JGI IMG/M metagenome (GOLD analysis project Ga0137368, IMG submission 104917) | Vadose zone soil microbial communities from Sagehorn Ranch, Mendocino, California, USA - Sage1_L_100_16 metaG | ecosystem: Environmental > Terrestrial > Soil > Vadose zone | place: USA...
AGGACGCAAAGCAGCTCGTTGACAGAAGCGAACCCGCGCTGGCGACGCTCAAGATCAACGGCGCGCGGAGCTGGGCGTCGCTTGCGTCGACACACCCGCCGCTCGAGGCACGTATTCGCGCGTTGGAACAGTTGCAATAAGGCTACATAGCGCGGGCCTTCGGCCCGCGGCGCCCGATGCCATCAGAAACCGTCGAGGCCCAGGGTCATCTCATCGACTCCGGTGATCTCCAGGCCATTCTCACGACCATCGTCGAACATGGTGCGACCTACGAGATTCTGGGCTTCGAGGTCGGCCGCACCAACGCTGATGCTTCGCGCCTGACTATTCAGCTCAACGCCGACACGGCGGCTTCTCTCACGCATCTGCTCGAAAAGCTTTCGCCGTACGGCTGCTACGTCCACGGTCAGCCGGACGCGCTCGTTCGGACCGCCGACATGTCGGGCGCGGCACCTGACGATTTTTATTCGACGACGAATCAGCGGACCGAAGTCCGCATCAACGGTCACTGGATGGCCGTCGAGCATCAGCGGATGGACGCCGCGATTGTGGTCGAAGACGGCCGCGCGAGCTGTCGCAAGCTGCGCGACATCCGCAACGGCGACGCCGTGGTCTGCGGCATGCACGGCGTGCGCGTGATGCCGGACATCCAATCGCGCGATCGGCCGACGTTCGGCTTCATGAGCAACGAAGTGTCATCCGAGCGGCGTGTCGAGACCGCCGTCTCGAAAGTCGCCGAGATGATGCGCGCGACGCGCGCGCGAGGCGGCCAGATCGCCTTCGTCGCGGGTCCCGTTGTCGTGCACACGGGCGGCAGCGAGTATTTTTGCGAGCTGATTCGCCTCGGCTATGTCGACCTGCTGCTCTCGGGCAACGCGCTCGCCGTCCACGATGTGGAATCGGCGCTCTCGGGCACCTCGCTCGGCATCGATTTGCGAACTGGACATCCCGTCGAGCACGGCCATCGCAATCACATGCGCGCCATCAACACCATCAGGCGCGCCGGCGGCCTTGCAAAGGCCGTTCAATCGGGAACGCTGACCACCGGCATCATGTATACGTGCCACGTCAACGCGGTTCGCTACATTCTTGCGGGATCGATCCGGGATGACGGGCCGCTGCCCGAGACGATGATGGACCTCGCCTCGGCGCAGGACGCCTATGCGAAAGCGCTCGAAGGCGTCGACGTCGTGGTCATGTTGTCGTCGATGCTGCACAGCATCGGTGTCGGCAACATGCTCCCTTCGTGGGTGAAAGTGGTGTGTGTCGACATCAATCCTGCGGTCGTGACAAAGCTGTCGGATCGGGGGTCGACGCAGACGATTGGCATCGTCACCGATGTCGGGCTGTTTCTGCATCACCTCGCAACCGCGTTGAAGATATGTTCACAACACTGATCCATCCATCGGCACTCGCTCAGCACCTCGACGACCCTGACTGGATCATCGTCGACACCCGATTCGATCTCGGTGACACCGCCAAAGGCGAGCGGCAGTATCTCGAAAGCCATATTCCCGGGGCGCGGTACGCACATCTCGATCGCGATCTGTCCGGCACGAAGACGGGCACGAACGGACGGCATCCGCTGCCGACCGTCGATGAAATGCGCGCGCGATTCGGTGCGCTCGGGATTGCATCCGGCAAGCAGGTCGTCGCCTACGACGCGGATAGCTCGATGTACGCGGCGCGTCTCTGGTGGATGCTGCGATTCATGTCTCACGACAGCGTCGCCGTGCTCGACGGCGGCTTCGCGCGATGGGTGCGCGAGGGGCGGCCGGTCCGCGCCGGCTGCGAGCACGCGCCGGCTGCGCCGTTTACCGGCCGCCCGCGAGAGGAGTGGTGGTTGGATGTCAATGCCGTCGCCAGTCAGCTTGGCAGTCCAACGCGAATTCTCGTCGATGCGCGCGCGGAAAGCCGCTACCGCGGAGACGAAGAAACGCTCGACAGGGTCGCGGGACACATTCCCGGCGCGAAGAACTATTCCTTTCAGCGCAACCTCGTCGACGACAAGACGTTCAAACCGCCACACGAGCTTCGACGTCAATGGGAAGCGCTGGTAGGCCCGCGCGCACGCGACGTCGTCATGTACTGCGGATCCGGCGTCACGGCGTGCCACAACCTGCTGGCGCTGGAGCACGCCGGTCTCTCCGGCGCGCGCCTGTTCCCGGGCTCATGGAGCGAGTGGTCAGCTGATCCGTCGCGCCCTGTCGCGACGGGCGATGAATCGTCGTAGCCGCCAACGCACACGACCCTCGCTTCGTCAAAGGATTCTGTAGCGCAAACCCGCGACAGGTTTGCCGCCGGCTTACAGAGGAGAATCCATGACGTTTCGCTGTCTTTTCACTACTGCCGTCGCGCTCGCCGTGACAGCACCGCTTGCCGCCCAATCGGGACGTGACGACCGCGTCGTGCGGGTCCGTGTTCGCGATCGCATCGTCCACGAGCACGTTCGCATGCGGGTCGAGCGTGATGGGCAGATCACGACCAGCGACGATCCGTGCCGGGATCAGGGACGGAATGACGATTACTACCAGCACTGTGAAGTCCGCGACGAATCACTGGCTGCTGGTCCGTTGACAGTGGACGCCGGGACGAACGGCGGGATTCGCGTTGAAGGCTGGGATCAGGACTCGATCCGCGTGCAGGCAATCGTCCAGGCCAATGCGGCCGATGAGAGCCGCGCGCGCGAGCTCGCGTCGAGCGTGCAGGTGCTCGCGGGAAACGGCCGCGTCAGCGCGACCGGACCAGAAACGGGACGGCGTGAGTGGTGGTCGGTGAGCTATCGAATCAACGTGCCTCGCAAGAACGATCTCGAACTGCACGCGAACAATGGCGGCATCTCGATTGCCGGAGTCAGCGGCACCATCCGGTTCGACACCAACAACGGCGGCGTGACGCTCGCGGATCTTGGCGGCGCAGTCCGCGGCGAGACACATAACGGCGGATTGAAGGTCACCCTCGGCGGCAGCCGCTGGGAGGGTCAGGGACTCGACGCCGAAACGACCAACGGCGGCGTGACGCTTTCAATTCCAGACAACTACAACGCCCAGCTCGAGACGCGCACGGTCAACGGCGGCTTCCGCAGCGACTATCCGCTGACGATTCAAGGAGAGCTCTCGCCGCGCCGGGGCATCACGACGACGCTCGGGTCAGGCGGTGCGGCGATTCGGGTGCGGACGACGAACGGCGGGTTGAAAATCAACCGCAGGTGACGCGAACTACGAACAACGAACTCGGAACCGCGGACGTCCGGGACACAGACGCACTGAGACACAGAGATGAATCTTGTACGAGGTGTCGACACGTCTAAATTCTTCTCCAAAACGCTTTCTCTGTGCCTCTGAGTCTCGGTGGCCCGTACGTGGCGTTCACTAGTGGCGCTACAGCCCGAAGAACAGTAACGGTAGCCACTCGTCCATCTTGCTCAAGTACGGCTTGACCAGCTCGCGATTACGCGGCGGGACGTTCGCGAGCGGTGTCTTCGGCACCTCGATGCTGTTGATGCCCGTTCCGTTCCGGATCGTCTCGGCGATCTTTTGAAAATCCACGACGCTCGTCGCTTCGACGCCGGCGGCTTGATACACGCGCTGGCGGACCCAGATGTACTCGTCTGACGAGAAGCGTTCCTGGTTCAGCGCGTCCACTCGGAAGCGACGCGATTCGGTCGCGACGCTGCCCAACTCGACAAAAGCGCTGACGACCTCGGAGAGGGAAGGCGGATGCGAAGCGACTTCTTTGGGTTGCAGGTTTCGATACTTCGCGTCGAGCTCCTTGAACCTGCCGCCGAGCGCGTCGCGGATGTGCTGCTGGACGCGCGCAAATCGTTCGACTTCATCTTTCGTGAGCTCGCCGTTTGCAGGAGGAGTGAAGGGCGCGCTGTTGGCAACGCGCTGATCGATGTCGCCAAGCTGCCGCACACGCTCGACATAGTCGCGCGCGTTCTGAACGACCGGCCTGGCGGCGCGATACAAGTAAAACGCGCCAACCGCCAGCGCTGCACCGGCGAGAACCAGGATGACGAGGCAGCCAACCGCGAGCTTCTTCATCGCCACGAAACCACGCAAGATCGCAAAAACACGAGCGCGGACGCCTGACTACTTCGCGGTTTCCGAGCTGTTACGCTCGACCGGCAGTCCTTCCGTCTCCCACGCGCTCAGACCTCCGGCCATGTTGCTCACGTCGTTGAACCCGGCACGACGCAGCACGCTTGCCGCAATCGACGACCGATTGCCTGACTGACACTGGGTCACGAGTAGCTGCTGCTTCGGGAGCTCGGCAGCCCGCTCCTCGAGCTGACCGAGCGGTATGTGCAGGGCGCCGGGGAGATGCTCTTCTTTCCACTCGATGTCGCTGCGCACGTCGAGAATCGTCAGGTGTGCGGCATCGATTCGCTGTGCGGCATCGCGCGGCGAGAGCTGCGGAATTCGCGCGAGATCGCTCGCCGGCACGCGTCTGAGCGCGCTGGAAGAAAAGTAGCCGGCTATCCGATCGAGCCCGATGAGCGCGAGCGCGCGCACCGCTTCGTCGAGCCGCGACTCGGCCCCTTCACCGAGCAGCAGATAAGAATCCTGCGTGTAGGGAACGAACCATCCGGCCCACGTGACGAACGAATTGTTGAGGGGAATGTTCAGTGTGCCGGGCACATAGCCCGCCGCATAGTCGGAAGCCGATCTCACATCGATCACGAGCGCGCCGCCCGCGACGACGGAGCCGAGTGCCTCATCGTCCAGGCGACGCGGTGTACAAAGACAACCGAGTACCCGTGGGCCTTCCTTGTTGAGACGCTTCATCATGACGAAGTACTTCGGAGGATCGGGCTGCCCCTCGAGCACCTTCGAGACGAAGTCGTCTTCGTCGCGCGTCTTGAACGCCCAGTTGAAGCGCCGCTCGTACCCGAGCGTGCTGTACGGCACTGCGCTGATGCCCTTGCCGCACGCAGAGCCGGCGCCGTGCCCCGGCCAGATCTGCAGCCACGGTTCGTGCCGGTTGAAGGACTGCAAGCTGCGATAGAGCACACGCGCACTCTTCTCCATCGTGCCTGTGATGTTGGCGGCCCTCTCGAGAAGGTCGGGACGTCCAACGTCGCCGACAAAGATGAAATCGCCGGTCAACGCGGCAATCGGCTCATTGGCAACTGCGCCGTCCGTGACAAGGAAGGTGACGTGCTCCGGTGTGTGTCCCGGCGTGTGAACGACATCGATAACGACGTTGCCTACCTTGATTCGGTCGCCGTTCCGAATCAGCCGACCTTCATCGGCAAATGCGTACTTCCAGCCGGCATCCCCTTCATCGGAAAGAAGCATCGTTGCTTTCGTGCGCGCGGCGAGCTCGCGTGTGCCGGACAAGTAGTCCGCGTGAATATGCGATTCCGTCACATACGAGATCTTCAGATTGTCTTCTGCCGCCGCGCGCAGATAGACGTCCGCGTCGCGATGCGGGTCGATGACAATCGCGTCGTGTGACACGCCGCAGCCAATCAGGTAACTGGCTTGCGCGAGAAGAGGTTCGAAGAATCGTTTGACGATCATGTAGCCGGCGGGAAAGGCCGCGCACTCCGCGGGGCTGAAGCCCCGTCACTACGCACTCATCATACAGCGCGGTCATCCCGTAATGGCGGGGCTTTAGCCCCCGCCCGCTATCGCAAATTGTCGATCCGCACCGGCTCCACGCGATCGGCAATGGGAAACTTGAACACCGCGCCGTAGAAATACAGCTCCGCCTCCAGGCTGCGCACGATGTTTTCCGCCTTGCGGAACCCGTGCTGCTCACCGGGGAACGCGACGTACGCGACAGGCAGACCTTTCCGCCGGACGGCATCCGCCATCATCTCCGACTGGTTGGGGGGAACCACCTTGTCCTCGAGTCCCTGGAACAGAATCAACGCGCAGGCTAGGCGGTCCGTATGGTGAATCGGCGAACGCTCGACGTAAAGACGCTTCGCGGCCGGGTAGGGACCGATGAGTGAATCGAGATAACGCGACTCGAACTTGTGCGTATCGTGCGCCAGCACTTCGATGTCGCTGATGCCGTAATAGCTTGCACCTGCCTTGAAGACGTCGCGAAACGTGAGCGCGGCGAGCGTGGTGTAGCCGCCGGCGCTGCCGCCGCGAATGATCAGGCGGTTGGGATCGGCTTTGCCGCCGTCGACAAGATACTTCGCGCCGTTCACGCAGTCGTTGACGTCGACGATGCCCCACTGGCCTTTCAGCCGATCGCGGTAATCGCGACCGAAACCGCTGCTGCCGCCGTAATTCACGTCGAGCACGGCAAACCCGCGGCTGGTCCAGAACTGAACGCGCGGATCGAGGTTGTCAGTTGCGGCATCCGTCGGTCCGCCGTGACTGATCACGAGCAGCGGCGGACGCTCCTCCGGCGCCGCCGCATACTCCGGATTGACCGGCGCATAGTGGAACGCATGGACGTCGACGCCCTGTGATTTGAAGGTGATGGCTTCAGGAACCGAGATCCACGCCGGATCGATTCGGTCGGTGCTCGCCGAACGCAGGATTTCAGGTTCAACTGATGCCAGGGGGACGCGCACCACTGCGCGCGGCTCGGTTGGCGAGCCGCCGATAAAATACACCCCGCGTGTGTCGGCGCGAATGACGTCCGTCGGCTCGAATCGAACGTCGAATGGCTCGAACTTCCGCGGATCCGTTTCAACGAGCGCCATCTTCCATCGCCCGCCTTCGGTATAGGTGACAACCATCCGGTTTGCCGTGATGAAGGCATAGCTCGATGCGCTGAAGGTCCACTGCGGCTTCCCAAAATCCGCGGCCATCGGCTGAATCGGTTCAACGCCGCCGCCGACGCCCGCGCGATACAGATTCCAGAAGCCAGTCCGATCGGACACGAAGTACAGCCGTCCGTCAGGTGACCACTCCGGCTGGAAGATCGACTCGTCCTCTCCGCCGGCAATTCTCTTCCGGACATCGAGCGACCCATCGGGTTTGAAGTCTGCGACCCAGAGCTCGGTGCCATCCCACGGCATATTCGGATGACGCCATTCGAGCCAGGCGAACCGCCGTCCATCGGGACTGACAATTGGATCTGAATAGAAGTCTGCGCCAGACGCGATCACCAAGCCGGCTTGCGCCGATACGTTGGCATGCGCGCTCCCGATGTCTACCGCGACGATCGTGTTGATCGGTTCGTGGCCGGCCTTCGTGTGATCCTCGCGCACGCAGAGCAGGCGTGATCTCGGCGCGTCGACGACGCAATCTGCATAGAAATATCCGGGCGATGTGAGGGCGAGAGGTGGCGCGCCCGGCGCATGGCGATACAACCGTTGATCGTCGAAGTTGGAGAAAAACGTGACGCCGCGATGCACGATGTACGGGGCGCCACCGTATTCGTGCACACGCGATCTCGCATTGAATCCGGGGGGCGTGATGTCGCTGAGGCGCCCGTCTGGCGTTCGCCGGACGATGACGTTACGCCCACCCTCGGAGGCTCGACCCTCGAGCCAATAGACGTCATCGCCATCGAGCACGATGTAATCGAAGCGCAGAGCCCCGGCTGTCGCGCGCTCCGCGGTCAGAGGAGACTTCCACGTGCCGTATTTCGCGGCGCGCTTCAGGGCAGTGACCCGTGGATCTTGCGAGCAACCCATAACGAACAGCCAGCCCGTCAGCACCGTCAGTACTTTCGCCACCTGGCGGCCTCTCGGCACCTATATAATCACGACATCGTGCCTCTGCCCCTCGGAACACAGCTTGCAGTGCGAGGACGCATCATGCGTTCTCATGTTGACAGGTTTTATGAAAACGAGACGCAAGAGCTCGACGGGCGAGCGCTTGTCCCCAGTGTCGCCGTTCTGGATAACTGGGCTCACTTCGACTGGACTGACGGCTGCCAAGTCGATGAACTGCAGGCGTTTCAGCCGCTGACTGTCGTCACCCGAAACCACGTTTACGAAATCGTTGTCCTCGACGGCGCCAGCGGCCGCGTCCGCGTGCGCGGCGGCCAGTTCTTTCCTGATTGGCGAGAGGCCCATCTTGCCGGATGCTCGCTCGGCGGCAGTTTCCTGAAGCTTCGCGGGATTTACGCCGGGTTTGGGATGGAGCTGCACATCGAGGGAGACGTCATCGTCACCAGTCCCGTGCAACGCCTGACGCTGTCGCATTTCGACGTCACCAGCACTCATTAGGGTCGAGAGACGAGGCGGGTCGTCAGACCCTGCTTCCCACCGTCGCGCTCGTCTGCGCCGTAACGCGCAAAGTTACACATTCGTTACCTTTCCGAAACATCGCCTGCCCTACCCCTCCGTCCAATTCCGGTAGGAAGACGGAGGATTTGAAAGATGCAACTGACAGAGAGACGCGTAGGGCCGGTGACCATCCTGGATCTGGACGGCAAGATGACCCTGCTGAACCATCCCGGCCGCGTCAAGGATACGGTCACAAGGCTGATCTTCCGAGGTCGCAAGAACATCGTTCTCAACCTTGAGAACGTGACTTATGTCGATAGTTGCGGTTTGGGCGAGTTGGTCTCGTGTTACACGACCGCGTCGGGACACTCGGCGACGGTAAAGCTCGCGAATGCGGAGCGCCGCATTCAGGACCTTCTCGTGCTCACGCGGCTGCTGACGATCTTCGACTGCTACGAGTCGGAGGCCGACGCGATCGCGAGCTTCGCTGTAGCCGCGTGAGAGAGCACCGCCAGGGGGTGGTGCTGGTGCATCCAGGTGCCAGTGCCTCAGTGCCACGTGCTGGAGTGCAGCCGGCGGGCAACGGGGGCACCGGCTTCCACTCCGCATGCGGCACTGAGCACTGGCACCTGGCGGACGGGGGACTTCCTCCTCCCCCGTCGTGCAATCCATTGGACCCAATCACACGGAGCTGACGCGACGTAAGATACGGACCCTACCGGCGATCCGATGCACACGAACGCACAACGCGTGCAGACAGCTCTACGCGCGCAAGGATCATCCGCGCAAGTCGTTCACATGCCCGACAGCACGCGTACGGCGGCCGAAGCCGCAGCGGCTCTCGGAACCACCGTCGGACAAATCGTCAAGAGCCTGGTGTTCATCGCCGACGATGGTCCAGTGCTCGTGTTGACGTCAGGATCGGAGCGCGTATCCCTGGAAAAGTTGCGGGCGATCGTTGGCGGCAGCGTGATGCGCGCGGACGCCGACACCGTGAAGCGACTCACCGGCTACGCCATCGGCGGTGTTCCTCCGCTCGCACACAGCACTCCCGCACGTGTGCTGATGGATCCTCACCTTCACACGTTCGACATCGTCTGGGCGGCTGCCGGAACACCACACGATGTCTTTGGCATTGCTCCAGCGGACCTGCAGAAGGTTGCGGCGGCGGAAGTCGCCGACGTGACGGAGTGAGCGTCCGTACGATCAGTTCGCCGGTTTTGTGCGCAACGCGCCAAGTTGCACGAGCATATTCGTCACGTCGTAGACGCGGCGATCGTGCGAGATTTGCCCCGCATCATCGAGGATGTAGAGCCACGCGCCAGTGATGTTGATCTTGCGACCGGTGGGCGGCAGACCTCCAAACGTGGCGGCTTGTGTGCCTGTCAGGGTGAAGAATCGCACCACGCGATTGCCGTCGATGATGAGCTCGTCGGTTTTCATCGTGAGATCCGGAAATGCGGTGAACCACTTTTCGTAGATTTCGCGGATCGAATCACGCCCCACGAGCTTGCCGGACATGGGGCTCTCGCCGATTGCATCGGGCGCATGAGACGATGACAGCGCAGCGGCGTCATGCCGACGCCAGGCCTCGTCTCGGCGAGTGAAAAGCGCGACGATTTCCTCTCGCGACATATCCGGCTCCGTCCTGATGCGCCGAGTGTCTCAGGTACGTTCAGGATCTCGGGTGCGATGCGAAGGGAGAGAGTATACGCCGGTTGACCGGCGCTCAAAATCGCGCCGAACTGATGAGTGTGCAACCCGTCATTTTCGTTCGGTATCGGTCGAAGGCGTGCTCGTGGATCGCGCTTTGAACCCGGTGCCCTTGAGCGCTTTGCCGGGTCGGGCGCCGGTGTGCTGGCCCTTGTCAATCACGAGAACACCATTGACGAGCACGTACGGCACGCCCTCGGCGTAGGACTTGGGCTTCTCGAACGAGTTGGTCTCGCGCACGCGAGCGGCGTCGAAGACGGCGAGGTCGGCGACGTAGCCTTCCTTGATCTGCCCGCGATCCTTCAGGCCGAGAATCTGCGCAGGGAGAGACGTCATCTTCCGCACCGCCTCGGGCAGCGTCAGCACGTGTTCGTCACGCACGTAGTGGCCCAGCACGCGGACGTTCGTCGAATAGTTGCGTGGATGCGGAACGCCGGGGGCGTCGAGATTGATCGCGGAGCCATCGCTCGCAAACGAGACCCACGGCAGTTTCATGACAGTGCGGACGTCCTGCTCTGCCATCGTGTGGAAGATGCCGCTGATGTTGCCGCCTTCTTCGGCCATCAGGGTGATGCAGGTGTCCATGGGATCTTCTTCGCCGCGCATGCGCGCGATCTGCGCGATGCGCATGCCTTCGTACTGGCGGTTCTTCTCCGTCCGCGCGCGGGCCAGCACGATGCCATCCCACCAGCCGTGTTCCTTCGCCCACGTGATGAAGTCCGGATCCTTCTTCAGCTTTTCGCGAATCGCCGGATCCTTCAATCGCTCGGCGAACTTCTCGGGGCCCCCTTCGCGGATCCACACGGGGAAAAACGCGCTCCAGCCGTGGAACATGGCCGTGTAGGGGTACTGATTGGCGGTGATGTTCAAGCCACGCGCGCGGGCATCTTCGATCTGCTTGATGTACTTGCCAATCGTGCCCCAGTTGTCCTTCGCCCGGATCTTGAAGTGGAAGATGTGCACGGGAATCTTCGCTTCTTCCGCCACGCGGATCGCGAAGTTGATCTCTTTCGTCTGCGCGAAGCCTTCGCTGCCGATATGCGACGTGTAGTTGCCGCCATATCGCGCGACGACCTTTGCCATCTCGATGATCTCGTTCGGATGTTCGGGTCCGCCGCTCTCGAAGCGCGTGACGAGGCCCCAGGCGCCTTCTTCCATCGATCGCGCGACAAGCTGTTTCATCCGCTCGATCTCCTGCGGATTCGCGTCGCGCGCCTCGTAGCCCATCACCACCCGGCGCACTTGATCGGAAGCGACGTGCGAGATCACGTTCATCGAGATGCCCTGACGCGCCAGCCGATCGAAGTAGCCGGTGAACGTTGTCCAATCGGCCGTCACACCGTCAGCGCCGGCGTCCTTCAGACCGTCGCGCGGTGCGACCGAGGATCCTTCGCCGATGACGTCCAGCGTCACGCCTTGCCGCACCTTGCTTTGCGCCGCGCCGTCGGCCACGAGCGGCAGGTCGGAGTGCGTGTGGAGGTCGATAAAGCCCGGCGCGATGGTGAGGCCTCGCGCATCGATCGTGCGCCGCGCGGAACGGTTCGCGAGCTGGCCGACCGCGGCGATACGGTCGCCACGGATGCCGACATCGGCGCGAATCGCCGCGGCGCCGGTGCCGTCGAGCACCTGCCCGTCGCGAATCAGAATGTCGAAATCAGGCTGCTGAGTCGCCGCGGGCGTGCCGAGCGCCACCGCGACCACTAGAACGAGCAATGATGCGCGACGCATGGGACAGTCTCCTTGACAGTTAGGACTTGGGATTGAGCGCCGCAATCATATCGCCTGTGGAACGTCAGTTGCACTACTACACCTGCGGTAGGCCTTTGGCAGGCCCATCGGTGGGCCGCTCATGGGGGTGCAGCATGACGTTACCGAGTCGCGCATCTTCGCCGCTCGTTCGTAGGTCTTCGTTTCTCGCTCTTGTTCTCGTTCTTGGTTCTTCGTTCTTGGTTTTGAGTTCGTCCGCCTGCGCGGCGCTTCAAGGCCTCAGCGCATTGATTCAGCCGCCGCACTTCGAGCAGGACGATCAGCAGCGGAGCTCGATTCGTCTCAACGGCACGAGTGGCGCCGCCGTTCGCCTCTGGACGCGCGTGTCGAACCCCAACGGGTTCGGCCTCACGCTCGGCACGCTTCGCGGCACGCTGCACCTCGAAGGCTCTCGCGCGGCGACCGTGGACTTTCCGTTAGGCCTTCCGCTCCAGGCGCACGGCGAAGAAGTGGTGCCGATTGATTTCTCGGTCGACTTCCGCGACCTGCCCGCACTCGGACAAACTATCGCCCGTGCCATCGCACGTCAGCCCATTCAGTACGAGCTCGAAGGCACCATCGGCGTGAGCGCGGGTCGTTTGGGCGAGCAGACGCTCGGGCCGATGACGTTTTTGCGTGGTGAGCTGACGCGGTAGCGGCGAGGCCTGATAGCATTAGGGGTTCCTTTACACCTCTGGGAAACCTCTATGCAACGGATGCACCCGCGACTCCGCTCCACATCGTCCGCCATTCTGTCGCTCGCGCTCTTCGTCTCCGCCGCACCGTCGGCGCAATCGCAGGCGACCAGGGTCACCACACCGCAACAGTTCTTCGGACATGAGATCGGCGCCGATTACGTGCTGCCGAACTACACGAAATTCACCGAGTACGTTCGGCTGCTCGACAAAGAGTCGGATCGCATGCAGGTGCAGAGCATCGGCAAGACCGCCGAAGGCCGCGATCAGCTGATGGCCATCATCACCGCGCCTGAGAATTTCAAGAACCTCGGGCGCTACAAGGACATCGCACGCAAACTCGCGCTGGCGGAAGGACTGACCGACGATCAGGCGCGCGCGCTGGCGAAAGACGGCAAGGCCATCGTCTGGATCGACGGCGGTCTTCACGCCAGCGAGGTTCTTGGCGCGGAACAGCTCATCGAGACGATCTACCAGTTCGCCAGCAAGACCGATGAAGAAACGCTCCGCATCCTGCGCGACGTGATCATCCTGGCCGCGCACGCCAACCCGGACGGCATGGAGCTCGTCTCCGACTGGTACATGCGCACTTCGGATCCGAAAGCGCGCAGCACCGCGAATCTGCCCCGCCTGTATCAGAAGTACGTCGGCCACGACAACAACCGCGACTTCTACATGATGAATCAGCCGGAATCGGTGAACATCAACCGCATGCTCTATCGCGAGTGGTTCCCGCAAATCGTGTACAACCATCATCAGACGGGACCCACGGGCACGGTGATGTTCTCACCGCCGTTTCGCGACCCATTCAACTATCTGTACGATCCCACGGTCGTCAACGAGCTCGATCAGGTCGGCGCCGCCATGCACGCGCGCTTCGACGCGGAAGGCAAGCCCGGCGTGACCACGCGATCGGGGTCGAATTACTCGACATGGTGGAACGGCGGTCTGCGCACCATGCCGTACTTCCACAATCAGATTGGGCTGCTGACGGAAACCATTGGCAATCCGACACCCGAAGAAATCGGCTTCGTGCCGGATCGAATGCTCCCGAAGAACGACTACCCACTCCCGATTCCACCCGGCGTCTGGCACTTCCGTCAATCCGTCGACTACTCCCTGACGGCGAATTACGCCGTGCTCGATTTCGCGCAGCGCTACCGCGAGACGCTGCTCTACAACTTCTACGTGATGGGCCGCAATTCGATCCGACGCGGCAGCTCGGACACCTGGACGATGTACCCGCGGCGTGTCGCCGAAGTGAAAGCGGAGATCGAGAAAGACCAGAAGATCGACTCGAGCGACCCGCGCGCCACGCGCGGCGGCCGTGTCGCCACCGTCGACACGAAATACTACGACTCACTCCGTCGTCCCGAATGGCGCGACGCCCGCGGCTACATCCTGCCTGCCGATCAGGGCGATTTCCTCACCGCGACGAAGTTCGTCAACATCCTGATCAAATCCGGAGTGACGGTGGAACGTGCGACCGCGGCTTTCTCCATCGCGGGGAAGCAGTACCCGGCGGGCTCGTACGTTGTTCGCGCGGCGCAGGCATTTCGTCCGCATGTGCTCGACATGTTCGAGCCGCAGGATCACCCGAACGATCTTCAGTATCCCGGCGGCCCGCCGATTCCGCCGTACGACAACGCAGGCTGGACGGTTGCGTACCTGATGGGACTCACGTTCGATCGGGTATTCGACGCCTTTCAGACGCCGACCGAACGCCTGACCGACGTGATCAAGCCTCCGGCTGGCGCCGTGCGTGAGACCGCCAACGCGGTTGGTTACGTGGTGTCGCATCAGATCAACGACGCGACCATCGCGGTGAATCGATTACTGAAAGCCGGCGAAGAAGTGTTTTGGCTTCGTGACCGCAACTGGCAATCGCCCAACGGCACCGGCGTCATCTTCATTCCTGCACGGCCATCCACGCTGCCGATTTTGAAAACCGCCGCCGCTGAACTCGGCCTCACGTTTGTCGGTGTGAGCGCGCGGCCAACATCGCCGATGCTGCGCCTGCAGCCGGTGCGCATTGGACTCTGGGATCAATACGGAGGCTCGATGCCGTCAGGCCACGTGCGCTGGCTGCTCGAACAGTTCGAGTTCCCGTTCGAAGTCGTCTATCCGCAGACGCTCGACGCCGGCAATCTCAAAGCAAAGTACGACGTGCTGCTCTTCCCCGATGGCGGCATTCCGGAAGACGAAGGGCGCGGCGGCGGGCAGCCGAAGGCCGAAGATATTCCGGCAGAGTATCGCTCGCACCTTGGCCGCGTGACGGTGAAAACGACGGTCCCGCAGCTCAAGAAATTCGTCGAGGACGGCGGCACGGTTGTCGCCTTCGGTGGGTCGGCGGCGCTCGGGCATCATCTCGGGTTGCCGGTGAGCAATCACCTCGCGGAGAGGCAGCCGGACGGCACGGAACGGGCGCTGCCGTCGACGAAGTTCTACATTCCGGGTTCGATTCTTCGCGTGGCCGTGGACAACTCGAACCCGCTCGCGTATGGATTCGAAAAGCAGGTGGACGTGTTCTACGACAACAGTCCGGTACTCGCGATCAAACCTGACGCGACACTGCGCGGCGTGAAAACTGTCGCGTGGTTCGATTCGAAAACGCCGCTTCGCTCGGGATGGGCTTGGGGACAGCAGTACCTCGAAGGGGGTGGGGCCGCGATTGAAGCGTCGCTCGGCAAAGGCAAGGTGCTGCTATTCGGTCCGGAAATCACGTTCCGCGCGCAGCCGCACGGCACGTTCAAGTTTCTCTTCAACAGCATCTTCTACGCGGGCGCGCAATCGGTGGGCGCCGCCGGACGCGAGACGTCGGCGGGCCCGCGCTGAAACAGGCCACGGAAGCGCGGAGACACCGAGAAAAGAGCCACAGAAGCGCCGAATCACGGAGTTTTTTGGCCCCGACACACCGCAACAACGGACCGATGCAGAACTTTTGGCCGCTGGTTTCGGCGGGGAACACAGAACACGAAATAGATCTTCTTTCCGTGCTTCCGTGGTTCCGTGGCCTTGCTCCGATTTGCGCTCGGCCAGCGTTTCGTGAAGACTGGTCACCTCTCACAACGATTCAAATGACGGAGGAGCGGATGAAGAAACTGATATTCGGTGCGCTGTCGCTGGCGCTCGTCGCAGGACTCGCCTACGCGCAGGCGCCCAATCGTGCCGCGATCGAGAAGACTCTCATCGAACGCGAGAACGCGATCAACACGGCATTCGCGACGAACGACGTCGCAGGATTCAAGAAATACCTCGCGCCCGATGCGTATGGAATCGACCCCGGCGGTCTCAATAGCGTGGCCGAGTTCGAAAAGCAGATGTCGCAGGTCAAGGTCGAGAGCTGGAAGATCGACAACACGAAAGTGATTTGGGTGAACGACGACACCGCAGTCCTCACCTACACCTGGACGGGCAAAGGCACGATGATGGGCCAGCCGTTCCCAAGCCCCACCTACGCCTCGACGATCTACACGAACCGAAATGGCAACTGGGTCGCAGTGTTCCATCAGGAGACCGCTGCTGCCCCACCGATGAAGAAGTAATGCCGGGCCTCTGGGCCGATGACGTAGTGGCGGGCCTGTGGGCCGATGACGCAGTGGCGGGCCTGTGGGCCGATGACGGAGTGGCGGGCCTTTAGGCCCGCCGTGAGGAGGAACGAATGATTTACGGCGCTCGAGAGCTTGCGGAATCGTTCCGCACTGTCCGCAGAAATACGATTCAGATCGCTGAAGAGATTCCCGAAGACAAGTACTCGTTCCGGGCGACGCCCGAAGTGCGGAGCGTTGCCGAGGAGCTCGCGCATGTCGCATGCGCCACCTGGTGGCAGCAGCAGGTGCACGGAGTCGACAAGAAGACGGTGATTGCATTCGACGACTTCGGTAAATACATGGGCCGTGTGACGGCCATGGAGCAGGAGCTGAAGACGAAGGCGCAGATCGTCGACGCGCTGAAGAAGAACGGCGGCAAGTTCGCGAGCTTCATCGATGGCCTCGGCGACGAGCAGCTCGCCGAGATTGTGAGCTTCCCGCCGCCAGTACAGCCGTCGCAGAGGTCGCGTCTCGAAATGCTGATGAGCGCGAAGGAGCACGAAATGCACCATCGCGCAAAGCTGATGGTCGCGGAACGTCTGCTGGGCATCGTCCCACATCTCACGCGCCGACGGCAGGAGATGATGGCCGAGCGTGCCGCAGCTGCCGCCGCGAGCGCACCGGCCGCCGCCGGGGTAGCTGCCGGCCAGGCCGCGCCGCAGTCGTAAGCGCCCAATCGTCGCGGGCCGGACTTGGACTGGCCCGCGACATCCTTATTTGAGGGCCCGGCGAGTGATGACGACCAACTCACCGCCGCCAATTGCAGTCTCGCCGACGGTCACACCGAGAGCTTCATAGCCCGCCTGTCCCGCTTCAGCGATTTCTTTCTGAAGCGTCGACGTCTTCGACGTTGCGATCAGCCTGTACTCATATTTCACCGAGGGCGGAGCCTCTTTATCGCGCTCGAGAATCACCGCGACTTCCTTGCCGCCGAACACGCTGTCGAATACCGTCTGACCCACGTACACAAAGCCCGCGTCGGCGGCTTGCTGCAACTCTTTCTGCATGGTCGACGTTTTGGACGTCGCGAGGAGCTTGTACGCGAACCGCGCGGGTTCACTGCTCCTCTTCTGCATCAGAGCGACCACTTCCTTGCCGCCGAAAGCCGTGTCGCCGCCCATAGCGGCGACAAAGCGGAAGCCCGCTTCCGCTGCTTCCGTCATTTCTTTCTGCATGGTGCTCGTCTTGCTCGTCGCGAGCACCTTGTATTCAACGGACTGCGCGAAAGCGGCGCCGGAGGTTCCGATCAGCGCGGAGAATGCGATAGCTGCAACGTGCCTGATTTGCATAGCTCAGCCATTGTAGCCCTTACTCTCCACGCAACATGACCGACGGATCAATTCGCGCCGCACGGGACGCCGGGAGCAAACACGCGGCAAACGCGCATGCCATCAGCACAACGAGGACCGTCGCGAACGTCGTCGCATCCGTCGGCGCAATCGCGAAGAGCAGCGACTCGATTGCGCGCGCGCCGGCAAGAGCGATCAGGAGGCCAATCGCAAGTCCCGCCACTGCTGGCGCCATGCCCTGCGTCACTACCAGCTTTCGAATGTCTGCGGCGGCCGCCCCCAGCGCGACGCGCACACCAATCTCTCGCTGGCGCTGGCTGACGACATAGCTGAGCGCGGCGTACAGTCCGACAACCGCCAGCACGAGCGCTGTTACGGCAAAGAGCGCCAGCAGGACGAGCGTGAACCGCCGCGTGGCAATGGAGTCCGCGACAATGGCGTCGTACGTGCGCACGTCGGTCACGGGTTGAAGTGCGTCGATCGCCCGCACCTGCGCGCGCGCCGCGCCGGCAAGCGACAGCGGATCGACGCCGTCCTTTACCCGCACCACCATCGTCATCGATGTCTCGAGCCACGGCGACTGCGCGCGCGGCATATACACCTGAATGGTCGTCGGCAGATGAAGTCCGTAATGCCGCACGTCATCGACGATGCCGACGATCGTACGCATCGGATTGTCCGGCCCACCTGCCAGTCGGACGCGCCGGCCAATTGGATCCTCATGAGGCCACAACTCCTCGGCCATGCGCCTGCCGATCACGACGACCGGTGGCGCGTCCTGGCCGTCTGCCGGCGTCAGCGTCCGGCCTCGAAGCAGCGGAATGCGAAGCGTGCTGAGATAACCGGCTGTAACTCCGTAGCGATCGGCCTCCGGTGCTTCTGCCGGATTCGCGAGCGGACGACCCTCAATCGTCACTCCCCATTTGTCCCGGCTGCCGGTGAGAGGAAGCTGCGTGGATGCGCCGACCGATTCGGCGCCCGAAAGTGCCGCCAGCCGATTCGAGAGATCGTCGTAAAACTGTGTCACCGCCTCGGGTTTGGCGTAGCGCTCACCGGCGAGGTCGATCTGAAACGTCAGCACGTTCCGCGGATTGAATCCTGGTTCGACGGCGAGAAGATGCAGAAAGCTCCGTACGAGGAGCCCCGATCCGACAAGGAGAAGGGCGGAGAGCGCCACGTTCACCGTAATCAGGGCAGCGCGATACGTCCAGGCGGCAGGAGCGGCGGTGCTCCGACGGGTGATATTCGCCGTGAGACTCTCGCGGTGTTCGATGAGCATGCGTGCCGGCGCCATGCCGAAAACCACCCCTGTCGCGAGGGTCGTCGCGGCGGCATAGAGCAAGACCCGCACGTTCACGACGATCTCGCCGAGCCGCGGAATTGCGTCAGGTCCGTTGCTGGCAATCAGCCGTGTGCCCCACAACGCGATCAACGCGCCGGCAATGCCGCCGAGCGTTGCGAGAACGAGAGACTCGGTCAGAAGCTGTCGCAGCAACCGCGCGGCCGAGATGCCGAGCGCTCGCCGTATGGCAATCTCCTCCTCGCGTTCGCTGGCGCGAATGAGGAGCAGGTTGGCGATAGTCGCGCACGTCATGAGAAGCAGCAGACCGACGGCACCCCACAAAATCAACAGCGGACGCTCAGCGGGTCCGAGAAAGTAGGAGCGGATCGGCGTCAGGACAGAGGACGAATGCCCGTAGTCGTTCGGGAATTCGCGCGCGAGCTGCTGGTAAACGCGTGTGAGATCCGCTTGCGCACGGCGCATATCGACGCCGCTCTTCACACGGCCCACGACGTGTATGTGCCGGCACGTTCGACACGCGTACGGCAGCTCTGGCGCGTAGCCGAGAAGCGTCCACACCTCGGTGCCCGGAAAGAGGCCTGTCGTGACAAGCTCGTGGAGCGATGCGGGCAGGACGCCAATCACCTCATACGTCGCGCCGTTAATGGTCACAGGCTTGCCAGCGACGGCAGGATCGCCGTTGAACCGGCGCCTCCAGAACGCGTCGCTGAGAAGAACCTGACGCCTGCGTTCCGGATGATCGTCCTGCCGTTCGAAGTCGCGGCCGAGGGATGGTGCGACGCCCAGCGTGCGAAAGAACTCCCACGAGACCCGCGCCCCGACGAGTCGTTCTGCGTCTCGCCCATCGCCGCTGATCGTCGCCGACCAGCTGCCGATGGCCGCCATCCAATCGAAGGTTGTTTGCTGCGATCGCAGGCGATCGAACGAGAAGTACCCGGTCGTACCGGGCTCATCGTCTCCATTGTCCTCCTGCAGGAGGACAATGCGGTCGGTTGCCGGATATGGCAGCGGCGCCAGCAGCACACCGTTCACGACAGAGAAGATGGCGGTGTTGGCGCCAATTCCGAGCGCGAGTGTGACGATGGCGGTGAGCGTGAGCACCGGCCGGCGCGCGAGAATTCGGAAGGTGTAGCGCAAGTCGCGGCCGAGAATGTCGAGGTGCTCGCCGGGCGCCGTGCGGAACACGTCCGCGATCGTCGCCGCCCACAGCCGCGCGACGCCATACACGCCGCCAGTCTCGCGCCGCTCGGCTCGAAACATCGCTTCGATCTCGCGCTGATAGTCGCCGCGGAATTCGGCAGGCAGCAGCTTCAGCAGCGCACGCAATAATCGATCGGTCATGATTGCGCCAGTCGATCACCCGATCGAACCCCGAATCTTCAACTTGTGCCTCGCCTGCGCGAGCGTTTGTTCGAGCCGCCGCGCCTCTGCCACCGCGACCTTCCTTCCGCGCTCCGACAGCCGGTAATATCGCCGGCGCTCGTCGTCCAGGGCCGCATCGGGCCGAGTCGAGCTCTCTTCGATCAACTCCTCCGACAGCAGCCGCTTGATCACGGTATAGAGCGTGGCAGCGCGCAGCCTCACATGCCCGTCGGTCCGGCGCGCCACTTCTTTCCCGATCGCGTAGCCATGCTTCTCGCCGTCGGCGAGGGCCACGAGCACCTGAAATTCCGCTTGCGTCAACGGAAGGTATGTTTCCGGGTCAAATCGAACCACAGCAGATAGACTATATCATGTACTGATACATTCGCTTGGCGAAGCCACAGAGACACGGAGTCACAGAGAAAACTGAGTACGAGACTACGGTAAGCGGACGGTGAGTATCTCAGTCTGGTCGGTTTTGGCGGGCGGAAACACGAAACTCGCTGCCGACCGAGAGACGCACGAGAACTCTTTGTCGTACCATCCGCGCATGCCATCGCTTGACGTGCCGCTGAGCAGCCGCTTCGATGCCGCCCTCGCCCTTGCTCACCGCGTCCACCGCCGGCAGGCGCGCAAGGGCACTCAAGTTCCGTACATCTCGCACGTCCTCGGCGTCGCCTCGATCGTTCTCGAGTACGGGGGAACGGAAGACGAGGCGATTGCGGCGTTGCTGCACGACGCGCTCGAGGATGCTCCCGACGACCTTCCAGCCGAGGACGTCCGACGACTGATTGCCGAAGGTTTTGGCGATGCGGTCCTCGACATCGTAGAGGATTGCACCGACACGACGGTGCAGCCGAAGCCCCCGTGGCGCGAACGGAAAGCCCGGTATGTCGCTCGTGCCGAGCACGCCTCTCTCGCCGCGATGAGAGTTTCCGCCGCCGACAAGCTGCACAACGTGCGAGCTCTCGCTCGAGACTACCGCCGGCAGGGCGCTGCCCTTTGGCAGCGCTTCAACCCGGAAGCAGGCCAGAGCGGCACATTGGGTTACTACCGCGCGCTCGCAGATATCTACAAGCGCCGGCTGCCCGGTCCGCTGGCCGACGACCTCGATCTGGCCGTTGGTGACCTCGAAAAACTAACTCACGAACCCGGACAATGGACGGGCTAGAATCTGACGAACGGGCCGGGAGGAGTCTTGTCATGAGCATCAACCGCCGCGAGTTTCTCATTGGCGCCGGCGCCGTTGCGGCAACGGCCCGTCCCGTTCTCGCCGCCTTTCAGACCGCGCGAGCGGGCGCGATCTTTCCCGCGTCCGTGCGCGCTGACTTCCCTTCCGTTTCGGTCGAGACCTACATGAACTCCGCTGCCCTGCATCCGCTCGGCACGTTCGCCGCACGCGCCATCGAGCAGGGGATTGCGTATCGTTTGCACGGTCCGGGCGAGGGACGCGCTGATTTCGGAGCTGCCAGGCAGGACGAGCTGAAGAAGCGCTACGGACAACTGATCAACGCGGCTCCGACGGAAATTGCGTTCACCGCCAACACTTCCGACGGCGAAAACATCGTCGTCCTCGGGCTCGACTTGCCGAAGCGCGGCGGCAACGTGGTGATCGACGAGCTGCACTTCACGACCTCGCTCTACATGTACAAAGAGCTCGAGAAGAAGGGCGTCGCGCTGCGCATCATCAAGCACCGCAACTGGGCGATCGACATCGATGACGTGGACAAAGCCGTCGATCGCGACACGCGGCTCGTCTCCCTCGCGCTCGTTTCGAACGTCAACGGCTACATGCACAATTGCAAGGCGGTGAGCGCCCTCGCACACGCGCGCGGCGCGTACGTCTTTGCGGACATCATTCAAGCCGTCGGCGCGGTGCCCGTCGATGTGAAAGCGCTCGGCATCGACTTCGCATCCGCGGGGACATACAAGTGGCTGATGGGCGAGCGTGGTTTGGGTTTCCTGTCCGTTCGCGGTGACCTGCCGGCCCCCCCGCTGCCGACGACAAGGTATGGACATCGGCAGGTGCCGAATTTCAATCGTGCCGAATTGACGTGGGAGCCGCTGCCCGGCGCGGCGAAATACGAGACGGGCGGCATTCCCGTGCTGCTGGCGGCGTGCGTGTCCGAAGGTATCAGCTACTTGAACGCGCTCGGCCTCGACAAGATCCGCGCGCACGCACGACAGCTCATTGATCGCTTGCAGAACGAACTGCCGCCGCTCGGCTACAAGCCGCTCACGCCGCGGGGGACCGAGACGCCGATTGTCGCCTTCGAGCTGAACGACGCGGCGGCCACACAACACGCGCTCCAGGCAGGCAAGGTGGCCGCGACGATCGTCGGCAATGAGAATCGCCTGCGGCTGTCGGTGTCGGTGTTCAACACACACGACGATATCGATCGCGTCGTGGAAGTGCTCGGGGGCAGACGATCGTCAAGCGCAAGATGACTGGCACGTTATGACCAACGAATCGGCGCGACTCGCGGCACTTCGACGATATCGCATTCTCGACACGCAGCCGGAGCAGGCGTTTGACGATCTGACGCTGCTCGCGTCGCAAATCTGCGGCACGCCTATCGCGCTTATCACGCTCATCGATGAGGACCGCCAGTGGTTCAAGTCGCGGCTCGGCACGACGGCGACGGAAACATCGCGCAGCGTCGCCTTCTGCGCGCACGTCATCCAGCAGCACGGCATCTTCCTGGTGCCTGACGACCTCGGAGACGAGCGGTTTCGCGACCACCCGCTCGTGCTGGGCGAGCCGCACATCCGTTTTTATGCGGGCGCCCCGCTGGTCACGCCTGACGGGCACGCCATCGGCACGTTATGCGTCATCGATCGCGTCCCCCGCACGTTGACTGAGGAGCAGACGACGTCGCTCGATGCGCTGCGGCGGCAGGTCGAAGCACAGCTCGAGCTGCGGCGAAACCTCATGGAGCTCGATCGCGCGCTTGCCGACCGCGATCGCGCCGAAGCGGAGCAGGCCGCACTTCTCATCGAGCTGCGCGAGTCGCTCGACAACGTCGACAAGCTGA
>Ga0137368_10001829_pt1 | contig 22794 bp, 28 predicted proteins | sample SagtaG_13_FD_104917 | JGI IMG/M metagenome (GOLD analysis project Ga0137368, IMG submission 104917) | Vadose zone soil microbial communities from Sagehorn Ranch, Mendocino, California, USA - Sage1_L_100_16 metaG | ecosystem: Environmental > Terrestrial > Soil > Vadose zone | place: USA...
GATGCGCCGACGCCGACGATCGCCTCGACGAACTCGGACGCCGCCATCGAGAAGAACGGGACGTCCGCCTCCCCCGCGACCGCCCGCGCGAGCAGCGTCTTGCCGGTGCCCGGCAAGCCCGAGAGCAGCACGCCGTGCGGTATCCGACCGCCGAGCTTTCGGTACTTCTCGGGATGACGCAGGAAGTCGACGACCTCCGTCAGCTCCGCCTTGGCCTCGTCGATCCCCGCGACGTCCGCGAACGTGACCCGGTCGCCGGACGGCTGGTACCGACGTGCGCGCGAGCGGCCGAACGAGCCGAGCACGTTCTGAACGTTTCCGGCACGCCGCATCAGCCAGAAGAGCAGGCCGACGAAGAGGATCGTCGGCCCGAATCCGAGCAGCAGGTTCTGCCACCACGGCGCTCCGGTATCAAGTGGTTGGGCGTTGACCACGACGCCTTTCCGTTGGAGCAGGCGTGACAGAGCGTCGTTGTCGGCGAACGCGGGAATCTCGGTTCGGAAGCGCGTCGTCGGCTTCGACCCCGCGAACCGCTCCTTCTGCGTGAACGTGCCCTGAACCGCCGTTCCCTTCGACGTGATCTCCTTGACGTGGCCCGCGCTTACCTGCTTCAGGAAGAACGGGCTGTACGGAACCCGGACGCGGGACGGCGGCTGCGTGGCCCGCGAGCCAAGGTAGAAGTTGAAGGCCAGAAGCGCGAGCGCGAAGAGGATCCAGCGCCGGCTCAGGCGGAAGCGGGGCGGCTGCGGCGGCGTCTGCGACGATCCGCGCGGCGCCGGCGGCGCGCTCGTGTTCCTGCCACGATCTTCGCGCGTTGCGCTCACCGGCGCGGGCTCACGATCCTCACGAACCATGAAGACTAGCGCTGCTTTCTTTGCCCGCAGATCAAATGCACTCAAAGGCCGACGCTAGACATGTCGGCGTAACGCTGACCGGCGCTGGCGCCCTTCGGGAAGACCGACTCGATGTCGTCGATCTCGGCCGCAGTCAGCTCGACCTCGACGGCGGCGACGTTCTCCTCGAGGTAGCGGCGCCGCTTCGTGCCCGGGATCGGGACGACGTCGCCGCCGCGGCTCAGCACCCAGGCGAGCGCGAGCTGGGACGCCTGCCGAACGTAGTCGTGATCGCCGCGGATCCCGAGCCGCTCCCAGTTTGGGCCGCGCACATTCCCAAACTTCGTCGCCAGCACCACCTGCTCGCGCCGGCCTTCGATCGCGCGCCCGACCAGCCGCTCGTTCGTGAACGGCCCATACGCCTCAGCCGTGTCGAGCAAGGTGACCCCAACTCGAGTGCGCGGCGGATCGTCGCAATCGCCTCCGAGTCGTCTGTGCAGAACTCGGACATCCCCATACACCCGAGTCCGACCTCCGAGACGGCAAGCCCCTCGTTCCCCAGCATCCGCGTCCTCACGTCCGCTCCTTCCCGTCGCGTGCAAGCAGATTGGTCACGCCGCGATGGGTTCGTCTACGTCCGCCCTGCGGCTGAAGATCGATTCCGCGCAGACCTCGATACGGCGGACTGTAGTCGCGGTGGCGCCGCGAGCTCGTAGGAGCGAATCTCGCTGATACCAAGCGTTCACGAACCCCAAGGCCGTCGTCACGCAAGGGCGCATCCTCGCCCGGAGATCCGGGAACGTCGTGCCCCCGTTCAAGACCGACCGGCAGCGAGACGTGATCCTTCGGCTCGCACACCTGCCCTTACGATGACAGGACAGATCACACGGTCCGGGTCACTGCTTCTCGCCGGAATCGCGTTCGCGACCCTATCCTCGTGGCATTCTGGGACCAAAGAAGGCTTGGTGGATCTTGCGTCCGCGTTCGCCGAGAGGAACAGGCCCGAGGCACTCAGGAGGCGAGGACATGACAGAGACTAGGCGGACGACGAGCGAAGAGGCCCGGCGCGTCGGCGACGAGATCGGAGTCGACTGGGGGCGCTTCGATCTCGAACAGTTCCGCGTCGGCATGGACGTCGAGTTCGAGCACGGATCGCACGATCCGCAGACGGACGTGACCGCCGACGACCCGATCCTGACCGGAAAGATCGCGCTCGCGCACATGAAGGAATTCCCCGACTACTACGAGCGCCTGGAGCGCATGGAGGCGGAGGCCGAACGCGACTGGGCCGCCAAGAAGTCCTGACGTGACGTAGGGGAAATCCGCTGACGTTGGCCAAGAGCCAGATGCCACGCTCCCGAGTGGACGCGTCGAATCCCTTGTTCAGCTGCCGAGCACCCGGACGGGACGCGTTGGGTGCTGGAGGCCGCTCGGCGAACGCAATCCCACACATCCGTAACTCGCTCCATGTGCCGCCACCGGCTCGTGACGAGGATGAGCGTGCGAGTCTCTGCTTACGCGAGCGCCGCGTAGGCCGCTGCTTGGATGTCGCGGTGGACTTGGGGAGGCTCGGCCGTCTCGAACATCCGTTGGGTGAGCACGATCACGACGAGGTCGTGGTTGGGGTCGACCAGCCAGGATGAGCCGAAGCCGCCGTCCCAGCCGAAGGCGCCGCTTTCGAGTACCGCTTGGCAGAACGCCCACGATCGGCCGGTGAAGAAGTTCGGGCCGAGTCCGCCGTGTGCTTTCTGTGCTGGGGTGAGTTGGTCGGTGGTCATCGCGCGTGTGCTGTCGGCCGAGAGGACGGGGGCGCCGCCGCGGAGCAGCATGCGGGCGAAGGCGAGCAGGTCGTCGGCGGTCGAGACGAGCCCGGCGGCGCCGTCGGCGAAGGCCGGCGGTCGGCTCCAGGTGCCGCCCGGCTCGTCCCAGACAACAAGGCCGCCGGGTGTGGGCCGGTAGGCCGTTGCGAGCCGCTCCGGCTCGGCTGTCCAGAAGCCGGTATCGCGCATGCCGAGCGGCTCGAAGATCCGGGTTCGCAGCAGCTCCGGAAACGGTTCGCCGGCGGCACGTGCCACGAGCACGCCGAGCACGGAGGCGCCGGTGTTGTACAGCCAGCGTTCTCCGGGCTGGGCGAGAAGCGGTAGCGCTCCAAGATTGGCGATCCAGGTGTCGGGGTCGGGTTGCACGTCAGGGTTCGGCGGACCGATCGTCGACAAGTGCAGCGCTTCGACGGCCTCGACAATCGGCCAGGGAGTGGGCGCCGTGAACATCTCCATCACCATGCCGAAGCCGAACACGAAGGTGAGCAGATCACGGGTGGTGATCGGGCGGTGCGCCGGCACGGTCTCCTCGAGCGGACCGTCCATCCGTCGCAGTACCCGACGCTCGGCCAACTCCGGCAGCAAACGATCAACCGGCTCGTCGAGCCGGACCAATCCCTCCTCGATCACGGCGAGGGTGGCGGCGGCGGTGATCGGCTTGGTCGTCGACGCGATCCGAAAGAGCGAATCACGAGCCACCGGCCGTCCGCCGATCGCCAGTGCCCCGAGCGCCTCCACGTGGACCTGATCACCTCGGGCAACCACCGCGACGAGGCCGGGGACGCGCTCGGCGCCGACGTGCTGCTCGGCTACCGCGTGCAGCCGCTCGAGGCCTGCCACGCTGAGTCCCTCAGCCATCACCGGTGGGTCTACTGGCGCTCGACGATCATCAGCTGGTTCGCGTCGTGGTCGCGGAAGAAGAACAGGAGCGGCACCGTGCCGTCGCCGCCCATCAGCTCCGCGTCGACGTCGACGCCCTTCCCCTTCAGCTCGGCGTGATCGGCGCGCGGGTCGGCCGACTCGAGTGCGATGCCGGTCATGCGCCCGGGCTGGTACTCGCCCTGCGGCGGCGCCAGCGCGATCGCGGTCCCGCCGCCGGGCGGTGCGACCTCGACCCAGCGCTCGCCTTCGCCGAAGGCGACGTCGGCGACGAGCGAGAAGCCGAGCGTGCTCGTGTAGAACGCGATCGCTTCGTCCTGGTCGGAGACCGGGACGATCACCCTGCCCATCTGCGTGATCCGTGGCACGTTGTCTCCTTTCGAGAGGTCGAAGCTTATGACCGGCACAGCGGCGAAAACTCATCGGATTCTCTAGAGAGTCGTCGTCCGCCTGGTTGTCCTACCCAGGGACGTTGTGAATTGCCTGTTCGTGCGGTGCGAGCGGAGCGGGACACTCTCAGAGCACGAGTTGGCTGCGCGCTTCGGACTGCTTATTGGGTGTCGCGGCGGGCGAGCAGGACGGCGGCGATCGCGATCACCAGCGCGGTGTAGCCGCAGAAGACGGCGAGCCCGGGGGCGGGCGCGAGGCTGTGGGCGCCGTGGGTGAGCGAGAAGATCGAGCGGCCGGCGCTGTCCGGCAGGTACGGGTTGATGGCGTTGTTCCAGCTCGTCGGCAGGACGTTCAGGAGCGGGGGGATGACGAAGAAGATCGCGGCGAAGGTCGCGATCCCGCCGGCGGTGTTGCGGACGATCGCGCCGACCGCGAGCGCGAAGATCCCGACCAGCATCAGGTAGACGGCCCCGCCGATCACCGTGCGGGCGACGCCCGGGTGCGAGAACGAGATCTGCTCGATGTCGTGGCGGGCGAGGATCGCCTGGCTGGCGAAGAAGGCGATCACGACCGAGGGCAGCATCAGCGCGAACGCGACGAGCGCGTAGACGACGGTCTTCGCCCACAGCACCGGCAGCCGCCTCGGGACCGCGCTGAAGGTGGCGCGGATCATCCCGGTCGCGTACTCGCCGGTGAGCACGAGCACGCCCAGCACGGCGATCGCGAGCTGCGAGACGTTCACGCCGGCGAGGGCGACGTTGAGCGGCGCGTGGTGATGGCCGGCTCGCTCCTGCGGGCTCATGTGCCCCCAGCGCGAGGAGAGCACCGAAGCGAACAACAGGGGCAAGCCGATCGTGAGCACGCTCGCTGCGAGCAGCGACCAGCGGGTCGAGCGCAGCGTGTGCAGCTTCGTCCACTCCGACAGCACGACCCGCGCCTGCGTCACCTTGCCGTGCTCGGCGAGCCGCGGTACCGGCAGTGCGGTCGCGGCGCTCATGCGGCGGCGACATCCTCGGACTCGCGCGGCAGCTCGCCGGTCCTGTACTCGAGCTCCTCCCGGGTCAGCTCCATGAATGCCTCCTCGAGCGAGGCCTGCAACGGGGTCAGCTCATGCAGGACGAGCCCGTGGGCAGCCGCGAGGTCTCCGATCTGCTCGGCGGTGAGGCCGCTGATGTCGAGCAGTCCCGGCTCGACATCGGTGATCGACACCTCGGGGCCGAGGACGAGCTCGCGCAGCCGCGTCGCCTGCGGCGAGCGGACGCGTACCACGCTCGTGGACGCCCGCAGCACGAACTCGTCCACGCTCGTGTCCGCGATCAGCCGGCCGCGGCCGATCACGATCAGATGGTCGGCGGTCTGCGCCACCTCGCTCATCAGATGCGAAGAGACGAAGACGGTGCGGCCCTCGGCCGCGAGTGCCTTCAACAGGTTGCGGATCCAGCGGATCCCCTCCGGGTCGAGCCCATTCACCGGCTCGTCCAGGAGCAAGGTCGCCGGGTCACCCAACAGCGCCGCCGCGATCCCGAGCCGCTGACCCATCCCCAACGAGAACCCGCCCGCCTGCTTGCCCGCCACCTCGTGCAAGCCGACCAGCTCGATCAGCTCGCGGACGCGCCGCTTCGGGATCCCGTGCGTCTGCGCGAGCGCGAGCAGATGGTGGTAGGCGGAGCGCCCCGTGTGCACCGAGCGCGCCTCCAAGAGCGCGCCCACCTCGTGCAGCGGCGCCGCGAACTCGCGGTAGCGCGTCCCGTTCACGGTCACGTCGCCAGCCGTGGGCGCGTCGAGACCGAGGATCAAGCGCATCGTCGTCGACTTCCCCGCCCCATTCGGACCCAGGAAGCCGGTCACCATCCCCGGAGAAACCACAAACGAGAGATCTGCGACCGCACGCGTGTCGCCATAGTCCTTCGTCAGACCATGCGCCTCGATCACCGCACTCACGATAGCCAGGCGTCCAAACAGCCGCTTCGCTCACGAGCCTGACGTTCACCTCCTTCGAAGTCGTAGACCTGGGTCATCCGACCGCGCTCGACGGACTTGGGCGGGCGTTGTGGTGGCTGCGGGATGCCGAGGGGGCGGTGGTGCAGCGGGAGCGGGCGTACGCGGGCTTTCGCCGTGCGGGCCCGCAATCGCTGGGAAGTGACGGCGCTCGGCGACCACGGCGCTCGCGTGCCGGTGCGGCGGCGGGAGCATCAGCGCCTCGTGTCCGCGCAGCCGCGCCGACCAGCCGTTCGCGCCGTCCGTTCCCGGCGCGTGCGCCGCGGGCATCGGTTGTTCGTCGGCCGTTGCGGGGTCGGAGCCGGTGAATCGTCACCGAGGGAATCCGGGCCGTGGCCGCGCCGGTGGCTGCTGCGGACGGCTCACAGTGCTTGTGGGGCCCGGAGGTGGCGAAGGTGAGATCGTCCGCCTCGATCACCGTCGCGACCGCGAGCGGCTCGAGCGGATGCTGGATGCCGTTGCGCGCGCCGCCGCCCCGACGGGCTTCCTACCGGGTGGTTGGCCCTGACCGTGCATTGTCCTTCTCCTCGGTCGAATGCCCGCTGCCAGGCGGAAGGCCGTGTGAGTCCGACTGCTGTTCGGACGCTGCCGCCTCGCGTCTTTGCCGCCATCGCATCACGCCGAAGGCCACGAGAGCGATGACTGCGACCACCCCCAGGAGGAGGATGTGCGCGGCTCCTCCGGGGTGGGCCGCAACCAGCTCGGCTGCCACGATCTCGCCGCTCACGATCTCTCCTTTCGTGTGGACAGCTCTGCGCGCTGGGGATCGCGAGCGGAGCTGACGGTTGTCGTGGCTGGGGCGCTCATGCGACGTCGCGGCGCATCGTTGCCACCCAGCCGGCGGCGGATACCGCCGCCGCGTAGAGGACGAGTAGGAGCACGGCGACGGCTACCGAGAGCTCGTCGTTGTTTCCGGCGAGCGCCAGTCCAGCCCCGCCGGGCATGAGGCGGGCGGCGCCGGGACCGAACCCCTCGGCCACGCTCTCGACCACGAACACCCAGGCGCAGAGCCCGACCAGGGCGCCGACCTGGTTGCGGACGAGCGCGCCGACACCGGCCCCGATCGCGGCCCACAGCGCTGCCGCCGCCGCGCCTCCCGCGAGCACCTGCAGGTAGTCGCCGCCGGTGAGCTGGTTGCTAATCCCGCGCGCGGCGAAGGCGACGCCGGCGTCGCCGGCCATCAGGCCCTCAGCAAGCAGGCCGAAGACGATCCCGGCCAGCCCGCTGACGGCCAGCTTGGCGGCGATCACGGGGCCGCGGCGTGGGGTGACGAGGAAGGTCGGCCGGATCGTGCCGTACCGGATCTCGGCGGTGATCGCGATCGCGCCGACCAGCCCGGCGAAGAGCATGCCGGCTCTGGTGCCGACCTGGAAGACCTCCAGCTGGTGGGAGCGCGTAGAAAGGTCGGCCGCGCCGAGTGCGAGCACGTGCATCGTGACCGCGAGCGCGACCAGGCCGAACATCGCCAAGAAGAGGAAGAGCGTCGTCTGGGTCGAGCGCTGTTTGAGCAGTTCGGCACGCAGTTGGCCGATCACGACGCCTCACCCGCCGTCAGCTCGAGGTAGACGTCCTCCAGGCTTTGGTGGTTCCGCGGGTGAGCTCGTCGAGGCGTCCGCTCGCAAGCAGTCGCCCATGGTCGATGATCAGCACCCGGTCGACCGTTTGGGCGACCTCGGCGAGCAGGTGGCTGGAGACAAGCACCGTGCGGCCCTGCGCGGCGAGCTTCTGCAGGAACGTGCGCAGCCAGCGCACCCCGGCCGGGTCGAGCCCGTTCGCCGGCTCGTCGAGGATCAGCAGCTCCGGGTCACCGAGCAACGCTGCGGCCAGCCCGAGCCGCTGCCGCATGCCGAGCGAGTAGGTCCTCACCCGCCGCCCGGCCGCGCTGCGCAGCTCGACCAGCTCCAGTTCCGACGCGGCTCGGTGGGAGCCCGGCGGCGAGCGCAAGCGTGCCGAGATGGTTGCGGCCGCTGCGGGCGGGGTGGAAGTCGGCCGACTCGAGCACCGCGCCGACGCGCCGGATCGGCTGTTCGAGCTCGCGGTAGCGGTGGCCGAACACGAGCGCCTCACCGGAGGTCGGCTCGGCCAGTCCCAGCAGCAGCCGGAGCGTCGTCGTCTTGCCGGCGCCGTTGGGCCGAGAAAGCCGGTGACCGTGCCGGCCTCGAGCGAGAACGTCACCTCGTCGACCGCGACGAGCTCGCCGTAGCGCTTCGTCAGCGAGCGGCAGCTGATCACCGCCTCGCGCCGCGAAGGCTCGGTCACGCGACGCGCCTGTTCCTCGATCGTCTCTCTCCTCGGCGAGTGCATCCAGCGCCATCGTCGCCGCGTGCGTCCGCGTCGGCGTCGGCCTCGAGGAGCAACTTGAATACTCCAGCGGGAGTATGCGCCTGGCCCGGCGCGGAGCTAGATTCGAAACGTGAAGCGCGACGGTTCACGTCTGCTTGATGCCGCCGTGCCGCTGCTGGCGGGTGCCATCATCGCGGTGGGGGTCGCCGTCCGTGCGGACGCGGCAACGCGGCCGCTCGCGCTCACCCTGGGGCTCGCGGCCGCCGCGGCGCTGATGCTGCGCCGGCGCGCTCCGACCGCGACGCTCGCCGTCTCGGGCGGCTTGGTGCTCGCGCTGTTCGCCATCGATGACGCCGCCGCCGCGATCGCCGTGATCGCGCCCGCGACAGCGCTCTACTCGCTGGCGCTCACGCGCGGCCGCATCCACCGCTCGGTGCGGCTGCCGCGGCGGCGGCGGTCGTGGTCGCCGACACCTTCTTCGCCGGCCGCCACTCCCCACAGCGTCACGCTCCAAACCGCCGCGCACGTCGGGCTGGTCGCCGTTCCCTTGCTCGCCGCCGAGGCGCTGCGCAACCGCCGCTCCTACGTTCAGCTCCTGCGCGAGCGGCTCGAGCTGGCCGAGCGCACACGCGAGGAAGAAGCACAGCGCCGGGCCGAGCAGGAACGGCTACGGATCGCGCGCGACCTGCACGACGTCGTCGCGCGCACGCTCACGACGATCAACGTCCAGGCCGGTGTCGCCGCCCGCCTGCTCGGCCGCGACCCAGGCCTTGCGCAGAGCGCGCTTGCAACAATCGAAGCCGCAAGCCACGAGGCATTGGACGAGTTGCGCACGATCCTCGGCGTCCTCCGCGAGCCCGATGGCGCAGACGCTCCGCTCCAGCCGGCCCCAGGGCTCGAAAGCGTCAGCGAGCTTGTCGTGCGCACGGGCGACGTGGGCGTCGACGTCAGCTACCACGTCGATGGCCGGCGGCCCGAGCGGGTCCCCGACGCCGTGCAGCTTGCCGCCTTCCGCATCGTGCAGGAATCGCTCACCAACGCCCGGCGTCATGCTCCCGGAGCCGCCGCACGCGTCAGCCTCTCCTACACGCGCGACCGGCTGCTCGTCACGGTCGAGAACGGCACCAGCGTCGTGCGCAACGGCCACGGCGGCGTCCGCGGCGTAGGCATTCTCGGCATGCGGGAACGCGCAACCGCGCTGGGAGGCACCCTCACCGCCTCGTCTTCCGCGCACGGGTTTCGGGTGGCCGCCGAGCTGCCATACCGCCGCAGCGCGTGATCCGCGTTCTCGTCGTCGACGACCAGGCGGGCGTCCGCGCCGGCTTCGCCGCCCTCGTCGCCGCCGAAGACGGGATGCAGGTCGCCGGCGAGGCAGCGAATGGCCGCGAAGCCGTCGACCTCACGCGGCGACTGCTCCCGCACGTCGTGCTGATGGACATCCGCATGCCACAGCTCGACGGGCTCGAAGCGACGCGACTGATCTGCACCGACCCAAACCTCGCGAACACGCGCGTGCTCATCCTCACCACGTTCGACCTCGACGAGTACGTCTACGCGGCGCTCCGCGACGGCGCCAGCGGCTTCCTGCTCAAAGACGCAGGCCCCAGCGAGCTTCTCGACGCCATCCACGTATGAGTTCAGACGAGCCAGGTGCGAAGAGACTCGCTTGACGTCAGACACTGGTGTCTGGTTTGCGCCGACGCCGCTCGCTCTTTGCGGAGGCGTTGCGGGTTGCGCCGACGCCGAGCGGAGCGTCGCTCGGATCCTGGACGCCGCCCTAGACGCGCTGGCGAGCGATCCCGAGGCCAGCATGGCCGAGATCGCTCGCCGCGCCGGCGTCGTGCGCGCAACGATCTACGTCCACTTCCCGACACGCGAGTCGCTGCTCGAGGCGGTCACCGAACGCGCGATCGCCGAGGTCACGCAGGTGATGGCGGCCGCCGAGCCCGACCGCGGCGACCCCGCCGAGGCCCTGCAACGGGTGCTCAGGGCCGCCTGGCGCGAGCTCGGGCGCTTCCACGCGCTCGTCGGCATCAACATCCGGCTGCCGCAAGCGGAGCTTCGACGCCGCCACCGCCCCGTCCTCGCGCTCCTCGGGTCGCTGATCGAACGCGGCCAGCGCGCGAGCACGTTCCGATCAGACATCCCGGCCGCGTGGCATCTCTCGATGCTGCTCGCACTGATCCACGCCGCCAGCGGCGAACTGCAATCCAAACGGCTCCCCGCTGCGGAGATCGAGTCTGCGCTCGCGACGACGGTACTCGGCGCGCTCAGCGCAACCGGCGCTAGTGACGATGAGTGAGAGCGAAACGCTCGACGGCGTAGTCGGCGAGACCGTGCTCGAGCGCCGGGACGTTGCCAGTAGAGGACGCGGCCGATGCGGCGTGCGACAGCATACGCCCCGAGAGGCCGGTCCCGATAGCGACCCCCCGGCACACGACTTCGAAGTCGCGCGCAGGCGCCGGCCGACGTTGCGGGAAGTGACGCGCGTGTAGCGCTGGGTGGAGTCGAGGTGCTTGCGCCCGAGCAGCTCCTGGATCTGGCGTAGGTTGGCGCCCGAGCGCAGCAGCTCGGAGGCGAAGCGTGCCGGAGCGCGTGCGGGGTGACCAGCGGCACGACGCGCTGGCGGCCGCCCTTGGCCTTGCGTACGCGGAGCAGCCGCCGCTCGAAGTCGACATCGTCCCAGTCGAGCCCCAGCAGCTCGCTGCGACGGAGGCCGGCGTAGGCGAAGAGGGCGAGCAGGAGACGGTCGCGCTCGCGCTTGCCCGCGTGCATGGACGTCGACGCCCACCAGATGCTGCAGTTCGCCGGACCGATGCATCTGCGGATGGGCGGCCTGATGATGATGAACCACGCCTGCGCGCCGGAATCGGGCCGAAATTACGCGTTCTCGTCAGGGGTTTGCCGCAGGCTTGCCGCTGCGGCGAGCGCCTCTCGGAAGGATCAGTAGTTACCCCTACCCGGTATGTGGCTGCAACCCGATGCGCGCGGTCGCTCGCAGCGGGACACTCGGCGCAGAGTCAAGAGAAAGGAGTGGAGATGCACGCCTGGATCAATGGATGGGACTGGCTCTGGATGACCTTCATGATGGGCTTCTGGATTGTCCTTCTCGGCGCCGTCGTGTACTTCGCGGTCCGCTTCGCGCAACGGCCGCCGACGAAGCCGAGGGCTGGCTCATGAACACGCCGCCGACACAAAACGCAATCGGCCGGCCACGGCAACGCTGAGCCGGCTGCCTCTGGCGGGCCTGCTGCTAGTGCAGCTGCTTGTCGGCTACGAGTGGTTCATCTCCGGGCTGACGAAGATCGTCCGCGGCGGTTTCCCGAGCGGCCTCGCCAAGGAGCTGAGCGACAAATCAGCGGGCGCACCGGGCTGGTACAAGAGCTTCCTCGACGGCTCGATTATCCCGCACGCTTCGACGTTCGGGTATCTGATCGAGATCGGTGAGCTGCTGGTCGGCCTGGCGCTGATCGTGGCCGCCCTCGTGTGGCTCGCACGCTGGGAGCGTCTGCCGGACCGTGGTCGCCTCGCCGTGCTCGCGACGACGATCGTCGCCTCGCTCGGCGGCATCTTCATGGCCGTCAACTTCCACCTCGCCAACGGAGCCCCGCATCCGTGGCTGATCCCGAAGAGCGGCTTCGACGAAGGCGTCGACCTGGACAGCCTGCTGCCGGCGGTGCAGCTCGTCCTGCTCGCAGTCAGCGCCGGGCTCGTGCGGTCGCTGCGCCTCGGCGCAACCGCGAACAAATCCCGCAGGCCGCGCCGGCGCCTGCGGCAGAAGACGGAAAGGAGCCTGACATGACAGCTTCGACGGTGTTTTTCCTGCTGCTCATTGTGGCCTGCCCGCTGATGATGATGTTCATGATGCGCGGCGGCCACGGCCATGGCCACGGCGGCCCGGCCCACGGCCACGGTGACAGCGCGTCCGAGCAGAAGTCGCCCGAGCCGACCTCGGCCGCGGAGCTCCGCCGCCGACGCGACGAGCTCGACCGCTTGGTCGACGAGCGCGAGGCGGAGGAGGAGTCGCCAACTCGGTTCGGCGGCGGCTGGCGATGAGTTCGGCCGCGCGCCGCCTCTCAGCTCGCGGCCTCGGCGGCCGCGCCTGGTCGGGCCGCCGGTCCCACCAGGTTCCCGTCGCTGGTGCCGAGTGTCGTCATCTCGGTCATCGCGCGCTCTGGTATGGGCCACCTACGAGGCTCGGGCGCGACGGCGAGACGCTCTTCTTCTGCGCCAACGGCTGCCGCGACCAGTACCAGCGGGAACAGCACGACCACTCCGCTAACATACCCCCCAAAGGTATCACGGCGATGGAGGAGCGGGAATGAGCGAGATCACCTACAGCGTGCCGGGCATGAGCTGCGGCCACTGCGAGCGAGCGGTGACCGAGGAGCTGCGCCAGGTCGAGGGCGTCGACTCGGTTCAGGTCGACCTCGACACGAAGCTCGTCACCGTCCGCGGCGGCCCGCTCGACGACGCGTCGCTGCGGGCGGCGATCGAAGAGGCCGGCTACGAGGCCGCCTAATAAGGGACGAGATGGCTACCACGAGAGAAAACAACGCGACGGCACTGCGGCTCGACCTCGAAGGGATGACCTGCGCCTCCTGCGCGGTCCGGATCGAGAAGAAGCTGAACAAGCTCGACGGCGTCGAGGCGACGGTCAACTTCGCGACCGAGCAGGCGACCGTGCACGCGCGCGCGGGCGTCGCGGTCGAGGAGCTGGTCGCGGCGGTCGAGGCGACCGGCTACGGCGCCCAGCTCGCGAAGGCCGCGTATGAAGCGGAGGACCGGGGCGACGATCATCATCACGACGAACCGCTGGCGCTGCTCACGCGCCGGCTCACGCTTGCCGTTGCGCTCACGCTGCCGGTGGCGCTGTTGGCGATGCTGCCGCCGCTGCGCTTTTCCGGCTGGGAGTGGCTGGCGCTCCTCCTCTCGACGCCGGTCGTCTTCTACTCCGGGATCGGCTTCCACCGCGGCGCCGTCAAGAACGCCCGCCACCTGGCGGCGACGATGGACACCTTGATCTCGCTCGGGACGACCGCCGCCTGGGCCTGGTCGACCGTCGTTCTCGTCGCTGGGATCAACACCGACACCTACTTCGAGGTCGCCGCCGTCGTGACGACGCTGATCGTGCTCGGCCGCTACCTGGAGGCCCGCGCGAAAGGCCGCTCCTCGGAGGCGATCAAGAAGCTGTTGGAGTTGGGCGCCAAAGAGGCGCGCCTACTGCGAGACGGGCAGGAGATGCTCGTACCCGCCGCCGCTCTCCAGGTCGGCGACCTGTTCGTCGTCCGTCCGGGCGAGAAGATCGCGACCGACGGCGCCGTCGTCGAAGGCGAATCGGCGATCGACCAGTCGATGCTGACCGGCGAATCGGTGCCGGTCGAGGTCGAGCCCGGAAACGACGTCGCCGGTGCGACGGTGAACAGCTACGGCCGCCTGGTCGTGCGCGCTAAGAGGGTCGGTGCGGACACGGCGCTGGCACAGATCACGCGCCTGGTCGAGGCAGCGCAGTCGGGCAAGGCTCCAGTGCAGCGCCTCGCCGACCGCGTCTCGGCGATCTTCGTCCCGATCGTGATCGTTCTCTCGCTGCTCACCCTCGCTGGCTGGCTCGCATTCGGCGCGTCGGCGGCGACGGCCTTCACCGCCGCCGTCGCCGTCCTGATCATCGCGTGTCCCTGCGCCCTCGGTCTCGCGACACCGACCGCGCTCATGGTCGGTACCGGCCGCGGCGCCCAGATCGGTGTGCTGATCAAGGGCCCGGAGATCCTGGAGCAGACCCGCCGTGTCGGCACGATCGTGCTCGACAAGACGGGCACCGTCACCGAAGGAAAAATGGAGCTGGCCGAGGTCGCGCTCCTGAACGGTTCCGACCGTGCCGAGGTGCTCCGTTTGGCTGGCGCCGTCGAGGCGGCCAGCGAGCACCCGATCGCCCAGGCGATCGCGAATGCGGCGTGCGCCGAGGTCGGCGAGCTGCCGCTGGTCGAGGCCTTCCGCAATCAGCCGGGCGTCGGGGTCACCGGCGTCGTCGCCGGCCACGAGGTCTTCGTCGGGCGCAAGAACGGCCGCATTCTCGTTACCTGGGACGGCCTCGAGCGTGCGAGCCTCGAGGTGCGCGACACGGTCAAGCTGACGAGCCCGGCGGCGATCGGCGAGCTCAAGCAGCTCGGCCTGACGCCCGTGCTCCTCACCGGCGACTCGCGCGAGACGGCCGAGCGCGTCGCCGCCGAGGTCGGGATCGAGCGCGTCCTCGACGAGGTCGATCCTGACGACAAAGTCGGCGAGGTTAGGCGCCTGCAGCAGGACGCCAAGGTGGTGGCGATGGTCGGCGACGGCGTCAACGACGCCCCGGCTCTGGCCCAGGCCGACCTCGGCCTCGCGATCGGCACCGGCACCGACGTCGCGATCGAAGCCAGCGACCTGACGCTCGTCTCCGGCGACCTGCGCGCGGCCGCCGACGCCATCCGCCTGGCCCGCAAGACGCTGCGGACGATCAAGGGCAACCTCCTTTGGGCCTTCGCCTACAACGTCGCCGCGATCCCGCTCGCGATCGCCGGCGTTTTGACCCCGATCATCGCCGCGGCGGCGATGGCCGCTTCGTCCCTGTTCGTCGTCGGCAACAGTCTTCGTCTCAGGCGCTTCACGAGCGCCCGCGAGACCAACCAAGGAGCGACCACATGAGCGAGATCGTCGATCAACACACGTACGGCTACACGAAGGACAAGGACGCGCTCGTCAAGCGCCTGCATCGGATCGAGGGGCAGGTGCGCGGGATCGAGCGAATGGTCGAGGACGACCGCTACTGCATCGACATCCTCACCCAGATCTCGGCGGTGAATACCGCGCTCGAGTCGTTCGCGTTCAAGATCCTCGACGAGCACGTCCGCCACTGCGTCGCCGGCGCCCTCACCTCTGGTGACGAAGCCGACGCGCAGACGAAGACCGAGGAGCTGCTCGAGGCCGTGCAGCGCTTCGCCCGCACGCGCTGATGCGCGCGCAAGAGCAGCACCACGGCGTGACCGCTGCCGGCACCGACCAGCGCGCGCGGGTCGTCCTTCACGTTGGGGGCCTCCACTACGCGACCGAGAAGGCCGTTGTCGAGCGGAAGCTGGGCGCACAGCTGGGGGTGCTCGCCGTGGAGGCGAACCCGGTCGCGCAGACGGCCACGGTTGCGTTCGACCCAGAGCGGACGTCGGTTGAGTCGCTCCGTCGCTGGGTCGAGGAGTGTGGCTACCACTGCGCCGGCCGCTCGGTTCCCGGCCACGTCTGCGATCCGCTCGCCAAGGAAGAGCCACTGGCGCCCGCACCCGACCAGGCGGCTGTCGAGCGCGCCGACGAGGCGCACGGGCACGGCGGCCACGCGGGCATGTCGATGGAACAGATGGTGCGCGACATGCGCAACCGCTTCCTGGTCGCGCTCCTGTTTGCGATCCCGATCGCGATCTGGTCGCCGATCGGGAAGAGCATCTTCGGCTCGACCCCGCCGACGCCGCTCGGCATGCGCGAGAGTCTCTGGCAGCTGCTGCTCAGCCTGCCGGTCGTCTTCTACTCGTCGCAGATCTTCTTCACCGGTGCCCGGCGTGCGCTCAGGGCAAAGACGCTGGACATGATGGTGCTCGTCGCGGTGGCGATCGGGACCGGCTGGCTCTACTCGCTCGCGGCGACGTTCTGGATCGGCGGCGACGTCTTCTACGAGGCATCCGCCTTCCTCGCGACCTTCGTCCTGCTCGGCCACTGGTTCGAGATGCGCGCTCGCGGCGGTGCCAACGACGCGATCCGCGCGCTGCTCGACCTGGCGCCGCCAAAGGCGGTCGTCATTCGCGAAGGGCAGGAGCTGGAGCTGCCGACCGCGGAGGTTGCCGTCGGCGACCTGCTGCTGATCAGGCCGGGCGCGAAGGTGCCGGTCGACGCCGAGATTGTCGAGGGCGGGTCGTCGGTGGACGAGTCGATGGTCACCGGCGAGAGCCTGCCGCTCGCGAAGAAGCCGGGCGACAAGCTGATCGGCGCGACGATCAACAAGCAGGGGACGCTGCGGGCGCGCGCAACCGCGGTCGGCTCCGACACCGCGCTCGCACAGATCGTCAAGCTCGTCCAAGAGGCCCAGAACTCGAAGGCCCCCGCGCAGGGGCTCGCCGACCGAGCGGCGTTCTGGCTCGTTCTCGTCGCCCTTGTCGGTGGCCTTGGCACCTTCCTCGTCTGGCTCGGCCTCGGCAGCGCCACCACGACCGCGCTGCTGTTTGCGATCACCGTCGTCGTGATCACCTGCCCGGATGCGCTCGGGCTCGCGACGCCGACCGCGATCATGGTCGGCACCGGCCTCGGCGCCAAACGGGGGATCCTGTTCAAGAACGCGGTCGCGCTCGAGCAGATCGCCTCGCTCGACACGGTCGTGCTCGACAAGACCGGCACGCTCACGAAGGGCGAGCCGCAGGTGGTGGCGGTCGAGACGGACGGGTTCGGCGAGGGCGAATTGCTCCGGCTCGCGGCCGGGCTCGAGCGCGAGAGCGAACACCCGCTGGCCGAGGCGATCGTCCACGCCGCCGGCGAGCGCCGCATCGACCTCCCGGCCGCTTCGGGCTTCGAGGCCGTCGCGGGACACGGGGCCGTCGCGACCGTCGAGGGGCGGCGGCTCGCGATCGGCAACGCGCGCCTGCTCGAGCGGGAGCAGGTCTCGCTGGACGGACTCGGCGACCGCGCCTCGGTGCTCGCGGACGAGGGGCGCACGGTCGTCCACGTCGCGATCGACGGGAGGGCCGCGGGGCTGATCGCCATCGCCGATGCGCCGCGGGAGACCGCCGCCGCCGCGGTCGCTGCGCTGCGGGAGCTCGGCGTGCGCCCGGTGATGCTCACCGGCGACAACCGCGCCACCGCCGCACGCATCGCCGGTGAGGTCGGCATCGACGAGGTGATCGCCGAGGTCCTGCCCGAGGACAAGGCCGAGAAGGTCAAGGAGCTTCAGCAGCAGGGCCGGAAGGTGGCAATGGTCGGCGACGGCGTCAACGACGCACCCGCATTGGCGCAGGCGGATGTCGGGATCGCGATCGGCGCCGGCACGGACGTCGCGATCGAGACCGCCGACGTCGTCCTCATGCGCTCCGACCCGCTCGACGTCGCGACCGCCGTCAGAATCGGCCGGGGCACGGTCAGGAAGATGCGTCAGAACCTTGGCTGGGCGATCGGCTACAACTCGCTCGCGCTGCCGATCGCCGCCGGCATCTTCGAGCCGTTTGGACTGACGCTGCGACCCGAGATTGCGGCGATCTCGATGTCCGGCTCGAGCGTGCTCGTCGCCGTGAACGCGCTCGAGCTCAAGCGGCTTCGCCTGCCGACGAGAACGGCGACGAATGGGCGAGCCGCGACAGGCCTCGAAGCTCGCGCGGCACGCGGCTAATCGCCGGGCACGGCCGCGATCGCGTGTGGGCCGGCGCCGACGGGGAGTGAGCCGAGCAGCTTCCCCTGGCGGGAGACGATCGCGATCCGGCCGCTGACCCTTTCGCATCGCGACTCGAGCGGCAGCCGTCTCGGCTTTGGTGGCGCGGCTCGCCACTTCGACGTGCCGATCGAAAGATCGCCGGTTGCCACCTGTTGCGCCCCCTCTGTTCCAGCTGTTCCATCCCAATCGGCCCCAACCCCGCCTCTTTGACGCTAACCCGAATGCGCGGCTGATCCCTTTCGTACAGAGAGAGGGCGATTCAGAGTTGTCGTTCGACTCGCCCGCGTGCGTATCGCACGCCGAGCCAGCCGACGATGACCACGACGACGACGCCGGCGCCTACGTAGAGGCCGTAGCGCTGGATCGCGTCGGCCGCTGCTCGGCCGGCGTAGTAGGCGGTCAATCCGACCGCCGTCGCCCAGGCGATGCCCCCCGCGGCATTCCAGAACAGGAACCGCCACCATCGCATGCGCGACAGGCCGGCGACCCAGGCGACCGTGTAGCGCAGAATCGAGACGAAGCGGCCGAAAAAGACCGTCTTGCCGCCGTGGCGCTCCATGAGCGACTCGGCGCGTGGAAGGACGCGGTCGCTGTACCGGTTCAGCCAGCGCCAGCGCCTGAAGAGCGCCCGACCGCCGAGGCGGCCGATCAGCCAGTAGCCGAGGTTGTCGCCGACGATTGCGCCGGCCGCGGCGATCGCGATCACCGACGCGATCGAGTAATGCCCCTCGGCGGCGAGCACCCCGAACGCGATCAGCGCCGTCTCGCCCGGCAGCGGGATCCCGAACGACTCGATCATCACGACCGCGAACAGGAGCGGCAGTCCATGGTCGGTGACGACGTGCGTCATCTCGGCTCAAGGCGGCAAACAGCCACGGGGATCATCTTTGCGTTGCAAGGCGGCTCGGGATCTAATGTTCGCGCGCGCGCGTCTTCCATACGTGTGCTCCATCCAAGTCGAGCGAAAGCGGGCGGTCTCTGGACCTTGGCTAGCAACCGAATAACCGGTCACTCCTTCCGCACTGCCCCGGACGTCTGGACCCTCGCGGTCGTCGCCTGAATTTGCGCGGCGCCGCGGTCGGGGCGGGCGAGCAGGATAGCGCCGAGCGTGACGGCTGCGAACGCGACGACGCGGACGCCGCCGAACACGCCTGACGGCACGGGCTCCCCGAGCACGACCGTGCCGGCGGCAATCGGCAGCGCGTTCGTCAGCAGCGTCGCCAGACCGGCGACCGTGAGCGCACCACCCTTCTGATAGCCGAGCTGCAGGAAGCCGGTACCGAGCGAGTAGCCGACGATCACACCGACCGCGAACGCCGCCCGAGCCGCTCCCTGGGTAGCGACCTTGACCGAGATGTCACCGATCGAGAAGAACAGTCCTCCTGCGACGCCTTCGGCGACCGCGAGCGCGCCGAACCTCCGCCCGAGCGCGAGTGCGACGACCGCCGCTCCGGCCGTGGCTGCGAGCCAGAGAAGGGTCTCGAAGGTCGAGCCGCCCGTGCCCTCGCCGCTCCCGCCCGCGAGCGACACCGCCAGCGCGAGCAGCCCGAGCATCGACAGGAGCACGCCCGCAAGCTCGTGGCGACCGAGGCGGCGCCGCCTCATCCGAGCGGAGACAAAGGCGAGGATGCCGATCCCGCCCGCGGAGACGCTCTGGACGAGCGTGAGCGGCGCGAGCGCGAGCGCAGCGACGTAGAGCGCGAAGCCGCCGCTCTCGAGCGCAAAGCCGGCCAGCCAGCTGCGATCTGTCAGGAGTGCTTCCGCCGAGGGAAGCGGTCGCCGAAGCGAAAGAGCGGGCAGGGCGGCCGCAGCATCGTGCTCGCGCAGGTACGCGACGTTCGTCAGCGCGGTAGACGCGAGCGCCAACAAGAGCGCAATGGCGGTTTGAGCATGCACAGGCGTTAGGCGCCACGACGGAGGCTACGGCCTCACGACGCTTTCGAGAATCGTTCGCGAGGCGCTACGACCTCTGTCGCAGTTCCTCGACGAGCGGCGAGTCGTCCTTGGCCGGCTCCCCCGCTCAGCCCTCGCACGCGACGGTGACACTTCCGTCGAGGAGGCGATGACGCCCGGGCCGAGTATGGTGCGCCCCAGCTTCGGCCTCAACGACGCCGTACACCGGATGTAGGCCCAGAACCTGACCCAGTCTGCCGGTCACTCGCTCCGACGGCGTTCTCGTTGGACTGCTCCAACGCGACGACGCCGAACAGGCGCTCGCAAGATCCGGCGGGAGCTGACGAACCCGCCGGCCCTAGACCTGGCACGGGTGCACAGTTTCGGAACGACTGGCCGGAGTCGCCTCGCAGCGGCCGCGTTGGAAGACGCGCGTCGGGAGGGCATCGACGTCGTCCGCTGCGTCCCTTCATCGCCCACTACATCGAGCGGCACCCTGAGTACGAGCAGCGTCGTGGCCTCCGGCTACCGCGACCGTCGAGCGGCGGTCGTGCGACGAACATTCGGGCGTTGAAGATGGAAGACGAGGGGATCCACAATTGCATCGAGCAGTTGCTGGTCGAGGAGCACGAGCTCTACGAAGGCGGCGCGCAAGGCGCTTTGAGCGAGAGCGAGCACCGCCGGCTCGAATCGATCGCATGTGCTGCGACTGCAGCGCTCCCCTACGCGGGGTAGGCCTCGGTCTTGGCGAAGGTGACGTCGCTGACGGGCAAGGCTTTGTTGGCTTCGTCGAGGAAGGCGACGCGGAGCGCTTTCCGGCGCGCGATCGGCGAGCGACGGTGGGGCCGTCGGGCGGGACCTCTGGGCATTGGCGCGCGAACTAGAGTGATAGCCGGCCCCCGCGCGGAGGAGGTTTTCTTCGATATGACAAACGCGACTCTCAACGATCGTGTGACGCCGCTGGCGTCCGGGACCGAGGCACCCAACTTCGAACTTCCCTCGACGCCCGACCAGACCGTGTCGCTGGCGGAGTTCCGGGGTCAGCCCGTGATCCTCGCCTTCTACCCGGAGGACTGGAGCCCGGTTTGCTCCGATCAGATGGCCCTGTACCAGGAGCTGCTCCCCGAGTTCCAGAAGTTCAACGCAGCGCTCGTGGGCATCTCGGTGGACGGGGTCTGGTGCCATCTGGCCTTTGCGAAGGATCGGAACCTCCATTTCCCCCTGCTCGCCGACTTCGAGCCCAAGGGTGAGGTTGCTCGGTCCTACCAGGTCTATCGGGCCAAAGAGGGCACGAGCGAGCGGGCCCTGTACGTGATCGATGGCGACGGCATCGTGCGGTGGAGCTACGTGTCTCCCGTGGGTGTGAACCCCGGCGCCGACGGGATCCTCCGCGCTCTCGAGAACCTGGGGCAGGAGGGGGCCCCATGAGCACAACCCAGTGGGGGGCCATACTCACGATGCCGGTCACCGAAGACCGCGACCACATCCAGGGGTTGGCGGACGTGGCGGTAACGCTCGTCGAGTACGGCGACTACGAGTGTCCGTACTGCGGTGCTGCGTATCCCATCATCAAGGAGGTGCAGTCCCGGATGGGTGAGAGGCTCCGGTTCGTGTTTCGCAACTTCCCAATCACGACCTCGCACCCCCACGCCGAACAGGCCGCGGAGGCCGGCGAGGCTGCGGCGGTCCAGGGTCGGTTCTGGCAGATGCACGATCTTCTCTACGAGAACCAGAGGCGCCTGCGCGACCAGGACCTCCGCGCCTACGCCGAGAAGCTCGGGCTCGACGTCGAGCCGTTCGACAAAGAGCTGGCCGAGCACGTCCACGCCGCGCGGGTCCACGAGGACTTTATGAGCGGCGTGCGGAGCGGCGTGAACGGCACGCCGACCTTCTACATCAACGGAACCAGGCACGACGACTCGTACGAGATCGAGACCTTGCTCGCCGCTCTGCAGCGAGCGGCGGCGTGACCCCGGTCCTCAAGAGCGAAGCAGCGGGCCGCCGCGTCATCCATCCCCACCTCGTTGCAGACGGCGGGCGGCGTAGGGATCTCGCTGACGAGGTCGCACTCGCGGCCTGTCGGCGTTGGCCGGAGTCACAGGCGTTCGAAAAGCACTCATTAGGCGGGCGTTCCCGCGTCGACCCAGCCCTGAAAGACAGCGATCTGCTCGTCTGGCCAGGCGCCGTCGCAGGGCATCGTGCCGTCGTGGAGGCGTTCCAGTATGGCGTCGCTGTTCCCGGCAACCTCGTCGTGTGACCACAGGTCGAACGCCCATTTCATCGATTGACGGTCGCCCTCCCGGAAGAGCGGCTTGATGTGCCGTTCGAAGCTGATCGACTCGTTGGTGGCGGACAAGTGACCTCCTCTCTCCGTGATCCTCACGCAAGAAACCGGTTCGCGGTCGCCGGAGCCTGGCGAGAATCGATCGCTCGACTCAGTGGAGTGAGCATCTTCGAGATCACACTCTCGATTGTTTCGTGTTGGCGCGCAAACGCTGAGGGGAGATGATGCCGAGATGGCCCGCACGGTCGAGGTTCCTGAGTACGAGGTGCACGAAGGGGTGCATGTCGATCCCTCGCGCACCGCGCTGCTCGTGATCGACATGCAGAACGATTTCGTCAAGGAGGGCGGCAAGTTGCTCGTACCGGACGCCGAGGCGACGCTGCCGCGGATCGCTCATCTGCTCGAACTCGCGCGGCAAGCCGGGATGAAGGTCGTCTTCAGCCAGGACACGCACGACGAGGGCGACCCCGAGTGGAAGATCTGGGGAGAGCACGTCCGGCGCAGTACGTGGGGCTGGCAGATCGTCGACGAGCTCGCGCCCCGCGAGGACGAGCTCGTGATCCAGAAGGTCCGCTACGACGCCTTCTACGGAACCCCGCTCGATCACTTTCTTCGCCTGTGGGGTGTCGACACGCTGGTGATCTGCGGCACCGTGGCGAACATCTGCGTCCACTACACGGCGGCGAGCGCGGCGCTGCGCTGGTACGACGTGATCATCCCTCGCGATGCGGTGTCCGCCCTCGAGCCCTTCGACCTCGAGGCGTCGCTGCGCCAGACTGCCTTCCTGTTCGCCGGCAAGGTCACGACGACCGATGCGCTGGAGGTGGGCCAGGGCGCTCCGTGACGGCGCCCGGCGATGAGCGACGCGGGGAGGATCGAGGTCAATGAGCCCTGCTCGAGTTCCTCGCCGATTATCGACACGGCAACCGGAGACACGAGGACCACCTTCCAAGCAGACCTCGCACAGACGCAAGACGACAATCC
>Ga0137368_10001832_pt1 | contig 22782 bp, 22 predicted proteins | sample SagtaG_13_FD_104917 | JGI IMG/M metagenome (GOLD analysis project Ga0137368, IMG submission 104917) | Vadose zone soil microbial communities from Sagehorn Ranch, Mendocino, California, USA - Sage1_L_100_16 metaG | ecosystem: Environmental > Terrestrial > Soil > Vadose zone | place: USA...
GCAGGGCTCGTTTTTCGCCCACGTCAACCCTCCTCCAGCCCGTTTCCTTCCACACTACCGACCGGGACGTGGTGGCACTCAGGTGACCGGGACGTGGTGGCACCTGGCCGCCTGATCATTACCGGGACGCAGTCTCCGGGCGCCCGAGCCGGCCGCAGCGGCCGGATTACGGGCCACTACGGACCGTCCCATTGGGGCCGTCGATGCCGAAGGTGGTATGCAGGCCGTCTTCGGGCATACGCGGCGTCTCGGCGCTGCCACTGCGGCGAGATAATGATGAGGCCGACGCTCGTGGGCTGGAGCTCGCCTCAGTCCTGGTAGCCGCGCGGGTGGCGGCGGCGCCAGGCCCAGGCGGATTCGATCATCGCCTGGAGCGTGCCGTGCTGGGCCGTCCAGCCCAGGGTGTCGCGCGAGCGGTCCACCCGGGCGACCAGGATCGGGGGATCGCCAGGCCTGCGCGGGCCGACGCGAACGGGAATGGGCCGGCCCACGACGGCCTCGGCCGCCGCCAGGACCTCGCGCACGCTGAAGCCCGAGCCGCTGCCGAGGTTGCAGATGAGCAGGCCGCCCGCGTCGTCCTGCTCGGTTGCCTCGAGCGCCCGAACGTGCGCCTGTGCGATGTCGAGCACGTGGACGAAGTCGCGGATCGGGGTGCCGTCCGGCGTCGGGTAATCGTCGCCGAAGAGCGTCAGGGGACTTCGCCCCTCCGCGGCGGCAAGCACGTTCGGGATGAGGTGGGTCTCCGGGTCGTGGTCCTCGCCGCTCGTCTCCGACGCGCCGGCTGCGTTGAAGTAGCGCAGGCTCACGCTGCGCATGCCGTAGGCACGGCCGTACCAGTCGAGGGCCGTCTCGACGATGCGCTTCGTCTCCCCGTAGGGGTTGATCGGGCGAAGCGGCGCCTCCTCGGGGATGGGCGTGACGTCGGGCGTGCCATACACCGCGGCCGTGGAGCTGAAGACGAATCGGTTCACGCCCTCCGCCCGGGCCGCCTCCAGGAGGCCGATCCCGCCGACCACGTTCTGGCGGAAGTAGCGCGACGGATCCGTGACGGACTCGCCGACCAGCGATCGAGCCGCGCAATGGAGGATCGCTTCGACACGGTACGTCCGCAGGGCGTCGGCGGCAGCCGCCTCATCCGTGTAGTCCTGGTGGAGATAGGGCACGCCCGGCGGGACGGCCCCCGGGTGGCCGGTGGAGGCGTCGTCGAGAATGATCGGCTCATGACCCGCCGCGAGGAGGGCCTCGACGCTCACCGACCCGATGTAGCCGGCACCGCCCGTCACGAGGACGCGCATCAGCGGGGGCCGGTCACTTGCCGCCTGCGAGGCGCGACGTCAACCGTAGAGCCGCCGCGTTCTCCGGGTCGAGCGCCAGGGCGCGGCGGGTGAATTCGCGGGCGGTCTGCTCGTCGCCGCGTTCGACCGCGACGCGGGCCAGTCCGACGACGGCGATCGCGTTCCTCGCATCCGACTCCACGACCTGCCAGTAGAGCTTCTCGGCCTCGTCCAGCCGGCCCCTCCCGAGAGCATGTTCCGCCTGCAGCATCAACTCGATCATCCGTCCTCCGCAAGGCTCCTCGCCAGGGCGAGGAGCGTCGTCCGCTCGTTCAGACGTGGCTCGGCGACGACCCGCTCTACCAGTCGATCGAGGAGGCGCCCGATCGCCGGCCCCGGCGCAAGCCCGAGGGTCGCGATGAGGTCGTCACCGTCGATCGCCAGGCCCGCCCGATCCAGGACGACGTTGGAGGCCAGCTCCGCGGCGATCCTTCCGCGAAGCGCCGCCAGGTCGCCGGCGGCCCTGGGCATTCCGCTGCCGACGTTGTCCGCCTCGCGGAGGCTGAACAGATCGTCGAGCGTCTCCATCCCGACCTTGGCGATGAACCGCCGGACGGCAGCGTCGGACCAGGACGGATCGTAGGAGAACATATGGTGGCGCACGAGGCGCTCCACTCGATCGGTCGTGTCGCGCGGCAGGTGCCAGCGACGAAGGAGCGCCGCGGCTACCTCGGCGCCGACGGCCTCATGGCCGTAGAAGTGCCCGTCGGCGGCGGTGGCCGGCTTGCCCACGTCGTGGAGCAGCGCGGCGAGGCGAACGACGCCGTCCCGCCCGGCCGCGGCCGCCGCATCGACCGATCGCAGGGTGTGGTCCCACAGGTCCTCGCCCGGCGTCTTATTCTGAGGGACGCCGATCTGGGCGGCAAGCTCCGGCGCGACGACCGCCAGAAGGCCGGTCTGGGCCATGAGCCGGAGCCCGACCGACGGCCGCCTGGCCGCGAGCAGCTTGTCGATCTCGGCCGCGATCCGCTCGCCCGACAGGTGCGAGGCCAGCTGCGCGCGGCGGCCGATGGCTTCGAGCGTCGCCGGCTCGATGGCGAAGCCGAGCGTCGCCGCGAGCCGTACTGCCCGGAGCATCCGGAGGGCATCCTCCCCGAATCGCTCGGCCGGGTCGCCGACGGCACGCAGGACTTGTCGGGTCACATCCTCGCGGCCGCCGAAGGGGTCGACGAGCGCAGGCTCCTGACCGGCCGGGCCGCCCCAGGCCAGGGCGTTCACCGTGAAGTCACGCCGGGCCAGGTCGTCTTCCACGCGGTTCCCGAACTCGATCCGATGCGGTCGCCGGTAATCGGCGTAGTCGTGGTCCGAGCGAAAGGTCGTGATCTCCACCGCCTGCCCGTCGGCGTCGCGAACGGTGACCGTACCGAAGGCATTCTCGTAGAGCGAATCCGGGAATAGCTCCTGGAGCCTGGCCGGTCGCGCATCCGTGGTCAGGTCCCAGTCGTGAGGCTCGCGCCTGAGCAGGAGGTCGCGCAGGCTCCCGCCAACCACGTATGCCGCGTGGTCAGCGGCGCGCAGGCGATCCATGAGCTCGCGGACGGCTGGCCGGACGACCGCCGAGACGTCGGTCGGCGTCACTCGCCGACTGCCTCAGTTCCGGCCGAGGAACAGGTAGTCCCTCCAGGCCTCGTTGCGCTCGTCGACCAGATACGGGGTGAAGAGCGAGTAGACGTCGCTGCGAGGCTCGTATGGCGGACGCTGGAGTCGGAGGCGGGCCTCGTCGAGCGTCTTGCCGCCCTTGCGGTGATTGCAGGACTTGCAGGCCGTGACGAGGTTCTCCCACGTGTGGCCGCCACCTCGGTGTCGAGGGACGACGTGATCCAGCGTGAGGTCCTTCATCTGGTTGCCGCAGTACTGGCAGGTGTGCCGGTCACGGACGAACACCTCGCGCCGGGTGAGCTTCACTCGCGGGCGGGGTCGGCGGACGTGGTGCTGCAGCCGGATGACGGAGGGCGCGCGGAAGATCTGCCGCGGCGTTCGCACCTCCTGGTGGTCGAACTCGATCACTTCCGCCTTCTCGCCGAACACGAGGCGGAAGGCGCGCGGGAGGTTACAGACGTTCAGCGGCTCGTAATTCATGTTGAGCACGAGCACGACTCCGTCCATGGTGGCGCGAGAATAGCAGGAGGCGCGCTCGCGTTCCGGGAGAGGTCGACGTCCTGAAAACAGCGCTGCCGTGCGCTGGCGCCTCGAGATCACGAGGAGATGCGCGAACTCTCCCCCGTGATATGGCCCCGACGACGCCAGCCCTGTCAGCCGCCGATGTGGACCTCGTGGAACCCGATCGACGAACGATCGAGGGCAGCGCCGACCGAACCGGTGAACGCGTCGCCGTCGATGGTCGCCGTCGCCGTGGCTTCGCGGTGCGTCGACACGTTGCGATAGACGATCACGATCACGCCCGCGAGAGTGAATGTGTCGCCGTCACGGGTCTTCGACGTTGACCCGATGCCCGTCCACTGTCCCTCGGCGTTGACCACCGTGTCGATGCAGAGCACCTCGTCGTCAATGTAGGTGCATGAGGTCGCCGGGATCACCGCGCCGGCCAGGACTCCGGTGGATAGCGAGCGGTCGACGAAGATCGTCGCCGTCGAGTCTTCGTCGAAGCCCTCGGTGGCAGAGATCAGCGTGGTCCTGCCGAACTCGTCGGTCCCGTAGACCTGGTCGGAATACCCCACGGATTTCCGGTTGACGACCGTGCCCTTCAAGGAAAACTGCTGCGTCGACGCGCCGAGGAACGAGAATCGGCTGATCACGCCATCATCGGACGCCCAGCCTGCGAACATGGACTCGCCAGTCTGGCGCCCAGTAGGGGTCACAGCCTTTTCGCCGATCGTCACGCCGGCTGGCAGTGCGGCCCTCGTACCCGGCGAAGCCAGGGTCACATCGATCGACCCCGTCCGGGTGTCGTAGATGTTCGCGTCCGACGGTCCGGTCGTTGGACCATATGGGAGGCCGTCGACCGTGACGCTGGCGGTCGCGAACCGGTCGCTCGCGACGCTGTTGTAGATGAACAGCGATTCGTGGCTCACGGAGCCGATCGAGCGCTGGTGCGAGTGCTGGATCGACCCAACAGCCGTGAATGACGCATCGACCGACGCCGTGCCCTGGATGCAGATGCCGTCTGCATCGCATCGGTCGACGGGCAGCGCAGCGGCGGACACGGACGCCGCCGCGAGCTGATCGTCGATCGTCATCGAGAATTCGGTGGTCGAGCCGCCGAGCGACCACACCAGCAGGTTGTACTCGCCCGTCTCGTCCGGCGCCCAGGCGGCCTGGTTGATCCACAGGAACGGGCCCGTCACGATGTCGCGGCTCGCCTGGCTGCTGGCGCTCAACTCGGTGAAGACCCACAGGCCGTCATGGATCTCCGCGAACGCGACGATCGCCCCGGTTCGCGACAGGCTGATATGCGTCGAGTCGGCGGCGCTCGCGGACGGGACCGGGAACGCGACAAAGAGCAGCATGGCCGTGGACAGGAATGCGACCGCTCGTCTCACTGGAGGTCCTCCCCGGTGCGCTCGGTGGGGGAGCGCTGCATCCATGGTAGACGGCGGAGCGCGCGGTGAGCCGGCGCACGTTCGTCCGGCGAGTCTGGTCGCCCGCCGGCCCCGCATACGGAGGGTGGCTTACGAGCGGCCGGTGGCCGCGCCGGTGGCCGGATCCCAGCCCCCGGCCTGGCCGACCTTGGTGGCGAGCGGCCGGCCCAGGACGCCAGTGATGAACCTCGCCGCCTCGAGGACGCCGTCCAACGAGACGCCGTGCTGCCAGCCCGAGGCGTCGAGGAAATAGACCAGGTCCTCGGTCGCCAGGTTGCCGGCAGCGCCGGGAGCGTACGGGCAGCCGCCGGTTCCACCCGATGCCGCGTCGAAGCAGCGAACGCCGGCGGCCAGTCCCGCGGCGACGTTGGCCAGGGCGGTCCCGCGCGTGTCGTGGAAGTGATACGCGATCCGCTCCAACGGGATGCCCGCCTCGACAGCCAGCCCGGTCAGCTCGGAGACCTGGATCGGCACCGCGACGCCGATCGTGTCGCCGAAACAGACCTCGTCGACGCCGAGCTCGACTAGGCGGCGGCCGACGTCGACGGCCACGCCGGGCTCGACCCGGCCGGTGTACGGGCACCCGAAGGCGGTCGACACGTAGCCTCGGCGCCACCAGCCGAGCTGGCCCGCGCGGTCCAGGACAGGAGCGAACGCCTCCAGCGATTCATCGACGGTCATCCCGATGTTCCGCTGGGTGAAGGCTGACGACGCGGCGGTGAAGACGGCCAGCGCATCGGCCCCGGCGGCCTCGGCTCGCTCGAGCCCAAGGGCATTCGGGACCAGGACGGGATAGCGAACCCCCGGTCGCCCGGTGAGTCCGGCCATGACCTCCTCTGCATCGGCCAGCTGGGGGATCGCCCGCGCCGACACGAAGCTCGTGGCCTCGATCTCGCGCAGGCCGGCCGCCGCGAGCAGCTCCAGGTATCGGAGCTTGTCTGCCGTGGCGACCGGGGACGCCTCATTCTGCAGCCCGTCGCGTGGCCCGACCTCGTAGACGCGGACCCGCCGATCGCCCCCTCGCCCGCCGTCCACCCCTCAGCCGCGGGGTGGGGTCATCGCCCGCTCCACCCGGGCGATCTCGACCTCGATTTGACCGATCTCCTCGGCGGCCTTTTGGAATTCCGGGCTGTCGAGCGGAGCGGCGTCGCGGCGGTGGCGCGCGGCGGCGTGCTCGACCAGGAGCTGCTCACGGGTCCTGGTCGCGGCGGGCGTCGTCTTGGCCATGATTCACGGTTCCTCAGAATGGTCAGACGCAGGGTAGCGCGGCTAGGCCTCGATCGTGGCGAGCAGCTGGCTCCGCGTCACCTGGTCTGCGGCCCGCACGAGCAGCTCGGCGATTCGTCCGGCGGTCGGAGCAGCGACCACGTGCTCCATCTTCATCGCCTCGAGCGTGGCGATCGGGTCGCCGGCCTCGACGGTGTCGCCGGCCGCCACGTGGAGCGCGAGCACAGAGCCCGGCATCGGCGCGAGGACCGGGGCGCTGCCGCCGGCGTGATGGTGGGCGGCAGCCGCCCGCGCCGCGCGGTCCACGTCCGGCGGGGCCGCCAGGCGGAAGGCGATGCTGCAGCCTGCCAGGTCGAGATGGGCGGCATCGCCGGCGCGGACCCATTCGAAGCCATCGGATCCGGCAGCCGGCGGACCCACGATCACGGCCCGCTCCTCGCCGTCGGCCGACACGCGCGCGACTGCCGGACCGTTGAGCCGCCAGCCGCCGGCGAACGGGTCGACCTGCGGTGCGTCCCGGGGCGCGGTCAGGAGGCGCGCCGCAGTCCCCCATGCATCGGCAGGGATCGCCGCGCGTTCGGCCCAGTCGTCGGGCGGCCAGATGCGGTCGAGCGTGTCGATCCGGGCCTGGCCGTCGAGCACGACGGGCTGGCGGACGAGCCAGCGCAGGAACCGCAGGTTAGTCGTCAGCCCCAGCACCGTCGTGTGGTCCAGGGCTCGGCCGAGCCGTGCGAACGCCTCCTCGCGATTACGGCCGGCGGCGACGATCTTCGCGAGCATCGGGTCGAAGCGCGGCCCGATCTTGGCGCCGACCTCGATCCCGGCGTCCACCCGGATGCCTGGGCCCGAAGGCCATCGGAGCGCCTCGATTCGTCCCATCGCCGGCAGGAACCCATCCTCGGCGTCCTCCGCATAGAGACGGACCTCCACCGCGTGGCCGCCAGACGCCATGGCGCCGTCGATGGCCGCCTGGTTGGCGCCGATGGCGGGGAGCGTCTCGCCTGCCACGATCCGGAGCTGGTCGGCCACGAGGTCGCGGCCGGTGACGAGCTCCGTGACCGGATGCTCCACCTGGAGGCGCGTGTTCATCTCGAGGAAGTAGAAGCGGTCCCGATCGAGGAGGAACTCGCAGGTACCGGCGCTGCGGTAGCCCACCGCGGCAGCAAGGCGGAGCGCCGCGTCTGCCATCCGCCCGCGGACGGCATCGTCGAGACCCGGACCGGGAGTCTCCTCGAGCACCTTCTGATGGCGCCGCTGGAGGCTGCAATCGCGCTCGCCAAGGTGGACCCCGTTTCCATGGGCGTCGAACAGCACCTGGACCTCGACGTGGCGGGGTCCCTCCAGCAGGCGTTCCAGGAGGAGCCTGTCGTCGCCGAAGGCAGCCCGTGACTCCCGGCGCGCCGAGGCGAGGGCGTCAGGCAGGTGGGCGAGGTCGCGAACGATCCGCATGCCCTTTCCGCCGCCGCCTGCGGTCGGCTTGACCAGCAGCGGCGCCCCGATCGTGGCGGCGGCGGCCACCAGAGCGGCGTCCGTCTGATCGGCGCCGTCAGTGCCCGGCAATGTGGGGACTCCGTTCCCGGCCGCCAGGCGTCGCGCGGCGGCCTTGTCGCCTATCGCCCGGATCGCCTCGGCGGGCGGACCGACCCAGCGGATGCCGGCAGCTTCGACGGCTGCCGCGAAGTCCGCGCTTTCGGCCAGGAAGCCGTACCCGGGATGGAGCGCGTCCGCACCGGCGGCCCTGGCGGCCGCGACGACTGCCGGGCCATCGAGGAGGTCGACCGCCGGACCGTCGGAGCCGGGGTCGTACGTGCTGATGCCCAGCCGCTCGGCCGTTCGTCGGATCCGCGTCGCGATCTCGCCGCGATTGGCCACGAACAGGGCGTGCACCGGACGGACGTTGGCGGCAATCGCCGGGGAGGCCGGGCCGGCCGCGGACGCCTCCGTGGCGAACGCGTCTAACGCGTCAGACGCGACACGCCACCTCCCGCCCACCCGTCGGGCAGGCAGGCGGCCACCTGCGATCCATCGCTGGATCGTTCTCGTCGTCGTGCCGATGCGCATCGCCGCCTGGCTCGGGCTCACCTCGTCCGACATATGTCGTGATTGTCGCGTTCCGGACCGGCTGTGGCAAGGGCCTGCCCGGCTATCCTTTCCGATCGTGCTGTCCAGGCTGCTCGGGGTCCTTCGGCAGGCCGACTTCCGCCAGCTGTGGCTCGCCCAGACGGTGAGCCAGTTCGGGACCCAGATCACGGTCCTCGCACTGCCCCTCGCTGCGATCCTGGTCCTGCGCGCCAGCACGTTCGAGGTCGCGGTGCTGGGAGCGCTCGAGTTCCTGCCGTTCCTCTTGTTCACCCTGCCGGCGGGCGCCTGGGTCGATCGACTGCCGCGCCGCCGGGTCCTCATCGCTGCCGACGTCGGTCGGGCCGGCCTGCTCCTCGTCATTCCGGCGAGCTACCAGCTCGGCGCCCTGTCCGTGTGGCATCTGTATCTGATCGCGTTCGGCGTCGGCACGTTCACGGTCTTCTTCGACCTGGCCTACCAGTCCTATCTGCCCGGCCTGGTGGGTCGCGAATCGCTGGCCGAGGGAAACGCCCGGCTCGAGGTCAGCCGCTCCACGGCCCAGGTCCTGGGCCCGGGCACCGCCGGCCTCCTGGTCGGAATCGCCGGCGCCCCAATCGCGATCCTCGCCGACTCATTGAGTTATCTCGGGTCAGCGGCCTTCCTGACGAGGATCCGTCGCGCCGATCCGGGCGGCGCACGACGCGACGGGGCCCAGCCCGATCGGCCGGGGCTCCGCCGCGAGATCGCCGACGGCCTCCGCTATTTCGCTCGCGATCCGTATCTTCGCAGCCTGGCGGCGACGGTCACGACCTTCAACTTCTTCAGCGAGATCGGCGCGGCAATCTACCTCGTGTTCGTCGTTCGGGAGCTCGGGCTCCGGCCGGAGGCGATCGGCCTGGTGACGTCGATCGGAGCCATCGGACTCGTGATCGGCGCACTGGCGAGCCGCTCTGTCGCCCGCCGGCTCGGCCTGGGCCGGGCGCTCATCGTCAGCGAATTCATGTCCGGGATCGGCCTCCTCCTCGTCGCCGTCGCGCCGCGCGAAGAGGCCATGGTCTTCCTCACGGCATCGGGGTTCATCGTGGGCGTCGCCGTGATGGTCCTGAACGTGAACGGGGTCAGCCTGCGCCAGGCGGTGACGCCGGATCACATGCTCGGTCGGGTGAACGCGACCGGGCGATGGATCGGATGGGGGACGATCCCACTCGGCGCGGTCGTGGGTGGCGTCCTGGCGACGGCGATCGATCTCCGTCCGACGCTGTTCCTCAGCGCGGTCGGGGCGGGCCTCGCCTTTCTGTGGCTCGTTCCGTCTCCAGTCCGGTCCTTGCGCGATCTGCCAGGGACGCGGTCCTCCACCGAGCCGGCGCCGCCCGAAGTCGCGATGCCGCCCGTTCCTCCGCCAGCCTGAGGGCGCGGGTCAGGTCGTGTCGTCCTCCGGCTGCCAGGCCGGTCGCCGCTTCTCCGTGAAGGCGCGGAACCCCTCCTGCGCCTCGTCCGAGACTCGCTGAGCGGCGATGACCCGAGCCGTGTGCCACTTCGACGAGCCGTGGGGCAGCCCGCGGACCTCACGGACGATCGACTTCGCCCCACGAGCGGCCGTCGGACCGGCCGCCAGCAGGTCGTCGATCGCCACCTGGACGGCCGCGTCGAGCGCATCCGGCCCCTCGACGACCTCGTGCACGAGGCCGATTCGCTGCGCGCGAACTGCGTCGAACCGGCGCCCGCCGGGGAACAGGGCGCGGGCGTGCGACTCACCGATCTTGGCGATGACAAACGGGGCGATGACGGCGGGCAGGATGCCCAGCCGTGTCTCCGTGAAGCCGAAGCGCGCGCCGCTCTCGGCGATGACGATGTCAGCCACCGCGCAGAGACCCATCCCGCCGCCGAGCGCTGCGCCGTGGACGCGCGCGACGACCGGCGCCGGGCAGGTGTCGATGGACTCGAGCATGTCGGCCAGCGCCATCGCGTCCTGCTCGTTGGCCTCGCGGTCGAGGCTCATCGCCGCCCGCATCCACTTGACGTCGGCGCCGGCGCAGAACGATAGGCCCTCGCCAGCCAGGACGACGGCCCGGAGCGCCGTGGGACCTTCCCTGGAAAAAGCCGTGAAGGCGGCTCTTAGCTCCGCGATGAGCGTCGCATCGAAGGAGTTGTGCACCTCGGGCCGCGTCAGCGTGACCCGGGCGACCGTGTCTCCCGGCCCGCTCCGATCGACCCGCAGGCGTTCGCTCACGGACGGCATCGTACCCGCGTCGCGAGCGCTAGGACGAAGGAGCCGCCGCGACATGCCACCTCAGCAGCCACCCGGGCTCTGCTGCTCGACCCGATAGATGTCCCGGGTCCATGCGGCCGTCGGCTCTCCGGCGGCCACCCGGACCGTGATGAGCGGCGTCAGGCGAAAGGCCTGTTCGGTCGGGACGAGGTCCGCGTCGCCCAGTCGCAGGATGAACACGGGTCTCTCGCAGATGAGCGATGAGATCCGCCGCTCTCGGGTGACCCAGCCCTCGTAGACGATGTTCGTGTCGTCGACGATGAGGACGTCCGAGCGTCGGCCTTCCACGAGCTGGCCGTGCCACAACGGCGTCGAGGCATCCCAGTACGAGAGGATCGCCGCGTTGGGCGGCAGGGCCGCGAAGACCGCGTCCACGTACTCCTGTCCGGAGCGATCGCCGCTGCGGTCGGCCCGGTCCCAGTTACCGGCCGCGAGGACCAGCGCGCCGCCGATGGCAGCCGCGCCGATCGCCAGGCCGGCCGCCGTCGCCATCGTCATCGCGCCTGCAGTCGCGTCCGCGCCCCCGCCCGCGCCAGTGGCCGTGGCCGTGGCGGCTCGCCGGGGAGTGCTGCGGGCGAAGAGCCACGCCACGGCACGTGCTGCCGACTCCAGCGCCACCGACGCTCCGATGGCGAGTACCAGGAGCGGAACGAGGAGGTAATGCTCCAGGTGCAGGTAGTTGGCCCAGATGTAGACGGCCGAGAAGGCCACACCCAGGCACATGAGCCCGAATGCGGGTCGCCGCACCACCAGGATGACGAGACCGGCCAATCCAAGCACCGGAAGGACGGGTGTCGCTCGGGCGGTCAGCAGCTCCCACAGGTCCGGCAGCGAGGCGACGAACTCACCGGGTCCCCGGGCGGAGAGGAAGTCGAACTGGCCCCGGAACTGGGTGCCGCTGACCAGCCACAGGACGCCGTCCAGGGTCACCGGATGGTTGTACGGCAGCGGCGGCGACTGGCTCGCCGCGAGCGGGATGTAGAGGTAGACGGCGAGGCCCAGGAGGAGGGCGCCAACCGGCAGCGCCAGGATCGCGGGCCTGGATGCGATCTCCCGGCGGCCGCTCCACAAGACGAAGAGCGCCACGAACGGGGCGATGAAGAGGGTGAGCAGGTGGTTGCCGAGCGCCAGGCCCACGAGGAGCCCGCCGATGGTGAGGTCGACCGGAGACCGCCTCTCGGCCCAGACCAGCGCGCGGTGGATGATCAGTGCCGCCATCAGCAGATGCAGCGGATTGACCTCGGCCACCGTGGCGGCCGCCCACACCGTCCCTGTCGCTCCCAACGCGAGCCCGGCGGCCATGGCGATCAGGGGTCGAGCACCAAGCCGCAGCGCGATCAGGGTGGTGGCAGCGACGGCGGCAGCCACGCAGGCTGCCGAAAAGAGGTTCGCCCGGAACGCGATCGAGCCGACCGGCACGAGCTCGGCCAGCCAGGCCAGAAGGATGTACGTCGGGTAGCCGGTGGGATGGGCGACCCCGAGGACGTGCGGAACGGTCTGCATCTCCCCCCAGTCGCCGAAGGCGATTCCAGGCAGGAGGGTGCGCACGTAGGCCGCCAGCGCCAGGCAGCCCACGATGGCTGGTGCGAGCCGGGCTGCGCGCGCCAGAACGGAATCTGCGGTCGCGCTCAGAAGCTCGGGCCGGGCTGGGAACGCATGGCGCCCATGGTATGCGTGAGACGTGGCGCAGACGCTCTCGTGTCATCGTCAGGCGGAAGGCGAGATGGCTCCACGATCACGTGTATCGACCTGGGGAGTGCGTCACGACCCTGGCGTCTCCACCGGACTGACAGGCCATCCACCCAGCACGGAGGGATTCGCATGACTCGTCGACTGATCATCGCGGCGGCCGCCTCGCTCTTGATGGCTGGAGTCCTCGCCACGCCGGCCTCGGCCGCGCCGGCGGGCCAGTTTCGCTTCTCCACCTCGGGGCCCGGTGTCGACGGCTTCTGGTCGACGTTCCCGGCCGACGGCAACTACGTCGCGAACGTCGTCTACACGGACACGTTCGTCTCGGCCGCCGAGCAGGCGATCGAGGAAGACGGCACGACGTTCACGGACAAGTTCGCCTTTGTCGACATCTTCAGCTACAAGATCGACCGGCGTGGCAACTTTGTCTTCGTCTCCGACACCTTCGGCTTCGCCGCTGGCGACGACGTCTCGTTGAGCGTCGCCAGGGACCTGAGCTCGGCCTCGCTGAAGGCGACCGTGGCTCTCTCGACCTGTACGGAGCGCACCTGCTCCGACGCCGGAACCGGCCAGCTGGCAGGCAAGTGGGTCGCTACCGGACCGGCCGTCCGGGTGAACGGCACGACCACCATCACCTCACCCGGCTTCACCGAGACGGTGCGCCAGAAGGGCACGTTCCGGGATGCGTCTGCGGTCGGTTCCCTGGACGGCGCCGACTTCGGGGCGTCACTCTACGCTGACATCAACAACACGAGCTTCAGCGACCATTTCATCTGCCACGGCTGCTGATCGACCTCACGTGGCCTCGGCCCGCCCGGTCTCCGGGCGGGCCGTTTTGATGCCCGCGAGCGTCTCGGCAGCAAGTTGTCGCAGTCTGCAGTTCGGCCTGCTCACATCCGGAAGACGCCGAAGCGCGTCTCCGGGATCTCTGCGCACAGCGACGCCTCGATCGCCATGGCGAGCACCCGCCGTGTGTCGACCGGGTCGATGACTCCGTCGTCCCACAGCCGGGCGGTGGCGAAGTAGGGCGAGCCCTCGCGCTCGTACGTATCGAGAATCGGCGCCTCGAAGGCGGTCCGCTCGGCATCGGAGCCCCACCGACCGTTCGGCAGCGACGCCTCGCGCACGGTCGACAGGACCCGTGCGGCCTGTAGGCCGCCCATGACGCTGATGCGGGCGTTCGGCCAGGACCACAGGAACCGCGGCCCGTACGCCCGGCCGGCCATGGCGTAGTTGCCGGCCCCGAAGCTGCCGCCAATGAGGATCGTGAACTTGGGGACCTCGGCGCAGGCGACCGCCATGACCATCTTGGCGCCGTCCTTGGCGATCCCGCCGGCCTCGTACTCGCGGCCGACCATGAAGCCGGTGATGTTCTGGAGGAAGACGAGCGGGATCCGCCGCTGCGCGGCGAGCTCGATGAAGTGGGCGCCCTTGAGCGCGCTCTGGCTGAACAGGATGCCGTCGTTGGCGATGATGCCCACCGGGTAGCCGTCGAGGTGAGCGAACCCGCAGACCAGCGTCTCGCCGTACAGCGGCTTGAACTCGTGGAACCGGCTTCCGTCGACCAGGCGAGCGACGATCTCGCGCACGTCGATTGGCCGCCGCGGGTCGGCGCTCACGGCGGCGTACAGGTGCGCCCCGCCGTCCGAGCCTTCGGGAGGGATGGCGGGCGGCTCCGGCCGGGCTCGATCCCAGGGCGCCGGCGGCGGCCGTCGGTTGAGGTTGCGGACGATCTCGCGGCCGAGAGCCAGGGCATGCTCGTCGTCGAGCGCGAGATGATCCACGACACCGGAGGTGCGGGCGTGGACGTCGCCACCGCCCAGGTCCTCGGCGGTGACCTCCTCGCCGGTGGCCGCCTTCACGAGCGGCGGGCCGCCCAGGAAGATCGTGCCGGTCCCGCGGACGATGACCGTCTCGTCGCTCATCGCCGGCACGTACGCGCCGCCAGCTGTGGAGCTGCCCATGACGAGCGCAATCTGGGGAACGCCGGCGGCCGACAGGCGAGCCTGGTTGTAGAAGATCCGGCCGAAGTGATCGCGATCGGGAAAGACGTCCGCCTGGAGGGGCAGGAAGGCGCCGCCGCTATCGACCAGGTACACGCACGGCAGGCCGTTCTCGAGGGCGATCTCCTGTGCCCGGAGGTGCTTCTTGACCGTCAGCGGGTAGTAGGTGCCGCCCTTGACGGTGGCGTCGTTGGCGACGATGACGCAGAGCGTTCCCTCCACCCGTCCGAGGCCGGTCACGATGCCGGCGCCCGGCGCTTCACCGTCGTACAGGCCGTCGGCAGCCAGCGGGCTCAGCTCCAGGAATGCCGATCCCGGATCGAGCAGGCGGTCGATGCGCTCGCGGACCGGCAGCTTGCCCCGCTCCCGGTGGCGGGTGATCGAGCGGTCATCGCCACCGGCGCCGCGGCCGGCGACCTGGGCCTGTTTCGCCCGAAGCTCGACGACGAGGGCCTCCATCGCCGCGCGGTTGGCCTGCGTCTCGGCATCGGCAGGGTCGAGGCGGCTTCGGAGGACCGTCATTCGCGGGATGATACGCGGGCATCCCGGGCGCCCTCATAGCCACCGGAGATCCCGCCGACCGAACCCGCCGGGCGGCGGGAGGCCGGCTCGGATCGAATCCGCGTCGAAGAGCGTCCTCGGGACGAGGTCCGTGGGCGGCTCGTCGGCGAACGGCAGCGGTTGCACGACCCCCTCCGCGAGGATTCGGACCTGGGCGATGGATGTGAGCGGAACGGTCATCACTCGCTCCAGTACCCAGGCGAGACCGACATGCAGGGGCACCGGCAGCCGGATCATGAGGGGCCGTCGGCCGACGACCGCCGCCACCCGCCGGACCGCCTGGCCCAGCGTCATCTCGTCCGGTCCGAGCACCGCGATCGTGCGCCGGGCGAGGGTGCCGTCGATCAAGGCCGACTCCAGGATCCGTGCGACGTCGGCCACCGCCACGGGCCTGACCGGCCGATCACGCAGGCCAACGGTGGCAAAGACCGGGAAAGTGTGGAGCGCCCGGCTGAGGTGGTCGAGCATGTGGTCGCCGCGGCCGTAGATGACCCCCGATTTGAGGACGGTCCATTCGAGCTCCGACGACCGGACGATCTCCTCTGCCGCCCATTTCGATTCGTGATAGCCGGAGCCGCATCCGGGCCGGGCGCGGAGGAAGCTGAGCATCGCGATTCGGTGCACGCCTGCGGCCTGTGCCGCGGCCACGACCGTTCGCGTGCCCTCGATGTGGACGGTGCGGTAGGTCTGCTCACCCAGCTCGCGGTTGATGCCGGCGCAATGGGCGACCGCCTCGCAGCCCGGGAACGCCTCGCGCAACAGCGCCGCATCGGTCAGGGACGCCGAGACGAACGTGGTGCGCGGCAGCTTGCGACTTGCCTCGTCGCGCCGGTCGACGCCGCGCGCGACGAGGACGACCTCGTGCCCGTGAGCGGACAGCCGGGCGGCCAGATGGCGCCCGACGAACCCGGTCCCGCCGGTAATCGCGACTCTCACGATGCCTGCTGGTCCGATCGGTCCATCAAGAGCAGCACGAAGGCCGGCAGCCAGACCGCGTCGTTCAACAGGACGACGAGCAGAGCGGCGCGCGGAACGATGCCGGCGGCGATGCCGGCGAGGCAGGAGCCCAGGCCCAGGGCCTTTCCCAGCAGGGCCGTGCCGAGGAGCGGTCGGGCCCGCTCCGGGTTGGCCGCCGCCCACCAGTAGGCGGGGGCAAACGCGGCGACCAGCACGCCCGCGGCCCGCCAGCCAGTTGCGTCCGACACAGTTCCGAGCCCGAGGACTCGCGTCAGCCGATGCGGCGCGACGATCGCCAGCCCGCCCCAGATGGCGTTGTAAACCGCCGCCGCGCGAAGCCACCGGGAGGGCGCCTTGGTCCGCCGCGCCGTTGAGCGCTCTCGGCTCGTATCGGGGAGCGGGGCGGCGGAGCTCATCCTGAAGCTGCCGGAGTAGCCGAGGATCGGACCGAGGACCGGCAGGCCGATCGTGACCTCCACCCGGATGCCGTCGCGGTCGATCCCGTGCTGGACCGCGCGGGCGCGCGGCGTCAGGACGGCAGGCAACGGAACGGCGCGGCCCGCGATCCGTACGCATCCTCCGGCCGCGATGATCGCCAGCCCGTCCGGATCGACCGGCTCGAGCCGCCATTCGATCCGGAGCCGGCCGGTCCGTCCGAGCCGCTCGACGATCGCGTTCCGCCGGCCGTCGAAGGACATCTCGGCATCGAACGCGCGGACGACCGCGAAGCCGAAGCGGCGGTCCCAGGTCTGCCGGGGCACGCCCTCGGGATCCCGGAGCGAGTGCACCCGCAGCGAGGCCGGCACGTCCCGGCCGGCGTCCGGGAACAGGAGTCGCTGGCGGGCCAGCGCGCCCAGCGCCGGGTCGAGCCACCGGTGGCGCCGCCAGACGCGGTCCATCGTGCCGACGAGGAGGACATCGGTGGTCGAGTCGCCGTGGAGGAACAGGCGAGCGAGCGGCTCGGCGAGCGGGTGGTGCCACCGGGCCATGACCGGATCGAACGGCGAGCCAACTCGCGCCGCTTCCATCAGGAACCGCCGAGCGCCTCGCGGAGCGCGGCCTCGATCGTGGGATAGCGGAAGACGTAGCCCGCCGCGATCGCCTTCGCCGGCACGGCCCGGCGGCCGTGGAGGAGGAGGTCGGCCTGGCCCCACAGCGCGAGGCGGAGGAGAGCGGCAGGCGCGGGAACGGCGGCGGGGCGCCCCAGCACCCGTCCGATCGCTCGGGCAACTTCACGTTGCAGGAGTGTCTCCGGGGCGACGAGGTTGAGCGGCCCTGTGATCGACGGGTCGCCCAGGGCCAGGGAGTACAGCCCCACGACGTCGTCGACGTGGATCCAGGTGAACGGCTGGTCACCCCGCCCCAGCCGGCCGCCGAGGAAGAGGCGGTACGGCAGGGCCAGGAGGCGGAAGGCGGGAGCGTCGGCTGCGATGACCAACGCCGTCCGGCACAGGACCACGCGAAGGCCCAGCCGCTCGGCATGCAGAGCGGCGGCCTCCCAGGCAAGGGAGACCCGGGCGAGGAACGTATCCGAGGTCGGCCCATCCTCGGTAAGCTCGAAATCGCGCCGGTCGCCGTAGACGTCGATGCCGGAAGCGTTGACGAGGACGGCCGGACGCTCGCCGGCGGGCAGGCGTTCGATTCCCTCGACGATGGCGCCGGTCGCCCGGAGCCTGCTGGCCAGGATCGCGCGCTTGTGGCGAGGCGTCCACGGCCGTCCCCCGATCGATTCGCCGGCGAGATTCACAACGGCGTCGGTGCCTCGGAGGACGCCGGCGACCGCGCCGCGGTCTCCGCCCGGATCCCAGCGGACCACCTCGACGCCGAGCGGCAGCCGCCGCCGGGCTCGGTCGACGCGGCGACTCAGAATGCTGACCATGTGCCCGTCGGCGAGGAGTGCTGCGGCGAGTCGCCGCCCGATGAGGCCGGACCCGCCGGCGATCGCGATGCGCATCAGTCCGGCCCATCCGGCCGGACCCTCGTCCAGGCGACCCTGAACGCGACGATCCAGACGACCGACGCAGGCAGCGTCAGCAGGGCGACCACGACCGGACCGACGATCACCGCGCCGACCAGCGAGATCACGACGAAGCCCGCGCCGATGTCCACGAGGGGGTAGGAGGTTCCCGACTCGACGACCGAGCCGAGAACGATCCCGACGACCGTGAGGATGTCGCCCAGGATCATCACGCCGATGGCCATGGCCACGACGATCCCGGCGATGCCGAGTGGCCGCGCTTTTGCCGCCGCCGGGCCCAGCAACCACCCGAACGGGGCCGCGGCCAGGACGGGGACGATCCCTGCAGCACCGACCATGAAGCCATTCGTGTCTTCGAGCGGCGCGGAAATCGGTTGGAGGATGCCGACGATCGCGACCACGCCGGCCGCGACGGCAACGGCCACGACGAGGCCAAGCCAACGGGCGTTGGTGAGCTCGGCGCGGGACATCGCGGGGACACCCTGGTCGGGTGCCTGCCAACCTCGCGACGGTTGAAGCGGTGTCCGCCGATGGGCGATCATGATGTCGGGCCCTCCAAGGCCATGTGCTACTCTCACCTAGCAAGTTATGAACCAATAACACGCTACTGTCAAGTCGCATGTTGTAGGAGAGGTTGCGTGGCGACACCGATGGCGTCGCGGGGCAGGGCCACCGCAAAGCAGCGGCCTGCGTCGAAGGGACGCCCCGCGTCGAAGGAGCGGCCCGGCCCGTCCGAGCGGGCCGAGGCGATCCGCCGGAGCCTGGCAGACGCGTGGGGCGACATGGGCGCCGCGTGGGGTGTCGCGCCCGCGATCGCCCGGGTCCACGGCTATCTCCTGTCCCGCCAGGCGCCGCTCACCGAGCGGGAGGTCCGCGAGGCGCTCGGGCTGAGTCATCGGGCGGCCAGCATGGCCCTGGCCGAGTCAGAGGCGTGGGGACTCATCGTGCGCGTCCAGGAACCCCGTCGCGTCGGCCGCCGAGGTCCCGCCGGCGTCGCCTACGCAGCCGTCGGCGACCACTGGCGGTGGTTCGGCCGGGTCGTCGCGCAGCGCAAGCTCCGCGAAGGAGATCCGGTCATCGCAGTGCTCGCCGATGCGGTCAATGAGGCCGCCAAGGCGGCTCGCGAATACGACGACGATTCGGAGCTGACGGCCCTGCGCGATTGGCTGTCGAGCTTCCACGACTTCGTTCGCCTGTTTGACCGGGCGATCGGCATCGTCCCGCAGCTCGATCCGCGTGAGCTGGAGCGTGCCCTGCGTCTCGTCGGCCGGGTGCCCGACGAGACCGCGTTGCGCCTCGTCCGGTTGCTCGTCACCCTCCCCGACGAAGACGTCGTACCGCTCCTGGACGCGATGAGCCGGCTGTCGCCATCTGCGGCGCGTCGGGCAACGAAGCTCATCGCCGGGGTGGTCCGCAGCGTCGGCCGCTGAGGCACGATGGCCGGTCCACGGCCATGACGCCTGTGGATGCCGGCCTGCATCGGTTGAATCGGTGGGAATCGAAGACCCCCGAGCGTCCGCTCGGGGGTCTTTCTTGCGCCGAGCGGAGTTCAGCCGTTGGTGTGCTCTGACCAGGAGACCTTGCCGATCTGACCGAAGACCGACTCGGCGCCTTCGACGCCGTCGATCGACCCCTCGGCCATGCGATACGTGGCCTTGTAGGACGAGTGGCTGTTGAACTCGCCGGGGAGGTGGAAGCTTCCGCGACCGCTCTCCCTGATCGTCCCGGACGTCGCGGTCAGGTCGAGTGCGATCTCGAGAGCCGGAAGCTCGTCATACGACGACTCCCCGGTGCACGAGTCGAACCGATCCTGTTCGACGTACAGGACGCTGCTGGCTGTCGCCGAAGCGAGCTTCCCATCGACCGATAGTGTGGCCGACCCGAAGCCCCAACGGTTCGTGCTGATGGTGCCGAACATATCGTCGCTCGGGTCGTCCGGCGTTTCGGCGCCGGTGCACTGGACGTTCTGCTCGATGTACTGGTTGAACTCGGCAAGGGCGTCGGAGCTGCCCTGCTCCTGGCTGACCGCGAGGTAGCCATAGGAGTAGCTCCCGGCTTCCTTGTCGAACGATCCCCAGTCGGCCTGCGCGATCGTGACGGAGCTGCTGTAGTTGCCGACGTTCGGGCCCGCGGCAACGGGCGCCGCCACCGCCAGAACGAGGAGTCCCGCCATCGGGACCGTCAGGAACGTGCGCATCGCTTTCCCCTTCTTCGGCGCCCTCGGCGCCCTACACGATGGCGGTCCCGGATTGGTCGAGGCCGCTCCACCGATATGGCAGATGACGGTCCTGTGGAGGCGTCGTTACGCCGGGAGGCCTGTCGGCAAGCCGACTCTCCGGCGTCGTCACGACGTCGTTCGACGTGCCGTCTTCACGGGGTTGGCTAAGGGCCGCAAATCCGAGGACGTGGCCCGACCTGGTTCGACGTCACCTCACCGCGCCCGGCCAGACAGCGCATCGATGAATGTCCGCTCGAAGCCCACGGCGTCTGCATTCACCGCGACCTGGATGGTCGGCCACGCCTCGTCGCGGACGGTTCGACCAGTCTCGGGTCCGTCCTCGATGACCCGGATTCGCTCATCGACCAGGCGCGCGAGCCTGTCATCCCGCGCAATCGTGGCTGCCAGCGGATCCCAGAAGGAGTACTGGCCGCTCTCGATGAAATCGGCCTGACCGGCGAGGATCCGGCCAACGATGGCCGCCGCCCGCGTCGGCTGATCGCCGCTCAGGCGCGCGGCAATCGTGGCTATCAAGGGAACCCGGTCCGTCGCATCCAGGGCGACCAGCGTGGTGGGAACCCGCGATTGGAACACGACGTTCGCCGCCTTCGGGTCGACGTAGACGTTCCACTCGGCGGGGCTGTTGCTGCCGACGTTGCCGGGGACATTCAGCGCACCGCCCATGGCGACGATTCGACTGACATGGGTGGACACGCCGGCGTCCTGCTGCGCGAGGGCGACGTTCGTCAGGGGCCCAAGGGCGACAAGAACGACTTGTTCGGGCTCGTCGCGCAGGGTGGAGACGAGAAGCTCGACGGCCTCGCGGTCGACGGTCCCTTCGGCGGCCGGCGGGAGACCCAGCGTCTCGAGTCGCGCGAGGGCATCGGCGCCCCAGGCCGGCGGAACAAAGTGACTTCCCGCCAGCGGGTGATCCTGGCCACAGGCCACCGGAACATCGTCGTGTCCGGCAGCCGCCAGGAGACGTTGTGCTGCTTTGGTGGCGCCTTGGCAGCCGAGCGGGGACGTCCCCGCCACCGTGATCGCCCGGACGTCCACGGCCGGCTCCGACAATAGGTAGAGGATCGCCATCCAGTCATCGCCGAGCATGTCCGTGTTCACCACGACGTGGATGAGGGGCAGGGCAGCCGTCCGGGCCGGGACGCTCGGCGCACGATTCGCGATGCGGGCCGGGACGCCCAAGGCGACGAGGGCGACGACCATGGCGACGACGACGCCTCCGGCCAGGCCCAGCGGAAGCCGCATGAAGCCGCGCACCCGAGCCGGCCTACCCACACCCGTGCTGGCAACGCCGAGGGCAATCGATGACGGGCCGAATGGGATCAAGAACCAGACCTGGCCGGATGCGCTGCCCAGGATCAGCAGCGTTGCGGCGGCGAGGAGCACGAAAGCCCAGCCGGGTCGGAGGCCGGCCCGGACGGACGCGAGCGCGGCGACCGTGGTCCCCACGACGAACGCGAAAAGGCCGACGACGGCGATCATCCATGGGCCCAAGACGCCGACGATGCCCAGCCAGGCGACCACGAGGGCTGTCCGACCGGCTCGTCCGACTCGCGGCCACACACGCAGACCCAATCCGTTGGTCACGAGGATTGCGCCACGGCGAGGAGTACCACGACGGCGCCGTCAAAGGGTGCGCGCAGCGTAAACCTTGTGACGAATTCGCTGAGGAGGACGGTCCAGCCGAGGCCACCCGTTGTGATCACGAGCCCGCCGGCTGCGTCGCGGTTGAGATACTGGCGATCGGCTCGTGCAGCTCTCAGCATCTGCCGAGCGTACCTGCATGGCCGAGTGTTCGCGTCACAATGGGCGATCCTCTGCGTCTTGAGCATCGACGTGTCGCGCTGCGAGGGCCGCTGAGGGTTGCCGAACATGAGACGCCTGAGCCGATCGACCCAACTCGCCGGGTTGGTCCTGTGTGGAGCGGTCCTTGCCGCATGCGGCTCGGCCTCGAGCCCGTCCGCCTCGGGCGGAACGGCGTCCGCGACGCTCAATGTCGCAGCCAGCGCCGGTGCCAGTGCTGGAACGCCCGCCCCGCCGACCCCCGATGCGACCGTCGCCTCGTGGGCGAGCCCGAAGACGAACGCCACGGTCAAGACGTATCGGGTGAAGCTTTCCGCAACCGCGACGGGCTCTGTGGCTCGGATCGACTATGTCGTCATCTCTTCAGGCAAGTCGAGGGCCGCGTGCGTCGCGAGGAGGCCGGACGCCGCCGACAACTGGACGTGCACCGCCGATCTCCTGAAGCTCGGCGTGGTGCCCGGCAAGGTCACCTTCTCGTTCGACGCAACAGACGCGGCAGGCGCGGTGACAAGTCCGCCCGACGGAACGCGCACGGTGACGTATGCGGTCCCGCCACCGGCGCCGTCAGGCGCGACGTACAAGCTCGTCAGGGAGACCATGACGGGACCCTACTCGAAATTGATCGAGTACCGGGCGACGTGGGTCGAACCCGCCGGCTACGCGACGAAGTTCCGCGTCTTCGGCATGATCCCGTGCCCTCGTTACTCGGACGCGAACAACGGGCAGCCGTGTGTCGTCTCGGGAACGAAGATCCCCAGTGGGGCCGTGAAGGTGATCGCCACGCTCGACGGTACCAAACGATCCACGGTGATCAGCTGGAGGGAGGAGGGCGAACTCCCGGGCCCCGGCCCGTACTCGGCGTACCTCGTTCGCGCCTCCAACCAGTACGGCTCCTCGACCTACACGATCCTCTGGTCCGCGACCGTCTGTTGGCAGTGCGTCTACTAGGCTGACTGTCTCGCCTCGGATCGGGCTGGCGGGCGCCTCGTGCAATAATTCAGCGGCGCGTTGCGACCCGACCTACTCGAACGGGCGAGGACCCCGGGGCCAGCACGGCGGGCAGCGGGCGCGGCAGATCAGAGGAACACCTCAGCATGACCGTCGAGACGTCCACCTGGGCCACCA
>Ga0137368_10001834_pt1 | contig 22777 bp, 19 predicted proteins | sample SagtaG_13_FD_104917 | JGI IMG/M metagenome (GOLD analysis project Ga0137368, IMG submission 104917) | Vadose zone soil microbial communities from Sagehorn Ranch, Mendocino, California, USA - Sage1_L_100_16 metaG | ecosystem: Environmental > Terrestrial > Soil > Vadose zone | place: USA...
ATGCCCGGACCTCCGCCGCAACCGCCTCAGGGGAGCCGCGCATGGCGTATCCGGAACCGGACGAGACGTCGAGCTCGAGTCGGGCGCGGCCCGATATCGGAGGCATCGGCCGGCCGGCTGCTCGCGCCGCCTCGGTGACCATCGCCACCCGGCGGCCCACGGATGCCGGCCCGGCCGCCGAGAAGTGATAGCCGTCGCCGAGGGTTCCCGCCCGGCGGCAGGCCGCCTCGGACCCACCGCCGACCACGATCGGGGGACCGCCGGGCTGCATGGGCAGAGGCGCGAACACGAAGTCGGTCAGGTCGTTGAATCGGCCGTGAAACGGCTCCGTCGAGCCGGACCAGAGGTGCCGCCAGAGCCGGATCGCCTCGTCCGTGTACGCGCCACGGACATGGAACCGATCGGCCGCGCCGACGTTGGCGAACTCGATCGGATTCCAGCCGACCCCGACGCCCGCGATGACCCGGCCGCGCGAAAGGACATCGAGCGTGGCCAGCTCCTTGGCAACCACGACCGCCGGACGCATCGGGACGACCACGACGCTCGCCCCAATTCTCACGTTGGTCGTGCGGCCTCCGACGTGCGCCAACGTCAGGATCGATTCGAAGATCCGCCCGTACTCGTCGGCGTTCTGGCGATCGATGGCCAGGTGGTCGGTTGACCAGACGGTCGAGTAGCCGAGGCGCTCGGCGGCCTCGGCCGCCGCCTCGATGCCCTCGGCCGACGACCCGGCGCGGTAGTTCGGCAATGCCAGTCCGAAGTCCATTCCGCGATGGTAGCCGGATGGTGCGGCGTGGTGCCGGAGCCGCACGAGCCGACCACCCCCGGGCGGACGCGCCTACGATGCGCGGAAGAACGCCAGGAGTGGCTCGCCTGTTGAGTAGATCATCGAGGCCGAGCGCCGGTCCATCGTCAAGTCGACCCGGATCCGAACCGAATCGTCGAGCGGATGGTTGGGGTCGTAGATCGACAGGTCCAGCGAGTCTGCAGAGACCTCGTAGCCGTAGGCGATGACCTGGTGGTTCAGGCCGAGGAGCCGCGGATCCCACGAGGTGGCACGGACCAGCCCGACCATGGACAGGCGGCCGGCGTCGATGTCGGCCCGGATGCGGGGCCACTCGCGTCGCACCGACTCCACCGCTCGAGGGCGGCGCCGGAGCAGCCGGCTCCAGACGGTTGGGGTGTCGGGCCGGGCGGCCGACAGGTCGTAGAAGCGGATCGGCACGCGGCCAAGCGCGAAGCTGCGGACCTGGCTCCGAACGAGCTGGCGGAAGTGCGGCGTGCTGCCGGTCGGCGGGTCCGCTTCCTCCCAGGGTGGCAGGCCGGCCTCGAAGCGTTCCCGCGTGACGGTGCACAGACCGCCACACAGTCCGTTCGCCGCGTTGCCGACACCCAGCAGCGTCCGCCCCGCGAGGCGCACGAAGATCGTCGCCTGAGCCGGGAACCGGTTGGCGAACCGGAGGCCGTGCGTGCTCGGCAGGAACCCCGGGACGGCGTTTGCGACCATGGCAGCATGATCGCCGGGTTTCGCGATCGATGGGCGGCGGTAATGATTCCGACAGCTGCCGCCTGTCACGGTCCGATCCGCAGACCCGCAACGCTGGAGGAGCCAACGATGGAACCGAATCGACAGGTCCAGGAACCCGAAGCCCGGTTCGTCCCTCCACTGCGTCCCGGTCGCGAGCTGCACGACAGGAACGAGCCGATCTTCGACCAGGGCCTCGCGTTCGACGTCGAGACGCTCATGGATCGGCGGCAGGTCATGAAGCTGCTCGGTTACTCGGGACTGGCAGTTGGGCTCCTCACGATCGCCGGCTGCGCGCCGGGCGCGTCCTCCGCCTCTCCGTCGAGTGCAGCCTCGAGCGCGGCGGCCGGCAGCGCGTCGACGGCCGACTGCGACGTCATCCCCGAGGAGACCGCCGGCCCTTACCCGGGCGACGGCTCCAACGGCCCGGACGTCCTCAATCAGAGCGGCATCGTCCGCAGTGACATCCGCTCCAGCTTCGGAAGTTCGTCCGGGACGGCCACGGGCGTGCCCCTGACGATCAAGCTGGCCATCCAGGACGACGCGAACAACTGCGCGCCGCTGGCCGGCGCCGCCGTCTATCTGTGGCACTGCGACCAGGAAGGCCGGTACTCGCTGTACTCACAGGGCGTCACGGACCAGAACTACCTGCGCGGCGTGCAGGAGGCGGACGCCAACGGGCAGGTCACGTTCCTGAGCGTCTTCCCGGCCTGCTATTCGGGCCGCTGGCCGCACATCCACTTCGAGGTCTACCCGAGTCTCGCGAAGGCGACCGATCCGTCGAACAAGATCACGACCTCCCAGATCGCCCTCCCGAAGGAGATCTGCGACGCGGTGTATGCGACCGACGGCTACGGCCAGAGCGTCGCCACGCTCGCCCGCGTCAGCCTCGCATCGGACAACGTCTTCGGCGACGACGGCGGGGCGCACCAGCTCGGCACCGTGAGCGGCAGTGTCGCCAGTAGCTTGACCGTCGAGCTGGCAGTGCCTGTCAAGGCCGCCTGACTGGTAAGACCCGTACTCTCACCTTCACGTGAACGGTAAGGTTGGTGTATACTCGAGGGCGTGACTGCCACGATCGATCCCACCTCCCCGGCGCCGACCCGGCTGCTGCGGATCCAGGAGGTCGCGACTGAGCTTGGCCTCACGCCCCGCTCCATTCGCTATTACGAAGAGCTGGGACTGCTCAGCCCGGCCGCGCGCAGCCAGGGCGCCTATCGGCTCTATGACGAGTCCGACGTCGAGCGCCTCCGGTTCATCAAGGCCCTCCGTGACGATGCCGGGTTCTCGCTGGCGGAGATCGGTCAGCTGCTGGAGGACGAGACCGCGCGCGCCCGCAGCAGCGAGGCGTTTCACCAATCCACCGATCGGCGAAAGCGGCGGGCCCTCCTCTCCGACTCGCTTGCCCGGGCAGACCGCCAGGTCGCCATCCTCCAGACGAAGGTGGAGCGACTCCAGGAGATGGTCGCCGCCGCCGAGGTCCGCAGGGATCGACTACGCGCCCGTCTGGCCGATATCGCCGCAGGAGGGACTGGCGAAACCCCAGAGCCCGTAGGCGAGTCGCGGGCTACTCGATGACCTCCGCCAGCATCGCCCAGGGCTGGCGGGCGCTCCGCCATCGCAACTTCCGCCTCTTCTGGACCGGCCAGCTCATCAGCCTGGTCGGGACGTGGATGCAGCAGGTCGCCCAGGCCTGGCTGGTCCTGTCGCTGACGGGCGACCCGTTCATGCTGGGGCTGACCGCCACAGCGCAATTCCTGCCGGTGCTCGTCCTGGGGCTGTTCGGCGGCATCGTCGCGGACCACCTGCCCAAGCGCCGCACGCTGCTCGCCACGCAGGCGACGGCCATGACCCTCGCGGCGATCCTGGCCATCCTGACCGCGACGCACACCGTCCAGGCCTGGCACATCCTGGTGCTCGCCCTCCTGCTCGGCTGCTCGAACGCGATCGACATGCCCACCCGCCAGAGCTTCGTGATCGAGATGGTCGGCCGGGATGACGTGGTGAACGCGATCGCCCTCAACTCGGCCGTCTTCAACGCGGCCCGGATCGTCGGTCCCGCCGTGGCCGGGCTGGCGATCGGCGTCTTCGACATCAGCGTCGCGTTCGCACTCAACGCCCTGAGCTTCGTGGCCGTGATCGTGGGCCTGCTGGCGATCCGCGAACGGGACCTGCGTCCGCTCCCGCCGTCGCAGATGCCGCGCTCCGTTCGCGCGGTTCGTGATGAGCTCGCCGAGGGCCTGGATCACGTCCGCCGGACGCCGCCGGTCCTGCTGGCGACGGCCGTCGTCGCGATCGTGGCAACGCTCGGCCTGAACGTCACGGTGCTGATCCCGCCCTACGCTCGCGATGAACTCGGCGTGGGTGCGACCGGTTACGGGTTCCTCATGGCCGCATCCGGAGTGGGCTCGCTCGTCTCGGCTGTGGCGATCGGCTACCTGCGGCGCCCCAGGATCTCGATCCTGCTCGGCGGGGCGCTCGTGGTGGGCATCCTGGACGTCGGGCTGGGCCTGACGCGGAGCTACCCGCTCGCGCTGGCGTTCATGTTCGGCGTGGGGATGGGCGGTGTTGCGATGGCCATGACCGGAAACACGACCGTCCAGCTCAACGTGCCCGATCGGCTGCGCGGCCGGGTGATGGCCGTGTACACGACCCTGTTCGTCGGCTCCACGCCGATCGGCGGCCTGCTATTCGGTGCCGTCGCGTCGCGCTACGGCACGGCGGCCAGCCTGTTCGTCGGCGGCATGGCGACCCTGGTAACGGCGCTCATCGCCACGGTCTGGGTGCTCCGCGCCGGCGAGAGGGTGCGGCGCTGGGAGACCGCGCGACGGTCGATCGACCCGGCGACCACCGCCATCGTGGAACGAGCGATCGCGGACCCGCGTCGCTGACGCCCGGGCGGCTTGGCCGGCCGACAGGAGTCGGACACCGTGGGTGGAGCCCGGTAGTCTGCCTAACTGCCGCCCTGTGAACGCTGGGCGTGCTTGTGAGCGTTGGACTGGCTGAGTTCATCCCACCGCATGCGTGGCGCGGGATGATTTGCTCTCCCGCGACCTTCAATTGGCCGGCTGAATCGGCGTGGATCGTGCCCAACGTTCGCCGTGTGAAAACAAGGCAGACTATGCGACCCCATCCGGGATGTGAGGCGGGATGAGCGGCGTCACGGGTGGATCGGTGGCCCGTACCAGACCGAGGCGGCGATGACCGCGTAGAGGCCGAGCAGCGCCAGACCCTCCAGCCAGGTCGACTCACCGTCGAAGACGATCACCGCGGCCAGGACCGCGCACAGGACGAGCGTGGCCGCCAGGAGCGGCGTGAGCACCAGGGTGAGCACCCCGCCGCCGATGACAAGGCTCAACAGGACCAGGGCTGGAGTCAGGGCCAGAGCAACCTGGAGCGAGCTGTTCAGGATCAGGCTGATGGCCAGATCGGCCTTGTTGCGCATGGCCATCTGGATGCCAACCACATTCTCCACGGCGTTGCCCGCGATCGCCACGATGACGAGGCCGACGAATGCCTCCGAGAGCCCGAGCGAGGCCATCGACGGCTTGAGTGCCTCCACGAACCAGTCTGACACGAGAGCCGCGCCGAGCCCAGCTGCGGCCAGGACCCCGATTGCCAACCTGAGCGGCCACGCCTCGTGGACCGGCGACTCCAGCGCGCTGGCCCCGCGACCTCCTGAGATCGAGGACGGGATCGACGCTACGAAGACGACGATCATGACGATCGATACGAACACGCTGAGGTCCTGGGCATGTCCGGCATCGGGTGCGCCCGGGGCAGTGGCCAAGCTGGGAATGGCGAGGACAGATACGGCCAGCAGGAGGAGCACGGCGATCGTCCGGACGGCCGGCGCATGAAAAGACTGGACGCCGTTCCGCCAGCCGCCAAGTAGGAACGCCAGGCCAAGGACGAGGAGCGTGTTGGCAAGGATCGACCCGATGAGCGCCGTTTGGACGACGGTGACGAGTCCGGCCTGGAGGCTGAAGATCGAGATGAAGAGCTCCGGCAGGTTGCCCAGCGCCGACTGGAGGACGCCCGTCGCGCCCGGCCCGAACCGCCGCCCCAACTGGTCGGTCCCCTCGCCGACGAGCGCGGCCAGGCAGGCGAGGGCGACCGCCGAGACCACGAACACCAGGACATGATTGGCGCCCGAGGTGCGCAGTACAAAGGTCGTCGCAGTCGCTCCGAGAGCCATGGCCCCCAGTGTCGTCGCGGTCCGGCCGAGCGTCGTAACGGCGGTGCCGACCAGAGGAATGGACCGTCGCTGAGTCACAGGCCAGAGGATACGAGTCGCGGACGGCCGCGGCACTACCATCAACGCATGCCACACCAGGAGGCCGAGGCCCCATCGCGATCCACGAACCGGCTGGCGACCGAGACCAGCCCGTACCTCCTCCAGCACGCCCACAACCCCGTCGACTGGTATCCGTGGGGGCCCGAGGCCTTGGCCGCCGCGAAGGAATCGGACAAGCCAATCTTCCTGTCGATCGGCTATGCCGCGTGTCACTGGTGCCACGTGATGGAGCGCGAATCGTTCGAGGACGACGCGACCGCGGACGACCTGCGGCGGGACTTCATCGCGATCAAGGTCGACCGTGAGGAGCGGCCCGACCTCGACCAGGTCTACATGGCGGCCGTGCAGGCGATGACCGGCGGGGGCGGCTGGCCGATGAGCGTCTTCCTGACGCCGGACGGCCGGCCGTTCTACGGAGGGACCTACTTCCCGCCCGAGCCACATCACAGGCTACCCTCGTTCCGGGAGGTCCTCGCCGGGGTTGCCCGGGCCTGGCGCGAAGATCGCGCAGCGATCGAGGCCTCGGGATCACGGCTGGTGGCCGCACTCGTGGAGCAGGCGCGCATGGTCGGCGGGGCGGCCGCCGGCCCGGCGATTGCCGACGACGGGCGTCTGGAGGCTGCGGTGGCGGCGCTCGAGGCGACATTTGACGCCCGCCGCGGCGGATGGGGCGGCGCCCCCAAGTTCCCCGCGGCAATGGCGATCGAGTTCCTCCTTCGACGTGCGAGCGGCGCGGACGGGCGCGTTGCAACCGGCTCGAACGCCGACGACCGCGCCCTGGCGATGGCTCGCCGGACACTCGATGCCATGGCCGACGGCGGCATCCACGACCAGCTCGGCGGCGGCTTCCACCGATATGCCACCGACGCGGCCTGGCTCGTGCCGCATTTCGAGCAGATGCTCTACGACAATGCCCAGCTCGCCCGGGTCTACGTCCACGCCTGGCAGCTGACCGGCGACGCGCGGTATCGGGCCGTGGCTGAAGGCGTCCTGGGCTTCATGGCCGAGCGCCTCCACACCGCCGACGGGGCGTTCGCCGCGAGCCTGGACGCGGATACCGACGGCGTGGAGGGCGCCACCTTCACCTGGACCGCCGAAGAGATCCGGGAGGGGCTTGCGGCGTCCGACGCGGGCCTGTTCGCCGCGGCCTACGGGGTGACGGAGGGGGGCAACTGGGAGGGACGAACGATCCTGTCCCGGGTGGGCTCCGACGCGGACCTCGCCGACCGGTTCGGGCTGGCACCGGCCGAGGTAGCCGCCCGGTTGGAGGCGGCCCGGGCGGCCCTGCGCGCCCGGCGGTCCCAGCGTCCCCAGCCGGCACGGGACGACAAGGCCCTTGCGGCCTGGAACGGCCTGGCGATGGCGGCCTACGCCGATGCGTTCGCGGCCGGGTTGGGCGATCGGCATCGCTCGACCGCCGAGGGCGCGGCCGCGGCGATTCTCCGCGGCCTGCGGTCGCCCGACGGCCGGCTTCGCCGATCGTGGAAGGACGGCCGCGCATCGGCCGAGGGAGTGCTGGAGGACTACGCCCATCTCGCGGAGGGGTTGCTCGCCCTGTACGAGGCGACGTTCGACGAGCGCTGGTTCACGGCCGCCCGCGAGCTCGCCGACTCGATCCTCGACCACTTTGCCGATCCAGCGGGAGGGTTCTTCGACGCTGCGGACGACGCGGAGACCCTCGTCACGCGCCCGAAGGATCTCCAGGACAACGCCATCCCATCGGGCGGTGCCATGGCCGCGACGCTGCTCCTGCGACTCGCGGCGCTCACCGGCGAGCGCCGCTACCGCGACGCCGCCGAGCGGGCCATCGGCCAGGCGGTGGACGTCGCCCCGCGCCACCCGACGTTCTTCGGCCAGTGGCTGGTCGCCCTGGACCTGGCCCTGGCGGCCGTCGCCGAGGTGGCGATCGTCGGGACGCCGGACGACCCCGCCACGCAGGCGCTCCTCGCGGTGATCCGCCAGGGCCACCGCCCATACCAGGTGCTGGCTGTCAGCGATCAACCCGACGCCAGCGCGGTCCCGCTGCTCCACGGCCGGACGCTCCTCGACGGCCGGCCGGCGGCCTATGTCTGTCGGAACTTCGCCTGCCGCCGGCCGGTCAGCGAGCCGGCGGAGCTGGCGGCGCTCCTTCGCGCCCGGGACGCCTGAGGCGACGATGAGCCTGACGGTCCGCGAGGCGCGGCCGCAGGAGTACGAGGCGATCGGCGAGCTGACGATCGCGGCGTACTCGATCTTCCCGGAGGTGGCCGATCCCGGCTACCTGGCCGAGCTCCGCGACGTGGCCGGCCGGGCGGCCGTCTGCCCGCTCTACGTCGCCGTGGACGATGCCGGCCAGGTCGTGGGCGGCGCGACGTACGTGCCCGGCCCGGACAACCCGCTCGCCGAATCAGAGCGCCCGGGCGAGGCCGGGATCCGGATGCTGGCCGTCGCGCCCGATGCCCAGGGCCAGGGCGTCGGGACGGCCCTGGCGCGGGCGATCGTGGAACGCGCCCGGGCCGAGGGCCGCCGTGGGGTCGCGCTGCTGTCGCTGCCGGCAATGACCTCGGCTCACCGGCTGTACGAGCGGTTGGGCTTTCGGCGTGCGCCGGATCGCGACTGGGAGCCGGAGCCCGGCCTGCTCCTGCTCGGGTTCGCCCTGGATCTCGAGGAGGGCGGACTCAGCGCGGCAGGGCCGCGTTCAGGTTCCGCAGGAGGTTGAGGCCCGGGCCGACCTCCGTGGCCGGAGCGTAGGGGCCGGGCATGAGAAAGCACGGCCGCCCGCCGATGGCGACTCCCTGGAGCTGGCCCCAGCGCTGCGGCAGGGCTCGGCCCGCGGCGATCGACGCCGCTCGCTTGTAGATGAAGACGACCGCGCCCGGCCGCCACAGGGCGACCTTCTGCCAGAGCGGGCCGACGCCCGCCGTCAACTCGGCGTTCGTTGCGATGTCCCGCGGCGTCGGTCTTTTGATGAGATCCGTGATGCCATGGCCGGCCGCGACGAGCGCATCATCGGCACCGTCCAGCAAGATCCCCGCCGGCAGGATCCCGGCACTGATGAGGCGTCGCCAGAACAGCCGACCCAGTCGGCCCTGGTGGTAGTGGCCGGCCTGCACGCTGACCGTGGACGGATTGAGGCCCACGAAGAGAAGCCTGCCGCGGACCGGCGGCAGGTCGGCCAGGGTCTCCACGACTCGCCCGTCGAGCTCGACCGTCGTGCGGTGGCTGCCCGGCCCGGGCCGATGCAGGAGGGCCCGCAGGTCGACGATCTCCGGCCTGCCGTCGTGGCCCCCCGTCGGCGTCATGGGCGAGGGGTCGGGTCCGTGCCGTCGGCCGGTGGAGGGGAGCCGTCGCCGACGGACTTGGCCTCTTCGCGGGCCGCCTTCACGCCCCGGCCCAGGGCCTGGCCGATCTTGGGCAGCGTGCGCGGCCCTCGCCAGATGATCACGAGGACGAGGATCACGATGAGGACCAACCCGACGTCGCTCATCCGCGGATGGTAGCGCCGCCGGCAACGGCGCCGCTGCGGTCAGGCTCCCGGTGGAGATATCGCGGCAGCCGCCAGCAGGCTCAGCCAACGATCGCGCATAGCGGGACCGCGCCGACCGGCGACCTCGACGAGCTCGAGGATGCGCAGCAGGCGGAGCCGCCCCAGGGCAGCGCCCAGGGACTGGCCGTCCACCGTTGCCGGGAGGCCGGCGGCCTCCGCGAATGCCGCCCAGGCCGCCTCGGCGCGCGCCGGGTGGAAATGGAACGTCAGCCAGTGGAACGTGGCGGCATCGAATAGCGGGTGAGCCAGGCGCGCGTATTCGAAATCGATCAGGGCGGCCAGCCGGTCGTGAACGACGATGACGTTGGCCGGCGCGAAATCGCCATGGGCGAACACCGGCGGCTCAAGGAGTGGCCGGCGGGCGTGCTCTTCGATCGCCTGCTCGACTGCGCCGGTTGTCCTGCGTTCCAGCCGGCCAGCCACCCGGGCCAGCCGCAGGCGGGACACCGCGGCCAATCGCTCGGGCCTGGCCCAGGTCGTCGGCAAGCGCAGGCCCTTCGCGTCGATCGCGGCAAGCCGTCGCTGCGTGGCTCCCATCAGGCTGCCGAGAGCAGCGGCTTCGCGATCCGTGCCCAGCAGGGTCGGTCCCAGCTGGCCGCTGACGAATTCGGTGACGAGCAGCGGCCTCGTCGCCGAGGCGTCGGCGATGACGACTGCCGGCACCGGGACGCCCTTCGCGGTCAGGCGATCCGCGAGCAGCCGCGCCCGCGCGGCCACGGCCCGGCCCGCGACCGGGTCCTGGAGCTCCTGCACGACCCAGCGCCGGCCGTCGAGCAAGGTCACGATCGTCGTGCGGTTGGCGAACCCCCAGGCCGGCCGCTCGGCACCGATGACCGAAGAGCCGACGAGCGCGGAGAGGCGGCCGAGCTCGGCCTCCGCCTGGACCCCGGTCGCGGCGGTCATCGCGGTCGCGTCGCCGGTCGAAGCGCCCTGGGGATGACCAGGCGCAGGGCGGTGTGCGTGGTCGAGAAGCTGACGACCTTGTTGTCGACGAGGTTCATCGACTTCGCGGCGTCGATGACGTCGACGTCCCGCAGCGTGGCCTGGCGGCCCTTGCGCGACACCACCCAGATCGCCCCGTCGGGAACGAGCGAGGCCCGCAGCACCCCGATCCGGGCCAGCTCGTCGATCGAATCGGCGGCCAGAAAGATGAGGTCCATCCCTGCCGGGGGTACCTCGTGCGAGGCGAGGTCGCGGATGTCCGAGGTCCGGTCGTCGAGCAACCGCCGGAACTCGGCGTCGTCCACGCCGGCGATCGCCACGCGGCTGCCGGAACGGATGCCGAGCTTGTCGAGGAGCGGGCGAGTGCTGATCGCATCGGGCATGGCCGCGATGGTGCCACGCTCGCGCGGTTCGGGTACGCTCGCCGGGCGACGGCTCGGTCGTGCGGGAGGCGGCCCCGGCGGGGTCGCGGACCGTGATCCTGCACCACAGGAGGGCACGATTGATGCGGGTCCCCGACCTCGGCGAGCTGCTTCACGCGCAGCAGATGCGCCGGCAGGCGCTCGATTCGAGCGGTGTCTATTTCATCACGCAGATCGACGCTGCCCACGCCGAGGACCTGGCCAAGACCCTCCTCGTCATGGGCCTGGCGCGGGCGGGCCGGCCGGAGGACCCGATCACGCTCTACATCAACTCGGGGGGTGGGACGGTGGGCGACGGCCTGGCCATGATCGAGGCCATCAATCTGGCGCGGCGCCGGTACGGCGTTCGGATCGATACCGTCGTTCTGGGCTACGCGTACTCGATGGGTGCCATCGTCATGCAGGCGGGCGACACACGCACGATCGGCCGCTTCGGGACGCTCATGCTCCATTCCAGCCAGTGGATGATCTCGGGCGAGGACGAGCGCGTCTTCAAGGACTACCAGCGACTCTCGGCGCACTACCAGGAAGTCGTCGCCCAGCTGTTCGCGGCTCGGACCGGACAGCGCGACAGCAGCTGGTGGCGGCGCTACATCTGGTCGGGCCGCGACCGCTTCCTGGGGCCGGACGAATGCCTCCAGCTCGGCCTCGTCGATCGGGTCGATGAGCCGATCCTGATCGATCGGCCCGACTTCAGGATCGGGCCGCCGCCCCCTCCTGAGGCGCCCGCGACCACAGACGACTCTCCACAGCGGCCCGAGGCGCGCCCCCCGCGGACCGCGCCTCCCACGAAGTCGCACCCGGTTGCCGGTGGCTGAGGGACCGCTGCTCGTCTTCGGGCCGCGTTCCTGGACCTACGACTTCGGCCCCGGACATCCGCTGACGCCGCTGCGGTTGGGGCCGGGCCTCGATCTCCTCCAGGCGTGCGGTGCCGAGCCGGGGCTGGCGCCGGAACCGGCCACGGACGACGAGCTGGAGCTGTGTCATGACCGCGACTACATCGCGGCGGTCAGGCGATTCGCGGCAGACCCCGACGCGCCGCCGAGGGCTGGCATCGGGCCCTTCTCCGACGATCCGCCGTTTGCCGGGATGCATGATGCGGCCGCGGCCGTGGCCGGCGGCTCCCTGGCCGCGATGGCGCAGATCGTGCGCGGGGACGTCGAGCACGCCTTCCACCCCGGCGGCGGGCTCCATCACGCGATGCGCGACCGGGCGTCGGGGTTCTGTATCTACGATGATCCTGCGCTCGCGATCGCCCTGGCCCGGCGGGCAGGTCTCCGCGTCCTGTACATCGACCTGGACGTCCACCACGGTGACGGCGTCCAGGCCCTCCATGCGGGAGACGCCGGCGTCACGACCGTGTCGTTTCACGAGACGGGGCGCTCCCTGTTTCCCGGCAGCGGGTTCATCGACGAAGTGGGAGACGGACGTGCCGCGGGCACCGTGATCAACGTGCCTCTGGAGCCAGGCACCGGCGAAGGGCCCTGGCTGGACGCGGTCCGGTCGATCGTACCGGGGGTGGCCGCGACATTCGGGCCGGACGTCGTCGTCAGCCAGCACGGCTGCGACACGCACGCCTGGGATCCGCTGGCCCATCTGCGGGTCACGACGACGGCCATGGGCGAAGCCGCCCGGCTGGTGGACACGCTGGCCCATCGGTTCGCCGCCGGCCGCTGGCTGGCGACCGGCGGCGGCGGTTACGACGCGTACCGCGTGGTCCCTCGGGCGTGGTCCCTGGTCTGGCTGGCCGGCGCCCACCGTGACGCCCCCGACGTGACGCCGCCGGACTGGCGTGAGCGTTGGGAAGCCGCGGCCGCCTCGTTCGGGACGCCGGGCATGCCTGAGCGTTTCGAGGACGCCCCGAACGCCGGTCGGGAGCCCGACCGGCTCCAGCTCCTCGGCGAGGAGATGACGCGCGTCGCGATCGATGAGGCCCGGCGGCTGGCCCTGCCGGCCCTGGTCCGGGCGGCGATCGACGCCGGCTGGGACCCTCTCGTCGGGTCGGCCTCGTCGGCGCCGGCTCTTGGCGGTCGGGGCGAGGATCCCACGATCGTCGAGCTCACCGGCGAGGTGCTCGCCGGTGCGCTGCTGGCAGACCGGGTCGTGCCGATCGCCTCGGCGTCGGTCGCACTCGGGGCGCTGGCCCGGCTCATCGGTGGTCCTGCGTTCGGCGTCGGCGCCATGGCGGGAGGTGGCCTGGTCGGGGTCGCCATTGCGGGACCGGTTGGCGACGGAGGGGACGTCCAGCTCCTGGCGATCGGGGTCGCCCCGGAGTGGCGACGACGGGGCATCGGCTCAGCGCTGTTGCGTGGGCTCGTGGCCCTTCCCGAGGCTCACGGGCGTGCCTTGACGGCGACCGTCGGACCGGCCGAGCGGGACGTGCTGGACCCGTGGCCGATCGAGGAGCGCATGTCCGCCGCGCGGGGGCTGCTCGGCCCCGCGGGATTTGCCGAGATGCGCGGCGGCGATCGAAGAAGCCTGCCCTCCACGATCCGCCTCGTCCGCCCACCGCCATAGGCCTCACCGCCCGAGCCGGACCCCTCGTGGCGGCACATTGAGCAGCCGTGCTGCATCGGCGCGGACGTCCATCCAGAGGATCCCGGAACCCGGCCAGCGTGCTCGACCAGTCAGTGCCGCATGAGCCTCCGACGCTCGCGCTGGGTAGGCAACATGCAGCGTCTCTGCGAATTGCCGGGACAGGTCCCGTGTTGCCTGTGTCGACCGGAGCAGGAGCAGGGTAGAGACGACGACCGGCTGCCCACTCGCCACCGACGCGGCGCGAGCCAATTCCGTGTCCAGGAGCGCTCGCGCCTTCTCGTTCGCCCAACGGATCTGTGCCTCCAGTCGGCGTATCTCCGAGTGCGCTTCGATCGCGATGAGGGTGGGCTCCGCCGGATCGTGGATGACCGCGTCGATCACGCCGCGGACGGGTCGGTTGAGCGGTACCTCCAGGAAGCGTCGCCAACGGGGGTGAGCGCTCCGGACCAACGTCTCGATCATTCGAGCCTGGATACGGTCCCGTAGCGGCGACCCTGTTCCAGCCTCGGCGCGCAGGCGGAGCCGGCCACCCAACGCAGCAACCACGGCAGCGAGGACATGAATGCTCGGCTCGGTGAGTCCGGCCTCAATTCTCGAGAGCAGCGACGGGCTGATGCCGGCGGCCCGCGCCAAACGAGCCTGGCTGATTCCCGCGTCCTCGCGCTGCAGCCGGAGCTCCGAGCCGATCGCCCGAATGGTTTCGCGCGTCGTTCTTCGCGCATCGAGCGCAATCTTGGTCTGGAGATCGTGCATGGCCTCGCCCGTTGCCGGCGGCCGTGCACGCCATTCAACGATGTCCGCCTCAGCTGCGCCTTACTCGCGCACCACTCGTGCCAGCGGAACCATCCGTGCACTCGGTGCAACGTTGGCAAACCGAGGGGCATGAAACGGTGCTGTGGCGGACGGCGGCGGCCTGCTGGACCGCAGGACGTTGCATCCGATGCACAGCGAGGCGGTTAGCCGGCCCCACCGCATTCCGACGAAGGCCTCGGCCCCGAAACGTTGCACCGAATTCAACCTGGGCGGCGGCGCCGGCCCTGGTGGCGGCGTGGGTCCTGGTGGCGTCGTGAATGAGAACATCTGGTCGAAATGGTGGTGACGGCCTATACTCGGGCTCCCGTGGCCACGACCGCCCCGCCTCCGCCTCCGGCACCCCAGTCGACCTCCGCCGAGGGGTCGCCAAGCGACCCGCTGGCGCCGTTCAGTGCGCCCGTCCGAGCCTGGTTCGCGAGCACGTTCGAGGCACCCACGCAGGCCCAGGCAGCGGGTTGGGCCGCGATCGCCGCCGGCCACCACACGCTCATTCACGCACCCACCGGTAGCGGCAAGACGCTCGCGGCGTTCCTGTGGTGCCTGGATCGCCTGGCTACGAATCCGTCGCCCGAACCCACCCGCGAGCGGCCAGGCCTGGTCCGGACCCTCTACATCTCGCCCCTCAAGGCCCTGGCCTATGACGTGGAGCGCAACCTTCGCGCGCCACTGGCCGGCATCGCCCTCGCCGCCCAGCGGCTGGACGAGCCAGGGCCGATGGTGTCGATCGCCAGCCGGACCGGCGACACCCCCGCCGCGGACCGCCGGGACATCGTCCGCCACCCGCCGGACATCCTGGTCACGACGCCCGAATCGCTGTACCTCATCCTCACCAGCGGGGCTCGCGAGATGCTGCGCGGCGTGGAGCAGGTCATCGTCGACGAGGTCCACGTCATGGCCGGCACCAAGCGCGGCGCGCACCTTGCCCTCAGCCTCGAACGGCTGGAGCAGCTCAACGCGCGGCCGCCGCAGCGGATCGGCCTGTCGGCCACGCAGCGGCCGCTGTCGACGATCGCGCGTTTCCTCGGCGGAATCGGACCCGGCCGCGAGGTGACGGTGGTCGACGCCGGCAGCCGCAAGCCGCTCGAGCTGGAAGTGATCGTGCCCGTCGACGATATGAGCCGCCTCGGCGAGCCCATCTCGCTGGAGGAGCTGCCCGGTGGGCCGGCCACCGGCGCCGAGGCGCGGACGAGCATCTGGCCGGCCATCCATCCCCGGATCCTGGATCTCATTCGGGCCCATCGCAGCACGATCGTCTTCACCAACAGCCGCCGCCTGGCGGAGCGGCTCGCTCAGCGGCTCAACGAGCTGGCCGGGGAGGAGCTCGTCCGGGCGCACCACGGCTCGATCGCCCGCGAGCAGCGCCTGACGATCGAGGAGGACCTCAAGGCCGGACGCGTGCCCGCGTTGGTTGCCACCTCGAGCCTGGAGCTCGGGATCGACATGGGAGCGGTGGACCTCGTCATCCAGGTCGAGTCGCCGTCGTCGGTGGCCAGCGGCCTCCAGCGCGTGGGGCGAGCCGGTCACCAGGTTGGCGCCCTGTCCAAGGGCATCTTCTTCCCCAAGTACCGGGGCGACCTGCTCGAATGCGCCGTCGTGACCGCCCGGATGCACGAGGGCGCGATCGAGACGACCGTCATGCCCCGCAACCCACTCGACGTCCTCGCGCAGCAGCTCGTCGCGATGTCGGTCATGGACACCTGGACCGTCGATGAGCTGGCCGGCGTCGTCGGGCGAGCCGCACCGTTCGAAAACCTGACCCGTGATGCCCTCGAGGGGGTGCTCGGAATGCTCGCCGGCGCATACCCGTCCGACGAGTTCGCGGAGCTGAAGCCGCGGCTCACCTGGGACCGCCTGACCGGCGAGATCGCCGGCCGGCGCGACGCACGCGTGGTGGCGATCACGTCGGGCGGAACGATCCCGGATCGTGGTCTGTTCGGCGTGTACATGGTCGGCGAGCTCGGGACGCCGGGGCGGCGGGTCGGCGAGCTCGACGAGGAGATGGTCTACGAGGCGCGCGCCGGCGAGGTGATCACGCTCGGCGCGAGCAGTTGGCGGATCGAGGAGATCGGCCACGACCGGGTCACGGTCTCGCCCGCACCGGGCGTGCCCGGCAAGGTGCCGTTCTGGCACGGCGACGCGGTGGGCCGGCCGGTCGAGCTGGGCCAGGCGATCGGAGCGGTCGTCCGCGAGCTGGAGGCGGACCTGGCCGGCGGCGCACCAGGCCGGTCGACGGCCGCCGCCCGCCTGCAAGAGCGGCACGATCTCGACGCGCGCGCCGCGGAGAACCTGCTGGCCTACCTCGAGGAGGAACGGGACTCGGCCGGCGCCCTGCCCACGGATCGCCGAATCGTGGTCGAGCGGTTCCGCGACGAGCTTGGCGACTGGCGGATCGTCATCCTCAGTCCGTTCGGCGGACGCGTCCACGCGCCGTGGTCCATCGCCCTGGAGGCGCGCCTCGCCGAACGGCTCGGCGCGGAGGTCCGAACGATCTGGTCGGATGACGGGATCGCGATCCGCCTGCCGGAGGGCGAGATGGAGGCGGACCCGGCGGCCGTGGAGGCCCTCCTGTTCCCCGAGCCCGACGAGATCGAGGATCTCGTGGTGGGCGGGGTCGCCGCGTCCGCACTGTTCGCGGCGCGCTTCCGCGAGAACGCCGCACGCGCGCTGCTCCTGCCGCGACGCCGGCCGGGAACACGGACGCCGCTCTGGCAGCAGCGCCAGCGGGCGGCGGACCTGCTGGCGGTCGCATCACGCTACGGTAGCTTTCCGATCCTCGTCGAGACCTACCGCGAGTGCCTCTCGGACGTGTTCGACCTCCCTGCCCTGCGCGAGATCCTGGCCGGCGTCGCTCGGCGGGACATCGCGGTGCACGCTGTCGAGACCCCGCGGGCATCGCCGTTCGCCAGCTCGCTGCTGTTCGACTACATCGCCGCCTACATGTACGACGGCGACGCCCCGGTCGCGGAGCGCCGCGCCCAGGCGCTGACGCTCGATCGCGACCTCCTCCGCGAGCTACTGGGGCAGGAGGAGCTGCGGGAGCTGCTCGACCCGGCCGCGCTGGCGGACCTGGAGCTGTCGCTCCAGGCGCTGACGGACGAGCGGCGGGCGACAAACCAGGATCAGTTCCACGACCTCCTGCGACGGATCGGCGACCTGACGCTGGACGAAGTCGCCGCGCGCTGCGCCGGCGGTCCGGCGGTCGCGGCCGGCTGGCTTGCCGCGCTGGCGGCCTCGCGCCGGGCTGTCCAGGTGGGGATCGCCGGCGAGACCCGCTGGATCGCGATCGAGGACGTTGCCCGCTATCGCGACGCGATGGGCACGCAGCCGCCGGCCGGCGTTCCGGATGCGTTCCTCGGCCCGGCGGCCGGCGCCCTCGAGGGGCTGCTCGCCCGGTGGGGCCGCAGCCACGGGCCGTTCCTGCCGGCCGAGCCCGCGTCCCGCTGGGGCCTCCCGCCGCGCAACGTCGAGGACGCGCTGGAGCGGTTGGTGGCCGCCGGAACACTGCTGAGAGGTGAGTTCCGGCCGGGTGGCGCGGAGCGGGAATGGTGCGACCCGGACGTCCTGCGCGCGCTTCGCCGTCGATCGCTGGCTCGTCTGCGTCACGAGGTGGAGCCGGTGGAGCCGGCCGCGCTCGCACGGTTCCTCCCCGAGTGGCAGGGAGTCATACCGACCGGGGCCGGCAGGCCGACCCTCCGCGGACAGGCCGCCCTGGAGCGTCTCGCGGAGGTGGTGGACCAGCTCGCCGGCGTGCCGATCCCCGCCTCCGTCCTGGAGCGCGACGTGCTGCCGGCACGCGTCCCGGGTTACCAGCCGCGACTCCTCGACGAGCTCGGCGCCCTCGGCGAGGTCGCCTGGGTGGGCCGGGGGAGCCTCAACCGCGACGACGGGAAGATCGCCCTGTACCGCCCCGGCTGGGAGATCCTCCGAGGTGCGGCCGCCGGCCTGGGCGACGAGGCGGCCCGGCCGGAGGGGCCACGCCACGACGCGATCCGCGAGCTGCTGGCCCGTCGCGGCGCGACGTTCTATCGCGAGCTGTACGTGGCGGCCCGGGGCGGCCCGGATCGCGAGGTCCTGGACGCGCTCTGGGACCTCGTGTGGGCCGGCGAGGTCACGAACGACACGTTCGCCCCGCTCCGGGCGCTGCGCTGGCGTCGTCCGGCTCGCACGAACGCACGGCCGCGCCTGGGCCGGCTCACCGCGCTCGGTCCGCCGGAGGCGGCCGGGCGGTGGTCGCTCGTCGAGGCGACTGTCCGGCCTCAGCCCGGGCAGCCGGCCGCCGGGCAGGCCGCCGCACTCCGGACCGAGCGGCTCCACGCCCTGGCGCTCTCCCTGCTGGAGCGGCACGGCGTCCTGACCCGCGAAGCCGTCACCGCGGAGGGCGTCGTGGGCGGGTTCTCGTCGGTCTATCCCGTCCTGCGCGCGCTCGAGGAGGCCGGCCGGATCCGGCGCGGCTATTTCGTGGATGGGCTGGGCGCGGCGCAGTTCGCCCTGCCCGGCGCGCTCGACCGGCTGCGGGCGGTGCGCGAGGCACCGGCCGGCGAGCCGCGCGTCCATCTGCTGGCCGCGGCCGATCCGGCCAATCCGTTCGGGGCCGCACTGCCGTGGCCGCGGCGGGACGACGCCGACCGGCGGCCATTCCAGCGCGCAGCCGGTGCTTACGTGGTGAGCGTCGACGGGGTGGCGGCGTTGTACCTCGAGCGCGGCGGCTCGTCGCTCCAGGCCTTCTCTGCGGCCGACGACCCGACCGTGGCGGCCGCGGCCCTGGCCGCCCTCCGGACGCTCGTTGGCGACGGTCGCGTCCGCGAGCTCGCCGTCACCAGATTCGACGGTCAACCGATCGCCTCGTCCCCATGGCGCGAGCGACTCCAGGCGGCGGGCTTCACGCCGGGCTATCGCGGCCTGGTGCTCCGCTCGGCTCCTCCCGCCCGACGCTGATGCCCGAGGGCGACACGCTTGCCCGCACGGCGGACGGACTGCGGCCGCATCTGATTGGCCGCACGGTCGTCGCGGCGCGAGCGCGATCGGGCGCCCAGGTGGGCCGGCTCGTCGGCGCGAGGATCGATGCGGTCGAGGCGCTCGGCAAGAACCTCCTCATGCGATTCTCGAACGGCCTCGAGGTGCGGACGCACCTGCGGATGCACGGGACCTGGCATCGCTACCGACCCGGCGAGCGGTGGCGCCGGCCGGCCGGCCGGGCGGTCCTGGTGATCGAGGTGGAGGGCGCCGTCGCGGTCTGCTTCGATGCGCCCGTGGTCGAGCTGTTCGAGGCTCGCGCCGAGCGGATCCATCCCGCCCTCGCTCGCCTTGGCCCGGATCTGCTGGCGGCCGAGTTCGACGCCGCCGAGGGCATCCGCAGATTCCGTGGAGCGGCCGGAGCGTCGACCGCGATCGGGGAGGCACTCCTGGACCAGCGCATCGTGGCCGGCATCGGCAACATCTACCGGAGCGAGGTGTTGTTCCTCGAGCGGGTCGATCCGTTCCTATCGACTGCAACGCTGGACGACGTGACGCTCGAGCGCATCGTCATGACCGCCCGGCGGCTCCTGCGCGCCGGCGCCGGTCGAGCCGGCGGCCCCGCAGGTGGTGGGCCGGCGCGAGTCGCTGAGCGAGCCGGCGCGCGCGCCTGGGTCTACGGCCGGGCCGGCCGGCCGTGTCGGCGCTGCGGGACGCTCGTGCGATCCAGCCGCCTCGCCGGGGTGCTGCCCCGGCCCGTCTACTGGTGCCCGGCCTGTCAGGCGGTGGCGCCGGCCGAGCGGCCACTGCCCGTCGGGGCGGGGGCCGGCCCCGCCGATGCCTGAGATCCTCGTTCGCTGCCAGCGGATCGACAACGGCTGGCTGTGCGCGGTGACCGTCTCCGACGATCGCTCGGTCAGCGGTCATACGGTGGCGGTCCGAGACGTCGACCTGGAGCGCTTTGCCCCTGGCGCCGAGGAGCCAACCGATCTCGTTCGGCGCTCGTTCGCCTTCCTCCTGGCACGGGAGCCGAAGGAGGCGATCCTCCGCGCGTTCGACCTGCCCGTCATCGGCCGCTACTTCCCCGACTACGAGCGGGAGATCACGAAGGGCTGAGAACGGCGCCCGGGGCCGTATGATCGGCGCCCATGTGCGAGCACTTCGTGGCGCGGGCCGAGGAGCCGTTTCGGATCGACGAGCTGTGGCCGTTTGTCGAGCGGCTCGAGCGATTCGGGATCGCCGGGTTCGGCTGGGGTGCGGGCTGGCGCGGGACGGACGGTTGCCTGCACTCGTACCGGAATCTCCGCGCGTTCCGGGATGACCCGGGCCGGGAAGCGGTCGGGGCGAACGAGACGACGAGCCTGCTCGTCCATCTCCGGCGGCCGTCAAAGCTCTCGACGCTCACGATGGCCGACACGCAGCCGTTCCCGGACCCGGGGGGACGCTTCGTCTTCTCGCACAACGGCGACCTTCGAGACGTCAGGTCGTGGCGCGAACGGTTCCGGGCGGAGGGCCGGATCCAGGGCCGGGCCGACACGGAAGTGGGGCAGCGGTGGCTGGAGGACGCCTGGGTGCCGGACGAGCCGGTCGCTCATCGCCTGGCTGCGTTGCATGATGCGTTCGGCGGGCAGGCGAATCTCGCTCTCCTCGCGGCCGACGGAAGCGTCCATCACTACGCGGGGAACGGCGAGAATCCGGTCTTCGCATTCCGCCTGGGACGTCTTCGCCTGGCCGCGACCGGGATCTACTCGCTGGACCGGTCGCTGTTCCGGTTTGTCGCGCCAGCCGCGTCGGAGCGTCGACTCGTGCCGCAGCGCACGACCGTCTCGCTGGCCTGACCGCTGCCTCGCCAGCCACGGCGGGCAGGAGGCTTGGCGGGTGGGATATTCCGGCCATGATTACGAAGCGGCCTGGATCTCCGTCCGGCGATCGAGAGGTCGCCGAATTGGCATCGCCCGGCCGCCGATCATGCGCGGTGGGGCATGAAGCGCGCTCGGGACGGGTCAAAATGCGGACCGATCGAGGCCGACGCAGCCGGATTCCGTCCCGGTAAGCATGCCCGGAATATTTGGGACGTACAGCGATCGGCGGTTTGCGTAACACCTGCCGCCCAGGAGCGTCAAGACCGCAACCGATGGCCGTGCCCGGAGCCGTCGACCACTGGATTGCCGGGCGTACGATGCACCGGCCGCTGAGGGGCCACCGCGGCACTGCCCAAGCCGTCAACCCTGCCGATCGCTCAACCGGTCGGCCGGGCAACGAGGGATGGAGAGACCGATGAGCACGCAAGAGGCCGTTGGCCAATCGGATGCCCACGGCCGCCCGACGAGGGAGCTGCCGATCAGGCAGCTGATCCGCATGTCGCTGTACTGGTTCGGCCTGTCCTCGATCTTCGCCGGCCTCACGGCGATCTTGGCCGGCCGTCTCGAATTCACGGGCCTGGTCCCGCCCGGTGAGGTTGGTCGCACCCTGTTCCTGCTGACGATCGGCGGGGCCGTCATCGCCATGATCGTGCAGCCGACCGTCGGCTCCATCAGCGACTACACGACGAGCCGGTGGGGCCGGCGCAAGCCGTACATCCTCATCGGCTCGCTCCTGGACGTCGTGTTCCTCGCCGGGATCGCCTTCTCGAACCAGCTGCTCGCCATCGCGGCGTTCGTGACGCTCCTCCAGTTCAGCTCGAACTTCGCGCAGGGCCCGTTCCAGGGCTACGTCCCCGACCTCGTCCCGGCCAAGCAGGTCGGGCTGGCCAGCGCGCTGGTCGGGCTCCTGCAGATCCTCGGCAACGTCGGCGGCTTCGCGATCGGCGCCGCGGCCATCGCCACGCGTCAGTACGAACTCGGTCTCCTCGCCCTCGGCGCGGTCGAGTTGGCGACGATGCTGGGCGTGTTCTTCGGAGTCCAGGAGGGTCGGACGCCCAAGTCCCGCGAGGGCCGTTCATGGCGATCGATCGCGGCCGAGGCGTGGGGGACCGACATCCTTCGCGAGCGCAGCTTCCTGTGGCTCGTGGGCTCTCGCCTGGCGATCCTCATGGCGGGCGGCGTGCTGGTGAACCTGGCCACGTTCTACCTCCACCGTGCGCACGGACTCACCGAGGGGGAGACCGGCGGGGCCTACATCGTCATGGTCGGACTCGTCGCGATCGGCACGGTTCTCTCGGTCGTCCCGTCCGCGCGGATCTCCGACCGGGTCGGACGCAAGAAGGTCATCTACGCCAGCTGCGTCCTGGGAGCGATCGGCCTGGGCATCACTGCCCTCGCACCGAGCCTGCCGATTGCCTACGTGGGGGTGGCGGCCTTCGGCATCTCCGCCGGGATCTTCCTGGCCGTCGATTGGGCGTTGATGACGGACATCATCCCGAAGGCATCGTCGGGACGGTTCATGGGCCTGAGCAATGTCGCGACCGCGTCGTCGGGCGTCCTCGCGGTCGCCATCGGCGGCACCCTCATGGACATCGTCGGCGGTCCCACCCAGTCGGGGACTGGACCGCGCGCTGCGCTCGTGCTGGCTGTAGTGCTCTTCGGCCTTGGGGCGCTGCTCCTCCGGCCGGTCAACGAGCGGCGACGCGAGGACTCGCCGGGGCGGGCCGTCGAGACTGGGCTGGACGCCGTGGCGACTGCCGGTTGACCTGGGTGGCGGTCAGGCGGCCGGCGGCTGCGGTGATGCCAGCCCGCGAATCCCCTCGGCCTGCCGGTCGGGCTGGCCCTCGCCATGCCCGTCGACGTCGGTCGTCCCGCCGTAGATCGACAGGAACGCGTCGA
>Ga0137368_10001836_pt1 | contig 22768 bp, 23 predicted proteins | sample SagtaG_13_FD_104917 | JGI IMG/M metagenome (GOLD analysis project Ga0137368, IMG submission 104917) | Vadose zone soil microbial communities from Sagehorn Ranch, Mendocino, California, USA - Sage1_L_100_16 metaG | ecosystem: Environmental > Terrestrial > Soil > Vadose zone | place: USA...
AAGGCTGCCATTCCCCCTGTTCTCTGAAGGGGCCGCCCGGCGGTGCCAGGACGTGGTGTAGGGCACGTGGCACGGCAACAACGCGTGGGCGTTCGTCACGTGGACCCTGGACCGCCACGGCGACAACGACAACTCGTACAGCTGGTACACGTGCGCGGCCGCTCCGCTTCCCGCCGAATGCCCCTCCATCGACATCCACGCGGCCGGCGCCCTGACCCGGGCCATGCGCAGCATCGGGCTGGGGGGCAGGCAGGTGCCGTTCGAGTCGGAGGAGTTCAACAAGAGGTTCCGGGTGACCTCGGCGGAGCCGGCGTTCGCCACCGCGGTGATCACACCGGACATGATCGAGTGGCTGCTGAAGGAAGGGGACGATTGGCGCTTCCAGGTCAACAGCCACTACATCCTCGTGTACCGGTGGCGGGATCGGCACGACGTCGACCTGACCGCGGAGGTCCTCGACCTCGTCACCGGGTTCTACGGCCGGATCCCCGACGTGGTGGCCTCGCTGTACCGGCTGAACCTCCAGCCCCAGCCCACGGCCCAGGACATCAACGAGATGGCCCGGGCCCGAGCGGTGGGGTTCACCCCGGGGACCCCGGTCCAGGTGTCGGCCTCGTCATCGGCGTCGGGGCCCACCGTGGCTGGCCACATGACGATCACGGGCATCCAGGAGCTGGGATTGCAGATCGGGGCGGCTCGGATGGTGCAGCTGGACGGCGACGTGACCCCCGAGGGCGGCCGGCCCTACCACGTGTCGCAGACCGCGCTGGTGCTGCCCGACCACGCCGGCCGCGTCGTGGCGGGCGCGACGCTGGCCGTTCGCATCGACGCGGCGAACCCGTCGCTGTTCTCGGTCGACTGGAACGCCTCCTGACGGGCGCCGATCGGGGGAGGGGCCGAGCGCGGGCCTCGGTGAATCCGGGTATACCGGTGGCCATGGGTCTCGACATGCCGATGCGCGAGGCGATGCAGACGCAGCGAGCCATCCGCCGCCTGAAGCCCGATCCGGTCGACGACGAGGTCCTCCAGCGCTGCATCGAGATGGCCCTGAAGGCGCCGACGGGCGGCAACGCCCAGAACTGGGAGTGGATCATCGTGCGGGACCCGGCGGTGAGGGCCCGCCTGGCCCGGCTAAACCGGCAGGCGTGGAGGGTGTACGGCGGGCTCGGGCGCATCGTCCGCCGCGGCGACGAGCGCGCACAGAAGATCATCCGGGCCGTGCAGTGGCAGGCCGACCACTTCGAGGACATCCCGGTGGTCGTGGTGGCGTGCCTGCGGGGTCCGCGGCTGCCGTTCCCGATCGGACGCACGTCCTTCTACGGGTCGATCTACCCGGCGGTGCAGAACTTCCTGCTGGCCTGCCGGGCCGAGGGACTCGGTGCCGCGCTCACCACGCTGCCCTTGTGGTCGGCGACGCTGGCCCGCCGGGCGCTCGGCCTCCCGCTCAGCGTCCAGCCGTGCGCGGTCATCCCCGTGGGATGGCCCCGGGGGCGCTATGGGCCGACCACGCGAAAGCCGGTGGCCACGGTCGTTCACTACGACCGGTGGGGCAACCGGCGTCTGCCCGACCGGAAGGCCTCGTCCTAGGGGAGGCCCCCGGCCGGCGGTCTCGGCCGGTTGTCGATGAGGTCGCGTCTGGGGACAATGGGCCGACCCCGAGGTTCAGTCGTTCCGTTCGATTCCGAAGTGTGGGTGAGGAGCACCGACGTGGTGGTGCGCTACGGGGTCGCGATCCCGTCCATCCTGGTCGGGCTCGGCCTCAGCTACACGCGCTGGTACGGGCGGCGCTGGCAGCTCGTCGTGGTGGCGATGCTCCTGGTGAGCGGGTTCGCGCGGCCGACCCACCGCGCGCTCGTCGAGGACGCCCGCCCGGACTGGGGATACGCGGGGCTCATGCTGATCCTGGGCGCGACGTACACGGTCACCCGGCTCCAGTTCGCCTACTCCGCGGCGGTGGGAGTGGCCATCGTCGCGTACCACAACGCCGTGTCAATCCGCGGCCGAGATGGCGCTGGGGGCGCTCGACGCCCTACGCGACGCACGGTGGCCCAGCGGCGACCCGATCGCCGCCCGCATCGGGCTGGCCTCGGGGCCCGTGGTGGCGGGCGTCATCGGCCGGCGGAAGTTCGCCTACGACCTGTGGGGCGACACCGTGAACATGGCCAGCCGGCTGGAGTCCCACGGCGAGCCGGGCATGATCCAGGTGTCCGATGCCGTGTACCAACGCCTGCGGCGACGGTACCGGTTCTCCGACTCGCGGGTGGTGAACCTGAAGGGCAAGGGTCCCACGCCGACATGGTTCCTGCTCGGCCACGCTGACGCTCCCCCACCCTCGCCTGGGCACCCGGGCCGCGGCATGGAGCGTCCGCTCGACGCCCTGGTGTAGGCGGGCCCGAGGCACGGCCGCCGAAGGACTCCGAACATGACTCTTCCTTCCGCCGCCTGACCGGAGATAGACTTCGCCCACGCACTCGGGAGGGCTCCCCCGGTCCGCCCGGACCGATGGCACGTCGCATCAAGACGTGAGGGGGAGGACGGCATGGTCAAGCGAGCAGTTGCGCTGTTGTCGGTGCTGACGGTCTCGATCCTGATGCTCTCGGTGTCCTCGGCGCAGGGCGCCACCGGCAAGATCCTGGTCTACGGGCCGACCAATCTCGGCTCGCCCGATACCGAGGCCACGCTTGCCGCAGCCGCCGGCTACGACGTGACGGTCGCCGACTCCTCGACGTGGCTCTCCATGACCTCGTTCGAGTTCGCGCAGTACAACGCCATCGTGTTCGGCGACCCCTCGTGCACCTACACCGACACATCGCCCTGGGCCACAGCCAGGCTCAACCAGTTCGAGTGGTCGAGCACGGTGACCGGCCCCATCGCCGTCAGCGGGACCGACACCATGTATCACCAGTCCGAGTTCGGCCGGCAGGCCAACGAGCTCACCCTGAACGCCATGAACTTCGCCGCGGGCGGGACGGGGACCGGCCTGTACGTGAGCCTGTCGTGCTACTACGCCTATCAGGCGTCGAACGTCGACCTGCTGAGCTTCTTCGGCACGTTCTCGGTGTACGGGCAGGGCGTCGACGGGCTCTCGTCGTGCCCGAACGACGTGGGCATCGTCGATCCGGACCATCCGGTCATGTCGGGGATCACGGTGTCCGGCCTCTCGAACTGGTCCTGCTCGATCCACGAGGCATTCACGGCCTACCCGCCGGATTTCGTCCCCCTGGCCAAGGACAATCCCACCGGCCTGGCGTACATCGTGGCAACTCCGGGTGGAACGGGCGTCATCACCGACGCACCGCAACGCTACGCGCCGTACGTGTGGCTGCACTCGAACGAGAAGGCCTTCCCCGACTCCGCGCAGCACTTCATCGCGAGCTCCCGCCTGCGGTGGTCCCACTGGAACTGCAAGGACCACGCCGTGGAGAACCCCGACGGCTCCGACGCATCCTACGACGCCATCGACCAGTCTCGGCTCGGCGCGGCCGCCGGGTCGGGCGCGTACTCGCACCCCGGGAACCTTGTCCAGGGCGTGATCTGCGTTCACGGCTCCCGCGACTACCTGGCCAACGAGTTCACCAGGCCGCGTGACGGGAGCCCGGACCGGGTGACGCAGGGCTCAGAGGGGATGTTCCTCGACCTCAAGAACGGCGAGCACGGGGGGAATTCGACCCTGGCCGACGACCCCGTGTACTTCGACTACTCGCCGGGGCACTACGTCGTGTACTGGTTCTTCTACGACTACAACAACTTCTCGTTCCACCTCTTCCCCGAGAAGCACGAGGGGGACTGGGAGCACATCGCGGTGCACCTCGACTCGAACAACCGGGCCACCGAGGTCGCGTTCTATCGGCACGGCTGTGACCCCACCATCGTCTCGTGGGCCGACCTGGTCTCGGGAACGGGCGGGAGCCTCCAGAACGGGACCCACCCTGTCGTGTACTCCGGCCTGGGGAGCCACGCCTCGTACCCGACGCCCGGCTCGCACGGCGGGTTCGAGACGTGCCAGCCGTTCCCCGACGACACCGACGCGGGATCGCCCTGGTCCACGTGGACGAACCTGCTCGACGTGGGGGCGCAGCCCTGGTACGGGTTCGGCGGGGCGTGGGGCGAGGTGGGGGACCACCTCAACGTCGTCGGCCTCCCGGATGACCTGACCACGGGGCCGCTGGGGCCGTCGCAGTACAAGGGGACGGGCGCACCGAGCGGCTGGTAGCGGGGGTCGGGGCGTGGGACCGGGGGCGGCTCAGCCCGTCGCCGCGGCGTAGGCCTTCGCGAACACGCCCGCGATCTGCCGGTAGCCGTACGTGCTGGGATGCCAGCCGTCGGTGCCGACGTATCGGGACAGGTCGCCGGACCGGTTCACGGACTCGCCCCACGCGTGCAGGTCGACCACGAAGGCGCCGGTCGCGGACGCCGCCCGCGCGATCGCGTCGTTGTAGCGCTGCACCGCGAGGTCGACCTCGGAGATCGGCAGCCTCCTGGACCGATCGCACCCGCCTTCGGGCGTGGCGATGGGCGCGAAGGGCTGGCACTGGAGCAGGCGGGGAAGGCGGTCGAGCGGCGGGGTGTTCGCCACCAACACCGGGGTCCGCCCTCCGTCTCGCAGCGATCGCAGCAGCTTCGTGAGCCGGAACTGGTACTGCTCCGGCGGAACCCCGTGCACGAGGTCGTTCACGTTCAGCCACACCGTCACCAGGTCCGGGTGCACGCGGCGGGCCTCGGGAAGCTCCAGCCTGAGGGCGTCCGCCACCGTGGCGCCGGGTGCGCCCAGGTCGACGAGCGTCGCCGCACGGGGGAGGGCCGTCCGGAAGAAGACCTGGGGCCAGGCGTCGCGGGCCGGATCGTCCGCGCCGATCCCTGCCGACTCGCTGGCGCCGACGGCGACGTAGGTGACGGGCGTGCCCGGCGGGCTGACGTGCGGGACGGCCGCCGCGCCGACCTGTCCGCCGGCCCCGCACCCCGCCAGGAGCACACAGAGGAAGGCGGCCGCGAGCACGATGGCGAGCCGACGCCCGGGCTCGGTCCTCATGCGCCCTCCATCGCTTCCACGGCCGGCAGGCGCGAGGCCCGGAGCGCGGGCAGCACGCCGGCCCCCATGGCCAGGACCGTGGACCCCAGCACGCCACCCAGGACGAAGCCGATGGGGAAGACCACGGTGGCACCGGCCAGGCCCTGGCTGGTCAGGTAGCGGTTCACCACGGCGCCCACCGCCTTCGCCGCCCCCCACCCGGCCAGCGTGCCGAGCACGCCGCCGACCAGGCCGACCACGGCGGCCTCGATCAGGAAGACGCGGAGGATGTCGCGGTCGCGCGCACCGATGGCCTTCAGCACGCCGATCTCGCGTCGCCGCTCCCGGACCGCCGCGAGCATCGCGTTCGCGATTCCGAGTGCCGCGATGACCAGGGCGATGAGGCCGATCGCCGAGAGCACGATCTCGACCACGTGGACGTACCGGACGACGTTCGTCAGCAGCGTCTCGGAGGCGATGGTGGCGAAGCCCATCTCCCCGAGCCGCTCGCGCACCGCGGACACCTGGGCCAGGCTTCGGGCCTCGACCATGAGCGCGGCGAACCGGGCTGGCTGCCCGCGGGCCGTGTAGTCCCACGCCGCGTCGACGTGCCGCACGGACGCCAGGATGTCGCCGGGCCCGGCGTCCTGGGCCACCACCCCCACGACGGTCGCCCGGGTCCACCGCCCCGACGCCCATCCCTGGCCGATGATGGAAACCGCTCCCTGGCCCGGCCCACCGGACCTGATGAGCGCCTGAAACGGTCCGCCGGTCCCGAGCTCGAGCTCGGTTCCGAGGACCTTCACGGCACGCGACCTGTCCAGCCCCACCCTGGTCAGGTACCCCTCGGTGACGGCGACCTCGGTCACGGAATCGGGGGCGGGGAGCCTCCCCGCGATGAGGGAGATCGGGAACCGCTCGGCATGGTCCAGGTCGATACCGACGACACCATCCGGGAACGGGGAGGATGCCGTCGGCGACCGAGCGCCGAACGTGGGCGGGTCGGGCGCGATCACCGCTTCCTGGATTGACAGCACCGGCAGCACCGAGACGACACCGCGTACCCCCTCGATGCGGCGGACCGCGCCCCGGTCCAGGTTGGGCCCGTCCACGGTGATCCCGGCGAGCGGGCCTCCCTTCGTGATCTGGCCGAGCACGCGGGACCGCGCCGTGGTGGCGATGGTCAGCAGCGCGGTGAGCAGCGCCGCCGCGAGGGCCACCGCGAGCACCGTCAGCGCCACCCTGCCGGACCGCCGCGCCACGCTTCGCGCCGCCAGGATGATCGCGTCCCACACCGTCACGCCGCGACGAGCCTCCCCCCGCGGAGGAGCAGGCGACGGTCCGACCGCTCAGCGATCGACCGGTCGTGCGTGACCAGGATGAGCGTGAACCCGCGGTCGCCGTGCAGCCGCTCGAGGAGGTCGACGACCAGCTCCGAGGTGGCGTCGTCCAGGTTCCCGGTCGGCTCGTCGGCCAGCAGCAGGCGGGGACGGTTGGCCAGCGCCCTGGCCATGGCCACCCGCTGGCGTTCGCCGCCCGAGAGGTGCGGGGGACGGTGGCTCGCCCGCTGGCCCAGCCCCACCGCCGCGAGCAGCTCCCGGGCCCGGGCGCGGCGCTCCCGCCGCCCGGCCCGGGTCAGGCTCATGGCGACCTCGACGTTCTCCTGGGCGGTCAAGGTGTCGAGCAGGCCGAAGTGCTGGAACACGAACCCCACGGTGTCGCGGCGGTAGGCCGCGAGGCCGTCGCCGCGCAGCTCGCCGAGATCCGCCTCGCCGACGCAGACGGTGCCCTCCTCCGGGGGCAAGAGCCCGCCGAGCAGCGCGAGCAGGGTGGTCTTCCCCGCACCGGAGGGCCCTTGGAGCACGCAGTAGCCGCCGGCGGGCACGTCCAGGTCCAGCCCCGACAGGATCCTCAAGTCCCCCTTCGAGGACCGGTACGAATGCGACAGCCCCCGAACCCGGACCTCGACCCCGGCGTCACCCATGGAACCCATCATGGCGAATACGTCGCCGGAAGACGCCCCCGGCCCGACCGCCGGTTCCGTTCGCCCGGCAGTTACAGGCTCTCAGCGAGACCGCCAGCAATCTGCTAGCATTCTGCAACATGCGGACACTGTACCTGCGGAACGTGCCGGACGAGGTCGTGGAACGGCTGGAGCGGCTGGCCGCCACCGAGGGGATGTCGGTGAACGCCGTCGCGGTGCGAGAGCTGGCACAGGTCTCGCGGCGGGCGGACAACCCGGGCCTGCTCGGATCGCTCCCCGACGTCGGCGTCGATCCGGCCAGGATCGTCGGCGACCTGGAGGCCGAGCGAGCCGCACGATGATCGTGGTCGATGCGTCGGCCGCACTGGCAGCGCTCGTCAATGCCGGCCCGTCACGTCGAACGCTGGCCTCCGAGCAACTCCACGTGCCGCACCTGATCGACTCCGAGATCGCCAACGGCCTGCGCCGCCTGGTCGCCAGTGGCGCGGTCGACCCCGAGTCAGCGTGGACCGCCCTCGACGCCTGGCGGCGCCTGGGGATGGTCCGCTATCCGGTCTTCGGAATCCTTGGGCGCATCTGGGAGCTCCGAGAGAACCTGTCCGCCTACGACGCGTCGTACGTGGCGCTGGCAGAGTCCCTCGGCTGCGCACTACTCACGAGCGATGGCCGCCTCGCCCGCGCGCCGGGCATGGACTGCCCGGTCACTGTGGTTCCCAGCTGAGCCGATCGCAGGTTGGTCTGGTGTTGGCCGGTTGGCGGGCGAAGGGGGAGTTGAACCCCCACCCGGTTGCCCGGATAGGATCCTGAATCCTGCGACTGCCCCTGGCGGGGGGTGATCCCCCTGTCGCCGAGTGTTCTCTAGGCACGGGGGCCCACTGGCGGCATGGTCGCTGAGTCCCGCCCGTATCGCCCCGTACCCGCAATTTGGTTAGGCACGTTGTTAGCACGGGAACGAGAGGCCCTCTGGCTGCCTGTGTGTCAGTGGTGGGTCCTAGCATCCCCAGCAGCCAATGGAAGGAGGTCACATGCCAGGTTCTCGGAATACCAGCGCCAAGGCGGCGAGGGCGGCCTCGAAGGTCCTGCGCGACGGCAGAGCCAGCAAGGCATCCAAGACCGCCGCCGGGAGGCGCCTTGAGCCAGCGGGCGCCAAAGCGCGGCAAGTAGGTCTCTGAGCCCCTCGGTCTTGGAGCACTCGGTCCGGTCCAGAGGGGCTCACGGCCGTCCAGGCCCTGGCTCGCCCAGAGGTGTGGCTCGGGCACGATCGGAGCAACTAGGCTCTGCCCTGGATGACCCAGCTTCTTCGACTCGAATAGAGCCTTCAGGAGGCCGTCGGCTGCCCTTCCCGGCCGGTCCGCCCGACCGTGCTCCGCATCCTCACGTTTCCCGACGCCGAGCGGGCTGCCAGCCATCGGCGATCTGTACCAGGGGGGAACCTGGGGAGTGTTGGCCGAGTTCTGATCGACGCTGAGGAAAACGGTCCAGCGTTCCGTCTACTCCTCCTTGCGGAGCTTCATCGCCGAGAGGGGGAAGAGCGCAGGTGGGGTCCGTGACTTGGGCCGTCACCGATCTCTAATCGGGCGATGCGCCCCCTGGCTTGATCGGCCAAGTCCACCAGCAGAGATGAGCCCGCCAACAGCTCCGGCAGTCTGGACGGCTTCGGCTGCCTGGCAATGCGCTTGACTTTCGGAATCTCATCCCTCTATATTTTCGCTCATAGTTCGCTTCCCCGGCGAATCCCACCAAGCGAAGGGTGGTGGTTATGGTTTTCCGAGGGATGCGCCTCAACAGAGGCCCAGCACAACTCCAGCAGGCCGTCATGTCCATCGCCCCTCGGAATAGGCCATGAGGAAAGCGTCTTCGTTGCAGGGAGCATCCGTACGCCGGATAGAAACGCTTCGCTGTCGGGCTCGCGGTACCTGCGCTGGCAGGGTGCTGCTGACCCTACTCGTGGCAGCCATTTGGCTGCTTTGGCGTCCACTCGTCGTCTCAGCAGCGGTGACGTACTGCGATACGGCCAACTACAAGATTGAGGTGCTGGACCGCTTCGTGGAGCCCACTTCGAACAACGATACGGGCTCCCGCGCCATCATCTCCACCCGAAATGCTGATCTCTGCAACCCAGTTGAGAATGGCGATGTCTACTCGATCTCATCCGCCTGGGTCATGATCTACGACATCAGCGAAAAGGCGACTGGATTTGATGCCTACGCCCAAGTAGGTTTCATCATCTGTCGTTCCGCTCCAAATGTGACATGCGATGGTGGATCGCCAACGTATACCCCCCGCTTCTTCTCTGAGTACGACAAGGGTCCTTCGAATCCCTTTGTCCGGAAAGTTGGAGCGATCGCGAACTCCGGAGGAACCCAGTACTGGTACACGGCTTGGCGGGATCCCGCCGACGGGTTCATACATCTGAAGTACTGCTCAGGAGGGTTCAGCGGGTCGTGTTTCGAGTTGGACAAAACCCCGTTTGATCCCCTCAACGTATGGGGGCGCGACATTGGGAGCAAGTTCGCTGGGGAGACCCACTACTTCGAGTCCGACATCCCCGGATACATCCCCGACCATAAGACAGTCTTCAGTTCGGTCCAAGAGAAGATATCAGGAACTTGGCAAAGCGCGGGGACGGCGCAGGAAGGTCCCCACTGCAGCGCGTACCACCTCAACTACACCAGCGCCTCGCAGTTCTCCGTTTACACGGATCCCGTCCAGAGGAGCGTGGCATGTCCGTGAACACGATCCGTCGTCTCACGCGAAGCCTGGGTATCACGAGCTTACTACTCTCCATCGCCGTTGGCGTGCTGTTTGAAGGGTCTAGCCGATCGGAGGACGTGATCCAGTTCGCCCAGCGGGCGGTTACCGCACCGGGCCCCGGCGATATCCGCGTGCAACCCGCGATCCAGCAGATCCCAGAGGTCGGGATTACCTTGCTGCCACCGGCGGCTGGAACAAGTCCTGCGATCGATGGAACTCAGGCAAGGCTAATGGGCGGAATGCCTGAGGCAGCTTCTGTGACAGCCACACTAGCGGACCTGACAGACGACAACTACGTGAACACGTCGACCGGTATCCGGATCCTAGATCACCGCCTTGTGTGGCTTGTTACGTCCACTGGTGTTTGCCTCCAGGCAGTGGGGGGGCATGTCCCCGGTGAAGCTATCTCCTCCTCCACGTGTCCGAATCACGAGAACAACGTGATCATCGACGCGATGACGGGGGAGTTTCTGGAGTCCTTTACTTACCGATGAGGACGGAATCGGCCCCCAGCCGAGAAGTCCGCTGTAGGCGCTGGACGGGAGGGAAGAGCCGATGAGCGCGCGCTCGAAGCTCTTCTATCTGGCGGGCGTGATCGCGGTGGCGGCTGGGTCCATCGCTGCAGGCGTCCTCCCTTCGCAACGATGCGTGGCTCCACCTCTCAGTCCTCTTCCCATCGGAGTGCATCGTCTCACCTTCGAAGTATGTGACTCGCGCCTCCGCCTGCGGATTCTTCTCACAGTAGCTGGCCTGGTGTTTGGGGTCGTGCTATTCCTCTTCGGACGGCGGACCCCGCGCGGCAGGATCATCGTGGGCGTCGTTCTGGGCTTGTCCGTCTTGCTGTCCTTGATAGGAGCAGCGCTCATGCTTCCAGATGGCGGCCTCGCTCCTTGTCCAGGAAGCTCACTAATCAGGGGTGAAGTCGTCCTATGTCGGGACCATCGGATCCCTACACGTGTAGCTTTGGCAGGGAGTGGGATTGGGCTGGGGTTGCTCATCTTCTCCTTCGGCGTGTCAGATAGGGACCACGAGTCCAAGAGACGCCAGGCCCGTAGATTGACGCCATCAAGCCGTACTCCGTAAAGAACTCCATGTTCGTTCCGTCCGGTGAGGCATCGATCTCGAGCGCAACGCTGCACGTGACAGGAAGATCGACCGGGCCTTGGATGAACAGCCCCTCCAGGAGCGTGCCGTGGTCGGCCCGGAACCGGGCCGCCATCGAGGAAGAGGTGAAGGCCATGCTGGCCGAGGCGGCCGCCACCGACACCGCGGAGGACGCCGCCTACGGGGACCGCCGGGGGGACGAGCTCCCCCCGACCCTGGCCCACGGAACGAGCCGCCTTCACCGCCTCCGCCAGGCCAGGGCTCAGCTCGACCAAGAGGACCGGGCCCGCCGCGACGCCCACGACCAGCGGATCGCGGAGCGAGCGGCCAGGGAGGCCGAGACCGGCACGGGCCTTCGGGGCAGGAAGCCATCCCCGCCCCACCCGGCGAAGGAGCGCCAGGCCAACGTGACCGACCCCGAGTCCCGGATCATGAGGACCCAGCACGGGTTCATCCAGGGCTACAACGGACAGGCCGTGGTCACCGAACGCCAGGTCGTGATCGCCTGCGACCTCACCAACGACCAGACCGACGTCCGCCTGCTCCACCCGATGCTCGAGCTGGCCAGGGGCAACCTCAGGACGGCCGGCGTGGCCCAGCCCATCGGCGTGCTGGTGGCCGACGCCGGCTACTACTCCGACGCCAACGTGGACGCGGAGACTCCCGACCATCCCGAGCTGCTGATCGCCACGGCCAAGGGATGGCGGGAGCGCAAGGCGGCCCAGGCCCATCCACCTCGGGGGAGGATCCCCGAGTCCTTCACCACCTGCCAGCGGATGGGACGCAAGCTCCAGACGAAACGAGGGCAGCGCCTGTACCGGAGGCGCAGCACCACCGTGGAGCCGGTGTTCGGTCAGCACGACACCAGGGGCTTACGGCGTCTGCACCGACGAGGACTGGATGGCTGCCGGTCCGAGTGGAGCTTCGAGAACACCGCCCACAACGTCCTCAAGCTGTGGCGGGCCGGGCGCCGGGTCGACGGATAGAGCGCTGGGGAGGGCCCGCGGTCGGGACCGAAGGGCGAATTGACGTCATTTCGTTGCGATGTGCCGCCATGCACGTCGTCACCTCGCCGGCTTCCCACCCGGCCGGCGGCTTTGGGCGACAGGCTCTTGAGTATCGCGGCTGGCCCTGTGCAGTGGGATGGGGTGCGGCAGGCCCTTCAGCTCAACGAGTCCAACGTCAACGAACCTGATGGTTGGGTTCCGTGTGGATCGTACGACGCTGTCACTCACCAGGACCTGTCCAGGCCCAGCGTGAGAGGCGATTCTCGCGGCGGTGTTGACCGTCCTGCCGAAGTAGTCGCCGTCCTGGAAGATCACGGGGCCGGCATCGATGCCCGTATGGGCCGGCGGAAGGCGAGCGGCCGGCACGATATCGGCCAACTCGAGCGCCGAGGTCACGGCCCGGTCGGGGTGGCTGAAGTAGAGCATCACCCCATCGCCCAACCATTTCACAGGGCGGCCCCCATGACCGTACGCGCTCTGCTGGACCAATCCCCCGAGCGTCGCCGCCATCTCCGCGGCGGCCTCGTCTCCTCGCTCCTCGGTCAGCCGGGTATAGCCGGAGAGGTCGAGGAAGCACATGGCGGGCGGTTCAACGACCGTGTGATGCAGGCCCGCCTTCTCCAGGGTGGCCTCCACCGCTTCGATGACGTTCCCCAGCCAGGTGTGCTCGGAGTGGCCGTGGTACACGGAAGCGAGCGCTCGGTCGAGGTGGGTGATGCCCGCAGCGACGGCTTCGTTCGCCACCTGGAGCACCTGGGCCTCGCTCATCCCGGACCGAAGGAGCGGGACCTCGATCTGAGCGTGGTAGAAGGTCGCAGCTGCTTCGGCCATGCGGCGCATGCTGTCGCCCCACACCCGAACCAGCCGCTCGATCGCCACGGGATCCGCCCCGGCGTCGAGGGCAACCTTCACCACGGGGATCAGATCGAGGTCTCCCTCGTGGACAGGATCCTCCGGCTCCGGACGAGCGAATCCCATCGACTCGCGAATGACTTGCAGCAGGTCCAGGCTCAGGCCGGTCTCCGCGCTGACCTCTCGATAGTTCTTCCGCCCGAACCCCCCGTACCAGTCCCAGCTCGGGAGATCCAAGAACCCGAAGGAGAGATCCCCGTTTCGAACGGCAGTGCTCATTCCATCAAGCGGCAGCCCGCCTTCCTCGAGGCCGTGCACCAAACGAACCCTCCGCACGTCACCGGCGGAGAAGAGCGAGCCCGCACCGCTCGGCGTGAGGATGCCGAGGTCGACCAGCCGATCCACGTAGCCCACAGGGACCCCCGCTCGCTCGGCCAGCGTATCGCGCGTGAATCCGCCCACGACCCCGCATGGTAGTGGCTGTCTCAGACTCCAACCCCCCCGTGGCGGAGGTCCTCTCCGGCGCGGCAGCTTGTCGATGCAACGGAACGCCACGCGCCGGCCCATCCGCCTTTCGAGGGAAAGGACTTGGGTTGGTTGGTGGGCGAGGGGGGAGTTGAACCCCCACCCGGTTGCCCGGACAGGATCCTGAATCCTGCGCGTCTGCCTATTCCGCCACTCGCCCGAGCAGCGCCGTCGATGCTAGCAGGCAGGGGCGCGGGGCCGGCTGGGGGCGAGCTCAGAGGCGCAGGCTGAGCTCGTCTTCCTCGAGCGACGGGTCCGAGGGGAGGGGCTGGGTCGCACCGGTGGGCTCGAATCCGGCGGCCTCGTACAGGGTCCGGGCCGGGTCGTTTCCTCGCGTCACCCACAGGCGCACCTCCGTCGCGCCGCGCTCGCGCGCCCAGTCGACGCAGGACTCGACGAGCTGCCGGCCGACGCCGCGGCGCCTGGCCTCCGGCGCCACCCACATCGACACCACCCAGGCGACGCTCGGGTCCTCTTCGTCCAGGTACGACCCGGCCAGCCCGAACCACGCCGAGCCCTCCCGGGCCGCGAATATCGCGCCGTCCGGCCGCCCGAGCCTCGTGCGCCACTCCGCTTCTTGTCGGTCACGTTCGCGGGCGAGCGACGATCCGAACGCGGACGGAGAGTCAGCCAAAGCGCGGAGCCGCGTGTCCCGAAAGCTTTCCCACTCGGCCGGCCGGATCCGCAGGATCTCCATCCAGTCAGGGTACGGGCGGTCACGCCGTACGGAAGCTGGCCACCTCGTAGAGATGCCCATCCGGGGCCCGGACGTGGAGCCACGACCACAGGTCGTCCTGGTCGGGCTCCCCCACGATCTGCGCGCCGGCCGCCTCGAGCTCGGCCTTCGCGGCACCGACGTCCTCCACCTGGAACAGCGGCACCGGGCCGCGGGCGTTCTGCTGGAAGAACTCGTGGTAGCGATGCCCCGGGCCGAAGACCTGGATGCGGTCCCCGCTCGTCATGGACAGCTCGGCGGTTTCCGGTCCCTCGAATTCGACTCTCATGCCCATGACGTCGCGGAGGAACCGAACCATCTCCTCACGCCGCGACGTCCACGTCCCCACCCAGATCAGCCCCTTCGCGCGCATCGCGACCTCCTTGCCGCCCTGCCTCGTTGGAGCTGATCGTGCCACCAACGCGGAGCTTCGTCGGGGGTTGTCCTCTACAAGGCCGTACGGGGCCACCGCGGGGGTTCGGATGTCGCGTTCTTGCCCGAACGTTTCGGGATGTTGCCTTTCGGCGGGCGCCGGCCCGCTCGATTCGCCCTCAGGCCAGGGCGGCAGGCGGAACGTCCGCCCCGGGGAGCTCCCGAGCGGAGCGGACGGACTGCCGGCGGTACTCGGTCGGCGACAGGCCCACGTTGGACCGGAACGCCGTGCTGAAGTGGCTGGCGCTGCCGAACCCGCACCGGTGCGCGATCTGGGTGATGGACAGCGACGACGCCTCGAGGAGCATGCGAGCCCGGTCCAGGCGCAGCGAGGTCAGGTACCGGTACGGGGGCACGCCCACGTGGGCCTTGAACACCCGGACCAGATAGAAGGGGCTGAGGGCGGCCACTCTCGACAGGGCCGCCAGCGTGACCGGCTCGGCCGCGTGGTCGTGCAGGTACTGCCGCGCCGCCTCCACCCGTTCGACGGCCTGCGGGTTGACCGGTACCGCGTCGTGGTCCAGCTCCACGCTCACCGTCCCGTCGAGCGAATCCGGCTGTCGTGAAGTGATACGCATCGGCGTGGGCATCTCGTTCGCCCATCATTCGCCACCGGGGGGTGAGGGGGTTCGCGGCCCCCCGCCGGGCCTGCGCGGGACCCCCCACGGGGCCGCCCGGGGGCCGCCGACGGGGGCGGAGGGGTTGAACCGCTGGGGCATGGATATAATCCGGCCGAGCGTCCCCTACCTGCGCAAATGCCGCTTCTCAAAGACTTCGAGCGCCGTCTGGAAGGCCTGGTCGAGGGTTTCTTCGCCAAGGCGTTCCGTGCCGGCGTCCAACCGGTTGAACTGGCCAAGCGGCTGCTCCGGGACATGGACGCGAACCAGACCGTCGGCGTGAACGAGGTCTGGGTCCCCAACCACTACGTGTTCTACCTTTCCCCGGAGGACCGGGCCCGCTTCGGGCAGGCCGAGCAGGCGCTCGGCAGCGAGCTCCGCCAGCTCGTGCGACAGGGCGCGGCCGAACGGGGTTGGAAGCTGGTGGGACCGCCCGAGGTCGAGTTCGAGACCGACGAGAGCCTGGGCAAGGGGGAGTTCCGGTGCGAGGCCCATCTCGTGGAGGGCCCCGATCGACCGCCGACCGGCGAGTCGCCCGCGGCCGCCCGCAGGACCACCCGCGGGGCACCGGCCCACGGGCAGCTCGTCCACATCGAGGACGGGCGCGCGCTGGAGTCCTACCCGCTGGACAAGGACGTCATCGTGCTGGGGCGGCTGTCCGAGTGCGACGTGGTGCTGGCCGACCCCGGCGCGTCCCGGCGCCACGCGGAGATTCGCCGGGAGGACGGGTCGTACGTCATCATCGACCTCGGGTCGACGAATGGCACCATGGTGAACGAGGCCACCGTCGGCGAGCGCCGCCTGGAGGAGGGCGACCGCATCACGATCGGCCGGACCGTGTTCGAGTTCCGAGGGGCGTAGGGTGCGGCCCCCCATCGCCGTGATCACGCCGTTCGTCCTGGCCGTCCTGAAGTACTCGTTCCTCGCCCTCGTCTACTTCTTCGTGTTCCGCGCGCTGCGGATCGTGGCGGTGGAGGTGGCGGGGCGGCGCGCTCGGGGGCCGGACACGCGCCCGGCTCGCCAGGCGGCGAAGTCGGCCCGGGGAGGCAAGGGCCGGCCCCCCACCACCGTCGTGGTACGGGACGAGAGCGGGAAGAAGGTGGAATCGGTCCCGCTCCGAGACGGGGCGGTCCAGGTGGGGCGGGCGGAGGCCTGCCACGTGCGGATCGGTGACCGGTACGCGTCGCAGTTCCATGCCCGGCTGTACCCGAAGAACGGCTCCTGGTACGTGGAGGACCTGGGCTCGACGAACGGGACGTACCTCAACCAGCAGCGCGTGAGCGGTTCGGCCGAGGTCCAGGCGGGGGATCATATCCGCATAGGCAAGACCGTCCTCGAGCTGAAACGGTGAGGGGGGAACAAGCTCCGTGAAAGTGCATGTCGGCGCGGCCACGGACGTGGGGCGAGCCCGGGAGCGCAACGAGGACTCCCTGCTCGCCGCGCCGCCGCTGTACGCCGTGGCGGACGGGATGGGCGGGCACCGGGGCGGCAACGTCGCCTCCCAGCTGGCCCTCACCGTCCTGGCCCGCCTGGGCGACGGATCGTGGGACCGCCTGGCGGACCAGGTCCGCGAGGCCAACCGCGCCATCCTGGAACGCTCGCGCGGCGACCGCAGCCTGTCCGGGATGGGAACCACGATCACCGCGGCGTTCATGGAAGGCGACGATGTCCACCTGGCGCACGTCGGCGACTCACGGGCGTACCTGTTCCGGGACGGAGAGCTCCACCGGCTCACCGAGGACCACACGCTGGTCCACCGGATGGCCCTCGAGGGGAAGATCACCGAGGCGGAGGAGGAGAACCACCCGCAACGAAGCATCCTCATCCGCGCGCTGGGGGTCGAGGAGCCCGTCGAGGTGGACGAGGTCCCGGTACGAGTCGTGCCGGGGGACCGCGTGCTCCTGTGCTCGGACGGCCTGCACTCCATGGTGGGCGAGGAGGAGATCGAGGAGATCTTCCGGACCGCCTCCGACCCCCAGGAAGCCGCGGAGAGGCTCGTGGAGTCGGCGAACCGCGCCGGCGGGCTCGACAACGTCACCGTCGTCGTCCTCGACTTCGAGGCCGGAGACGGCGTGGAGCTCGCCGACCGCGCCATCCGCGACAGCGTCATCGCCGACGAGCCGTCGGGGCCGGACGGGACCGGCACCCGGGAAGCCGCCGGGCCCGAGCCGTCGGCCGCCACGGCGGACGGAGCCCCCGCGGCGGACCTCACCCAGGTCCGAGCGACCCCCGGCGGCCGCCCGGACGACACCGTGGCGATGCAGACGCCGGTCGGGACGATGACCGAGCCGCGGCCGGAGCCCACGCCGGTGCCGCCGCAGGGCACCTATGCACGGTCCGCCCGCCGCAGACGGCGGCGGCGGCTGGCGATCTGGCTGGCGTCCCTGGTCGTGCTCTTGGCCACGGCGTTCGTGGGGCTTCGGCTGTATCTGGACCAGCAGTGGTTCGTGGGGGTGGAGGGCGGCCACGTCGTCGTGTTCAGGGGGATCCCGTCGGAGCTGGTCGGGATCAAGCTGTACGGGCTGGTGCAGGACACGGGCCTCGACGCCCCGACGGTCGAGCAGCTTCGCCTGCCGTGGCGGGACCTTCCCGAGGGGATCACCGCGGACAGCCGGGGCAAGGCGGAGGAGATTGTGGCGAACATGCGGTCCGAGCTTCTCAAGCGGTCACTTGGCGGGGGGGCGGGGAAGAGCACCACCGGATGATCCAGGCCCAGACGGCGGCCTCGGCCGCCCCGCCGGTCCGGGCACGCTCCGGGGTGCAGCTCGCGCTCACCATCCTGGCGGCGCTCCTGGCGATCCTGGCGTACGCGCTGGTCGTCATGGGCAAGCACCAGCGCCTGTCGGTGCGGCTCCCCGTGTACGTCGTCCTGTTCTTCGGCACCTACGTGGCCATGCACCTGCTGATCCGCCGGCTGGCCCCCCATGCGGACCCCGCGTTCTTCCCGGTGGCGGGCGTCCTGGTGGGGTTCGGGTTCGCCATGATCTACCGCCTGAACAAGGACCTCTCCGTGCAGCAGGCGGAGTGGCTGCTGGTGGGCCTGGCCGCGTTCTCGCTGACGCTGTGGCTGGTCCGGGACCACCGCCAGCTGGACGCGTACACCTACACCCTGGGCCTAGTGGGCGTGGCCCTGTTGCTGCTGCCGATCCTCCCCGGCATCGGCAGGGAGATCAACGGCTCGCGGGTGTGGCTCGGCCTGGGCCCGCTGAACTTCCAGCCGGCCGAGCTGGGGAAGGTGTTCATCGCCGTCTTCCTGGCCTCGTACCTGAACACGAAGAAGGAGCTGTTGCAGGTGGCCCCGGGCAGGCTCGGGCCGTTCCAGCTCCCCCAGGCCAAGCACCTCGGCCCGGTCCTGCTGGCGTGGGGCGTGTCGCTGGCCGTGCTGTTCTTCGAGAAGGACCTCGGGACCTCGCTGCTGTACTTCGCGATCTTCGTCGTGATGCTGTGGGTGGCCACAGCCCGCGGCGCCTACCTGGCGTTCGGCGTCGTGCTCTTCGCGGTCGGCGCGATCCTGGCGGCCTCCACGTTCGGGCACGTCAAGGCGCGCGTGGAGATCTGGCAGCACGCGCTGGAGCCGCAGTTCGTGCACGACCAGGGCTACCAGCTGGCGCAGGGAGAGTTCGCCATGGCCACCGGCGGGATCGGCGGGAGCGGGCCGGGCCGGGGCCAGCCGCAGACCATCCCGTTCGCCGCCACGGACTTCATCTTCGCGGCCATCGGCGAGGAGCTGGGGCTGCTCGGAACCACGGGAATCCTGCTGCTCTACCTGGTGCTGGTGGGGAAGGGACTGAAGGTGGCGGTGGAGCAGCGGGACGGGTTCGGGAAGCTCCTGGCGGCCGGGCTCACGGCGATCCTGGGGCTCCAAGCGTTCATCATCATCGGGGGGGTCACCCGGGTCATCCCGTTGACCGGCATCACGTTACCGTTCGTGTCGTACGGGGGGTCCAGCCTGCTGGCGAACTTCATCCTGCTCGCGCTGCTGATCCGGATCTCGTCGGGGCCGGCGCCCCGGCGGGCGGAGGGGGTGGGGTAGGGCGTGGACCGGCAGATCCGGCGGCTCGGCTTCGCCCTCGGGGTCCTGTTCGCGATCCTGTTCGCGCAGATCAACTACATCCAGGTGTTCGCGGCCAGCGAGCTGGCGAACAACCCGGCGAACGCCCGCCTGATCATCCAGGAGTACCAGGTCAAGCGGGGCGAGATCCTGGCCCGGGACCAGCGGACCGTCCTGGCGAAGAGCACCCCCACGCGGGGCAGGCTGAAGTTCCTGCGACGCTATCCGGAGGGGTCGCTGTACGGCGACATCACCGGCTACTACTCCCTGGTGTTCGGGCGGAGCCGGCTGGAGCAGACGTACAACGACTTCCTGGGGGCGCGGGCCACCGAGCTCCTGGCCACGAGCCTGGAGGACGAGATCCTGGACCGCCCGAAGCGCGGCGCCAGCCTGGTCACCACCATCGACCCGAAGCTCCAGGAGGTGGCGCAGAGCGCGCTGAGCCGGGCGCAGAACGGTTCCGGCGGGGCGGTGGTGGCCCTCGATCCACGCACCGGCGAGATCCTGGCCCTGGTGTCCATCCCCGGGTTCGACCCCAACCCGCTCTCGTCGCACGACCCGAAGGCCATCCGGGCGGCCTGGAAGCAGCTGCTCGACGACCCCTCGAAGCCCCTGCTGTCGAACGCCAGCGACCAGCTGTACCCGCCGGGGTCGACGTTCAAGCTCGTGGACACCGCCGCGGCGCTCGAGAACGGCCTGACGCCGAACACCGAGTTCCCGAACCCGGCGGCGCTGAAGCTCCCGCAGACCACGCACGTGCTGCACAACTTCGGCGGCGAGCACTGCCTGGGCGGCGCACCCAGGATCACGCTGGCCCAGGCCCTCACCGTTTCCTGCGACGTGACGTTCGCCGAGCTGGGGCTCCAGCTCGGAGGGCAGAAGCTGTACGACCAGGCCCGGGCGTTCGGGTTCGACCAGGACGTGCCGTTCGACATCCCGTTCGCGGAGGGGAACTTCCCGCCGCCCTCGTTCTTCCCGGATCGGTTGCCGGCCCTGGCGTTCTCCGCGATCGGCCAGCAGGACGTGTCGGCGAACCCGCTCCAGATGGCGCTGGTGGTCGAGGCCATCGCCAACGGCGGCGTCGAGATGCAACCCCAGCTGGTTCGGGAGATCCTCGATCCCAACGGCGTGGTCGTCAAGTCGATCGGGCCGAGGGTGTTCTCCAGGCCCATTTCGTCGCAAACGGCCACGACGATGACGCAGATGATGATCAGCGTGGTCCAGGAGGGAACGGGGACCGCCGCGCAGATCCCGGGGGTCCAGGTGGCGGGGAAGACCGGGACGGCCGAGACGCCGAGCGGCAATCCCCACGCCTGGTTCGTGGCGTTCGCCCCGGCCGACCACCCCCAGATCGTGGTGGCCGTGGTGGTCCTGAACGGGGGGACCCTGGCCAGCGAGGCCACGGGCGGCACGGTGGCCGCGCCCATCGCCAAGGCGGTCATCGAGGCGGCGCTGGGGCAGGGCGGATGAAGGGGTCCAGGCGCCCTGCCGAGGCCGCGACCACGCAGACCCTCGGTGGCCGGTACCGGCTGGAGGGGCAGATCGCGGCCGGCGGGATGGGAACCGTGTGGGCCGCCCACGACGAGACGCTGGACCGCCGCGTCGCGGTGAAGGTCCTGAACGAGAGCCTGGCCCACGACGACCGCTTCGTCGAACGGTTCCGCCGCGAGGCGCTCGCCGCCGCGGCCCTGATGCATCCGAACATCGCGGGGGTGTTCGACTACGCGGAGGACGACGGCCGGCCGTACATCGTCATGGAGCTGCTGGACGGCGAGACCCTCGCGCAGCGGATCGGGCGCATGGGCGCCCTCGATCCCCCGCTCGTCGTCAGGATCGGCGCCGACGTCGCCGACGCGCTGGCCGCCGCGCACGAGGCCGGCCTCGTGCACCGCGACGTGAAGCCGGCCAACGTGATGCTCACGGAACGGGGCGACGTGAAGGTGATGGACTTCGGGATCGCCGCGTCGTCGCTCGGCGGCACCGGCCTCACCGGGACGGGCATGGTCATGGGAACCGCCCGGTACCTGTCCCCCGAGCAGGCCGCGGGCGGGCAGGCCACGCCGGCCTCCGACCTGTACTCCCTGGGCGCCGTGCTCTACGAGATGCTCACCGGCCGGCCTCCCTTCGAGCGGAAGACGCCGGTGGCGACGGCCATGGCCCACGTGAACGACACCCCCACCCCTGTGCGTGACGTTCGGCCCGACACGCCGCCGGAACTGGCCGCGCTGGTCGACCGGTGCCTGGAGAAGGACCCCGCCGCGCGGCCGGGATCGGCTGCGGACGTGGCCGCGGCGTTGCGGGCGGAAGGGAACGTGACGCCGGACGCCGACACCGCCGTCCTCGCGGTGCCGGGCCCCGGCGCGACGCTCGAGCTGCCCTCCCCGGTGGCTCCCCCTTCGTCCGGGCCCGCGGCTCCCGGCGGAAGACCGACGACGCGTCGCCTCCCACCGGCATGGAGGTCGCGCCGGGCCCTGCTCGTCGCGATCGCCGTGGCTGCCGTGCTGGCGATCCTGCTGGCGATCCTGCTGTCGGGCGGCGGCGGGGAGGTGAAGGTTCCCGCGTTCCGGGGCCGAAGCAGGGCCCAGGCCGTGCGACTGGCAGAGCGGGTGGGCGTGCATCCCGTGTTCGTGGCGCGGGAGAGCGTCGAGCCCACGGGGACGGTGATCCGCCAGCGGCCCAGCCCCGGAACCGAGGTCCTGGCCGGCTCGGACGTTATCCTCGTCGTCTCGAAGGGGCCGGCGACGTCTGCGCCGGCTCCGTCTCCGTCCTCGAACGGAGGGGGCGGCGGGGACAACGGAAAGGGCGAGGACCACGGCGATCACGGGAAGGGCAAGGACAAGAAGGACAAGGGCAAGGGGCACGGGCACGGCCACTAGCCGGACCGTGGGGAGCGCCGCGTGAGCCAGGACCAGCGGCTCCTGTCCGGTCGCTACCGCATCGAGGGCCTCCTCGGGCAGGGCGGCATGGCCCAGGTGTACCGGGGCACCGACTCCGTGCTGGGGCGCACCGTGGCCATCAAGATCCTGGCCCCCCAATACGCCCGGGACGAGGCCTTCGTGCAGCGGTTCCGGCGGGAGGCCCAGGCCGCGGCCCGGCTCAACCACCCCGGCGTGGTGGGGGTGTACGACACCGGCTCGGACGACGCCGTGCACTACATCGTCATGGAGTACGTGGCCGGGCGGACCCTGGCCGAGGTCCTGGCCTCCGAGGGCCGGCTTCACCCGGAGCGGGCCGCGGAGGTGGCGGCCCAGGTGGCCGGGGCCCTGTCCTTCGCCCACGCCGCCGGGCTGGTGCACCGCGACGTCAAGCCCGCCAACATCATGCTCACCCCCCAGGGCGAGGTGAAGGTCATGGACTTCGGGATCGCCCGGGCCCTGTCGGGGGAGTCTTTGACCCAGACCGCCACCGTGCTGGGCACGGCCTCCTACCTGTCCCCCGAGCAGGCCCAGGGGGAGCCCGTGGACGCCCGAAGTGACGTGTACTCCCTCGGGGTGGTGCTGTACGAGATGCTCACGGGGCAGGCCCCGTTCACCGGGGACTCCCCGGTGGCCGTGGCCTACAAGCACGTCCGGGAGGACCCCGTGCTCCCCACAGAGCTGGTCCCGGAGGTGGGGGAGGACCTGGAGGCCGTGGCCATGAAGGCCCTGGCCAAGAACCCCGCCAACCGCTACGCCACCGCCGCCGAGATGCGCGAGGACCTGGAGCGGGTGCTGCACGGC